>Ga0308170_10000763_pt1 | contig 36220 bp, 40 predicted proteins | sample PhyBR2_2_FD_202136 | JGI IMG/M metagenome (GOLD analysis project Ga0308170, IMG submission 202136) | Phyllosphere microbial communities from UC Gill Tract Community Farm, Albany, California, United States - DLSLSB.R2 | ecosystem: Host-associated > Plants > Phyllosphere > Unclassified | place... | reverse complement strand
GTCAGACTCGATTCGCGAAGAAGCGGGAAAGAAAGGGAGATTGTGTAAACTCACCAACATCGAGAAGGAGGAGATCAGCGGTCTTCTCGGAGGTTTGACCGGTAAGGACAGCGGCTTGAACGGCGGCACCGTAAGCGACGGCCTCATCGGGGTTGATGGACTTGTTGAGTTGACGTCCACCGAAGAACTCGGAAACGAGGGATTGGATCTTGGGGATACGGGTAGATCCTCCGACGAGGACGATGTCGTCGACCTTTGCTCGGTCCATCTTGGCATCCTTGAGAACCTTCTCGACGGGGTCGAGGGTGGATCGGAAGGTGGTGGCGTTGATCTCTTCGAAACGGGCACGCGAGATCGAGGCGGAGAAGTCGGTTCCTTGGAAGAGCGAGTCGACTTCGACGGTGGTTTGGGTGACGGAAGAAAGGGTTCGCTTGGCACGTTCACAGGCGGATCTCAATCGACGCATGGCACGGGGATCGTCAGAGATGTCGAGCTTGTTCTTGCGTTCGAACTCCTTCTTGAAGTGCTCGAGAAGGGTGTTGTCGAAGTCCTCTCCTCCCAAGTGCGTGTCACCAGCGGTGGCCTTGACAGCAAAGACACCACCAGTGATGGAAAGAAGCGAGACATCGAATGTTCCTCCTCCGAGATCGAAAATGAGGACAATCTTCTCCTTCTTCGACTTCTCAGTAGCCTCACCGAGACCGTAAGCGATGGCAGCGGCGGTAGGCTCGTTGATGATACGGAGAACGTCGAGACCAGCGATGGTTCCGGCATCCTTGGTGGAGAGACGTTGGGAGTCGTTGAAGTAGGCGGGAACGGTGACGACGGCCTTCTTGACCGACTTGCCGAGCTTGGCTTCAGCGGTCTCCTTGAGTTTACCGAGGACCATGGCGGAGATCTCAGCGGGAGAGAAAGTCTTCTTCTCGTTCAAGTAGTTGACCTAAAATCGAGGGAAGAACAAACTGGTCAATTCCGCTCCCCTCTCCAGATCGCGCATAGAGTGAGCAAATGAGCGTACCTCAATGAAGGGGGATCCCTCCTTGTCAATGACCGTGAAAGGCCACGAAGCCATATCCTTCTTGACCTCAGCATCGTCGAATCGACGACCGATAAGACGCTTAGCATCGAAGACAGTTTGCCTGGGGTTCATGGCAGCCTGGTTCCTGTTTGATCGCAATGGATAACACTCCCATCAGTCCCCATTTCCTATCCGGTTTGGTGAGAGATTCGTAGACGAACTTGGCCGAGTCTCCGATGAGACGCTCAGATTCAGTGAAGGCGACATAGGAAGGGGTAGTTCGGTTTCCTTGGTCCTGTGAGCGGCAAGGAAAGGGGAAGGAAAGGAAATAAGGTTGAAGTAAGATTCCAGGTCTGAATGTGAGGGAGGAATCGAGTGAATGAATAGGCGTACGTTGGCGATGATTTCAACACGGTCGTTCTGCCAGACACCAACACAGGAGTAGGTGGTTCCGAGATCGATACCTAATCAAGCCGGCGAGAGCAAGATTTGGGAGAAATTGCAAAAATGGGAAAGGTGGAATTTGAGGTCAGCCAAAAAGCTTGAGGCAAGGGAGAGAGGAGAGACCAAGACGTACCGATGGCTCCCTCGAAAACATCGTCGTTTCCTTCAACGAGTTGGGGGATCTACAAGTAGTTGAAGCGTGGTGAGCATTGGCTAGGAGAGAGTTTTAGTTGCAGATCTGAGAACTCACTTCGTCGTCAGAGGTGGACATGGCGGCTAAGTAGACTGTTTAGATGGGAGGTTAACAAAGATAGTTCAACAAAGAACTAGCTAGCAAGAGGCGTACGAAGAGGGGTGGAGGAGGGGGGAGGAGGAAGTATTTCTTTCTCCCAAAAATTCCTTGAAGTTCCGCCTCACGGAAATTCCCCCTATTCTGCCTCTTCTCTCACCTCTCTCTCACTTTTCACAACTCGGATCTAGTGCAAAAGTCAACAAGATCTTCATTGAGTGTGTAGCCTCATGTCGGTCGAATTTGTAAAGCTTTCTCGTCGAAGTGTCGATATCCTGCTTGAGAGTCTTCCTCTCTTCTCTCTCCACTCTTCACTTTGCTCAGCGAATCACACAGCTAGAACACAACTGGGAGGGCTCCAAGAAGTCCAAAAAGGAATGCCCTCGTCACCCTCTTCAGCAGCTCAACCTCTACAACCTCCTTTCTCCTCCGTCTTGGTCGACACTGCCAACGCAACAGACGACGAGCTTCTACACCTCATAGAGAACGCAAGAGCAGCAGTAGAGAGGGCTAGAGACGCAACAGAATCCTTCACTGGAAGGAGAAGAGAGGATCAGGTGGAAGAGGAACCTTCTGATGCGGCAGCCGAATCTCTGTTTGAACGACACTCGAACAGACGCGATATGGAATTAGATTGGGACGAACGAGATACCGAGAGAAGGGCCAGGAACTTGCTCGATCGGTTACAGCGGAATCCACCAGCGGAACCTTTAGGAGAACCTGATTCGGAGGAAGAGGATGATGAACTGATGATGGGCAACGAACGGTATCCAGTGGGAGAAGTGCATCATATCGGAGGGAGGGTAGCGGGAGGTACATTAAGTGCGGGAGATATGTTTGGTTTACCGACATTCGGAGGAATTATTGAAGGATCAGATGAAGACGACGATGACGACTCTTACGTCGAGACGGGAGAGGAAGCTATCTTCGGATTCGATGGAGACGGAGTAGACGAAGAGCTAGAAGAAGCGGCATGGCGTTACGAGGAGGAAATGCGTCGATATGAAGATTCATCGTCAACCGATTCAACAGCTCCCCGCCTTACCTCGATCTGGCCTGGTCTGCTCGGAGAACAACCTCTGAATCCTTCTCGTCCAGCTGCTCCTCCCGTCGTCACTTCAGCTTCAAAACCTTTCAATACCCTCCCTCCCCTCGATCCCTCTTCTTCAACTTCTTTCACTTCCTTCCTCACTCCCGGTGCGACTTTCATCGGCGAACAAGTCACTTCCAGAGCAGGCAATCCACGAGCTCAGGCTGAAAGGAACCGAATTCGCAATCCGCCACCGTCGAGTAGGCTTCGTCGACCACTCGCACCGGGAGAACTCGACTCGGCTGGCAGCAATGCTCAAAGTACTACCGCTCATCCAGCTTTCGCTCCCTTTCCTACCCTGAGTACTTCGCAACCATCTCCACCTAGTCAAGGTTTATCCGCTTCATCGCCTTCCTCCTCCGCTTTCCATCGATCAGCAGATCCAGCTCAAGCATTCCTCCTCGGACCCCTCAGACCGACTTCCTCCTCTTCCTCCTCGAACCCCACCAATCCTGCGAATGATCGATCCTCTTCATCTCGCTACGCCCCGTACTCTTCGTCTCACGCTGCTGTCGTCGTTCCGCCATCCTCATCTTCCGCCTCGACTCCTCTTCAAGCTCCCATTCCTCCAAACCTCACTCCAGTCGAACGAGCGAGAATTAGTATTGCGAGGAGCACCAATCCTGCTGCTCGAATGAATCCCGAAAGTTGGCGAGAGGTTGGACGAGAATTGATGGGTAGATCGAGGGGAGATGGATTGACGAACGAGGGATCGGCAACTTCCGGTCGCGTCGGTCCGGGACTCGCTGATGAGAGATGGGGAGTGCAGGTGTGTCACATAAAGCTTCATCGCTATTGTCGACACGAAGCTGATTCTTTCACTTTCGCTCATTTAGGTCGTCATCCATTCTTACGATCCTTCTGCTGCCTCTCTCACCGGTCTCATGAACGCTTACGGTATTCAATCGACTCATCGAAACCCCTCGACTCATCCAGCTCGCGTCACGACTTTCTTCTCAGCAACGATTCTCCAACCTCTCAAGTCTGGTCTATTCCTCTCGCCTTCTCTGACTGGATCAGGTGGGAACTCGGCTGAAGGATTGAAAGTCAGTCAGAGTACCGAAGCGGAATCATGGATTCAATTGGGACCGTTCAAAGGGGTTACAAAGAGTGAATTGCTGAGACTGGCGAAGGATCGACAGTGGATTGAAGATATGGCGAGTGGTTGGGTTTTGATGAGGTGGAAAGAGAGAGATTTCATCAATGTCAAAGGTGAGTCTGCACCCAATTCAGTTGATTAGAAAGCAAAACCAAACTGATCTCGAGCGATCCTCCTGAAACAGCTAACGAATCGACTTTGAGCATCAATGGATTCTATTTTGTCGCTCTTAACCGATCCACTGGTGTCATCGAAGGTGAGCACGTGTCACGCTCACTCTCTGAACGCCTAGCTCATCAGCTGCACTCTCACAGGATTGTACAGCGACCCAATTTCGGCGACTCCATACCAACGGCTCGACCTTTCCCCATCTTCCCCTGACGGAGCTTTCTCACTCGCGACATACGAGATGTGTTGAAGTCATACTTTCCCTCACCAATATACCTCGCTCGCACTCCAATCGACATACCCAGTTTTTCGCCCAAGTTTTATATCCCTCGTTTTGCCTCCTATGCTTGATCTCGTTTGTTCCTTTGCTCTTCCTCTTAAGCATGCATGTTGCACTATCAGCGTGTGTACCCTTTCTCGTTTTCGTTTTCCATAAGCGGCGAGCGAGGAGAGAAATCTGAAGGAAAGCGGTTCGATGGTTCGGCTCTGTGATAGACGATCTAGGACGTCATGTCCGTCATTCAGTAGCGAGTACGATGACAATCAGTTTCCGAGGGAAGGAAGAGAGTGATCCTCGTGCTTCCGAACTTTCACCTCTTGTTGCGAAGAAATTGCGAGTTCTCTCTTTTCGTCTCTCGCAGTTTCGCACTTCACCGAGCCGTATTTCCCTCGCCGTATAGCCTAAAGTAAACAACATCTTCAAGCAGAGTCGCTCGAGCTCCTAAGTATCCTAGTCTTTGGAAATCTCCCCTCTCCTTTGATCAACCTCCCGACTGCGTTCACTCTCTACGAGACTCAAGCAAGTTCTCTCGATAGCCTTAGCCGTGAGTCTAGTTTCATACTTTACAGCCAAGACTGCCTTCCCTTCCTTTCCCATTGTCACGAGCCCCTCATCTCTCATCTCGCTTTGCTCGCCTTGTCCCCTTTCCTCCACTCGCCTGGTTCTTACTTCGCAGCTTGATCTACAAGATTTACTGATCAACCGTAACTCTCAACAGAACCGCTACGAAAGCCTCGAAAGATCAACTCAGCCCCACTACTCCCCTCTCCTCTTATCCTTTTCCTCCCTTCTCCTTACTGCATCAATTCGTTCTGAGGTTCAACGCTTCGCGGGAAGTAGCCGAGGATGGCCAAGTTCGTCACAAGGGAGATTGAGATACCAGATTATTTAGAAGATGATGGAGATGAGGAAGTTGGAGCGATTCCTTCTAATTGGGGCGAACCTCCGAAACGAAGGACACTTTCAACACAGTCTGGGCTATCAGGAGGATCAGGGAGTCGTATGGGTAGCCTAGGAGGAGGAGGAGGAGGAGGAGGAGGAGGAGGAGGAGACCCACCACCGTTGCCAGCTCTTCCCGATGAATTGCTCGACGTTCTCTCGAGAGCTCCACCAGATTCGCAACGAAACGGAGTTCCAGTTACGAGCGGCACGATTAGTCGGAGCTCGCTCTCGCTGAACAGATCTGGCGCCTACCTCAACTCGATGTCGCCCGCTCTTCCCTCTCTTCCTCCTCATTCTCCTCTCGACCTCCCTTACCCGAATCCATCGCCTTCACCTCGACAACGACAGTATTCCGAATCTGAAGGCTTCTCGACAGGTCGCACATCTGCTACTTCGTCTCCATCCCTTTCACGAGCAAATTCGGAACAACTCGACGGATACGACTCAGGGATGCGACAATCTCACCTTCCTTCGAACCCTACCCCTTCTCTCGATGCTTCGATAAATGGAAGTGGATCGAGTAAACGGAGCATGTTTCGTTCTCTCCCTTTCGGCAGATCTCGAGCATCTAATGGCCCGTCTCCCGGTTCAACGACTCCCGCTTCTCCTCAAGTCACTCGACCATCTCTACCTTCTCACCCTTCTTCCGATTCTCAATGGACCCAGAGATCCTCTTCTCTAGCCGATGCACCACTGTCTGCTTCGACATCTTCAGCAATCCGCTTATCGACCGTGAACGATTCCCCTTTGATCAATGCAAGACTTCCACCTTCGACGCCTTCCCTTCAGCGCCGCCCGTCTCGTCAACAACTAGCGACTGGCGGTGGATTTACGCAGAGGATGAGTCACTCGGCTCGTGAAGCTGATCGATGGCTATTCGAGGCCCAAGCGGCTGGACTCGGCTTCGGGGCTGTAAACGCGATGAATGCAGCTGAGGAAACGATCGAGGGAGAAGGGAAGACTGGAGACGGCGAAGGAGGTGATGAGAACGAAGGAGATGGAGTGGTAGGCTGGGCAGGAAGAGGGGAAAAGTACACTTGGGATCTTCAGCGGACACAAGCGAATGATACAGATTACGAAGAGGAGGAGGATCAGAATGGCGAGTCAGAGAGTATCTCGGTGAATACAGAAAACGAGACTGAGTCGTTGGTCGATGAAGTCGATCCCCTTCGACCGCCTCCTACGATCGAAACTTCCTCGAATCCTCGACAACTCTCACCTGATACGACTTTCCATGATGCTCCACAATCTCCCGAAATTCTCAAAACTCCTACACTTCCAAATGTACCCTTGACCGATTCCTCTCACTCTATCTCGCCCCTTCAACCGAACCCCATTCACAATCAACTGGCGTCAGAACATTTCGCATCACCGACTCAAGCGATCTTCGACCTCTCGACAACATCAGAAGAGCCACCGAGAAGAAAGGATGGAAAGCTGTCCCTCCCAGTCTATTCAGATGCACCTCTCGAATCTTCCTCGACAGAAGCTATTCGTAAACGCAATCGAAGCGACGGTGATCCTCTCGACGCAGAAGGACAGGCTGAGCTAGCGAGACGATTGAATGGATTCGATCTCCATCAAGCTCTAGTGCGTTTCCTCGTCCCTTTCCTCCTCGAGTTGCTCATTACTGACTGACACGCGTCGATCTACAGCCACACTCGCAAGATTCGCTTGCCGACTTTGTCGTAGCTGTCGTCGGTCCTCGAAACGTCGGCAAGTCCTCAGTCGTCAAGAAAGGTTTAAAACCGAGATCTTCGGAACCTCCTACAGTCATTCAAGAGGATCACGTTGGCAATCGAGGTGAGTTCGCGTGTCTGTTTAGCTTGTACCTGAGTTGTACGTGCTGAGCCTGCGCTTCGTCTTGCAGTGACGACAACGACGACCTCGTTTACGATTGGAGGGATTCGAAGAACGATCGAAGTTCTCGAAATCGACATGCACCTCCTCCGATACAACGACGAAGGAGTGATTTGGCCTGATGGGCTGCCACAGTGCGAAGGAGCTATGCTTTGGTGGGCTGACTCGTCTTCTTCTGGATCTCGCCAGCAAAGGTTCATGAACTGACGCTTTCTTTGTTTCTGCTCTCTGACAGCTACGATTCGACGGATCCTGACGCTCTTGGCTCACTCTCGGTTCTGCTCAAAGCCTTCTGGACTCGCGGATCAGACGTTCCTCTGATCGTTCTCGCTTGCAAAGCACTCGCTCCCGATCAAGGCAGAAACGCTACTGACCCTACTGAAGCGGCAAAAGTCTGCAACATTTACGGAGCCGGTATCGTGACTCTCGATGGCGGTCTCGAAGATCCGAGTCGGAAAACGAAAGAATCGTTCAAGTATATCATTCGTCAAATTATGGAGAATCGAGGTGAGCTACTCTCGTTCGAGAACTTGCTTTCGCAGCCTGAGCTGATCCCTGTGTGTCACTCGTAGGTGAAATGACTCGTCCGGCATCTGCAGCTTCGAACTCTCCCACGATCAGTCGTCGAGGTTCGCTTCATCAGTACGCGACAACGTCAAGATCACCATTCAACGTGGGAACTTCGCCTTCGACCTCTTCACCTCGCAACGATGAGCCTTATTCTCCCGGTCAAGGTTTCGATTCCCCTCGTCGACAGTCTCGAAGCGATGGTCTCGGATTAGGACTCTCAGTTGTTCAGGAAGCGCCTTTCGGAGGTTCGGAACCGTCTGAGCATCTCGTACACTCGCTTCCGCCGCCCGTGTCGAATGCTCCGACAGAAGAACCACTCTCCCCGAAATCTCAAGCTCCGACCTACACTAGCGAAGCACCGACTTACGAATCGCATGAAGGTCGAACTCAACGGATTGGCTCCGCTGAGCTCCCATCTGGACCAACTTCAGATCTCGAGCGGAGACCGTAAGACGGGAACTTGCTCTTTCGAGACACGCGATTCGCTGCTGACTGTTTCCGCTGCTTTCTCTAGCTCACCGACCAAGACTGCACCACTCGATCTCTTCTTCAGTCGAGATGACATGATCGACAAATTCCTCTATGCCGCTGTTACCGGAAACGGTGGGCTCTTTCTCTCGTTCTCGACTGTATCCTTTGCCTGGACTGACTATCACTCATTCTCCTGCAGACGAGGCTTACGTGACTTTGTTCTTGATCACGTATCGTCGCTTCGCACGACCTTTTGACGTCCTCGAGAAGCTTATCGAGCGGTTCGAATTCGTTGCGAAAAGGCTCAAGTCGGATCCTTTGCTGAGTCGCTTTGCACAGATGAAGTGAGTCTCTCCAGCTCGGTCTCTTTCACTGACAACGGATATTGATGCGCTCCGCTCGACAGAATCTGCGGCGTCTTATCGGTATGGATGCAAAACTACCCTGGAGATTTCGTCGCTTCTGCTACTTTCGGCATTCTCTCACCTTTCCTGCAGTCTCTATTACCGAGTGGTGCGACTTGGGTGGCGCACTACGCACTCGAGCTCATCCCTCTCCTCCCTTCGATCTCCGCTCAAAGCGATCCCGAAACATCCTGGGCTCTACCCGACAAGGTTACTGAAGATTCACCTCAACGCTCGCCTATCGATTCCAAATCAAAACCGTCACTTCCACACGATGCGGAGAATCGTCGACCTTCGATCGCCCCTTCCTACGAATCCTCAGGCAGTCAAAATGCTAGTCCCCATCCGGCCAGTCTCTCGGTTCCCATGTCAAACGAAGGTTCGAATCAAAGCACCTCGCCCCTCTCACCTCGACCAGGGTCTGATGCCGGTACCCTCGATACGCAAGATTCGGGAGATCAAGGTCCATCTTCGACTTCAAGCTTGCGAGCTAGAGGAGGACCGAACGCATCGATACTCGTCGAGATCTCGAACATGGTCATGGAGATGAGGGAAGAAGAAGTCGCTCTGCAGATTACGAGATTGGCGTGGGAAATGTTTGGCGGAATGACAGTGAGTTCATCGATGCTGTCGGTACTTGCGAAATCCATCTGACTTATCCAATGACGTCCACAGCCTCGAGATCTCCTACGGCATGTTCTTGCTCCTCGAGACCCAGCGAATCCACGAGTTGCTCTGCGGGAGCCGGACACGAATGTGATGCGATCTATCGCTTTTGTCAATGTGAGTTTCCGTTCCTTTCTTGCGCGAGAGCGAGATTCGAGCTCAGCCTCCGACAATGCGATACAGTACCTCGCCAACTGGACTGCAACCCTCATTCTCGTTCAAAGCAAGATCAAACAGCGTGCTCGAATCATGGAGAAGATGCTTCTCATCGCTCTCGCCCTACGAGAACAAGAGAACTTTGACTCTTTGATGGGCGTGCTTGCCGGTCTCAACTCTCAACCTATCTTCCGATTGACCGAGACGATGGATATCGTTACGACGAAACTCGATGGCGATCCTCGACTACAACCTCGACGTGCCGAACATCTCGAAGCTGATAGGAATCGCTTACCGAAGAAGTTGAGGAGTCTTAATCGATTGATGGCGGCGACGAAGTCGTTCAGTGCTTATCGACTGGCGCTCGCTAATTCTGGCATGAACATGATCCCCTACCTGTTCGTTTCCTTTCTCTCAATTTGTCATCGACGCATAGCTAACGATGATGATTTGGAGTAGTGGAGTCCATCTACAAGACATCACGGTCGTCAACGAGATCAAAAGCGATCTTCGAGATGGTAAGGTGAACTGGAGCAAGTTCTCTCAAATGGGTCGAAGCGCTGCTATCGTTCTCGATTGTTCTCGAATTGCACCCACTCTACCAGTCGAGAAGATTGTAGAACGAGCTATCCTGAACGTGCCAGTCTTGGATGAAGACGTAAGTTTCTCTCTTTCTGCTAGACCACTTCTCGGCATGAATTGACATTCCTTCATTCTGTTCACAGCGTCAATATACCCTTTCGTACCAACATCAACCTCGACAGAGTGACAAGCCCGTTGGAGCTCGATCTCGACTAAAGACACTCGCTAAATCCACTTTCGCAAACTAGTTCTGTAACTCACATTCCCCTCGATTATCTCGTTAGATCGCATTATCCCCCTATCAATACTTTGCATACCCCCCTCGTATCTCTTTTGTGCTTTCCTCTTTGACTATCTTCCGACACTTTGTCGAAACCTTCCGAATCGCTAATTCAATCTCGAAATCTATCTCTCGAATGATCGGATAGCCAGCATTCGTATTCTTCACTTCATGAGCTACTCAAGAGATTTCGGAACTGAGTGTGATCCCCTACAGCGGCTTTGCTTCTGAGCGTGTTGACGGCAGCTCTGCGAAGAGCAATCACAACGAATCGTCAACTTTGAGTCCTTCGTAATCAGCTAGAGATGGGAGAGACTCACTTCTGAGCGAGGTCGATGATTCTGTCCAAATCTTGAGGCACTGCTGGGTCCAGCTTGTTGATCATCCCAGCCAGGAGTGCTCCGGCCAGACTATCTCCTGCTCCTGTAACTGTTCCAATCTCTTCCTCACCAATCTTGAGCCCCTCGTAGTACCTTAGTACCACCGCCTCACTTGGTGTCGATGAGCTACCGACAACGACTGTTCCCTTGACCGGTCTCAATCGTTTCCAACTTGAAACTGCCTCGACTCCCGACACTCGCTGGACGACAAGGACACCTTTCGATCCACTCTTCACGAAGAGCGTATTGAAGATAGAGAGTAATCGGACAGCCATTTGAGCGACTCCCTCATTGACAACCCAAGAAGGTAGTCGAAGCGAAAGTTGATCAGCTGAAACGGTGATTCCGTCAAACCAAATTCCTGGTTCGAAGATAGGAGAGTCGGAAAAGGAGACGGTTTGGAAGAGGGTTTGGAGTTCGTGGATATTGGGCGTTGCGTAGGTGACGAAGGGATGGTCTGAAGGAGGAAGGGAAGAGATGAGAGGTTGTTGCAAAGCGGTAAGGAGTTTGAGAGAGTTTGCGTTTGACGTTGGCTCGAAGAAAGCTGCAGTCGTGATCTCTTCGTCAGCGAGGTTATAGAGAGTTGCAGCCGAGAGAACGAGAACTCACTGGGAATTCCAGATTTCTCGCAGTGCAGAAGAAGAGCAGCCATCGTTTCTGGTGAAAGGTTTCCGTCGAACGCCACTACCTCCGGCTGAGCTTGAGTCAGCTTCTCGACGATCTGCGTGACACTCATTGACTCAGCGGAATATCCATTTCGAACGGGTGAACAAAACGGAGCTCACCTTTCGACCTTCGACCTCCCTCGCAATCTTCATATCCGCAACTCCACCGACCAGTTCCCCCTTCTCATCGACGAGATATCCGCAAGTAGCTGTACTCCAACCCTCTTCCGCTCCAACCCTGATCAATCCATCGACTCTCATTCCGCTGTCTTCTAATCCTTTCTCTGCGACATTCCCGAGTAGATCCGCACCTATCGGCGCAATGAGTAGCGTTCTATCTTCCTGTAAAAGCGAGTGTGCAGCTCGAGAGACGTTCCCTGCGACTCCTCCAAGAGTGAGGGAAACGGATCCTGGTGCGGTCGTTTGAAGGGGAGACGTTGAGAAGGGATGCATCGTGATGTCGACCGCTAGCGAGCCTACTACTGCCAGTGACGCTCGCGTTGGTATTGGCTTGGAGGTCGAAGGAGCGGGTGAAGCAGGAGGCGTAGGGAGGGTCTGCGAAGGCATGAACGATGGAGAGGAACCAGCCTAAACGGGCAAGAAGGAAAGATCACAGAGGATAAGATCATCGTTTAGTATTGCAGTACGTACTTGAGGAAGAACAGAGAGCTTTCACACCTCTTGTTCTCCGTTCAACAATTTCGCATATTCAAGCGCTACTTCTCCTCCAACTCTTACGTTATTCCTGATCAGCTCCTTATCTAAACGCAGCGGAGAGATACTAGTCAGTGATCATTCACTTCGCGAGAGGCAGAGAGGAGTTCGACTCACTACTATCCAAACTTTTTCCCTTCGTCAACTCCGCAACCCTCTGCAACAGCCAGGGAGTGACCTCCTTCCCTCGCTTCGACATTCCATTCTCAAGGCTCTCTCTGACTGCAACAATCACTGCCTTTTGTAGCTCTTCTCCGACAGCATGGTACGATTCGGGTATAGGGTTGCCGAGTAACAGCGAAGAAGGTAGTCGAAGTCGATCAGCCATACCTGCGAGTCGGCAACGGTCTACATCAGTCTGCAATTCTCCAACACGGGTGAGAGTTTCATCGACGTACGAATGGTTTCAGCGACTTCCCGAGCAGAATCCAATCGCATCGGAGCTTTGAAACCCGAGTTCTCGGTGTAGAAAGCTGGCCAGTGATCGGTCTTGTAGCCCGCGACAGGTACAGCGTGTGCTTCCTGTATTCTCGAACAACTTACATCAGTGCTGGTCCGCGCGCGAATTCGCACGAGATCGAAGACTCACAAGGTATTCCAGCGTTAATCCAATATCGAGGATCGACTTCGATCCCGCGCAGACGACGGCCACCGGTGTATCACTCAGTGATTGCAGATCACTCGAGATGTCAAAGCCTGAGCAGAGAAGACAACGCTCGCCCGTCAATTTCCGTCAGTTTCGCTCAATAAAGGAGTGAGACTCACTGGTTTCCGCTCCCCTATGAACTCCTCCGATTCCTCCGGTACTGAACACCTTGATCCCTGCCAGATGCGCAACGGCCATCGTCCCGCTCACCGTCGTACCCCCATCCAATCCTTTCACTACAGCAGCCCCCAACTCCCTCCTTCCCACTTTCCACAACCTCTCCTTGATCTTCTCATTCCCTTGTCTAGCTTCCCATCCCTTTTCGGCTAGCTCCTCGAGGTCTTTGGAGGTTAACCCAACTTTGATTCGACCTGACAAGATTGCGATGGTTGCTGGAGTAACTCCTTGTGAACGTAGGATCGCTTCGCATTCTTTTGGGAGGGAGGCTGAATGAGGTGGTGGTAGTCCTACAAAGAGTGCAGTAGAACTTTAGCCGTGAGGTTAGAGAGTGAATGAGCAGAAAGTCAAACTGACCATGAGTGATCAAAGTAGATTCGAGTGCCACGATCGCTTGACCTTGTGATTGAGCTTGTTTCACTTCTTCAGAGATATCAATGGGTAATCCAGAGAGGGAAGGAAGGGAACGAGAGAGGAATTGAGATGAACGGGAAGAAGTGAAAGATCGAGTCGAAGGAACGCAAGCGAGGCGTGCTGAGTTGCGCATGAGGGATAGTGTAGCCATCTTGGCTCGCTCGAGTGTGTGGAAGGGAAGCAAAAGGCAAAGTCGAACAGTTGTCGGAAGTCAACCTGTTTTTTCGTCTAAAATTGTCGATTCGGCTCGACCGTCTCGCCCGTTTCGCAGCCTCTCAACTACCACTGCTAGTAGCGCGTCGATTGAGTGTCCAGAACGATGAAAAAGATAAGCGGAACCAGGTCTCATTGCAAGAGACGTATCGGTTTTCCAGCTAAGAAAGAATCAACGTTTTCAATCGTTTGCTGCCACCATTCTTGATATTGAGGCGTTTCAACGTATCCTGAACACTCGAAGACGATAAGTACAAACCTTGAAGTACAGTAGACGAGAGCTTACCCATATGAGGAGATAAAACGACATTCTCCATCGTTCGCAATGGATGATCCTTCGGTAAAGGTTCGACATCGAACACGTCCAATCCAGCACCCTTGATCCGTCGCTCCCTGAGTATCTCGACTAGTGCCTCTTCATCGATCAGCGGTCCCCGTGAAGTGTTGATCAAGAACGCCGTCTCTTTCAAACAATCCAATTCCTTCTTCCCTAGTAAACCCCTCGTCTTCTCCGACAGAACCATATGCAAACTCACGACATCCGACGTCTTCAACAAGTCTTGCAAGCTCTCTGCGAATTCTACTCGAGCTTCCTCCGCTCTCTCCCTCGTTAAATTCGGACTCCAACCCTTGACCTTCATCCCAAACGCCCTCCCAACCTTCGCTACTTCCTTGCCCAATCTCCCGACCCCGATTATTCCCAACCGTTTCCCGTTCAAACCGGTCGCTAGTCCAGTCTGCCACTTGTCTCCTCCCCCGTTCCTCACATTCTCATGTTCCTCGACGATCCTCCTCGAGAGCGCTAAAATCAATCCCCAAGTTTGTTCGACCGTCCCACTCGCCCCCGATCCACTACTAGTCGTTCCACTCACTTGGATCCCCAACTCTTTACATGCAACTAAATCAATCGCTGCATTCTTCATTGCTGTCGTCGAAATGAATTTGAGATTCGGGAGTTGTTCGAGTACGGAACGAGGTAAACGAGTACGTTCCCGCATTGCGTGGATTAGGGTGTAAGGCTTGAGGGTGGAGACTAGGGAATCGGGAGGGATGGGAGAGGTTAGAGTAGTGATTTTTAGTGAAGGGTGAGAGGAGAGGAGAGGGGAGAAATCGACGAGTTGAGAGGAAGAGGATGTATAGTCATCGAGGATTAATAGGCTGTGTTCGGGTGAGGAAGTCATGCTGAATGCGAAGGGAGGCGGAGGGAAGAAGGGAGACAAGGAGAGAAGTGGGGGAGGATTGAGGGAGGGGAGCTTTGAGAGGACCTTGTAGAGGAACGTTTGGCTGTGTGTAAGTACCTTGAGAGTGATATGTAGATGTTCCGAGAGTCTAGAATGTAAAGTAGTAGAGAGAGGAGCATTTTCGATTGTCTGTCATCGACCAACTCGTTCCCATCTCACACTCGACAGTACGCTCTCCCAAGAGCACTCAATCAAACATAAGCTAACTCGAATGATATCACAGTGGATTCCCTCCCCTCGTTCGACTTGTCTCGGCTATTGATAGGTCATTCAGTCCTCTCATCTCTCGCAGCGCTCTACTCGAACGATGTACCTCAATGGAACATCCCTTTGGCACTGTACGGTTTGGCAACTATACAATCTGCACAAGTAACCTCTGAAGCACTCTCTACTGTGAGTTTTCACAATCAAGCCTCTCTCTCCTCGTGGGGCTTCAAATCCCCCTAGCTCTGACTCTCATCGATTTGAGCCCCGATAGTTCCTACTCTTGTTCGGTGGATCAGTACTATTAGATCTAGGAGTAAGAGCTTCCTTTCCATTAAACCCTCTCGAAAGTTCGACAATTCTAACTCTCTTGTCAATTTCGCAGAGACTCGTATTCGGAGGTTCATTTCAATTCTTCTTCTTCCTCAATTTCCTCCTCAAAGTATATAACCTCTCTGATCTCCCCTCGTCTCTCTTTTCTACACTGACTCTCGCTCGGTTCCAGCCCCTGACACTATTGACTGCGTTGAGTCAATTACGACAAACTAGTGATGGAGCCAATTCCTTCACGGCTGGTGGCATGGGAGATAGAATCATGAATGCCACATCTGGTTTCCCACCTTTTGGTCATCGACAACAACAAGCTTCAAATGGAGGAGGTCAAAACGAAACTGGTGCGTTTTTTCTCTTTTCTACCTTTCTCCCTTCTCCCCTTCTCTCGCTGATCATTAGATGGTGGGGTAATAGTTTGGTCAGCTCCTGGATCAACCGCTCCTCCAGGTTCATACCAGACTAGGTTCTCGTTGGATGGAGAAGACCTAGAATCGGCTCGCGAACCACAATCATCCGATCCTCTCAATGGATCACATTCGAGAGGTCCATCGGCAAGCGCTCCTCCGACGGTACAGGCGAATAGTAAGAGTTTTGTGAGCCCTCAGGGAGGAGGGAGGGGAGGGAAGAAGGAGGGTGGGGGTTATCATACGCTTGAGTAAAATGGAGAGAGGGAGGAGGAGGAAAAGATGAGGGAGAGAAAGGGGGGAATACTGTATCGTAAGCGTAAAGTGAGAAAGGGTTTCTGTTATTTCGTCATAGATTCTTTAATCCGTGTTGTCGTCGATGCTGTGAGTCTTGTCAGAGAGGAGGGAAGTTTCGATTCCTTTGCGAAAGAGCGAATTGATAATTCTCTTTTCGCAAATCTTCTGTTTCTCTGTTCCATTTGACTAGCTCGTCTCGACTCTAATCGAGATCTTTCGACTCGCTTTGAGACGCTGCACTTATGAAAATTTCACGATGAGAGTTGCATCCTCTCCTTGCGAAGTTTCCTCTCTCTCATTCAGGTCACAATGACCGAATCGACTCCACTCCTCACCGCTCACCACAACGTTACTCACTCGACCTATACACCTTCGATAACCTCGCTACAATCGAATGGAGAACCTTTACCACCAAAAGGAACGGGGAGAGGCGAAGTCAATTTGAACAACCAAGAGGAATTGGAGTTGCCAGAAGATTGGGTCAAATTGAAGGATTGTAACGTGTTCAAAACTGTGTACGTTGACTTCCTTCGGTACGCGGGAGAGGAGAGGAGGGAAGAGAAGGGGGGGAAATGATCAAGGAGGTGGGGCTCGACATCTCTCTCTTTGAAAGGAAAGGATAAGCTTTAATGTACACATAGGAGACAATAGAGAGTTCAAGATCTCTTGGGCGACCGGAATCTGCGAGTTGGGGGATTTAGTCGCTGATTCTTGATTTCCTTCGCAAAACCTTTCACTTCTGTCTGATAGGCATGAGATTTATCGCTTATTCAGAGAAATCACGATTACCGTTGCAGAGGATCAGATGCGAGAGTACGTCCTCTTCCTATGACTTTCCCTCGAACGTCCCGTGGTGCTGATCTCTTATTATCCATTTTCTTTCGCGGATTCCATATAGTCCAGGGTGCGTAGCCGAGATCAATGAACCCCTCCGTCAAGTAATCGAAACCTGTCACGATTCACCCGATATAGTTTATGTCCTCCTCCTCGTCCGACTTCAATTCCTCAAAGAAAAAGCACTCGCCTTGTCCAATTCGACCTTGTGTGAAACTCGTGCGAATTATTGCGAGTATTTCGCCGGACACATGTTGAGGTATCAAGGGAAGAGTTTCAAAGGGAAACTGAGTCAGTTGGCGATGGCTAGGGCTTTGGTTGGAGGTTTACACGCGTTTCAAGGAGCGAGCGAAGAGGTAAAGTTTCTCTCAACTTGTTTCTTTTCCACACTTGCTAGATGAGCTCGCTGATGGGACTTGCTCGAATCTACAGGTATTAAAGCGTATCGACGAGAAGGAAGGAGGGACATCGAGAGTTTACGCTCAAGGTGCAGGCAAGACGAACGCACTCGAATTGGCAGTGTTGGGCAAAGCGAAGAAGTTCATCAAGTGTGATGCTTGTCAGAGGGTCATTACGGCGATCTATGATGGGAGGATCACGTATTCGAGTTCGAGCTTCTTGGATTTACTGCCAGGTAGGCCTTCCTCGCTTTTCAATCCAATGAGAAAGCGGGATTGATTCGGTCGATGACTGCCTACAGATCGATGGAAGACGAAAGATATCTCGCTCTACAATGTTCGAGCAGCTCCTCTATTAGATCATTATCGTTTACGAGTTCGTGAGTGAACGGTTCTCCTCAGCATTTCTCCCTCGAGCTATCGCTGAGGCTTTCCATCTTGACCTCACAGCCAAATATCGCAGCATGATCGATTTCCTTTCCTTCTCCATCCTCTTCGTCTCCTTCCTCCACGTCGTAACCGATCGTCATTCACGAGAAGAAGTCATCCACCTCTCTCTCTCCGAATACTGGTTCTTCTTCTACGCCCTCGGCTATTCCCTCGATCGCAGTGCTTCGATCTTCGAACATGGATGGCATGTCTTCGCGATGGGGTTGACGACACCATTAGATATATTGAGCGTACCGATTTATGTCAGTGCTTTCGTACTGAGGGTTAGGTCAGTTAGTTTGGCGGATTCCGCGTTGAGTGATAGGGCTTACGCGATTCTGAGTTGTGCCGCTTGTCTGTTATTTCCGAGGTGAGTCCACGAACAATCCCTTTCGAGAACGAACGGGGTTGACTGACCACTTTGGACAAACTCATTCCAACAACAGAATCGCATTCACGGCGATTTCGAAGAATTTGTTCATCCTCAGTTTGAGAGCAATGCTGGCAGAGTTCTTCTACTTGATGGGGTGAGTTCCATCTTCTTGGCCAAGAAATGTAATGCAAAAGCGAAGACTGACCAATTGCATTCCTCCTCCTTATTCCCTGACTTACAGCGTGATAGTCTTCTGGTATGGCCTCTTGATCTACTCACTACGACGTTGTAGTACTGAGAAGCAGGAAAGGTATACAGCTTCCTTGGTTTCGTATTCGCGCTCAATCATCTCTGCGATGGAGCTTTCTCGGTCATTCGTATCTCTGAATGGTACGTGTTCTCCGCTCTCGGTTGAGTTCGCTCTCTCCACCTGAGTACTGACATGTCTGTTCTCTCTCGCAGGTTGATCATGATCTACTTTGGATTAGACGGGACAGGAATCGACAAATCACCCAAATTCGATCCTATCATCGGTCCAATTTTGTTCATTTCCTTCGCTGCTCTCTCCAACACTCTGTTGACGGCTGTGCTCGTCGCCATCTTGTCAACTACTTACTCCAGAATCGCTCAAGATGCCGTGAGTAACCACTTCCCTCCCTCTGCACTCGAAAGGCAGGTGAATTGATAACGATTGAGTGCACAGGAAGCTGAGAACATGTTCAGGAAAGCTGTCATGACGCTTGAAGGAGTCAAGAGTGACAGTTTGTTCGACTGTGAGTTGCAGATTGGATCGACACCATCTCTTCGAAAGACTACAGGTTGACGTTGTTGCTTAAACCCTCGCTTACAGACATGCCTCCCCTTAATTTGATCGCCATCACATTCCTCTGGCCCCTCTCTCACATCCTCTCCGAACGCAAATTCCACTCGCTCAACGTCCTCTGCACTCGCGTCCTTTCCCTTCCAATCCTCCTTCTCATCGCCTTGTACGAACGTCAACGAATCTCGGACTCGTCCCTCAAAGAGACTCGAGAGAAACTTCGAAATGCTTTTACTTCACGCCTACCTACCTCGCTTAGTCAAAAGATGAGTCTACTCGAAGGAGCTCACTGGGAGACTGAGGCAGTGTTCGAGTACACGCCGAACGGAGACGAGAAGAGTGATGACGAAGATGAGGGAGAAGTACAGCTTGGAGCGGATGAAGGGATCGAAGAATGGATTCTCGAAGGGAAAGGACCGGATGGACAAAGGAGGGTCAGCAGTCGATTCTCTTCTCATCTCGATCCAAACAAGGTGCAAGAGCAACTCGTCAAGGAGGAACACCGCCAACAAGAGCAGCAACAGCAAGACGGTTCACCTTTGTCAGCTCCAATTTCGATTTCGAGACAAGCTTCGTTCGCTCGAACCCAGAAGAACGAGAAAGCTACCTCACCTGATCCCCCTCCAGCTTCTGCAGAAGCGACTCCACCAGCAACTGATCAATCGATCCTCAAGCGAACTCGACCAAGAGCTGGTTCTCGCGCTGCAGATCAAACCGTTCAATTCGCCAATACTGTTCGACCTCCTCGACGTGGCAACACTCGAGATAGTACGGGAGAACGATTACCGGCTAATGCATCGGGTCAAATCGGAGATGGTAGAATGAGTGGATCACCTCAACAACTCGAATTCCCTCAACTCATCTCGACTTCGGCACCAGGTCGAGAAAGCCCTTTCCTTCGAAGATATCTCAATGGTGAAGCTGGAACGAGCTCTTCGGGGGCGTTGGGGAGAAGGTTGAGCTTGAGCACAGGAACGAGATCGAGGGCTTGGAGTGAAGTGACGGGAGGAGGGAGGGGAACTTCGATTGGAATGGCGAGTAATGGATCTGCAAGTGGAGGAGTCGCCGAGGAGACGGTATCTCAGCTTATGAAGATGATGAAGGGTTTGGTCGAGACAGTCGATAGGTTGGAGAAGAAGTTGGAGGAGAAAGGAAAAGGAGCCGAGAGGGACGAAGGAGATGAGAGCGCGATCGACACCGACGACGATGAGTAGAGTACATGAAGGGTATTGTATACGTTACATCAACTCATACATCTTTGTTGCCATTGTATCACTTTGCATTGAACTATCAGTTTTGCGAATTTTCTGTTCTCTGCGGTTTGATCTCACCTTGTCCTCCTTTCGAGATTTCTGCCTGGCCGGACAGTTTCTCTAAACCCTCTTGACTCTGCCAAAGCCTCTTCGTCTCAATTTCTGCGAGTCGAAGTTTGCGAGATCTGGTCCCTGGGCGGATTCTTCCAACTTTCGACTTTCACTCCATAACCTCGCACACTCACTCAATCATGGCATCAGTAGCATTGAACACTCTACGGACAAGTCGTCAACCCATCCAACGCCTCGTAGCCTCCCTCGTTGGACCTTCATCATTTTTCTCGCTCTCCTCATCTCCCCTCGCTTCCACCTCTACCACCTCTGTAGAGCCTTCCACTTCCTCAGTATCATTCTCACTACCTCTCTCAGCACCTCAAGCTGCTCCCACTTCTCCCCTCGCTTCTCTCGCTTCCCTCATTCCCGATTCACTTTCAGCCGGTCTTCGTGATCTCCTACCACCGTGGGTCTTTGCCGTACCAAAGCGTAGGACGACACACTCGGCTAAACGTATGAGGAGCGCGAACAAGCATCTCAAGGAGAAACAAAGTGAGTCCCACTTCTTCCTCTTCCTCTCTCTTTCAACTTTGGGCTGATCCTCTCCTGATTGTGGTAGATCTCGTGGCTTGTTCGTCGTGTGGAGCACCCAAATTATCTCATCACCTTTGTCATTCTTGTCATGTAGCGTTCAGGAGGGAGTATCATCGGGAAGCGAAGGAACAAGGTTTCGCTCAGAAACCATAAGGGTTGGCTTTAGTTGGGATATTACGGGCAATGCTATACACCCTTTACACTCACGGGCTACTCAGAGTCGAAGTACTCGTCGTCGTCGACCGAGAGGAGGAAATCTTTTCACTCCTTCGCCGCGGAGGTTTCAGTCGATCTCACGCCTCTTTCTCTTCGCTTTGGGTCACATGAGGGGGACCTTGTTCTGCTTCGATGCACGAGGGCGGACAACGGCCCGCAGGCTTCGGTGTTTGCCCCCTCTTCTCCAAGAGCCAATTCATCTTTCTCTCTCTCTCTCTTTCTCTCTCTTCTCTCTCGACCTCCCTTCCCCCCTCTGCCTCTCTCTGTCACACACACACCTTCACTCCTTCGCCCCGCTGGACTCTTCTCGAATACTATGCTCTCGCTAATTCTTCTCTCGCTCATTCCAACCGCTTTCTCCAAGCAATTGTTCGTAACGAACAACTGCGACGTCACAGTATGGGTAAGCACGACGTTCTTCTACTCTCTCTATTCAGTTGCGGGTTTTCTGCATCGTTCCTCGCCCATCTTTCCTAATTCGCTCGTTCTGGCTTTTTCAACAGCCTGCAATCACTAGTACGAACGCCGGCGCAGGCTACACCGGTATAGACGACTCGCGGTCACTGACTATATCGCGAGACTGACGGTTTGAAGCTGTAGGTCCGACTGGGTGGGAAGCTCCTCCTGGAAACTTCAAGTGTGTAACGATTCCTGATCAATGGAATGGACGTATTTGGGCTCGGCGCGGTAAGTCTGACACGCTTTTCTCTCAACCACTCGGTTCTGTACCGCAGGCTCTACCTTGTCGTTGTCGTCGAGGATAAATTCGCGAAATCGAAACTGACGATCAACTTTGTTCTTGCTCTCCATTCTTTCCCTTGCTCCCATACTCGCACAGGCTGCCGTTTCGACGAGAATGGACAAGGTAGCTGCCTCGCTGGTGATTGCGCTGGACGCGGTCTCGAGTGCGGAGAACAGATTATGGGCTGGGCGAATCTCGCAGAGGTCAACTTCAATCCTGATAACTCGAGAGTCGATTGGTATGACGTTTCTGCCGTACCGCGAGTCTTGATTCCTTTCGGAAGCTCTGCGATGGAATTCGGGCGAAGGAAACAAGCCAGACCTGACGGTCTTCTCGATACTTTTTGACTTTCGCAGAGGATTCGTTGTTCCCATGTCTATTGTTCCGGGAGATGGAAACTGCGAGACGGTTACCTGCGCCAAAGATCTCAACGATGAATGTCCCGACGAGCGTCTCAAAATGTAATTCGACGACTCTACGAATCTCAGACTAGTCTGAGTTCTCAACGCTTACTCTCCCTTTTGTATCCTTCAACAGCAAGGATGGTGACAAGACTATCGGCTGCTTGTCGGCGTGTATGGCTGGAGTTAATGCTGGCGACAACTCTGCAAACTGTTGCGTGAGTTCTGAACCTCTCGCTTCTCGACTGCTGTTCGAGCTCACTGACTTCTCTTGCTCTCTCTTTTCATAGAGCGGTTCTTTCCTCTCTCACGAAGCTTGTCGACCCGAGATGATCGACTTCTACGACTACTTCAAGCAAGGTTGCGAGAAAGCCTACGCTTACCGTTCGTTTCTCTCTCTCTCTCTCTCGCTTCCCCTGTTCTCACATCGCTTACTCTTTCGATTCCGTAGCTCGTGACGACAACCCCGATCTTCCTCCTGTCGTCTTCACTTGCAACTCTAACGTACCTTGGTACCGTGTCACCTTCTGCCCATAGATTCCATAGGGGAGAACTTGCTCTCACCACTTTGTTCCCTCTTTCTGTCTCTTCGTTTCTCGCTTGCATTTCTCTCTCTCACTCCGGCTTGATGTCGTCCTTACTACAGTAGCTTAGTCTTGTATATGCTTTTCATACACTCTCACTTGTTGATCTTTGTTTTGCAATTCTCTCGCTCGTTCTTGTCCCGAGATTTCTTGTTTCGCAAGTTTCGGTTCATACAGTAACATCAGAGAGTGATACAAATCGCTCAAGCATAATTCTTATGGATATAGTAGATCCCAAAGCCCGCTCCAGCAACGACGAGTGCACACCCTATTATGGCGATCATCCTCGTTTGAGGATCCGCTTCGACGACTCCACGCTGTCGAAAGGTTCAGGCAAGAGAGTCAGTGGTGACTCAACAGAGACGACTTTCATCGACAGGAGCTGAAAGAATCCAGGTCGATTGATGAACTCAGTCAGGGTCAATTCGTTGAACTCACGTGGATTCGCCCGATATGATGTTTGAGTCTATGCAGCCTCTTGTGGTGATGCTTCGGATGATGTTTGCGCCTACGACGGGAATGGTGTCGTTTAGGCTGAGGAAGGGCAAACTCGATTAGTGTTGTCGAGATTTAAGTGAAGACGAAAAGGAAAGCTCACTTTCTCCTCGGAATGACGACTTCCATGATGGGAGCCCTACTAGTACAGGTGTATCAGTGCAGTCCAGCGGAATTGAAAGCTTTGTATTACCTTGCGCAGAGAATGAGTCTGTGGAACCGGAAGGGGAGCGCAGTTAGTCCAAGTTGACCATCTGTCGCAAGCTTCGAGACTCACTGTGTCATCGTCTTCCTCCGGGTGATGGTGGTGGTGGTGATGATGATGGTGTACCTTCGAGTCATCTCCGGGAGAACGTGAACGAGAATGAGAACGATGTCGACAATGCCGTCGATGTCGTTCGCTTTCCCCCCGGTCTTTCCTACGACGATGCTTCCTCCTCCTTCGTCGATCCTCCTCTCGGTCATACTTGGAGCTTCCCGGCTCCTCCTCGCCCCCTCGATGCTTGCGCCTACCCCTCTCAACATCCGATAGCTCTTCGCTCGATGATCCCGAACCCCTCCTTCGTCGGCGCGGTGGAGGAGATCGAGACTTGCTCCGACTGGCCTCTCTCTCCTTGTCGTCTCCTGTGTCATCGTCGCTACCGCTCGCTCTGGGTCCTTCGTCGCTGCTGTTTCCTCCTCCAAAATCCCCCGAATCGCTGCCTCTCCTCAACGGTCGATTCGAACGTTCTGATCCCGAGTCCTCGCTTTCACTCCTTGGACGTCGTCTCGGAGGAGAATGCCTTGGCGGTGACCCGCGAGAATCGTCAGAGTTCGAAGAGGGAGGAGTAGCAGAGCGGGGACTACGAGGTTTGTCGTCTCGCTCAGGAGAGAAGCTGTCGCGTCGCCGTCGATCTCGATGAGGGCTTCTAGACATCTTAGCACACTGTAGAGTTCAGGAGAGAAGCAGCGAGCAGAAGCAAACGCCGAGTAACAAGCTCCGGATTATCCCGCGGATCAGAGAAGCTGAAAGGGTCAGAGATCAGAGCCAGTACAGAGCTACTCAGAAGCAGCACAGAACGAAAGAAGAAAAGTCAAGAGAAGAGTGGGAAGTCAACCTCGAATGCTCTTCCTCTCTCACAACCAACAAGATGAATACTTTGACCATGTACGCACGCTCTCGACAGCTCTATGTACTGATCAAGCTGACGAGACTATCACCACAGCTATCCCTTGAGCAGTGAGCCTCTTCCCTCCCCTTTCTCATCTCCCCACCTCTGACCTCTCTTCCCTCCTCTCCCAGACTACTCGTTCGCAACGAAAGAAGCCCAAGTAGAAGAAGATCCATCTGTCAACGCGCGCTTACAACGACTGTACGTCTTCCCTCTCTCACCTTGCCATTCATCGCTAACTCTCTCCAAAATGACGGATTGCAGTGAGGAAGATTACGAGCAATATGGGATGCGACGTACAGTTGAAGGACTCATGATCGTACACGAACACAATCACCCTCATGTCCTCCTCTTACAAGTTGCGAATTCATTCTTTAAACTTCCGGGAGATTACTTGAAACCGGGTGAAGGAGACATTGATGGATTGAAGAAACGTATGCAGAAACGATTGGGTCCCGATGATGCGAGTGGTGCGGATAGTACTATGAATGGAGGGTGGGAGGAAGGAGGAGGAGCGGATGGGTGGGAGATTGCGGATTCGATAGGACAGTTTTATCGTCCAAATTTCGAGAGTTTCATGGTGAGTCGACCTGCTTTATTAGTCAGGAGGGGAGACAGCGACTAATCTTGTCTAACTCGCCCACAGTACCCCTATGTTCCTGCGTGAGTGAAGCCTGCAAGAAAGTCACGGAAAAATGAACTGACTTTCCCTCTCGCTTTCCCTTACAGTCACATCTCGAAACCCAAGGAACTCAAGACTTGGTACCTCGTACAACTACCTCAAAGTCGTACGTCGATCGCTCTGATTTGACAGAACTCTCCTGACAAGTGACGGGTTTCGCAGAAATCTTGACGGTTCCCAAGAACATGAAACTCATCGCTTTACCTCTCTTTGAACTCTACGACAACGCTGTCAGGTACGCTAGTCCTTCTCGAGCTCACAAAGACTCCGTACTGATGCAGATTCGATGCTCAGATACGGACCTCAACTAGCAGCGATTCCTCATTTGCTCTCTCGCATCAATTTCATCTTTGAGCAATGAGCTTCCTCTCTTTCGTTCCTATATACCTCGGATTTACCCGCTTGATCAAAGCTTTGCTACCCCCCACTTCGTCGTCGATCGAGCTAGTCGTCGCTGTTATCGTCGTTCGATGTTGTTCCTCTCTTCACACCTGTTTTGTCAAAATCTCTCGCATCTTGCAACCTTTCCCCTTTGACTTTTGACTCTTCTGACCTTCGAGAGTCGTTGGATCGAACGACTGGATCCTTGAGAAGCTTTCAGAAGGAGTGTTCAGGCGAAGCCGAGTTCAGCCAGTAAACAGCGATTGAAATCCCGGATTGAAACAGCGAGCGAATCATCCCTGTCGTTTTTGAAGATAGCGAAAAGTCGACTCACCTCTTCTTCTACTTTCTCCATATCCTCCTCCTCCCTTTCCCTCTTCTCTTCTCCTACGCCATGGAATCACCGATCGTTTCACAACTGTTCAACAATGCGACCGTGCTAGTGACCAACTTTGTCGAACAAGCTAAACACTACAACCCGGACCTCTACTCTTCTATCGATTTAACTCAACTGAATTGGTTAGAACGTCAATGGACCGCATGGTACTCTTATTGGGGTAACCCTATCATCGCTACAGGAATCATGTCTTTCGTTATGCACGAAGTGAGTTCCTTTCCTTTTCCTTTTTTGGGGGAAACCATAGTGGCAATCAAAGAAACGCGTCAAACTAACTCTCTTTCTCTCTCTTGATTAGCTCGTGTACTTTGGAAGATGTATTCCTTGGATGATGGTAGACAAGTTCGGTTGGTTCAAACAGTACAAGATTCAAGATGTGAGTAAATCATCTCCTTTCGAGAAAGTCGAACGATTTCAACTAATCTTCTCCTCTCATCCGCAAATAGAACAAAGCACCTACAGCGAAACAACAGTGGGATTGCACGAAATATGTATTGAAGACTCATTTCTCAGTCGAACTTCCTCAAGTGAGTGTTTCTCCTCCCATTGTTGTTCGAGATTTCGTTCATTCCGCTGATCGCGCTTTCGAGCGAACTCAGATCTACCTCTTCCACCCTATGGCCACTTCAGTAGGTATGAAGACTTGGGAAGTTCCATTCCCTTCGTTCTTCAGAGAAATGGTGCCTCAAGTGAGTTCTCATTTGGCTTTTTGATCACTCTCTACGTTTGCTGATCAAATACTCCTGCGAACTTACAGATCGCACTCTTCTTCGTTCTCGAAGACGCATGGCACTACTTCTCTCACCGACTTCTCCACCACCGGTAAATCTACCCTTTCCTCACTCCTTTCCTGATCCTCGCTCATCTCCCTTTTCCTTCCTCCAGATCTATCTACAAGCACATTCACAAGCTCCACCACGAATTCTCTGCTCCTTTCGGACTCGCCGCTGAATACGCTCACCCCATCGAAATTCTCGTCCTGTAAGTTTCACTCGATTTCTCCCACCGACTCCGAGAACGCGGACTGATCCCGTTTCTTTCGACATTTGCAGCGGTCTCGGAACTGTCGGATCTCCTTTACTCTGGTGCTGGCTCAGTGGAGGAAACATGCATCTCATCACTATGGTGAGTTTCTCACTTTCGTCCTTTCAAACAATTGATGGCTCATCTCATTTCTTCGTTCCACAGTACGCATGGATCTGCCTCCGATTGTTTCAAGCAGTAGACGCCCACTCCGGATACGGTGAATTGTTCTTCCTTTTCTCTGCTCTCCAATGTCTGTACTCACTCGATTCCCCTCTTTTCAGATTTCCCTTGGTCCCTCAACAAGTGGTTCCCTCTTTGGGCTGGTGCCGATCACCACGATTACCACCACTCATGTACGTTCCATCTCACTTCTCTTTGTTAAAATCCTTGACTTATCTGAATCCGTGTTGACAGCATTCGGAGACTGCTACTCTACTTCATTCCGACACCTCGACTACTTCTTCGGTACCGACCGAAAGTACCACGCAGCACGAGAGAAGCAACGCGTTGCGAAGCAAGCGAAACTCAAGGCTCAATAAACCCCTCTGTTCTCCGATTCCTGATTTACTTGTAGACACTACCTCTCGTTCACTCCATCTGACGCTCCTTCACCCCCTTACGTTCCTTACACACTAGACATCTTACACACCCTCATATCATCTTTCCTTTGACTTTCGTTCTCAGTGAAAACTTGCAGTATTAACCTATTTTAATTCACCCTCCCTCCCTTACTCGCACGCCTCTCAAGTTTCCTCACTTGGCTCCTCGCGGGTCTGTCTTCGTATCAGTAGAGCCATCGACTTTCGCGTGCTTTGAAAGCGAATCAAAAACACTTTGTGCGAATTTTTCGATGTTTGCGAGAGTTCGCTCTCTCTCTCTCTCTCTTCCTGGCTCCATTATCTTGACTCAGCATTCTGAATCGACTACAGCAGCAGCATCCTGATCCAATCAATCCTTTTCTGAACACCGCCCCCTTTCTCTCTCAATCCTTCAACTTGCCCTCTTTCTCTCTTCTTCTCCACCTCATAGCACCTCACAAAGAGGAATGCCACGCAAAACAGCAGCAGCAGAAGAGAACGATAACCTGAACAGACAGGTACGCTACCCTATCACACGAATGAAAGTGTGTTGAACTAAAGGAAGGATTCTTGAGTTGTGTCGCTCTAGAGTCTCAAAGCGGCTGTTTGGTATACTGTCACAAAGGTGAGTCTCTCCTTGTTAGTATCAGCGTGTACGGTACGCTGAATCCAGACAAGGGTTCCATAGATCGCTCAAGAAGAAGGTGTGCCCCTCCCTCTCCTTCCTCTCGCCTTATGCGCGGCGAGTCCGATCAGACAGAAGCTGACGATGTAATGGCGCGAGAATACCAAAGAGTTGAATCTACCATTTGCAGCATCCGAACACTTCGTCGCGAGTTTAGCAGAGATCGTGTTTCAACAAGCCTGTACGTCCAGCTCCTCACTTCGACGGCCCCGATAGAGCACTGACGAAGTTCGGTTGTTGAGGAACGTACAGTGTCGTTAGGGAAAGATTTGGAAAGTTTCGCAAAGTGAGTTCAGACGATCTGGAAACTATTTCTCGCTCTTCCTCAAGGCTAAGTAGTATCCCCAACCTCTGAATCACAGGCACGCTGGGAGGACGACAGTCAACGTTGACGATGTCAAGGTAAGCTCCTTTCCGCTGGTCTCGCAGAGCTTATCTCCTAACTTCCTTCGTTTTTCCCAAATTCTAGCTTTCCGCTCGTCGTAATGAACCTCTCGTGCGTCTGTCCCACCTCTCTTTTTCCATCCTTTGTACTCACATTCACTCGATCACTATAAAGTACGAACAACTCTGTACCTCAGCAACAGCACACGGTTTAGCCCTGAGCGATCTCAAAGCCGATTCGAAACCCAAACTGAAGCTATCCCGAGCTACTTCCGTCACCACTACCAGTAAATCGACCAAATCCAAACCACCAGTCGACAAAGGAAAAGGGAAAGAAAAGGAGCAGAGTAAGAGTAAAGGAAGCGGGAAGGGAAAGGGAAAGGGAAAAGGGAAAGCTAAGGATAGTTCCAGTGATTCATCTTCTTCTTCTTCTGAAGAGGAGGTGGTTCGACCAGTCAAGAAGAAGAGTAGTACGAGTGGGAGGAAGAAGGTTGTGGTTCCTCCGAATGGGGGAGGCGGATTCGTTAGTGCGAAGGAAGTGAAAAAGAGGAAAGCATCTGGAGTGGTTAGTGATAGTGAGGAGGAAGGAGGGGGAAGGAGTAGTAGGGAAAGTACGTTTGATAGTGTTTTACATGATAGTGATGATGCGAGGAGGAAGAAGAAGAAACAAAAAAAGTAGACACTCGAACTCTCCGCATTCTCGCTCTCTCTCTCTCTCTAGGTGCAGTTTCTGTCAATGCGACGTGCTCTCTATCGAAGACTGTGGTTGAGAACTTGGGATTGATTGATGAAGAGAGAGAGAGGACAGAACGAGCAAGAAGAAAGACAGAAAAAAAAGACGAGAACTAGTTGAGAAATGGAGAGAAGTTAAACTTAGAAAAGACGAAAGAAAGATCTTGAGGAAGTAGTAGCTAGGGGGAGAGTAGGAGAGGGAGAGACGAGGAGGGAAAAGGAAGAAGGGGGTGGTGTACGATTCGGAAACAGTTTCTCCCTCGATAATTTCACGTCCCTTTTCCTTTTTTCCCGCGAAACGACAACAAAACTGAAAGAAAAATTCAACCCCTTTAGAGAATTCGACGACGGCTATCACTTGCTGAGAGAGAGAGAGAAGGAAGGAAGGGTTTAGGCGGAAGCTTCAGTCGAGGCGGGAACCTCGGGCTTTGATTCTTCAGTAGGTTTGGCGTCGTCCTCAGTCGAAAGATCCGAAGTCCAGAGGCTATTCGATCGGAACGAAAATGAGTCCAATCGCTCATGTAGAGGGTAGAAGGGGAAGAAAAACGCACGTGAGGTTATCACGGAGGAGTTGCATGATCAAAGTAGAATCCTTGTAAGATTCTTCAGAGAGGGTATCGAGTTCAGCGATCGCGTCATCGAACGCCATCTTTGCCAAATGGCAAGCCTTCTCGGGCGAGTTGAGGATCTCGTAGTAGAAGACGGAGAAGTTCAACGCGAGACCGAGTCGGATTGGGTGAGTAGGTGCGAGTTCGGAAGAGGCGATCTCGGAAGCCGTCTTGTACGACTCGTGAGCGGCGTCGGAAGCCTTCTCGCGTTGATCTCCAGCGGCGAATTCGGCGAGGTAACGGTGGTAATCTCCCTTCATCTTGTGGTAGAAGACCTAAAAACCGACTCTCTCTCTCTATCGTCAGTTCCAACTCAATCCAACCAGATCCTGATCCAAGTGAGGTCGTACCTTTGATTCACCGGCTTGAGCAGCAGGGATAAGGTGATCGTCGAGAACCTTGAGGATATCGTTGCAAACGTCTCCCAATTCAGCTTCAACTTTCTCACGGTATTGCTTGATCTTTGAAACCTGACTCGAGTTTCCTTTCGACTCTTCCTTTTGTTCGATCGAAGAGATGATCCTCCACGAAGCACGACGAGCTCCGATGACATTCTTGTAGGAAACGGAAAGGAGGTTGCGTTCTTCGACGGTGAGTTCTGTGCCGAGTTTGGCGACTTCCTTCATCTCGTTGACCATCTAGTGATCATTTGGGAGTGCAATGTTAGCTTTCGAATGAACTTTCTCGAGTTTCGGAGTTGAGCGAATCTTGTAGAAACTCACCTCGTCGTATCGCTCTGCTTGCCTAGTTGCGAATAATATAGATCGAACGAGTCAGTATACAGCAGTGAAAGCCAAAAGACAGAGGATGAGGAGTTGGGAACAAATTGATTGAAAGAGAGGCCTTGAGAGGTTGACAAGTGGGTGACGAATGAAGACAGAGAGAGAGGGAGAGAGAGAAAGAAGGAAAGGACTGGACTCACTCGCTCAATCGAGCCATGTAGACGTGAGCTTCCCGGGATGAAGTATCGGCAGACATTTGGTTTGTAGTTTGATGTGGGAGTGGGAGCAAGGAGGAGAGAAGACGAGATACGCGAATTCGAGACTAGAGGATTGAGAAACGAGAGTCTAGAAGGGCGTGGAAGAGGATTGATGACTATCTTCAATGGATAGTAGGTACCAATAGGAGTCCACGAGGGAGAGTGAGAGGTGATTCGAAGGTTGGTCGTGTTTGGAGAGAGAGGTCGGACGATGCGAGATGGAGACAAGAGTGAACAAGCAAGTAAGGGTCAAGCTCATCAGTACAGCTGATCTGTATGGTCAATGAGAGCTCTATGTACTCACGAGTCCTTGTAGAGTTGCAGGGACAGGTGAGGAGCAACCGCCTTCTCGCTCTCGCCTCACATCTTCTCGCTAATTTCCAGTCGCTCTCTGGACTGCTGTATTGTCGACTAAATCGTAACGTGGATCGTACGCTGGCTTCTGTAAGCTCACAAGCCGAGAGAGCCAAAGAGGTCTGAGAGTTTTCGCGAAATTCGAACAGAAATTAGCTTTCTCAACCAGCGAGACTGTAGAGACTAATAAGTCAGGACATCCTCTATAGCATATGTGCGAGGAGAGCTAGAGAAAAGAAGACGATTCGGCGGGAGATTTTGTCCGCAAAATTGCGAAATGAACAGTTTGACTCGCTCTACATCTAACCGCTCAGATATGCCAGCCCGAACACCCTCGATCCAAGCAGCTACGCGCTCATTGCGACGAGCTCCCTCTGCTCCCGCCTCGAAGCGCTCCGTCTCCGTTCTCTCATCCTCTTCCCTTCGACCTCACTTCCCCTCTTCTTCCACCCTCCCTACTCCACGCACCCTCTCCGCTTCCTTCTCTACCACTCCCTCAAGATCAGCCGAACCCATCCCACCCCGTCGATCCGAATACAAGAAGTTGGATCACTCGGACGTCTCTCACTTCCGATCGATTCTCTCTTCCCCTTCTTCCATCGTCACTACCATCTCTTCCCCCTCTGGAGAATGGACCCCTTGTACAACAGACGATTTGACGGGTTACAACACGGATTGGATGGACAAGTACAAAGGATCTAGTCAGATCTTGTTGAAACCGAAGAATACGAAAGAGGTTAGCGAGATTATCAAGTATTGTTATGAGAAGAGGATCGCTGTGATCCCTCAAGGAGGCAATACCGGATTGGTAGGAGGAGGTGTACCAGTTTATGATGAATTGATCTTGAGTACGGAAGGGATGAATGGAATTAGAGAATTTGATGAAGTATCAGGTGAGGTCGTGTCTCTGCCTTCTTTCCATCTAACTCGTTCACTCATCACAAGTATCGCAAGTGTAGGTATCCTCACTGCCGATGGAGGAGCGATTCTTGAATCCCTATCAAACTACCTTCATCCGAAAGGTTACATGATGCCCCTCGACCTCGGTGCGAAAGGTTCTTGTCACATCGCAGGAAACATCTCGACGAATGCGGGAGGACTCAGGTTGTTGAGGTACGGGTCATTGCATGGAACGGTACTTGGCATTGAGGCCGTCTTGCCCGATGAGAATGGAACGGTTTTGAGTATCAATATGCCTGGAGATGGGAAAGCTGGTGCGTTGAGGAAGGATAACACTGGTCAGTTCTCATCTTACTATCAGTCTGCGTGATCCGCTTGACTGATCCTGATATGATCTTGACAGGTTACGATTTGAAACAATTATTTATCGGTGCTGAGGGAACTTTGGGAGTAGTCACTGGTGTCTCCATCATGACTCCTCGACTACCATCAGTACGTTCTCCCTTACTCTCATCTGTTCTCCAACTCACGTGTTCCCCTTCTTCAGGCAATTAACGTCGCAGTCCTCTCCGTTCCCTCTTTCGAACTCGTTCAGAAAGTCTTCACCGAAACCCGACAACACCTCGGCGAGATCCTCTCTGCGTTCGAATTCTTCGATCAAGAAGGACTCGACATGGTTCTCGAACATACTGGTGCTAAAACACCTTTTGAGAGTGAACCTGAGGGAGGGAAAGCGTTTTACGTTTTGATCGAGACGAGTGGATCAAACAAAGATCATGACGATGAGGTACGCGCTTTCTTTCTTTCTAACTCTCTATCGAAGATTTCGAGTTGATCGAGTTGCTGGGGCCCACAGAAACTGGGAGGATTACTTGAATCGCTTCTCGAGAACGGCACAGTCTCGGACGGAGTTCTGGCACAAGACGAAACTCAAGTCCAATCTTTATGGTCACTCCGCGAGTCCCTCCCTGAAGCAGCGGGTAAACTTGGACGAGTGTACAAGTACGATCTGAGTATGCCTGTCAAGGATATGTACTCTTTGGTTGAGGAAGCTAGGGAACGATTCGAGAAGATGGGGATCGATGAGATCAAGACTACGGTTGGTTACGGTCATATCGGTGATGGTGAGTCGCTCTCTCCGCTCAGATCTCACGAGAATGAAACTGAGGGAACTGCGAATCACAGGTAATCTGCATATCAACATCGTCGCGAAAGATTGGAGCTCAAAGGTTGAGAAGACTATCGAGCCATGGATCTATGAGGCTACCGGTATGCGCCTTTCTCATTTCGAGCTGTCTTCTTATATCGCTAATCTCTCGACCATGATTTTAAGCGAAACGAAATGGTTCGATTTCTGCCGAACACGGTCTCGGATTGATGAAGGCGCCTTACATCGGCTACTCGAAGTCAGATGCCGCCGTTCAAGTCATGCAACAATTGAGGTCAATGTTTGACAAGCGAAGGATCTTGAGTCCTCACAAATACCTCCCTGATGCCGACATTCCAAAGGATACGATGGGAGCTCAACAAGGTAGTGACGGAGCACCTCACTAGATGATCTGAAGTGGAATAATGTACATATTCGATGGACTGTCTCTTGACAGCGCGACGAGAGAGAGCGAGAAGATCTAAATAATTTTCAAAGTGCAGATCTAATTCTTCGAAGAAACGCCGTCTACAATCGCATCCTTCAACTTCTGAGTCTCCTCGATCCCAACTTGTACTCCCTCCTTCGCTGTGTCCGCCGCCGCCTTTGCCGCATCCCTGGCCTTCTCTTCAGGAGTCTTCAAGTGCTCAGGTTTAGGGGTGTACTTCTTCTCCTTCTTCTTCGCCGCAGGTTTGACTTCCGGAGGGTAAGCCTTCTCGTTCGCCTGTTTGAACTCTTCGCTCGAAGCGAATTCTGCTTGAATCGGTGCGAGAAGTGCGTTGATCGCCGCGACGACAGAAGATTTGAGATCTCCCGGGTGTACCTCTTGTTTCGAGTAAGCCTCCTCCAGTTGCTCGACCGTCTCGAAATGAACGTCGGATCCTCCATGTTTCGGGTCTCCCTTGATGGTGAACACTGCTGATTCTTCTCCTGCCCAAACTCGTTCCGAACTCCTTCCTTGTCCCTTCATCAATTCTCCGATAGGTACGACGACGTGTCGAATGAATGCGAGTACTCCGTTGCCTTCAACTTCTCCTGGTGCGCAATGAGCTTTTTGAATCTTGGATTTGACGGCTGAAGGTGGGTCAAGGAAATCGATTTTCGAATTGGGGTCGGATGAAGACATCTTTCCTCCTGAGAGTCCAGGTACCATTTGGTTCATGAGGTGAGATCGTTTCGAGTATCCGATTTTGGGGAGGTAAGCTTCGGCGTAGGTGAAGATCTTGCGCTGTGAGAAAAGAAGACAAAGCTATTAGTACCGAACAGAGCGAGAATAGCGAGGATGTCGACTCACTTGATCGACACCACCAAATTGGAAGTCAACCTTGAGGTACTCCTCATCGAGAGCTTGAAGGAGAGGGTAGAGGAGACCGGACAGTAAAGGACTCGAGACTTGTTTGACGACTTCTGCTCCGGCCTTTCTCGCATCGTGTTCCGAAGTGATTGAGGTGAGCTTGTATTTGTCAAGGTTGTAGTTCGCGTCGTACTGGTAGGAAGAACCGACGACGAATTTGAGTTGTTCGAGGGGAAGGTGGAGGGATCGGAAGACGGCGGTGATGAGAAGTCGGTAGTATTCGACACGAGCAGAGACGAGCTCGATAGGAGCTTTCAGGTTGTCGAGGAAAGCGTGGACGTCTAGTACAAGCGGAATATGAGCTGATCAGTCGAAGATGCGTCGAAAGGAAAGAAGACTCACCGGCAAGGAGGACCTTGACTTCAACACCAGCCGTCAAAAAGTCGGCAATCTTGGCGAGAGGAACGAAGTAACCCAGATGCGCTGTAGAGACAGGGAAAGAACGAGAGTTAGCTATCCGAACGAAGCGATTTTCCCCCCAAGTAGCAACTTTGTCTCGACACGTTCGCCCCACGAATAGAGACAGGCAGCACTTACGTCGTCCAGTGGGGGCAGTTCCCCAGTAAGCTACCGGATCCCTCTCTTCCAACAAAGTCTTTAATTGTTCTCCTCCGAGTACCTCGTTCAAGTTGCGAGTAATGACCTCGTACTTCTCAGCAGGCGTACTAGATAGGTTGCGAGTGGTCACAGTAGCGTTTCGAACCGTTGTGATTGAGGTTAATGATGAGATTTGAGAGATCAAAGAAATGAGCGAATTGTCTGAAGAGGAAGCGCAGAGAGCAGCTTACAGTTTGGCAGCGACTGTGGGAGGTACTGGGAGCGATCTCTCGGGTGCTTCAGCCATATCGTGAGTTGCAAGTGGGTGGAGTTGAGTCAAAAGGATCGTTTCGCAACTTGCTCTCATACGCTTCACTTCTTGACCGCTTCGACCCGCTTAAGAGACCCTGACACTCCTGATCTATCGCCAAGAAGAGCAATGGATAAGGCTCCATGCTGCAATCGCTCTCTCACCCCGCTCGTCTTCTTTTCGCTCTCGACCTGTCAATCTCGCCTTAACAGTACGCTGAGCTCGCTCGACCCCTTCACAGGGCCTCCAAGACTACTCAGCTACGATCCACGACTTCGATCGTCGGAGTAGTCGTCAATTGACAGCTCTCGCACCTACGTCCGTCCGTTTTTTCGAAGAACCGGAGATGCTCCGAAGCTCCCACTTCCATGCACTCTCGCTCTTGCTCTCCTAGAAACGAAGCTCTACTAACAATACAGCACATATAGGGAGACGTAGTGATACAGGAACCAATTCGTAAGGTAAGGTGAAGCAAAACGAAAATTAGCGGTCTTGAAAATGATCGTAACATGTTCATTTCTGATTAGGATATTGAGCGAGGTTGACTGAAGAGAGTTTTCCAGCGACGCTAGCGGACGCAGGATGATGATGGCGAGTACCGTCGACTGTTGTAGAAGAATCGGATCCTTGTCGAGGGTGTCCGACAGCGCTTTGGAGCTGTACGCGCCAGACACATCATTAGTCGATGAACAAGGCACAGGAGAGACTCGAACGTACGTCAGAAGCCAATCCGATGAGAGCAAGTGCGTGAATTCGAGAGTAATGCTCTTCGAGAGTCTTCGCAAGTCGTCTCGCTTCGCTCTGCAGATCGTCAA
>Ga0308170_10000759_pt1 | contig 36381 bp, 41 predicted proteins | sample PhyBR2_2_FD_202136 | JGI IMG/M metagenome (GOLD analysis project Ga0308170, IMG submission 202136) | Phyllosphere microbial communities from UC Gill Tract Community Farm, Albany, California, United States - DLSLSB.R2 | ecosystem: Host-associated > Plants > Phyllosphere > Unclassified | place... | reverse complement strand
TCTCTCTCACTCTCCCTCTCTCCCTCTCACTCTCTCCCTCTCTCCCTCTCTCCCTCTCACTGTATCTCTCTCCGCGCACGAGCCTCTCATCGTCGGATCAGGTCACTGACTCTTGCGCTCTCGCTCTCGCCCGCAGCCTCGCCGTGCAGTACCACTTCGAGACGACCTCGCTCGTTGAGCCGCCGACCTCGCTCGACGTGAGCCTCGCCGGCCCGCCGCTGTCGATCTCGTGGAACCCGCGCGACCGCCGCAACCCGTACCTGCTCACGTGGGCCATGCGCGGCATCGTCGAGGACCGCCAGGTGCGCGAGCTGTTTGGCAACGAGCTCGCCGCGCTCAGAGAGGCGTACGAGGTGCGTCGCCGCCGAGCGGCACTGTCTGCGTCCTCGTCCCCAGCGAGAAGGTTGCTGACTCCCAGCCTCTCCGACGTGCGCGCAGACCTGGCGCCCGCAGACCAAGGTGCTCAAGGACGTCAAGCTCAAGCTCGAGGGCATCCGGCTCATGACGCCGCAGCGGTCGGGCAAGCTGTGAGCGGGCGAGCGGGCGAGGTCGACGAGGAGAGGGAGGGAGGATCGGGTTCTCGGTCGGGGTCTGTCTGTCTGGCCTTCTCGCTGCTGTTGTCGTCTTTCTGCATCGTCGTTCTCGTACTTTCGGTAGCTCTGGGCAGGGCAGGAAAGCGTGCGAGGTTGCACAGAGCGAGCTACGCCGAGGCTCACTCCTCATCCATCGGCTCGTCCTCGTCCTCGCCCTCGGCAGCCTCGTCCTCCTCGGCGGCGGCAGGCTCCGTCGCCCGCTCCTTGCCCTTGCGCCCGCGCTTGTCCTTCGCCGGCGCCGGCGCCGGCTCGGCCTCGCTCAGCGGCGCCTCACCCGTCACCTCGCCGATCGAGAACGGCTTTGGCTTGTTCTTGCTGCCTTTGGGCCGGCCGCGCCTGCGCGCATCAAGGTCCTGCGTCAGCTTGTGCAGCTCTTCGGCAGGGAAGGAGAAGGAGAGGAGGCGACGCACTTGCGCTTGGGCTGCCCGTCCGGGCCCAACTCGGGCGGCGCCTGCTCCTCGACCGCCGCTGCCGCCGATGGTCCCTGCGCGCCCGTCGCCTCGCGCTGCCCCTTGCCGCGCGCTCGAGGCGCAGGCGGCACGCCGAGCGCGTCGGCCATGCCCGAGGGCGGGACGAGCGCGACGGGCTGGAACGAGATGCGGTGCGCCGAGGTCGTGAAGGGCTGGAAGGGCGGCGAGGCTTGATCTGCGGGCGAGGGGCGGTTCGTCAGCGACTGTACACGGTGCCTGAAGGAGAAGGGAAGGGCAGGACGCACCGTTGCGGAGGAGGAGGATGTCGGAGCCGACGAGGGGCTCGTGGAGGCCCTGGAAGTAGCGGTCGCCGAGCAGGGCCATGGGCGTCGTCGACTCGGGAGCCTGTTGCAGAGTGCCTGAGTCAGCTGTGTGTGCGGCGAGCCGGGCAGCAGAGGAGCGAGGGAGGGACGCACGAGGAGCTGGATCGCGTCGTGCTCGGCGAGCGCCTTGGCCTCGAGGTAGGGCCCAAAGTCGAGCGTGACGTACTCGACCTGCGCGCAGAGAGAGGTTCTGTCAGGTTCGTCGCTCCCTTTGAGCGCGCGATCAGGGAGAGAGAGCGCACCTCGTCTTCCTCCCACGCGTCGTCGTCGCCGTCGGGGCCCTCGACCTGGTGCAGGGGCTCGCGCGGGACGAGGTGCTCGACCCTGCGCCAATTGGAGTCGAGGACGGGCTGTGCTGGGCGAGGGCGGGGCGGTGGGACGGCCATGGTGCTTGGGCGAGGGGTGAGGTCGGGTCGTGGAGGTGTGGGGAGGAGAGGGCGACGAGGGCGAGGAAGGTCGCGGGTCTCGGCGTAGCGGGATGCTGCCGGCTGTAGGAGTAGCCTGTGCTGCTTTCAGCTAGCTTGAGCGGAGCGACGAAGCAGGGGAGCGACGTGAGCCTCGAATTCGCTGATGAACCTCGACTCGCCCTCTCTCTTGTTCTCACCACGACGAGCGCGCGGCTGCACATGCTCGCTGCCCCTCGCAAAGGTGCTGCCACGCGGTGCGCGCGCTCGCAGCTCAGTGCTCACCTGGCCCCCCGCCCCTCCCCACCTCGCGACCCTCCTCCTCCACCGACGTCCGTGGCCCTTCTCGTTTGTCGAGCACTCGGCCGAGCGCCAACTCGGGCACGCCGCGCACCGCTTCAGGAGCTCGCGCATCCACGCGTTCCTCGCTCCGCACACCGTTTTTAGCTTGCGCAAGGTGCCGGCCCGGCTCGTGCGGCATCGTGCGCACCTCGTCCCCGCCGGGGCACTGCACCGCCCGCTGCGCGAGCGGTACATATCGACGAGCGCTCCCTCGACCTGCTTTGGCTTTCCGCTACGCCGCACCCTCGTCCTGTTTCCCAGCGCGCCGACATGTCCTCGCACCCTTTCTCGAGCGCCCTCCCTACTGGCTCCTCGCTGCTCGGCGGGTTTCCCCTCAAGGAGCAAGACCTCGCAGCGTGCGCCCTTCCCTCTCTTGCCAGCCACTGTTTGCCGAGCTGACGGGGTGCGCACGCAGCTCCATCGTCTTCCTGGCCCTGTACGCCCTCCTCGCGCCGCTCGCCCTCTGGCGTCTCGCCGTCAAGGAAACGCGCCATGTCGTCCTCGTTCGGCCTCTCGTCGTCCTCGTCGCGCGCCTCGCGACCTATGCCATCCGCACGGCCGAGGTGACCGGGCACGAGTCCGAGGGCCTCCTTATCGCCGAGCAGGTTGGCCCCTCCACCTCCTCGCCCATGATCCGCTGCCTCTCAGACGGCCTGCTGACGTCCAACTCGACACGCAGGTCCTCCTCTACCTCGGCCTAATCCCGCTCGCGAGCACCCTCCTCGCCCTCGTCCACTACCACGTCGACCGCACCTGGGTCCCCTCGCCCTCGGCTCCCCGGCGCAAGACGGGCCTGAACCGCCTCCTGCAGCTCCTCAACCTCGCACTTGTCGCCGCCATCGTGCTCGCCATCGTGTTGGCGTCCAAGATCAGCGACGCACTCGGCGACCCAGGCGAGGTGGGCCAGCTCAAGACGTATCGGTGCGCTTGGTCCTCTCCGAGCCTCAGTGTCTTACGCTCGTCCAAGCACTGAGTCGCACTCGTCCAGGTACGCGGTCGTCGGGCTCACGCTCGGCGTCGCAATGCTCGCGGCCGTCTTGGCCCTGTACGAGACGCAGCGCGAGGACTTGCCGCGCTGGCCGGCTCTCTTCGTGCTCGTCGCTGCCGGGCTCATCGTGCGTCTCGCTCTCCTTGTCTCCTCTCGTGCACAGGGTCATGTTACAGCGACTGCACGAGAGCCTTTTCGCTGACGCAATACGGCCCTTTCCGCCCTCTCCTCGCCCGCTCTCTTTCGCCGCGCCCACGCCCTCGCCGCAGGTCATCCCCTCGGTCTACCGCCTCGTGACAACCATCTCGCCGCCTTCGCTCTCGTCCTGCGGCGCCAAAGCCGCCTTCTACCTCCTGTCGGCCCTGCCCGAGTGGCTGTGCGTCGCCGTGCTCCTCGGCGCCCACCTCGAGCGGCTCTTTGCGGTGCACGAGGGCGCGTGGAAGGACAAGGTCGCGAAGGAGATGAGAAAGGGGACGTGGCAGGGGCCGTACGTGGGTCGGGAGGGCGCTGGGCCGGTCGAGATGGGGATCATGACGAGGCAGGACGAGGACAAGGTGTGACGAGTGGGACTCCTGCTGTGCGCCAAGCTAGTCTTACCCGTGCTCTTCGGGCCTGGCGAGAAGAGAGGAGAGCCGGACGAGGAGGAAAAAGACGAGCGAGACAAAAGGCCAAAGCGCGAGCAGCTTGCTCTCCTCGAGTGCGGGCGCGACGACAGGAACGCACACTGCAATTCCACTGCTCGCTCCCGCTCGACCCTCGCTCGTCCTCGCCCGCTCACGCCGCCTGCGCGGCGGCCTCGTCGGCCTTCATGGCCTCGACGCCCTCGTCGCTCAGGACCTCGTCCGGAACGGCGCCGGCGCCGTGCGCGCTCTGGATGCGCTCGCGCGCGCCCTTGGTCACCTCGACGAACTCGAAGCGTTTCCGCGCCGAGACTGGGCGGCAGTTGCGGATCTGGTGTGAGAGCGGGCGCGGGTAGGGCGAAGGGCGAGGGCGAGAGGGGCAGGAGGGAAGGGGAGGGAGGCGAGGACGAGACGAGGGCGGAGAGTCGGGGCGGTGTAGAAGGGAGGTGAGGGTGGGACAGGGCAACAAGGTCAGCGTGGCTCGCTCGAGCGGGCGAGAGAAGGGAGGGAGCGAGAGAGGGACGGACCTTGACCTGGTCGCCGACAACGCAGGTGGTTTCCGGGTCGTGGACGAGGTACTTTGTGTGCTGGCTGTACTCCTATGTGTGGGGGGTGAGGGCAGGGTGAGTCGGGAGCTGTGGAGAGCGAGGGAGAGGGAGAGAGGAGGCGAGGCGGACCTTGAGGGTCTTGTGGTCGGTCATGCGGCGCTCTACCTGGACGGTGCAGGTGTGTTGCATCTTGCCCGTGGTGATGACGGTGCCCTTGAGCTCGAGGCCTCTGGGCAAGGTGTACTTTGATGCCGGTGGAGGGAGGGTCGACGAGTCGGACGAGGACGGGGACGAGAAAAGGCGGGAGGACGAGGGCGAGCACGAGCAAGGGAGGAGGGGGCGGGCGAGTGGCCGTGCGGTGGCGGTGAGGGAACGGAGCATGGCCCTGGCGGTGCTTGTCGGTGTAGAGGAGGAGCTGAGAGGGGCGAGCTGCAGCTGATGAGGTCGAGCCTGCCTCTGTCGCCTCTTTGGTCCCGCTCTCGCCCATCCACACCCTCTGCCACAGCCTGCACCACTCACAGCCACTCAGACTCGCCGACTCAAGGCCCACCACTCCCACCCCGCCCGCCTCGACCCCGTCCCACCTCTCGCCCCTCGTCGCCGCCCTCGCCGCCTCATCAGCTCGCGACCCATGCTCTCGGCCACACGCCGCTCCCTCGCACGGGCACTCTCGCCACGCGCACGCCCAACACGCCCACTCTCGACCGCCGCGCCAATCCACCGTCCCGACCTCAAGGTCACGACCCTCCCGAACGGCGTTCGCGTCGCTTCGGACCCGACCCCGGGCCACTTTGTCGCCGCCGGCGTCTACGTCGATGCCGGCAGCAGGTACGAGAGCAATCGCACCCGCGGCGCAGCTCACATGACCGACCGCCTCGCCTTCAAGGCGCGTCCCCTCTCCCTCTCTCTCCCCACCCCTCTCTCCCGGACTCGGCTGACCCTGTCCCCTCGCACGCGCGCAGAGCACCGCCAGCCGCTCGGCAGAAGAGATGACGCGCGAGATCGAGCAGCTCGGCGGCCAGTTCATCTCATCGTCGTCGCGCGAGACGGTCCTCTACCAGGCGTCGACCTACACCCACTCGCTCCCCTCGGTCATGTCGATCCTTTCCGACACGGTCCTCCACCCGCAAATCACCCGCGACGAGCTCGACATCCAGCGCGACGCCGCCCTGTGGGAGGTCGGGGAGATCAAGACCAAGCCCGACATGATCCTCCCCGAGCTCCTCCACGAGACGGCCTTCGCCAACAACACGCTCGGCAACCCGCTCCTGTGCCCCGAGGACCGCCTCGAGGCCATGACGCCCGACGTCATCCAGGGCTTCATGCGCACGTGGTACCGCCCGGACCGCCTCGTCGTCGCCGCCGCCGGCGTCGAGCACGACGCCCTCCTCGAGCTCGCCGACCGCCACTTTGGCAGCGTCAAGCCCGTCGCCTCGACCTCTTCCTCGACCTCGGCCTCCTCCCCTTCCGCACCTCGACCCTCCTCCGCCTCGCCCTCGGCGCCCTTCTCGACCTCGGCCCCCTCCTCTGCCTCCGTCTCGTCCTCCTCTTCGTCCGACCCCGAGTCGTTCGACTACCTCTCGACGGCGCCGGCGCGGTACACGGGCGGCCAGCTCCTGATCGAGGACGGCGAGCAAGAGTTCACGCACGTGTACGTCGGCTACGAGGGCTTGAGCATCCACGACGAGGACATCTACGCGCTCGCGACGCTCCAGGTCCTCCTCGGCGGCGGCGGGTCCTTCTCGGCAGGTGCGTCCCTCCCTCCTCTCTCCCTCTCGCTCTGCGTGCGCATGGACCCGCTGCTGATGCAGAACGTCGACGTGCGCGCAGGCGGGCCGGGCAAGGGCATGTACTCGCGCCTGTACACGAGCGTCCTGAACCAGTACCACGCCGTCGACTTCTGCTCGGCCTTCCACCACTGCTACCTCGACAGCGGCCTGTTTGGCCTCTCGATCTCGGTCCACCCGTCGTTCCTGTTCCGCACGCCCGAGCTCATCGCGCAGCAGCTCGACGCCGTCACGCGGCCCATGGGCGGCGGGATCGGCGAGACGGAGCTCAGGCGCGCGAGGAACCAGCTCAAGAGCAGCTTGGCCATGGCGCTCGAGAGCCGCATGGTGCAGGTCGAGGATCTCGGGGTGCGTCCTCGCTCTCCCTCCTCTCGTTCTCTTGCGCTCGAGCCTCGTCCTGACTCTCGTCCTCTCTCTCCCTCCCTTCTTCCTCTCGGCCTCTTCCTCTCTCCCCTCTCTCACCTACTCGCCCGCCCTCGTCCCTCTCTCGCCCTCGCACCGCCTTCGCGCGCGCCCGACGACCCGCCTCGCCCGCCCGCCCGCAGCGCCAAGTCCAGGTCCACGACCGCAAGATCTCGATGCCCGAGATGTCGGCCCTGATCGACCGCGTCACGCTCGCCGACCTGTTCCGCGTCGCGAACCGCGTCCTGCGGCCCTCGACGTCGGCCCTCGTCGGCGACCGCAAGCGCTGCGGCGAGCCGACCGTCGTCGTGCAGGGGCAGCTCCGGGGCTTGCCGGACGTCCGGGACGCGCTGAGGAGGAGAGGGCTCGCGGGGAGCGCGAGCTCGTGACTCGCGGCGGATGGGCGAGCGGGGAGGGGAGGAGCGGCACGAGCGGGAGGGCGAGCGAGGGGCGGCAGCAGGGGAAGAGGGAGGAGCAGGGCCCGATGAGGCCGAGCACGAGTAGATGTATCGCACGCAACCTCACGCATTTCTTCCTCACCTTTCTCGAGCGAGCGTGAGCGTGAAACGAGCTCGAGATGAGCGTCGAGAGGAGGACGAACGAGGGGAGGAGGCACGCTCGGACCTCGGCCTCCTTCCTCGCCCGGTCGTGCAGCCGGCTGCTCGAGCTCTTGCTGCGTTCGACTCTCGCTTTGCCTCGAGACGCACGAGCGAGAACGCCCAGTCCTTGCAGAGGTCGTTCACGGCGTCGTCGCGCTCGGAGGGCGAGCTCGCTCACCTCATCTCCAGCTGGTCGTTGGCAGCGCACGAAGCGCTCGCAGATGCATCGCTCTGCAGCGCAAGGTGTCGCGAGGAGCACTCGAGCCGGCCGAGCCTTGCAAGCGAAAGCCAGCCATCGTTGCACGTCCAGGCGGTTGGACCTCCTTGCCTCGTCGCAAGCGTCGCCCTCTCCCTTCTCCACCGTCCTCGTTCGGCTGAGCCACCCCTAGGTCGTCGAGCGATAGCTTCTGAGCAAACGGCAGGCCCACAGCCCGAGAGTGCGAGCTTCGCTGCCGCCTCTGCGAGGAGAACGAAGGCAACTACGTCGAGCGCGCACGGACCTCCGCCGGACGCTCGCCGACCTCGCGCTCCTGCGTTCGTCGACGACGCTGCTCGACTGCTCGTCTTTGACGTGCTCGCCGAGCAACGGCGACTCGAGACGAGCTGTACCGGCGAGAGCGTAGCCTCGTAGCCTGAGCGCGACCTCGCCCTTTCGCTTCCGTCAAGAGCAAGAGCTCGCGCTGGGCAGCTCTACCCACACACTTGACAGCAGCGTCTCGAGCAATATCGCAGTGCGTGCTAGGGCTCACGCATGAGTTCGTGTGCAGCGAGCGCGAGCGCTCGATACTGCCGCTCTCGTTACGAGGGGAGGCCGCGTCCCGAGGCTCGCTCCGACTTCGTGCTCCTGCGGCGCTCGAGCCTCGCGCTCTTGTGCATCTAGCTCTCAGAAAGGCTCTCGCGAGACAAGGCGGCGATCGGTAGTGCAGAATGCCATGTTCCAAAGCCCTGCGCCGACGCACAGCTACGCACAGCTACGCACGAGCCTCCTCCCGGCCTACTCACCGGCCCATCGCACGCTGCGCCTGCTGCCGCTGCGAACGAGGAAGAGAGAGGGTCAGTCGAAGCTCAACGAGTCGAGCACCGTGTCCCGAAGTCGAGCGAAAGGAAGAGGAGAGAAAGCTCGACGCACAATCTGCAGGATCGTGTTGCGGCTAGTCTCGTCGAGAGCGGCGATTTGGGCGTCCGTCATGCTGAGGACCTGCTGGATAAGCTGTGTGCGTGAAAGGGTGTGAGTCAGGGAGGGCCCGCCTAGGGATGACGAGAAGCAGGGCGAGGAAGGAGAGGAGGAGACGCACAGCTGCCTGCTCGGGCGTCGTGCCCGGCGCGGCCTGCGCCTGCTGCTGCTGCTGAGGAGGCGGCTGCGGTGCACCCTGCGGCGGGCGCTGGTAGTTGCCGTAGCCCGAGGCGGGCTGCTGAGGCGGCGGCGGCGGCGGCCCACCGTAGCTCGCCGGCGCGCCGCCCGGCGCCGGGCGCGTGTAGCTGCTCGGCGCTGCACCAGGAGGCGCGCCGTACCCGCCCTGCGCGACGTGAGGCGGCGTGCCGTAGCCGTAGCCGGCTGCGCCTGCGGGAGCTGCAGGAGCTGGTGCGGGCGGGTAGCCGCCGGCGCCGGCCGAGGGTGCGCCGCCTGGGCCGGCGGCGGGGAAGGCGCGCTGGAGGACCGACGGGTCGACGATGCCCATGCAGAGCATGGCCTGGAAGAGGGCGTACGAGAGCTGGGGCTGGGCGGTGAGAAGCGCACGAGCCTCGTAGGGGCTCGCCGTGACGAGGGCCTGCGCGCAGTAGAGAGCTCGAGTCAGCGCCGCTCAAGCAGGGTCCGAGACAACTGATGGAGTAGAAGGCAGGGACGCACCTTCATCTGGCTCATGATGTCGAGGAGCTGGCCCGGCGCCATCGTGCCGATCGTCTCGGTGATCTTGTCCGTCGCCTGCTTGCCCGGCTCGACGGGCACACCCTGCGGCAGCGGTCGCGGGCCCGTTGCGCCCGGCACCGGCGGCGGGATGTTGTACCCGCCGGCGGGAGGCGCAGCGACGAGCGGCGCGGCGGAAGCCCCTGGAGGTGCGGCTCCTCCGAGGGGCGTCATGCCGCCGCCGCCGCCGCCCGGGGGAGGCTGGTACCCGCCGTACGCGCCCGGTCCCGCACCTGCTCCTCCCCCACCGCCCATCCCCGCGCCGCCGTACGCCCCGCCGTAGCCCGCCGGCCCTGCACCGCCCATGGGCGGTCCACCTGCTCCCGGTCCGCCCGGCCCGCGGAAGCGCTTGCTCGGCGGCGCGTCGTCCGTGTCGGCAAAGTCGAGACGGAGGCCGCGGCCGCCGACCTCGACGCCCTGGAGGTTGCGCAGCGCCGAGGCGGCCGTGTCGGCGTCGCGGTACTCGCAGAAGCCGAAGCCTTTGGGCTTGCCGGTGTTGTGGTCGAAGACGAGGCTGCACGGTGGAGTAGTCTGTGTCAGCTGTGTCCCTCGCAGCGGGCAGGCGAGAGGGGCTAGTGAGAGCGAGAGGACGAACCGGAACGAGACGACGGGGCCGACCGAGTTGAAGACCTGCAGGGGGCACCAGAGTCAGCTCGAGGCTCGCAGAGAGAGCAGTGAGGCAAGCTGCGCACCTCGACGAACTGCTCCTCGGTGTAGTCGAAGGGGAGGTTGCCGACTGGACGAGGAGGAGGGGGAGGAGGTGAGCGACTCTCTCTCGGGCTGTGCAGGCGAGCTGAGAAGCTGTGGACGCACCGAACACGACCTTGGACCGAGTCTGTGGCTGGCCGTACGAGGCTGGTGCGCCAAACATGCTGCGTCGAGCTGATGAGGAGGAGCGAGAGGGAGGCGGAGCGAGGATTACACTTGCTCGCTTGACTTTGCGCTTGACTTTTGTAATCGGGCCTGGCCTCGCTCTCTCTCTCTCGCGGCAGCTCGTGAAGATGGGGCAACTCGTTGCTACAGGTTACACACAAGGTCATGCGCACTATCGTACACCAGGGAAGCCCGCTCACTTGCGGCCCTTGCCGCCCTTGCCACCGCGCCCGCCGCCCTTCTTCTGCTCGAGGCTGAGCGCGCCTCGGCCGCCCGTCAAGTGCTTGATCGCCTTGCGGTCGTTGACGAGGCCGCGCGTCTCCTGGCGCGCGTTGGGCGCGTCGTCCGACACCTTGGTGCGCTTGTTCGACGGCGTCGCGCCGATCGACGACAGGATCGCCATCGACTTCTTGCGCTCGTCGTTGGCCGACACCTCGTTGGCGTCAAACTGCGGGCGGGCAAGGCGACGAAGGCGTCAGCACGAGCTCGTTGGCGAGGAGCGCACGAGAGGGAGAGGAGAGACGGGACGCACCTTGCGCTTGATGTTCTTTTCCCGGCCCTCGCCCTTGAGCTTGTCGTCAAACTTGCCGAGGCTCGCCGTACTCTTCTTGCTCGCCTTGAGCGTGTGCTCGATCTCCTGCTTGCGCGCGTCGCGCTGGCTCGTGCGCGCCGACGACGCCTGGACCTGCTGCGCCGCGTTGGCGGCGACGCGCTGCAGGTTCTGCAGCCGCTGCGACTCGTTCTTGAGCGAGCGCGCCTTGCGCTCCTGCTTGGCCGCCGCGCGAGGGTCAAAGTTGGGGTCTGCAGGAGGGACAGGCGTCAGCTGGGGCCCGAGAAAGGGCTCGAGCGGGGAGGAGAGAGGGGGACGTACCGGCGTTGTTGGGCACCTCGTGGATCCACTGCTCCTCCTTGTCCTTGTTCTTGCCCTTGTAGCCCCAGCGCGGCACCCACTCCTGACGCTCCTCGTCGTACACCATGCGGTCCTTCTTCTCCTTGGGCGCGATGCCCTTGGCCTTGGCGAACGCCTGCCACTTGGTCTCGGGCGCTTGCTTGGGCAGCTGCGGGCAAGGGGGCGGGCGCACAGCGTCAGTGAGGGGCCGCCAAAGTCAGGGTGTGCTGTGCGCAGGACGTAGAGAGCAGAGGGACGCACAGGCTTCTCGCGAGGGAGGCCGGTCGCAATGGGCGGGAGGTCGGCAATCACATCGTCGTCGACGATGCGCGTCTTCTGGGACCACAGCTCGTTGACGAGGAGCTGGATGCCGTCGCGGGCATGGTCGAGGAGCGAGCGCTCCTTGTCGGTCCTGTTGCGAGCGAGTGTCAGATGGGGGCGGCGCAGGAGGAGGAGGAGGCGAGGTGGGAGAGGGGAGGGGGCGCACTGGTACGACTCGAGGTCGATCGGGTTGGGGTCAAAGACGGCGAGGAGGCCCAAGTCGAGCTCGACGGGGATCTCCTTGGTGACGGTGATGGCCTTCCTGCGAGCGGGGAGATGAGGCGAGGTCAGCTCGGCGGCGAGGGGAGCGAGGCTCGCGCGAGGGGGACGAGGGACGCACTGGCGCTCCTGCTGCTGGTCGAGGATACCGGACACGTCCATGGCTGCACTGCTGAGGTCGAGAGGGTGGTGCCGGGGCGACGAGGCGGCTTGCTCTACTTCCGAGCTCACGACGAGGCGATGCCGGCGCTTCGCTCGACCTCAGCTTTGGACGACTTGCTTTCGAGGGCTCAAGTGATCGATGATAGCTACTTGAGCTCGTAGGAACAGCTCTCGCCTCGCCCGGCGCTGTTGTCGAGGAGCGAGGCCTTTCGCCGCGGGGCGGCGCTGTCGGCGTTCGCGTCGGAGCGCGTCGTCCTCGTCCATCCAGCTCGCTCGCTGTCCACCCTCGACCACACGGCCTGCACCGCACAGCTGCGAGTGCACAGCCCGCGCCATGCCCCCGAAGCACCTCGGCTACGGCACCGACGACGAGGGCGACGACCACGACCACCAGGAGGCCCGCTCCGAGACGCCCTTCGACGAGGACTACGACGCTCCCGGCTCAGCACAGCAGCGGTCCGTCCAGCTCTCCCACACCAGTTCACTACACAGCCCGAGCTGACCCACCACCCTGCCCGCCCCGCAGCAAGCGCGATGTCCTGCACGCGCCCATCTCGTCCGTCTGCGCCGCCCTCGGCGGCTTCGAGGAGTTCCTCGACGAGAACGGCAAGGTCTACACCGCCTACTCGCTCGGTGACCAGGTCGTCGGTGCGTCCCTCGTCCCGCCGTCCCACTCCTGCGCCGCGTCGAGAGCTGACGTCTCCTCCATCCCACCTCTCCTCCGCCCGCAGGCTGCCTGAAGGACCTCAAGCGGTTCTGGCGCATGGACGAGAAGGACGACGACCGCACCGTCGCTCGCATCTTCCACGAGGTCGGCGTCCTCAAGAAGGACCTGATCCCGATCCTCAAAATGACGCTCGGCACCGGCAAGAAGGGCGACCGCATCGCTCTCGCTTGCGGTGCGTCCCCGCTCGCATCTCGCCTCGCTCTCCTGTCCCCTCGTGCTGACTCGGGTTCACCTACAGTCGAGCTCATCGGCGCCATGACCTGGCCGATCAACGTCGCCGAGGAGCTGCGCGACGCCCAACTGCTCGGCGAGCTCAAGCAGTCGATGGACTACACGACCCTGATCCAGGCGCAGCGCTCGTACAAGGCCGCCATCCTCAAGGACAACGTCCTCAAGCACATGATGATCATCCTCGCCAACAGCCTGTCCAAGAGCCGCAGGTGCGTCTCCTCTCCCTCCTCGCTCAGCACGCCACGGTGCGCTCGAGCCTCGAGCTGACGCACATCATTGCCCTCGCTCGCAGGGAGCGCACGCCCAAGGACGAGAACGTCATTTCGCTCGTCCTGCACGTCTTCCGCAACCTCGCCTACCTCGTCGACCGCCACTCGACGTCGACCTCGGCCGCCGCCGTCGAGGACTCGTCGCTCCAGTCCGACATGGTCGTCGCCTTCCAGCGCGAGGGCGTCCTCGACCTCCTCCTCGCCATGTCGTCGCAGGCCGACTCGAACGACTACGCGCCTTGGAACATGGTCGTGCTCGACATCCTCCACCTCGTGTACCGCGGCGTGCGGCCCGAGGAGCTCATGGTGCCCGAGGGCAAGGTCGAGCAGAACCGCCTGCGCCAGATGCTCGATCTCGAGGCGCGCCAGTCCGAGAACGCGTTTGGGCTCAAGGGATCGAGGCACTCGCGCTTCGGCACCACGATCGCCGTCCAGTCGGTACGTCCTCTCTCCCTGTCCTTCTCTTCGTGCCGGCACTGCGTCTCGCTCCCGGCCGTCCCTGACGCTCCTCGACGTCGTGCACGTCCCGCAGAACGGCAAGAAGTACATCCTTCACAAGCAGTCGACGCTCGCCGAGGGCCCCGAGAAGACGCTCGACAAGATCAAGAAGACCAAGGTCAAGAAGCTGCGCCAGGAGGACGACCTCGCCCCGCCGTCGCAGCTTCGGTCCGAGGCGATCGGCGTGCTCGCGCAGACGAGCAGGCGCTTCGTCGAGTCGGCCTTCAACCGTGCGTCGCTCGTCCCCTCTCCTGCGCCTCCCGATCCCGATCCGGCCTTCCTCAGCTCCGACCCTGACGTTCCGCACCTCGCCGCGCAGCCTTCTTCTCGTCGGTCCTGCGCGACATCCGCATGGAGCGCATCAAGGTCCGCGAGTCGGACACGGTCCGCTTCCTGTACCTGACGGCCTTCTTCCTCGAGTTCTTCCTTCTCGTGTACCGCGACGACGAGAAGCGCGGCATCTCGCACCTCGACGACGAGCACGGCCACGACTTTGGCATGGTCGCCGAGATGACCGAGCCGCACGCCATCGGGTTCGTCACGCTGAGGATGAAGACCGCGCTCGAGGAGAAGGTGCGTCGGCGCTCTCTTTTCCTGCCTCTCGTCGTCGTCCTGCGCGCCGGTCCTCGACTGACGCCACTTCTTTCTCCTTGCCGCCGCAGCCGCCGTTGTGGACCGACCTGCACGCCGGCGTCGAGTGCTTCACCCAGATTGTGCATCCCCCTCGGCTGGCTCTCCTCTCGTGAGCCCGAACTGACCTAGCACTCGTCTCTCTTCGCGCAGCTGCTCGTCATCGAGGCGCTTCAAGCCACCGGCAACCAGGACCACATCGACGTCGCCGAGATCCTCCAGAACAAGCTGTACTACGAGGCCGACACGCTCGACATGGTCGTCTCGCTCGTGACGCGCTACAACGGCCAGTCGTACAAGTGCGTCGCTCGTTCTCTCCTCTACACTGCCACCGAACCGACGCCGCAGAGCGAGAAGGTGTCAGGAAGCTGACGAGCTCGTCGTGCTCGCACGCAGGTACCTCGACGCCGTGCTCAACCTCGCCTACACGCTCCTGCGCATGCTCGAGAAGTACTCGAAGAGCAAGTCGTACATGTACGTGCGCAAGAAGAAGGCCAAGAAGGCGGCGAGCAAGAAGAAGAGTGCGTCGCTCGCCCCCCTCTCCTCCCTGCCGCCTCAACCTGCCTCGTGGAGCTCGTCACTGACGACTGCACCTCGCAGAGCCTGACGGCGCCGACGAGAACGAGGGAGACGGGCTCGGCATGGACGGCGGCGAGGACGAGGAGGAGCTCGAGGTCGAGAGCGGCACCGTCTCGTTCGGCGAGCACGCGTTCCAGTTCGAGAAGTTTGAGCAGGTGCGTCTTCCCTTCCTCACCCTCTGGCTCGCTCTTCCTCAGCAGCAGGTCCTGACGATGCCTGTCGCAGCGCTTCGCCGACGAGTCCGTCCTCGCAACGTGCATGGTCCACCTCGAGTCGTACAAGACGTACCGCTCGCCCGAGCAGATGAAGCGCATCGTCGCCCTCATGCACCGCCAGGCCGTCAAGGCAAAGTCCGAGGGCCTCTTCTACAAGGTGCGTCGTCGTCGTCGTCGTCGTCGTCTCGCAGCCGCCCTGCCGCAAGCCGCGCACTGACCCTCCCGCCCTTCCGCCGCTGCAGCCGACCGTCCTCGAGCTCTTCCGCCGCATCATGGAGGACCGCGACATCACCGACGCGCGCGAGGGCCCCAAGCTCGACCTGCGCAAGCTCATCGAGTTCATCCTGCGCAAGTTCTTCAAAGCCGTCCAGGACCACCCTTTCCTCCTCCTCGAGGTGCGTCCCCCTTTCCCTCCTACGGCTTCCCTCTTGGCCGTCGAGTACTTCCACGACCAGCTGCTGATGCTGGGACGATGCGCGCAGTGCTTCTACCCCAAGACCAAGACGCAGCTCGGCAAGATGCGCCTCGGCGAGGCCGACCCGTACGGCGACAGCGACGACGACTCGCTCATCTACAAGGTGCGCCGCCTGTTTCGCTCCCCCTTCAACGCACTCTCAAGTCTCGAGAGTGGAGCTGACGTTCTTGTGCCGCTCTCTCGCACGCAGGCCAAGAAGATCGGCGAGGTCGAGGTCGCGCCCGGCTTCTCGCACACTCAGCAAATCGGCATCGCCATCGCCTGCTTGGTCGAGGCCGGCGACGACAAGCTCATCGACCTCATCAAGAGCGTGCGTCGCTCTCTCGCAGTCCTGTACCGCTGCTGCCGAGCCCGCGCACTGATGCCGCTCGGACCTCCTGCAGCAACTCGTCCTCGCCTCGGCCGCCCGCACCGAGGTCGTCCTCACGGTCGACGGCCTTCCCGACGCAGACTCTCTCGCAGACGTGGAGACGGACGAGGCCATGCGCGAGAAGGCGGCGCAGCTCAAGGGTCCGTCGTCCGAGGCCGTTGCGCTCTTCGTCCCGCACGCGGTCGACCTCGGCGACGACGAGGGCGTCAAGGAGGCGGCGACGGTCAACGCACACTTCAAGCTCCTCATGCGCCTCTTGAGCTGGGAGAGCAGCGACGGTGCGTCCCTCTCTCTGTCGCCGTCGTGCTTTGAGTGAGTGCCTCGGCTGACCCTGCTCCTCCCTCGCTCTCCCTCGCTCGCAGCTCCCGAGTCGGGCCAGCTCGTGTGGCACATCCCCGCATCGCTCGTCCCCTCGAAGCTCGATGGCGACCTCAAGATCGTCGACGACTTCCTCCTCGACCCGGTCGACCCGCAGAACGGCAAGTCGGCCGCCGAGCTCCTGCGCAAGCAGCGCAAGAAGCCCGTGCGCCGCAAGCGCAAGATCGCGAGCGAGGACGAGATGGAGATCGGCGAGGACGGCGAGGTTGTTGTCACGGCCAAGGAGAAGAAGAAGCGGCAGGCCAAGCGCAAGGAGGAGGAGCAAGCCTACAAGTCGGCGCAGTTTGTGCGTCCCCTTCCTTCCCTCGCAGCCAGGCCGTCGCTGTATGTCAAGCTGATGCTCTTTCGCCGCCCTGCAGATCACCGACACGGACGACGAGGGCGACGAGGATGGCGACGCCGCCTTCTTTGCCCGAGAGGCTGCTGTGCGTCCGACTCTCTCGCCGTCCTTCTCGCCCACGAGAAAGCGTGCTGACCTTCTTCGTCATTGTCATTGTGTACAGCTGCGCGAGAAGCTCAACGCCGGCCAGATCTCGACGGCCCTCGACGCCGGGTCCAAGAAGAAGAAGGTCAAGAAGGCCGCCACCACCTCGTCGTCCAAGCGCGCCGCCTCGCCGACCGACTCACTCGACTCGTCGCCGCCTCCAGCGGCCAAGAAGGGCGCTGGGCGGCGCGGCAAGGGCAAGGAGAAGGCGCGCAAGGTGACCAACTTCAACCCGGCCGCCGTCAGCGACGTCGAGGACGACGACGACCTCGTCAACGACCTGCGCAAGGAGGCCGGCAAGACCAAGGCGTCGGCTCCTGCGGTGGACGGCGACGAGCGCGACGGCATGGTCGACGACGACGAGTCGTCGGCAGCGCCGTCGTCATCCGGCTCGCGAGGATCCGGGAGGAAGCGTGCGGCGTCGGCGTCGTCCGATACCTCGGCGCCGGCACAGGCAGCCGGTGACGTCGTGAGCGAGGACGATGAGCGTGTCGGGGCGGTGTCGCAGGCCGCCAAGAAGCGGCGGGTCATCGTCGACTCGGACGAGGACTGAGGAGCTGTTCGTTCTTCCCTCCCCCTCTCCCTCATTCCCTGCCTTCCCTCCTCGTGCACCTTCGTAGTATCTTGTTGCCAGTTTGTATCTTGTTCTTCTGTCTGCACGTGCTGGCCCGCCATCTTCGCGCAAGCGGAGAAGAGGCTCGAGCGCTCTGCTCGAGCACACGGTCGAGCGAGCACTTGCCGGAATGGTTTGGGATTATCGGTTCGTCGTCGCATCAGCGAAAAAGCGCGCGCTTCTTCCTCCTCCTCCTGCTCGAGCACACGGTCGAGCGAGCACTTGCTGGAAGGGTTTGGGATTATCGGTTCGTCGTCGAGTACACGTCTCGATAGGGCCATCGGGCTCTGCAACGTCGAGAAAGAGCGAGTGCCACCAGCGAAAAAAGCGCGCGCTTCCTCCTCCTCGCCCGCAGGCTGCGTCCACGAGCGTCCTCGCTGAGCCTTCCGCTGTGGAGCGCAGGAGCTGTTCGCTCGGACAACTCCTCGCTGAGGCCTGGTGTGCTTGGCTCGGTGACGCCCTGCTTGCGGATCAGCTACAGCAGCGCTGCGCAACTCGGCCTTCCCAAGTCGGAGCAGATCCCGCGAGAGCGCTCGCAGGCACGCGCGCTCGTTCACAGCGTCTCTAGCCCGCTCGAGACGCTCTGAAGAAGTGGCCGAGCAGCATAGGCTAGACAGGAGAAAAGCCAGCCCTGCGCTCGTCCTCCTCGTCTGTGCCGACGCCGGCCCGAGCGGCCGGGGACCGTGCGCAGAGGCGCACAACACCTCTCGAGATGCGCGCTCTGGCGCAGCTTACTGCACCCGCTGACCTCTCGCAAAAAAGCTCTCGTTCGAAGGCTCGAGAGGAGGTCGTTCAGAGAAGAGGGAGGGCAAGTCGAGTGTCCTTGCAGGTCCGAACGAAGGGGAAGGTCGTCATCGAGAGCGTCCATGGAGGAAGGGAAAGAATGTCGACAGGCGTGAGAAGGGAGGAGAGAGGGGAGGAGGGGAGCGAAGGAGCTATTAAAGGGCAAGCGGAGGGTATGCAGGATGAGGAGGGACAGGACCGAGTGCGATGCGGACGGAGCGCGAGGAGGAAAGTGTCCATGACGAAGAACGAGGGAGAGGGAAGAGAGAGAGGTTGACGTTCGACTCGCTCACGCCGCCCCGCCGCCGAACGAGTGCCTCGGCGGGGCCGCGCCGGGCGGCAGGTGCCCGCCCGAGCTGCTGCCCGAGTGCCCGCTCGTCGACTCGCCGTACCAGCTGTCGGTCGCACCTGGTCCGCCGCCGCTCGCCGACGACGGGACCGAGCTGCCCTGCGTCGAAGGGCGGCTCGCGCGGCGCGAGTGGCGCTGCACGACCCGGACGCCCTCGCCGGTCGAGGCAGGGACTGGGCCGACGTCCGACAACGAGACGCCGCGCCGAGGCGGACGAGGCGAAGGCGGGTTGGCGAACGGGTTGTTGCTCGCAAATGCCTGCGGCGGCGGCGACGAGAGGGGCGACGAGCCGTTCGAGGTCGACGCCGAGCCCGACGCGATGCCGGGCGGCGGGAGGAGCGCCTCGGGCTCGTTCGAGTAGAACTGCGACACCGAGTCGGTCGGCGGCGAGTGCTGGTACAGGATGGGGCGGTCCGCCTCGTCGTCGTACCCGGCGTCGTGGAAGGACGGGTAGTCGTGCGCGCCTCGTGGAGGGGCCGCACCGCGCTGCACCGGCTGCGCCATGCCGCGGCCTGCGCGATCGAGGCTCGCGTCGGACGAGGCGGGCGAGATGTTGGCGGCGGGCGCGAGCGGCGCCGGGAGCGAGAGCTCGGTCGGGTACCGCGCGCTGTGTGGCTGCGCCGAGTCGGTCGTGTCGGTACTCGAGAGGATCGACTGGCGGTGACTCGCAGGGCGACCAGGAGAGCCGCCGCGGTACGACGGGCCGGCATGCTGCTCGATGCCGTACATCGAGTCGCGCGAGTGCGTCGCCGACTTGTACCGACGGTCGCGCTCCCAGTCGGCCCAGCGCTTCATGGCGATGTGCGACGAGTCGAAGTCGCCCTCCTTGGCGCTATGGTCGTGCTTGCCCGTCTCGCCCTCGACTTGACGTGTCGCGCCCCAGGAAAACTGCGAGAGTGTATCAGGGCGTCAGCGACGTCCACCAAGAGGCTGTGCAGAAGGAGAGGAGCGAGACGCACGTCGTCAAAGTGCGTGAAGGCGTAAACGGGCAGGATGAAGTTCCAGACCGGGAGCGAGACGAGCTGCAGTAGGAGAGAGACGTCAGCGGGCGAGACGGGCTGGGTGAGCGACGAGGGGAACGAGGTGACGCACGTAGATGAGCATCCAGCCGAGGTAGGCCTGTGGAAGGAGAGGGTAGAGAGAGTCAGAATCTCGCTCGAGCAAGAGGCGAGAGGGAGAGAGGGGGACGCACGAAGCGGCGCGAGGTGACGACGATGAGGATGGCCGGGATACCGAGGATGAGGGCGAGCAGGACGAGCGAGACGACAGGCTTGACGGTGCCGGGGATGATGGCGACGACGATGAGGTAGAGCGTGAAGGCGATGGCGGCGGGGAGGACGAGGGTGCCGGCGAGCTCCATGAAGACTGTGCGAGGGTGAGGCGGTTCGAGCGTCAGCCGACGAGGTCCCGTACGCTGCGCCCGAGGTCTCGCTGAAGACGAGAGGAAGAGAGGGAGGAAGGGTGACGCACTGACGAAGCGCATGCTGAAGCAGAAGACGCCGCACAGGTCGGGGACGACGATGAGCTCGAACAGGTTGTGGACGGTCGAGTTGATCCAGCGACGGCGCTGCGACAGGAGGATCGAGAACGTGTCGGGGACGATCGTCTTGCAGACGGCTTGCGGGCAGAACATCATCTTGCGGCGGGGGAACGTGCGCAGCATGAGGGTCGACAGGTACCGGTCCTCGCCGAGGAGGAGCAGGTTCTTCTTGTGCAGCGTGTCGACGACGTTCTCCGAGTAGTGCTGGACGATGTCGGGGTTGGCGAGGATCGGGACCCAGTAGCCATCGCCGCCCTTGGGCGCCTTGATGCGGTACATCGAGAAGCACCCGGGCAAGCACGTGACGCCGCCGAACATCGACTCGAACGCCTTGGTCTGGTGGTGCGACACGTAGTACCTGCAGGGCAACGACAAGAGTCAGCGACGGGACGACGAGTCGAGGAGAGGGACGAGGGAGAGACGAAGCAAGAGGGAGAGGGACGCACTCGAAGACCTGGATCATCGTGACCCACGAGTCGCTCTTGTTGGCGATCTTGGTCTCGCCGCACAGGCCCATGATCTCGGGGTCGTTGACCATGCACGCCGTCATGCGGCTGACCGAGTCGGGGAAGACCTTGGTGTCGGCGTCGACCATGAGGACGAGCTCGTACTTGTCGGGGGAGACGCCCGTCGCACGCCACAGCGAGTTGAAGAACTCGTACTCGAACGTCGTCATGCGCTCGTCGAACATGACCTTCTGGAGGAAGCTCATGAGGACGATCTGCGAGTCGCGCTTGCCGCGGTTGCCCGGCTTGGCGTCGTGCGCCTCGGCCGGATTGCCGACCTTTGCGACGAGGAGCATCGGCACGCGCTGCTGCTTCGAGCGCTCGACCGTGTTGTCGTCGTACGCGTAGAAGCCGGCGTAGACCTTGGCCATGTTGTGCCGCTTGTGGCCGTCGGCGATGGCGACGTACGAGTACGACTCGACCTCGGCCGGCGCGACGACGAACTCCTTCATCATGCCGAGCACGATCTCGGGCGTCGTGAGCTCGTTGCCCGAGCCCTTGACCATGCCGTCGGCGATGACGAGGATCGTCTTGTGCGAGTTCGGGTAGTCGGTCGTCGAGAGCGAGTCGAGCGTCGTGCGCAGGCCCTCGACCGACTCGGAGTAGGCCGTGACGAGGAGGAGGGCGTGCGCGAGCGGGTAGTTGAACGGCTCGAAGTCGGCCGACGGCTGGGCGACGACGTCGCCGAGCGGGAACGGGCACGCGCCCATGGCGCCCTCGGACGCCGAGGTGCCGCCGTTACCGCGCGCCGCGAGGCCGTCGAGCGTGAAGGACGACATGGGCAGGCTCGTCGAGCTGCGCGAGGCGCGCGGCGTGCCGGGCGACCCGGGCGGCGAGTTGCGCATGCCGGCGCCGAGCATGCCCTTGCGCGACAGCGAGCCGTCGGCGCCCTTGCCGCCGCCGCCGCTCGTGCCGCCGGCCTTGAGGAGGTCGGTCTTGGAGTAGCGGCTCGTCGTCGGGAGGACCGACTTCTTCTGGAGCTTGTTCGGCCCGCCGGCGCCGCCGCCTGCGCCGCCTTGCTGCGACTTGGGCACGCTCGGGCGGTACCGCGCCGGCGCCGGGCGGTAGATGTCGTCGGTCCAGTTCTCGATTTCGGCGGCGCGGGCGCGGCGCTGCTCGTACGTCTCGTCGGGGAACTTGCCGATCTTCCACGAGAGGAACCAGCCGAACATGACGGCCATGAGGAACCGCAGGAGGACGACGCCGATGATGACGACGAGCGAGACGTAGAGGACGACGTCGGACGCGACGCAGCCGAACGTGACCGAGTCGACGAAGCCGACCCGGATCGTGTCGACGAGGCACTCGGCGACGTCGCGCTGGCCCGAGTTGACCATGAGCGACGTGATGTCGCGCCCGGTGAACGAGTCATTCGTGCCCGACTTGAGGCTGTCGAAGATGGTCGGGTACGCGACCTGGGACGAGTCGAGCCAGTTGAGGAGCGAGAAGTCGAGGACGGCTCTGCGAGGCGAGGCGCTCGTCGTCAGCTGCAGGCTCTCACTCGCTCTTGCGTCGTGCACAGCGTCGAGCAGAGGGTGGAGAGGGAGGGGGGAGACGAGACGCACCCGTCGTACACCGCGAGGTTGCGGCTCGAGTTCTTGAGGTCGTCCCACTCGAAGTAGACCTGGCCGAGCGACTTGAGCTGGCTGAACTGGACGCGCGCGTCGGCCTGCGTGTGGCACATCGTGCCCTCGGCGTAGTCGGTGAGGTTGCGGACGCTCGTGCCGTGCTGGTCGTACAGGTTGCAGGGGAAGTACCACCCCATCTCGTCGCCGTTGTGCGTGATGCCGGTGCGCGCGGCGGGCGTGATGATGCCGAGGCACTTCTGGTTGACCTTCTGAAACAGGAACGAGCCGTCCTTGCCGCCGGCGTTGAAGATGTCGTACAGCGGGTTCGAGCCCTCGGAGATGCCGGCCGCCGCCGGGTGCCGGAACCCGTCCATGTCGTAGTTGAAGCCGTGGAAGATCATCGAGCCCGTGTCGATGTCGCCGGCGCGGTACCGCAGGGCGGGCGTGCCGCACACGGTCTGGGTGAAGCCGAACGTGAGGAAGCCGACGAAGGCCATGGCGAGCGCGATGATGCTGAGGAGGCCGATCTTCTCGCGCCATGCCGACTGGCGGTCCTTGGTCTTGAAGCCTGGTGGGTGCGGGAGGGAGAGAGTCAGCGCTCGGACCTCACGAGAGGAAGAGGGGGGAGCGAGCGCGAGAGGGAGAGGAGGACGCACCGAAGCACTTGAGCAACGGTGCCGGGAAGCACGCCGTGAGGATGCGGCAGTAGATCATCCATGCGCCCATGGGCGGACCGGCGGCCTGCTGCTTGGCCTTCTGCCCGCGCTCGTACGCGCCGCCGGCGTGCGCGTTCTTCTTGCCGAGCTTGCCGCCGCCGACGCGGCGCATCGTGCCGCCGCGCTTGAACAGGTTGACGCCCGTCTCGTTGGCCATGCCCTCCTCGCGCGCGAGGATGCTCTTGCCGCGCCGGAGCGTCGTCGAGCCACTCGCCGACGGCTGCGCCGCCGCCGCCGCCGAGCCGCTCGGACCGGCGCCGCCTGCGCCCGGCGGGAGGGCGTGCGGGTGCGGGTACGTCGACGCCGACGCGGCTGCGGCGCCGCTCACCTCGGCGGGGCCGACCGGGTGGAGCAGGCCCGCGGCGGCCGAGTGCCCCGTGCGCGAGACGGCGGCCGTGCCGCGGCCCTCGGCCTCCATGGCGGCGGCGTGCTGGCGGTAGTTGTACAGGCGGTGCGACTCGTCGACGCGCTCGCGGTCGGGGCGCACGAGGGAGCGCTTGCGGCGGAAGTCGGCGCCCGAGTTGGCGGCCGACATGCCCGGGGTCGCCGCGAACGACGACGACGAGGCGGCGGTGCCGCCGGCGGACCCGGGGACGGCGAGCGACGACGAGTAGCCGACGAGGGGCACGTTGGCCTGGCTCGCCGTGTCGTTGTAGACGGACGCGGCGCCTGCGCCGTCGTGGCGCGAGAACTGGACCTTGTGGCCTGGGAGGCTGTCGACGGCGCTCTTGGTCGAGTAGGCCGAGTCGTACCCGGGCGACGGCATGCCCGGTCGCGGTGCACCTTGCGGCGATGCCGTGCCGAGGTAGGGTCGCGCTGCCGCCCTGTCGGGGCGGTGAGGCGGATCGTCTCGCGGGGGGCGATCGGACGGCGCCATCGAGCTCGACGCTCGTCGGGGGGAGGGGAGGGCGGCGAGAGGGGGCTAGGTCGATGTGCTGGTTCTAGTCGAGTGCCACTGGTCGTCGCTGGCTGGCTGGCGCGTCGAGGGGCCGAGTTGCGAGTGATGGGGAGGAGACGAGCGCAGGACGAGGCGGCGCGAGAGGAGGGGTGAGGGGCGGGTCGTAGTCGTGAGTCGGTCGGGTCGGTGGGCTGCTGCAGTCGTGCTCGACGTCGCCCTGGGCACCGCGGAGCAGTGAGCGCACGCGGACGAGGCTCGAGGCAACCAGCTCTCCGCGCCTCCCACCTCCTCCTCGGCGCTCGGTGTTTGAGCGTCTCGCAAATTGGCTTCCTCTCTCGCAGCTTCGACACAAGGTGCGCTACAATCGCCTTGCTTTCGCATCCGAGGCGACCCCGAGCAACAGCTCTCGCCGCCTCGACGAGCTTGCTCCCTCTCCGACAGCTCCCTCGCACGCGCATCTGTCACAGACGAGCTGTACTGCACCCGCACCCGCATCTACTGCTGCAGCCCGACCGTCTCCATCCCGGCGAGCTTCATCTTGACCGCCACCTCGAGCAGGTAGTCGAGGCACTCGGCTTGTCCTGCGCGCGCCGGGCAAAAGAGGTCAGCGACGACGAGAGCGGCGAGCTGTGCAAAGAGGAGGGAGGGGCGCACCTTTTGCGCGCTCGGCATCAGGGCCCCACGAGTAGGTGCCGTGTCGGCGGACGAGCACAGCGGGCTGCAGGGAGGAGGGAAGAGGGACGAGGAGGTCGGGTCAGCTGAGGTAGGAGGACGACGAGTTGACGAAGGGCGACGACGCACGGCGTCAGGGTACTTGCGCATAGCCTGCGTGCAAGTAGAAGCACCGTCAGCGACAGGAAGGAGAGAAAGAGAGGCTCGCAGGAAGCGGCGAGTCGCTCGAGACGAGCTCGTCCAAGAAGAAGAAGACGCACCTCCTCGAGTCCCTCTCGCAGGTCCTCCTCGTCGGGCGTGTTCTCGATGATGGGGATGACGAGCGTGTCGAGGTAGCTCATGGCCGTGCCCGTGCCGCCGTGCCGCATGCCCTTGATCATCTCCTGGTGCGAGATGCGGAACTCGTTGCCGGGCCACAGGAGCGTCGTCATGACGGCGTGCTGCGAGTGCGTCTGCAGGGCGCGCGAGAGCGAGTCAGCTTATGCAGGTGCAGGGGAGGGATGGACAGGAGGAAGAGGGACGCACGTGGATGCAGGCACCGGCGTTGCGCAGGTCGTAGGCATTGTAGAACAGGGGCGTGCACGCCGACTGCTTCAAGGGCTTGTGCACCGGCCACCGCAGGAAGTCGCGCTCCTTGAGCGTCAGGACGAAGAGGTCCCGCGGCTCGATCTTCTCCTTCTGAACGCCGCTGGGCGCGAGGTAGACGTTGTCGCTGCAGGGGGTGGGTGGTCGAGCGTCAGCGGGGCTCGCCCAGACCCCCCCCCCCAGGCGGGTTCGAGAGGAAGCGGACGCACCCGCTGCGAATCGAGATGCCTCCTCCAGTGCCCGTGACCCAGCCGAGGGTGTAGAAGCCGCGGCACAGCTCGGGGATGAGGAAGGCCGGGTGAGTCGGGTCGTCGCGGTGCTCGATGAGCGAGTGGTCGTTCGGGTGGTCCGGGTCGGTGGGTGGTGCGAGACTGTAGGGAGCGACGAGGGTCAGCATCCGGGCTCGGGAGGCTCGGCACGACGAGCGAGAGCTGCTCGCGGAGGAGGAGACGAGGGACGAGGGACTCACACCATGTCTGCAGAGCGCGCGCGGCCGAGGGGAGAATGGAGACCGAGGGAAAGGTCAGTGAATGCGTCTGAGCCGCCCAACAGAGGCCCTCGAGGTGCTGCTGGACCAGAGAAGGCCCGGACGGGAGGCCTGGGCGATGAAGTCCGAGGACGACGATGTAAAGCTCTGCTCGCTGTGCGATGGCGGGTGGGAGCTCCGAGATGGACTCACTGTATATGTATGCCGCTGGAAAGCCTGACCGAGCTGTAGAAGAGGACGAGGACGAGGTGGACGAGGAGGAGGAGATGGCGACCCGCGGCTTCCCTCTCGACCACTCCTCCCGCCTGCACTGCTGCACGCGCCGGGAGACGACCAGAGTGCTGCAAGGGGTGCGATAGGCACACGACGCGACCATGCGGCACGAGGTGCGTCGCCCTCTCCTCCTCCTCCTCCTCCCTCTCCCTACCTCCACTCGCGCGCCGCCGCTCCAGGGCCATGCTCGGCCGCAGTACGCCTTCAACAAACGGGCTAGCAGGGACCATCCATGAGCCACGAGGAGCAGCGAGTGCCACTGCCCAAGCCTGTCGCTCACGCTGACTCTCTCGCCTCCTCCTCCCGCCGCAGGCGTCAGTCGCCAGCCTGCCCGCCGAGATCCTCCTGCACATCTTTCACCTCGCCCAGGACGACCACGACTCGCACTACCCGTCAGAGCACCCGGCCGACTCGATCTTCCCCTTCTTCCGCCGCCGCTTGAACCCGAGCGTCGCCGTCTCGCACACGTCCCGCACCTGGCGCACCCTCGCCCTCGGCGACACACGGCTTTGGCGCACACTTCACCTCGACGGCGAGATCGATGAAGGGCGCGCCGAGGCCAAGGCGCTCCTGTGGGCCGAGCGGGCCACCACCGACGGTCCCAGGCCCAGCGCCGGCGCCGCGCCCGTCGCCGACGAGCCGAGCGGCGTCTCGAGCCTCGTCGTCACGCGCGCCCAGGACTGGTCGCCCGACGAGTTCGCCTACCTGTGCGACGCGCTCGACCTCATGGACCTGGTCCAGCTGCGCCGCGCGCGCATCTCGTGGCACGGCGGCGGCGTCGCAGCCGACGAGCAGCGCCAGCTCCAGTCGTTCCTGTCCCTCATCGTCTCGTCGGCATCGACTCTCGCAGCCCTCACCATCCACACGCCGGCGCACCTGCGCATCCTCTTCTCGCTCCCTCGCCTCGGCCACACGTTCGCCCACCTCGAGGACTTCGAGATCCGCTCGTGCAAGTCGTCAACGCGCTCGACCGACGTCTACCTCGTCCCGTCGTTCCTCCCTCGCTTCGCCGGCGAGCAGGACTGGGCGCCGCTCGCGCACCTGCGGCGCCTCGTCGTCGTCGGGCCCATCTGGCGGCTGCGGTTCCCCGACGGCACCGTCGTGTCGCCCGTCCTCGGATGGGAGGACGTGCCTGCGCTCGAGTACGCGCACCTCGGCGCGACGACGCCGCCGACGCACTGGGACCTGCTCTCGCACGCGAGCGGGACGCTGCGGCACCTCGTCCTCGAGAACTTTGTGTCGGACCATCGGCACCTCGACGACCCGGACGTCGCGACCGTCTTTCCTCGATTGCACACGCTCGAGCTCGTCAACTCGGGCCCGCTCGCGACCCGCCTCCTTGACCTCGCCGTCGGACAGCCACGGTCCTCGTCCGCCCCACTCGCCCCCCTCGACGACGCCGCACCGCCGCTCCTCGCACTCCCTCACCTGCGCCACCTGTCGCTCGTCGGCACCCTCCTCCGTCCCGCCCACCTCGCCCTCTTCGCCCGCAGCACGGCGCCCGTCCTCGAGCGGCTCGACCTGCGCCTCACCCTGTCGCTCGAGCCCGACATCCGGCTCGCGCTCCCGCTCCTCCTCGGCGAGCACCTGCACACGCTCGTGCTCCCTGCGCGGGCCTGGGTCGTACCGGCCGAGGTCGTCGAGCTGCTCGAGCGGGGAGGAGCGCCCGGGCTGAGGAGGCTCGAGTGGCGCGGCGCGGCGGCGAGGGGCGACGAGGTGGACGAGCCCGGCGAGGCGGCGTGGACGCCGTTGCAGAGGTGGGTCCTGCAGGACCGGGGAGTCGAGCTGGTGATGGACGGCGGCGAGGGATAGAGCACAGGGGGGAGGCTCGAGGCGGACGAAGGGGCCCGGGAACGGCGAGAGCGGTAGGCAGCAGTAGAGGCCTGGGCAACGAGTACCGTGTCGTTCCTCATGCAGCATGGCGAGCAGCCTCGACAGCTTTGTGCGAGCATGACCCGAGCTGTGCATCGGACGAGACGAGGCCCCGGCTGGCCCGAGCGAGCCAGCTCCTCCTCCGCCGCAACCTCAGCTCTGCGCTCCGCCGCCCATGAGCCCAGCTATGCCCTCTGCAGCGCAGCAGCCTCGCCCACCCGCCGTCCCCGCCGCACCACCGCACCGTCCACCAGCCGACCTCGGCTCCCCGCCCCGCTCAGCTCCCCCCTCCGCCCTCGCTCGCCCTCGACCCACATCGCCTGCGACCGCGCCACGAGCACCGAAAAGCACCACTCGGCATCGGTGGAAGCAGCTAGGAGGGCGGAGCAGCCTGCTGGCGGGCTCGACGTCGGCGCGTTCGCTTCATCAGGTTGAGCGAGGACGGATGAGGGTCGAGGGTCGAGGACGGGGCGCACGGCGGGTGCGCGGCGCAGGTCGAGTGTGTAGGAGTGAGGAGGGCGGGCTGGCAGTCACGCCGCAGCAGCAGGAGGGGCGGCCGGGCGCGAGGCGGTGTGACGAGAGCGCAGGTGCGCCTTCTCCTCTCTCTCTCTGCCGAGCACAGCGTGTTTGCGCGAGCGCGAGCTGACCTGCATGCACGCACAACACGCTCGCAGTGTACTACTTGGCGAGTCGCCGTCGAGTGCATGCATCCCTCGGCGCTCCTCGTCGGCCGAGCGACGCGACGCTCGATGCCAATCTAGCTTCGAGATTTCATCACTCGAGCGCCCGCACGCCGGAGTCTCAGCGAGGCTGCGCTAGCGCGTGCATGTGCTCATCGCCGTCCTGCAGTCGTGGACTGAGCGAGACGAGCCGCTCGTCCACGCTTTCGAGACCTTGCTCGCGCGCGCACGGTCCTCGGGCGCAGCTGCGGCGCTCGAGTACGTGCAGCGACGCTGCTGCTCGATGCTACTCGAGTCGGAGGGAGAGGCTGCGCTCGTGCTGCTGCTCGTCGACTGCATGCGTGGACGGGCGGGAGGACTGCGCCGGGCGGGTCGCCGCTCTTTCGAGCGAACCTTCTGCTTCTCCGAGCTGGCAGGGAGTTCCGGGAACGGTGCCGGGGATCAGGTCGACCGTGCGCGGCGCGGATCACACGGTGAGGGCGAGCGTCGACCGATCAGCGGACCTGCTCGCCGCGACGCGTCTCTCGAGCCGTTGGACGAAGAAGTGCGGGGCGTGCCAGGAGCTTGGAGCGCTCGATGGACCGGTGCCCAGAGTGGCTCCCAGGCGGCTGCCCGGTCAAAACAAACAACCCTGTGCGTGCCGCCGCCCTCGAGCACCCTTGAAGAAGGACCCTGACCTCGCTCCCTCCCTCTCTTCTCTTCTCTTCACTCGACTCCACCTCGACTCACAGCGTCTCTCCTTCGGCTCAGCCTCACCCTCGTCACTCTTTCAACCACCACCCTCAGCTCAGCCTTCCGCTCCCCAACCACCACCACCCCTCTCCTCAGCCAACATGCACGCCACCCTCGCCCTCGCTTCCCTCGCCTCGCTCGCGTCCGTCGCGCTCGCCCAGATCCCCACCGGCTACGGTCGCTTCCCCTGCACCCTCGTCAACGGCGACGGCACCTTCTCGGCCGGTGCGTCGTCCCCTCGCTCGCGCGTCGCCCTTCCCCTCCTCGACGCGTCGCTGACGCGCTCCCTCTCGCTCCTGCGTCCTGCAGACCCGAACCAGTGCCTCGACGCCGCCCTCATCAACCCGGCGGGCGGCGCCGACCCCACCCAGATGATCCAGGGCGCCGAGCCCAACCCGACCGGCGCCGCCTGCAGCATCGAGCTCGAGACCGGCGCCTACTTCTGCGGTATCGCCGGCGCCGACTGCTCGTCGGACGACAACTGCGACAACGGCACCTGCGACCTCGCCTCGGGCACCTGGTACGCTCCACCTCTCTGCTCGTCGCCGTCGTTCCCCAGATTCTGATCGAGACTGACCCTCTCTTCCTCGCGCTCTTCCTCGCTCGCAGCCAGGGCGGCTTCCTCCAGGACTGCGGCGGCGAGGACTCGAACTGCTCGGGCTTCCTCTACTGCAACAACGCCGACCTCTCGCAGGCGTTCTCGTGCGGTGAGGACGGCGCCTACTGCCAGGACCCGTACGCGACGAACGACGGCCAGACGGCGGCCGAGCAGGCCGCCGTCTACGACCAGTTCTGCTCGTCGGGTGCGTCTCGCCTCTCTCCTCGATCTCGTACGTGGCGGCCGTCGCTGACGCCGTCCCTCGCTCCTCGACACAGGCTACTGCTCGAACGTCGACGGCAACTGCGCTCAGCGCTTCACCCTCGGCCAGGACTGCTCGGCCGACATCTTCGGCTGCGGCACCACCGACGCCGGCGTCCAGCTTACCTGCGTCGACAACGCCGGCGTCCAGACCTGCCAGGTCGAGGGCGCTTCGCCCGCCGCCGGCCGTTCGCGCTCGCGCCGCGCGTCGCTCCACCGCCGCAACCTCTGCCCGGCTTCGCACACCGCCTGCGCCGTCGAGGGTGCCGCCAAGGGCTTCGAGTGCATCGACATCTCGTCCAACATTGAGCAGTGCGGCGCCTGCGCGTCGGCCGGCGGTGTCGACTGCACTGCCATCGAGGGCGTCGCCGCCGTCGGCTGCGTTGCCGGCACGTGCGAGATCTGGTCGTGCGAGGACGGCTTCACCTACGACGCCGCCACCGGCGCGTGCACCTCGGCCTAAACCCCCGACTTTGCCTCGTCGTCTCTCCCTCCCTCCTCTCGGGCTCTCTCTTCTCCTCGTCACGTATCTATCTTTCTCGCACCCGCCCCTTTTTCATTTCCACTCCGTTCCCTCCCTCCTGAGTAACGACTCGTAACGATCACGACCTTTTATCCTCCCTCCCCCTCCTTCCCGCCGCCGCATTTCGCCTTTCCGCCTTCCTCCACCCACCTCGACTCGCTCGAGAATGGCGCTGAGCGTCGGGTTCTGTGTAGATCGACTCCTCGCTCTCCTTTGTCCCCTCGTCGTCTCTCCCTCTTACCCTGGAACCCAGAATGGATGGAAATGACTCGCTCTCGTTGCGCGCCCTCCTTTCGCCTCGAGAGCTGCTCCGAAAGCCTCTTCCTCCTCGTCTTCGAGAGCCTCGTCAGCCGAGGAAAGGTGCAGCGAGTCCCGGAGCGCGCAAGGGCGACGCGTCGCTGTCGCAGCTCGTCACGCCGAGCGCGTCGGCCTTCTTCTCGTCGAGCCGTTGGCGACGAGCAGGACGCGACGCTCTCGCGCCGAGACCGTCACCGCAGCACGACGAGCTTCGACGTGCATCGAGAGCGACGCTGCGCGCAGGAGAGCGCAGCTAGTACATAGCTCCGGACCGCTCGAGCGAGCCGGAAGGTGCCGCTCGAGAAGGTCGTCGCGAGGCGCTGCGGCGCGACGAGTCGAGGAGGTTGACGTGACGGTGATGCACAGTCGCAGAGCAAGTCGCTCGACGGCGAGAGCTGCTTCGGCCGCGGTAGCAGGTCGGACTGGGAGCGTGCTTGCAAGGAGAGCGCGAGAGCTGCGACGCTCGAGCCGGTCCGAGCGGCCGTCTCGCACACCTTGCCCAGCAGAGATAGCCATGGCGGCGCGTGCAGCTCGAGAGAAGGCGCTGCCGCTCCTGCTTGAGCTGCGAGCGCGTTGTCGCCGCTGCCGGCCGGCTCGACGAGGAGGGCGAAGGCGGAGACGCGCAAGCGGAGAGCAGTGGCTGCGAGAGCCACAGCGCGGCGAGCTGAACCGGCAGGACCATGCTATGGGCACCTTACATCGGCAGAGCCTGGCAGGCTCCACGGCTCGAGCCTCAGGAAGCCAGACCGGCGGCGAGAAGGCGAGAGCGCGAGAAGGAGGAGAGGGGGAGAGCCGGCACGAGGACAGCAGCTGCTCGCTCGAGTGCTCGCCTCGAGGTCCTCGGAGAGGCCCCTGGCGGTAACAGCTCGCCCTGTGCGAGGCGGTGGAGCGTGCGAGCGAGCAGAGCCATCTCGTCTCCGCAACAGCGCTCTGCAGGCTACAGCTCGCTCCTCTCGACCACCTCGCCCCGCCTCGACCAGGGCCAGCTGCACCGAGCCAGCACAGCTCGTGCACCCATCAGCATGCCGGTCGACAAGCTCCACCCGGCCGTCCTCGAGCGCATCTTTGCGCTCGCGTCGCTCGACCAGGCCCTGTGGGAGACGCCCGACTACGCGACCCTCAAGGCGTGCGCGCTCGTGTACAAGCAGTGGCGCCACCCTGCCCAGGCCACTCTCGCCCGCCACGTCCGCATCGCCTCGCCCGAGGCCATGGCCGCCGTCCGCTCGCGCGAGTGCAGGCGCATGCTCGCCGAGCATCAGACCCTCGTCCTCGACTCGACCTTCCTGTGGGGCGCCGACACGTACTGGCTCCTCGACCGGTTCCCCAAGCTCGTCTCGTTCCGCCTCGAGTACGACCCGCTCCGCGGCAAGGAGGACGGCCAGGGCGAGCGCGACGACGAGTGGCTCACGTGGGACGTTCTGCGGCACCCTTCTCTCGCCGGTGCGTCCTGTCTCCCTTCTCCGAGCCTGCAGTGACTCGGCGAGCGAGTGCGGCGAGAGGTGCGACTCGTTGAGGCGACGCCGCTGACCTTCCCTCCCTACCCCTCCTCCCCCTCCTCTCTCTCTCGCTACGAGCAGGCGTCAGCAAGCTCTCGATCGTCGCCGACCTCGAGGACCCCGAGGACACGGCGCCCCTGTCGCTCCCCGTCACGCACGCGACCCTCGGCCGCCTGCCGTACGAGCACAACGCGTGGCTGCACCACGCCATCTTCACGGGCTCGAAGGCGACCCTGCGCGACGTGTCGCTCGACTTCAGTAAGGACGTCACCGACAAGCTCGCGCTCGACAACCTCATCGAGGAGTTCCAGGCCGTCGCGGCGACGGTCGAGCACCTGCACTTCCTCAACAAGCCCAACATCAACTTCCTCATGTCGCTCCACTCCAAGATGAACGCGATCAAGATGCCGTTCTTCTACTCGTGCTCGTACCCTCTCCTCCCCAACGCCCTCGCGCCGTTCAACATCCTCGCCCTCGCCGTCGTCAACAACGGCACGTCGCTCGTCGAGTTCGCCCTCGTCGAGCCGCCGTACCTCGAGCGCGCGACCGACGACGACCACGAGGCGCTCGTCCTGCGGTACATCGCCGCGTTCGGCTCGCGCCTCGACTCGTTCAACATGATGGGCCGCAAGTTCCGCTTCCGGTTCCCGCGCGAGTGGGCGGCCCGGTTCGTCAAGCTGCCCGAGATCGCGCGCTTCCTCGACCGCGCCGGCGCTCGCGGCTGCGACGTGTGGTGCGGCGCCGAGCAACGTTTCGAGTCGACTGTCAAAGGTGCGTCCCTTCGGCTTCTCTCGCGCACTGCTCGGCGCCGTCGCTGACTCGGCCCCTCGCTCCCTCTCTGCAGCCATGGAGAAGCGCAAGGGCAAGCGCGTCGCTACCGGCGGCGCCGTCGACGACGACGACGACGACGAGGCCAACACGGCGCCGATGCCGACGCTCGCCCAGGTCCAGCAGGTCCTCCGCCAGATGACGGCGCCCGGCGCTGCAGGCGCCGCCGCTCGCGCTCAGGCTGCGGCCGCGCGCGCGCTCCTCCCGCCGCCGCCTGCGCCTGCTGCGCCGGTCAAGGGCAAGGCGAAGGCCAAGGGCAAGGCCGGCGACAAGGTCAAGGCCAAGGCCAAGGGCAAGTCGTCGGAGAAGGGCAAGGGCAAGTCGGCTGCGGTCGCTGTGCCGCAGGAGGACGACACCGAGCTCGAGAGCGGGCCGGCCGTCGGGTCGAGCAAGGGCCCGATGATGGACAAGGGCAAGGGCAAGGGCAAGTCGGTCGCGGTTGAGGACGAGCAGGAGGAGGACGAGAGCGGGCCCGTGGTCGGCTCGAGCAAGGGCAAGGGCAAGGCCCGGGCGTGAGCCGCACACAAAGGCGCGGCGGTCCCCCTCTTTCTGATCTACTATCTATGCGTTCGCATTGTACCGTGTCTGCCTCGTTGCGTGCGCTGCCTGCGAGAGCGTCGAGCTTGCTGCCCCCACCTCGGCTTCATCTCCTTCTCCTCGATCCTCGCTCGCCTCGCGCCTCTCTCGGCAGCGCAAGCACCCCGACTGCTGCTCAGCCGTGCAGACCGACTACGCACCGACCTCGGCCGCCGCAGCATGTTCTCGTCCAAGGCGAGGAAAGCGCTCGACTCGGCGGCCGTCCTCGACCACTCGCAGCTCCTCCGGTCGCCGCAAGCATGGCAGCTGGGCCAGATCGCGTCGCTCGGACTCGGTGGAGAGCTCACGGCCATGACCTATGGTGCGTCCCCTCTCCCTCTCTCCTCTCGCTCCCGCTCGCGCTCGCCAAGCTGACCCCGACCTCGTCTGCCTCCTCCCATCCCCCGGCTCGCCTCGCCTTCCTCCCACAGATCCGGTCCAGTCGCTCCTCGCAGTCGGGACAGAGCATGGCAAGCTCGTCGTCCTCGGCGCGCCCGGCGTCGAGCTCGCCTGGGACCTCGGCCTGCACACCAAGATCCGGCACCTCGCCTTCAAGAGCGGGAGCGGCTTTCTCTGCGTCGTCGGTGCGTCCTGTTCTCGCTCTCGCCAGCTCCAGGATGAGCACGCAGCTCACTGCAGCCGCCCGCCCGCAGACGCCAAGAACACGCTGTCCGTCTTCGACCTGCAGCGCATCGAGAACGGCAAGCCTCACCGCGACTCGTCCCTCTCTCTGCGGTCCAACGTCACGTGCGTCTGCCAGTCCTTCCTGTTCGTTACCTGCGGGGGTAATGTAGCTGATGTCAGGCCCCCTCGCGCTGCAGCTGCCTGGAGTCGTCCGCCTCGCTCTCGTTCCTCTTCATCGGCGGCAAGGACGGCACCGTCGACCTCTACGACATCGACCGCGGCATCCTCGCGCCGCCCGAGGCCCGCATCTCGAACCTGTGGCTGTCGCAGGAGGAGATCCTGCGGCGGAGCGGCGTGCCGGGCGCACCCTCGCGACGACACATGTGCGTCCGCTCCCCCTCTTGCTCGCCGACTTCCTCAAGGACCCTGTGCTGATGCCGCCTCGCCCTCTAGCCCCGTCTGCACCGACGTCAAGATCCATCCGCTCGACCTCAACCTCGTCCTCATCGCCTACGAGGGCGGCGTCGCGCTCTGGAACCTCGCGTCGCGCTCGGTCGAGCGCACCTACGAGTTCGTCGTCCCGCCGGGCGCCCCAGGTGGCGGCAACGACTCGGAGGACGACCTCTTCACGGAGCGCCGGTCGCCCGTAACGTGCCTCGCCTGGCGCCCCGACGGCATGGTCTTCGCCGCCGGCCACGAGGACGGCACGATCAGCTTCGCCTCGGCCGACGACGAGATGCCCGTCATGATTCGCACCCTCGAGCGCGCCGACGTCAACAAGACGACCGAGGAGGACCTGTTCGGCTGGACGGGTCAAGGTCAAGCAGGTCACCGCCAGCCCGCCAACCGCGAGCCCGTCTTCCGCCTCGCCTGGTCGGCCTTCCCGCACGAGTCGTGGTTCTCGTCGTCGATCGGCAAGAGCGGCGGCCCCTCCTCGCCGGCCCTCCCAGCTTCGCCGAGCCTCGCCGACGAGAAGACGGACCTGCACGGCGGGACCATGCTCACGATCATGGGCGGCGTCCTCCCGGCCGACCCGGTCGGCATCCACGTCCTCGAGTTCGCGGCCTACGTCGCCCCGCCGGCGGCAACGGCCAAGCCCGGCAGCATCCCGCTCGTCGTGCGCGAGGCCCTGCGCAGCTCGATCTCGCCCGTCGCGCACCACCTCTACCCGACGCCCGCACCGCCCGAGGACTTCCTCCTCCTGCCTCGCGACAACCCGCACTACGGCCTCTCGTACGACCCGACCGCCATCATCATCACCTCGGGCCGAGACCCTCGGTGCCCGGTCCTGTCGGCGGCGCACGCCGCGAACAACATCGAGGCGTTCGCCTTCCCGCCAAGCAGCACTCGCGCTCCTCGTCCCCTCGTCCTCCCCTCGGCGCTCTCCTTCTCCGGCAAGGACACGTGCTCAGCGACGCAGGTCGTGACGGCGTCGAGCTTGTCGTACCGGCACCTCGTCCACCAGTTCGACGTCTCGGAGGAGACGGGCGAGCGGCTCCCGACGCACGGCGGTCGCGCCTCGCCCGTCGCCCGAGCAACTCGGCGCGGCCCTCCCCCTACCCTCAGCGACCAGCCGCCTCGACTCCTCCTCACCTCGCACGTCGACCTCACCGTCCGCTTCTGGGACATCTCGACGCCGTTGCTGTGGGGCCGCAAGCCCGCCGACGAGGGCGCACAAGCCCGCATCGAGCACGAGTACCCGCGCCCGCTTCGTCACCTCGACGTCGACCTCAAGGCGGCGCTCTCGGACCCTCGGGCGAGCGAGATGGCGGCGGCGCGGCTGCTCAAGGAGCGGCCGTGGGAGCTCGAGATCGACAAGGTCTCGTTCGGCGAGGAGAACCTCGAGGTGGCGGTGAGCTTGTCGACGGGCGACTTGTTGGTGCTGAGGTGCGTCTCCTCCCTCCTCCCTCCTCCCTCCTCCCTCCTCCCTCCTCCCTCCTCCCTCCTCCCTCCTCCCTCCTCCCGCAAGACGCTTGCTGACCCTTGGCTGCGTCCTACAGGTTTGCTTACGGCGAGCACCTCGCGACGATCGAGCTCGACCGGGTCGAGGCGGCCGGCGAGCTCGACGAGACGATCCAGGGCGCCTTGCACGACATGTCGCTCGACGGCCCTTCCTCCATCCCCGCCGTCCCTCGGTACGACCCGACGTCCTCCACCCCCGCCATCCCTCGGCACGACCCGACCTCGCACCCGGCCCACCGTGTGCCGTCGCCACCACCTCAGCACCGCAGCCGCTTCGGCTCCATTGCTCACCCAGGCCGCTCCCGCCACAACTCGACCGCAAGCGGCGCTCACCAAGCCGAGCTCGACCCGCAAGACCGCTACGTCGACCTCACCGGCGCCGCCGTACCGCGCCCTGACCTCGACGGGTTTCGGCCGGTCGCCGGGTTCCGCTTCTCGTCACCGGCGTCGGCGAGCGGCATCAAGGCGCGCAGCCGGCTCGCGCTGAGCAGCGTCGGCTTCCTCGCGGCGTCGAACGAGGCGAGCCTCATCGTCGTCGACCTGCGAGGGCCCGAGGTCGTCCTCGTCGACGTACCGGGCACGAGCGCTCCCTCGAGCAAGGGCAAGGGCAAGATCGACTCGTCGGCCATCACCGCATTGA
>Ga0308170_10000755_pt1 | contig 36660 bp, 39 predicted proteins | sample PhyBR2_2_FD_202136 | JGI IMG/M metagenome (GOLD analysis project Ga0308170, IMG submission 202136) | Phyllosphere microbial communities from UC Gill Tract Community Farm, Albany, California, United States - DLSLSB.R2 | ecosystem: Host-associated > Plants > Phyllosphere > Unclassified | place... | reverse complement strand
CTTTCTTCTCCCACCATTTCCCACTCCTAATCAATTCTTCGCAAACTCCAACAGCTTCGACAATAGCCTCGTGTTCAACCTCATGTATCCTTTGTTCCAACTCTTCCAATTTCTCTCCTTCCCTCATTTCTACTTCTCTCACTACGACAGGTTCTCCAGCATCCAACAGAGGGATCACTCGATGAACCATCAATCCAGTTTTAGTGATCCTCCTCTTGTTCGGTAATGCCTCCTCCTTCTCCTCTCTAGAGCGTGGGTCTCCACCTTCCAATGCTAAAGTCGAGAGAACTTCTTTGATGGTTTGTGTAGAAGAAGTGATGAAAGTTGAATCGTCTGGAATTTGGAAAGCTTGCCATGCATCTCTGATTGCGTGAGCACCCGGGAATTGACCAGGTAATGCAGGATGAAGGTTGATGATCGGTATTGGTTTACCCTCCAAATCGAGTTCGGAAGGATAAGGGGATGAACCGGGAGTATCGATAGTTGGTAACAAAGAGGAATTCGTGTCGAGAACGGGTAAGGAGGATGTAGTAGGATAAGGGGTCGATTCGTCCCAGTCTCGAATTAGCGCATTGAGGAACTCTTCAGACAAGATCAACATCCAACCCGCGAGTACGACGAGATCTGGTCGAGTCTCTTTGATTTTAGTTGCCAAGTCCAACTCCCACGCTTTACGATCTTTGCCCGAGTTTGCGGGTTGCTTCTTCCATTTCAGGAGTGGGAAAGCTTCGGCTGGGATTGGAGAGGGAGTAGAGGAAGAGGAAGAGGAAGAGGAAGAGGAAGAATGGTTGCGAGCGCGAGTTAAACCGTATGCGTCTGAACGGGAGGAGATTACTGAAGTGATAGTGCAGGTTTTGAGAGTAGTCGGGAGTGCATCGAGGAGTGCTTGGAGGTTTGAACCTGGGGGAGAGAAGTTGAAAGATCCAAGAGTCAGAAGGAATTGGGAGAGTGAGATGGGAGTGAGGACTGACCAGATCCCGAGATCAAGACTGTCACTCGTAGATTACGAGTCATTCTAGTGATAGTATCCTGGTTCGAGGGAGTGTGCCAGAGGGGAAGAGTGTTTCGCGGTTTCGCTTCTCTCGCTCTTTCTCATCACCTGGGATCTCCTCAAATCGCTCAGATCGACTCGTTTGACCTCTCAAAGTCTATGAAAGAACTTCGAAGAGACCTCACCAGCAAGCTCGACTCCTTCCACCCCTTCTCGCTCCCTCAAACTCTCTTCGAAACTGATCGGTTTCGTCAAACACCTCTCAACCTCACGAGGAGTGTGTTTCGGCCTACTGAAGACGCTCCATCACATCAGAATAGGCATGGAACGGGGGGTAGACGACGGGATCGGTTTCTAGGCTTCGAGATGTCCTCTTCATCTTCCTAATTCGCTCCTCTCTGCCTCCATCGCTCACCCCTGGCCGATTTCTTCCGCCCTTCCACTCTCACACGACTCTCTAATAATCTCTCCCTCGTAGCTGTAGCTCAGACCGATTGAAACTTCGTCGTTGGCCTCACCCTGGAATCTTGAATTGAACTAAAAATTCGCAATCTCGCTCCTTTCTCCCTTCGTCGAATTGTTCCCGCAAGATTACCCGCGAACACTTTTTCTCACTACTCGTCTCACTCGGCTACACCGGGAAAGGAACAGGAGGAGCGGATGCTAAAGAGGAAGGAAAGGATTGTGACAAGTTTTTCGCTTTCCAGTCTGGGACTGCGGGAGATCATGGGGGGTTACGAACGACGTTTCAGAGGTCATCACAAGCTAGCTGTGAGCTGAGTATGTTGATAGCAGAAGGCCTGAGAGTGGGTTCGAATCTTGCGAAGAAGTTTTATCTGGAATAAACTCGATTTCCTCGACGTTTAGCGCTTCATCGCTCGAGAGGTCGAAAGAGAGTGATCAATCATAGACTATTCCTGCGGCCAGTGAGAGAGTTAACAATCGTTGCGAAGTGTTTCCCAGCTCTTCTTCTCAGATCTCAGATTTCCCCCACACTTCTTCTCCTTCTTCCCTTCGCTTCTCCCACATCACCGCTTTCGATAGATTCGAGAGGATGTCTACAGAACCCTTACCCTCATCTCGTACGTCCCTCACCACTCGCACTCTCTTGCAGGATTTCGATTGATGACGCTCGTTTGCTATCTCTTTCTTTCTCTCTCTCTCTAGTCTCGTCTTACAAACCATCTAGTAACGAGAAAGAAGCGTACAATTACTTGTTCAAGAAAGGTAAAGCTCTCCCTCCTACTCCCCTTGCTTCGATAGTAGAAATTGACCCGCCCTCTGTTCGATCAATCCTCGCAGCCGATACCGAATCACTCGGCGTACTCAGTCAGCAGTCCTCCTCCTCCTCTCTCTCTCTCATCTCAGAAAACCCACTGACCATAATACTCTGAGTGTAGCCGGAGAATTAGCAGTCCCATTCTTCAGTCACTCTTCGTTACCCCCAGTACTCCTCGGCGAGATCTGGCAAATCTCAGATCCAGACAATAATGGATTCTTGACTCCAGAACGATTCGGAGTCGCGTGTAGATTGATCGGACATGCTCAGGAGGAGAAGAAATCAAAGGGAGTTCCCAGCGTTAAACAGGAATGGGTTTCCAAGTGTAAAGAGCTTTCTATCTCTCTTTCCCCTTCATACAGTCAACTGATTAGGAAAGCATGGTGTAGCTGGACCTTTACCTCAATTCAAGGATTACCCAATTCCTTCTCACCTTCAACCACCTAACTCTTCCTCCTCCCCTGCTTCGAATATCCCTTCTTCCCCCTCATCCCAAAGAACCGCACCTCCTCCCGCACCTGCATCGAGATTGACCGCTCAAACAACTGGAACAAACATCAACGAGATCAAACAGGATGATAAGACTAGGTATGCGAGATTGTTTGCTGGTGCGAATGGTGGGAACTTGACTGGATTATTGGATGGTACGCCTCTCAAATCCTCTGTCTTCCTTTGCTTGGGCTGATTGAGAAGACGTCTGGCGTTACAGGAGAGAAAGCGAGAGATATCTTTATCAAGTCGAATTTACCTTATGAAACTCTTGGTCAAATCTGGTGAGCATCTTCTCACCTTCCTACCTTCTCGACAATCAATGACGTTTCCAAACGTAGGAACTTGGCCGATACTCATTCCCGAGGATCCCTCGACCTGCCCGATTTCACCATCGGAATGCACCTCCTCCAACTCGTTCTCAATGGCCAATTGACTCAAGAAGCTTTACCAAAAGTACTCGATCCAAAGATGTACGCCTCTGCTACAGGTCTCAACGCTTCTGGAACAGGTTCGAATCTTTCTTCTGGCGCAACTCCCCAAAGTCCTTTGAGGCAATCTTCAATCCCTCCTCCTAGAAATATCGCTTCGCCTCCTCCTGGTCCTCCTCCTCCTAGTCAACCTCAGTTCCAACCTCAGCAACAACAGCAACAGGGTTGGAAGATCTCGCAACAGGAGAAACAGGAGAGTGATAATTGGTTCGGACAGTTGGATACGAATAACAAAGGAGTATTAGAAGGTGAACAAGCGGTTGGATTCTTCGGTCAGAGTGGATTGGGCGTTGGAGATCTTGCCAAGATTTGGTTCGTCTGAATCTTCCCCCGGGTTCTCTCTCGTTTGCTATCACTGACGAGAACGAGCGATCTCACGTCGGACAGGGATTTATCGGATATCACTGGTTCAGGTCACCTCACTCGCGATACCTTTGCCGTCGCGATGAAACTCGTTCGAGAGAAAGTTTCAAACCCTTCGAATTTCCAACTTCCAGATCAATTACCCTCTGAATACATCCCTCCTTCTCTTCGTTCCGGTACTTCCGGTTCCTCATTCCCTCCCCAGCAACAGCAGCAACAACAACAACAGAGGTCGCAACCTCAACAAGACTTGTTCGACCTCATGGGAGATGATGATACACCTTCTACTTCTACTACTGCTGCTGCTCCTTCTTCTCCCCCTCCCGTTTCTGGCTTCGCACCTCTCCAACCTCAATCGACTGGTCCGATCCAACGATCCCTTTCCCCTCAAGCGACTGGATCAAGTTTCCAAGGATTGAAAGGAACCATCTTTCCTAAAAATACGGGAAATCGACAAGGGAGCGGTATGATCAGTCCTCAAGTTACTGGTCAACGAGGAGGAGGGTTTCAGAACGATTTCACTCCTTCCCAATCGACTTCCTCTTCCTCCTTCGCTCCTCCCCAACAAGCTACTTCTTCCAATTTCTTCGATGACAACGATCTTGCCGATACTACTTCGAACCTCACTTCTCTCCGATCCCAATCTGCTCAACTCGAGAAGGAAGATCAAGAGACTAGTCAACAACTCAGAACGGTCTCAAAGACTAGGGAGGAACTCGAAAGTGAGGTCGAGAAAGTCAATGAACAGATCAAAGTTTTACACGATAAAGTCTCGTCGTCGAGGAAACAATTGGAGAGTGAAAGGAATGCGGTAGAGGATCTCAAGAAGCGGGAATCGGATCAAAAGGGAGTTTTGTCGAGGGCGAGAACGGAATTGATTAGTTCAGAGAGTGATTTGAGTGGGTTGAAAATGGAGAAGAGTGAGCTGGAAGGAGAGTTCTTGAGGGACAAGGAGGAAGTTAGGGAGGTCAAGAAGAGGTTGACGATGGTTGAAGAGGAGAAGAGGATCTTGAGGGGAGAGATTGAGAAATTGAAGAAAGAGGGAAGGAGGGAGAAAGGTCTTGGAGCGATCGCAAGGAAGCAATTAGTCAGTGCAGAATCGGATCGAGGGAAACTCGAGGAGGACTTTGAATCACTCAAGAATGCTCCGATTCAAAGAGAGGAGGAAATCGTTCAACAGCAACCTCAACAAGCACTCGCCGTACCTCTCCCGATTAGTACCGTCACTTCTCCTACCGCTTCCCTCCGATCGAACAACCCCTTCGACAAGCTCAACCTCGCTTCCGCTGGTCTCTCCCCTCAACCCACTGGTCAATCTTCTGCTTCACAATCGAACCCTTTTCCCTTCTCAGCGTCTCCTACGACTCCTTCTTTCACTACCTCGCCTACCACTCCCACCCAATCTAAAACCCGAGATCTGTCCGCTGAAGAACCAGTCCAACGAGAACCTTCCCCTCAAGTCCAAGATTCGATTTTACCTATCGCTTCTGCCGCCGCTGGAGTTATCGGAGCTGGCGCCTTGTACGCTCTCGAAACTGCCGGCAGCTCGGTCACTCAAGCACTCGGTATCAAGTCGCCTACCACCGAGTCGAAACCGGAGCTCGATGGTTCGAGAGAGATCAAGGAGGAGGAGGAGGTTGGTAACAAAGAAGAAGTCGATCCTTTCGGAGTCCCTTCTCACCTTCGTGACGATTCGGCACCTTCTTCGAGTGGATTCGATACTCCCGCTAGTACTACGAACGATGCTGGATTCGGCGACGACTTTGGATCGAATTCGTTCGGAGACGATTTCGCTTCTTCTACTGAAACCCCTCAACCTGGAGACAAGGATACCGCTGTTGGTACTTTAGGGGAGGTCGATCGTGACGCTGGATTCGATGAGGCATTCGATGAACTCAAGCCGGAGTCGGCAAAGGAACCTGAGGTTGTCGAAGGTAAATTGGGAGATCTCGACGCCAACGAAGGATTCGATGATGCTTTCCAAGACTTTCAGCCTGGTCACGAAGCCACAAAGGAGGACGATACAGTACTTGGAACTCTGGGAGAAGTCGACAACGATGCTGGATTCGATGATGCTTTCAACGAATTGGAGGAAACTCACAAGGTCGATAAAGGAAAGGGAAAGGAAGTTGTGAGGGATGAGGATGAATCGGAGGATGATATCTTTGCTGAACCTGAGGAGGATAGTAAACCTTCCGTCGAGGAAATCAAGGGAGAAGAACAATTCATCGAACATGCCGCGAAGGAGGATATCGATTCCAGCGACGACGAGGAAGAGGGACCAGAGGATCTCGATCGACCTTCAGCTTTCACTCGTCCTGCTCAGTCGGAGGACCTTACCTCGACTGTTCCTGAACCTGCGACTTCATCCGCTTTCGACTCGCCAACTCAATTCGCGAAGGAAGGCAATTCGAACTCGGAATCCGGAGAATCCTACGTTCACGTCTCTTCTTCGACCGCTGAATCATCTGGTATTCTCGACGCCGATGAAGCACCCGTCGTCTCTCCTCTCCCCGTTCCCACTCCAATCTCTTCCCCTCTCCCCGTCCCTTCGCAACGACGAGCCGCTCCTCCTCCTCCTACTCGCACCTCCCTCCTCACGCCTGCTGTTCTACCAACCTCGGAGCAGATCGAACCTACTTCATACCCAGTTTCGGATGATTATGACGCTGGTTTCGACGGAACACGACTTCGCTCGCCCGTCGAGGAGCCTGTCGAGCAATCTCCTCAAGTTCAGGACTCTCCCTTCCCAGTCGCTCAAGTCATCGTTCCTCCTACCTCATCCTTCCAAGCACCAGTCGCACCCGAGGACGACTTTGAATCGTCCTTTGCCGACATGTCGATTCAAGCTGAATCCCCTTCGACCAAGATTGAAACGAGTGAATCTTCGAAACCCGATTTCGATACATTCGATGACGACTTTGACTTTAAACCGTCTTTCGACGGAGAGCCCTCAGCAGCAGCGAGCTCGAGTGCCGTGGGTCAATCGTCAACAAAGGAGGACTTCGATGATCGTGCTTTCGACGAATTCGACGATTCGTTCCCTGCCACTTCCTCTTCCACCGCTCCTCCTACCACCACTACTACCACTGAACCTTCTTCCTTCGCTACGACTTCCTCTCCTGCTCCCGCTCAACAAGGCAATTTCGATGATTCGTTCGGCGCTTTCCCCTTCACCGATAATACTACCTCAGCACCTCCCGCTCTCGCTCCTCCCGTCACTTCAGCACCTCCTCCTATGGCTCGAATGCCTAGCGTCGGACAAGGTGATGCTCGAGATGATGACTCGGCGGATGTCAAGGAAATCTGCGGAATGGGTTTCCCTCGTTCTCAAGCGATCGAAGCTTTGGCTAAATACGATGTAAGTCCATTTCTCTTGTTGTTCTCGTTCGTTCTTCGAGCTGAGCTGATGAGTCTCTTTGTTCGTCCACAGCACGACCTCAACCGAGCGATCAACTCTCTCCTCGGCTAAACCCCCCTTCTTTCTTTCTCTATCTGTACTCACTAGACATATTCAACTGAGCTCCTTTCTTATTCCCCTTCAGTACATAGCGATTCTTGTTCTCAGTTTTTCTGGTCAAAATGGAATTTCATCAATCTTTCGTATCTCACCTCAATTGAATCCCAGTTCGTCAACTTCGCCCTCCGCTCGATAGCTGTTTGCTGCTCGCTCTTCTCCCTTCTTCCCTTCTTCGTCGTCATCGCTGCTGCGGCCCGAGGAAAATTTCGGACTTGACGTGCAGAGTCCTCCTCTCTTTTCCCTCTCTTTTCCCTCTTTCCTCTCTTTCCCCTTCTCCCTACACTCGCAGACAGAGCTATCTCAGCTCTTGTTCAGCCTGCAATCGCTAGTCACAGAACATCCGAGTAACAACCTCGCAAACCCCTTCGCTCAAGCATGAGGTCTCGTCTTGCGGCTTACGCCACACCCTTCCTACTCGCAACTCTCGTCAAATCAGCAATCACTCCGACGTCTCCAGGAGGTGGCAAGGAAGTTTTCGTCCCCGGTCAAGAATGTTCATTCGAATGGGAAGTCGATTCGACGGGAGTGAGTTTTCTTTTCGTTCACTGAATTTGCTTCAGATTCACTGACTCACCCTCTCTCCGATAGACGTGGAAATCGTTCGACGTCGATTTAATGTCTGGATCTAACTTTGAAATGGTGAAGCCTCTTTCAACTGAGGGAATGGTCGATAACCCTTCTCTTCTCCTTCACCCGACGCCGATAGCTAACTCTGACTTGTACATCAAACAGGTCAACGTTACTCGTGTCGCTTCTGGTCTCGATGGTACTGCCGGCGAAACGAAGCACTCTTTTCCTTGCCCAGACGTCGAACCGCCCGCCCCTATTTACTTCTATCGTAAACTGCTCTGTCTCTCGTTCTGTCCAGCGTGACCTATACTTACCCCGCACTCATCCTACAGAGTTCACTCTCGACGACAAGGATCCTCTCTGGACTCAACGCTTCACGATTGCGGCTGCAAACGGTTCTGTCGTGAGTCTGAGCTTTCTCTTTTGGCCTTTCGAACTATGCTGAGCGTCACTTCAATCGCACTACAGGTCGAGGCTTCCAACGCTACTCAACCTGACGAAACTCCGATTCCCTGGGGAGTAGGACATCTCGTCAACGGTTCCGAATTCGCTGCTCCTCTGGTCACCTCGGACGCCTCGCCCGAAGGTGAAGAATCGATCATGGATACCGCTTGGGGTATCCTCAACGGTGACGAAGATCAACCTGAATCGAACTCAACGGCAGCGCTTAACGAGACCATGGCGAATGCAAACGAATCGACGATTCAAGCTGGACTTTCGCAGACGCCGACAGCTACTGCGCTTGACGGTCAGTGGTCCCCTTCTTCGATCGATTCCGGACAATGGCAAGGTCAAGTTCAAGGTCAAGGTCAAGCTACACCTCCCGCCTCAAGCTGGAACGGTTCGACCGCAACCTCTCCTGTTTCGCACAACATCACTGGATTTATGGAGGGTGCTTCGTGCGACATCGACAATCAATGTCCAGAGGAGACTCCATGTTGCTCAGAGGGAGGACGCTGCGGTACCGGAAGGTGAGCCGAGGTCGTTCTTCGGTTCGGTTGCTTCGTTCGTCGATTCTGACATTCGTTGCGCTGAAACAGGAACTGTCTCGCTGGATGCAATCCCCTCAGTTCTTCCAACCCTCAAGCTTGTGCCCCTGTGCCAGCTTGTGTCGATCAAGAGGTTAGGCTTTGCATTCTCTCGAGAAGAGCAGAAACGAGCTCACAATGTCTCTTCCTCAGTATTCCCTCAACACTTGGTCAGCGAATCGCGTGCTTCAGAATTCCTCGACCTGGAACGGAGATGCTTCATCAATTGATTGGCTGGTCGACAGCAGTACGTTCTCCTTCTCTCTCAATTCTTGAGCCGGAATCGGGAGCTGAAGATTCTGTGCAGTCGGTAACTCGACGCTTGGTTTCCTCACCGCGAACTCGACGATCGGAAACTCTTCTCTCACTCTCTCGTTGACACCCGAGACGAATGGTACAACGATCACCTCAACTCGCTCACTCCTTTACGGAAATGTTACGGCTCGTATCAAGTCTATCGCCGGAGCTGGAATCGTCACATCTTTCTCGCTACTCTCAGGAGTAAAGGATGAAGTCAACTTTGAGTGCGTCTCTGCTTCGTGCGCGAGGATGAATCTTACTTACGCCTCGGATTCGCAGGTTCACGACGAATTCGACTGAAGTCGCTCATTCCGCGTTCTACTATGAGGGCGAGCCCTCCGACTTTGCGACTCGAGAGCGATTGAACGTCTCTGATCGTACTCTCGAATTTCATGAGTAGTAAGTGAATTCCCCTTTTTCAAGTCTCCTTGTCCGAGCTGACAGATCTTATTTTTCCTCCTCAGTACGATCTCATGGTTGCCTGAAACGATTACTTGGCTCGTCGATGGTATCGCCGTACGAAACGTTTCGAAGGACTCGACCCTCGACGGAGACTTCTACCACTATCCTCAAACTCCCTCAAGAATCCGCTTTTCGTGCGTCAGTTCCTTCTCCTCTAAAAATGCTTACTAACACTCGAAGACTTGCGATAGTATCTACGATGGCGGAAGTGTCGATTCTCTGCTCGCCGTCAACGATTTTTCAGGAGGACCGGTCGATTACAACTCGACTGATTTCGTCGAACAAGGTTACGCCGCTTCCTACGGTAGGTCTACTTGTCTTGCTGATGCGCGATCTGGCGCTGATGTTTCTCCTTCAGTCTCGGCCGTCAATGTCTTGTGCTATCCTACTTCGCTTCTCGCCAACTTCACCTTCGCCAACGCTTCGACGATCGCAAATTCTTCCTCCGAGTACAACGTTTCCTCATTGGCAGACGGCACCTCCCTCACCAACACAACTGCTCCTCTCGACGGCTCGAATGCGACCTTAGCTGACGCTTCTAGCGCGATTGCAAGCGAATCGAGCTCGACCGTTTGGTGGTCGCCTCCCTCTTCATCATCGCAAGTCGAAGCCGCTCCTTCGCCGCAAGAGGGTCTCGCTCCATCGGAAACAACCACTAGTGCACAGAGCTGGTGGACACCCGCTGTTCGACGATTGAGGCGATGGATTCAGCTCGAGAAACGGGATGAACCGACTCTTTCTGCCTACTCTTACGGTCGTGAGTCAGCATCTTTCGATTCAAGGTCGTCTATCACTTATCATCATCTCTGTCACAGCTGTCGACGAGAATGGTCAAATCGGAGTTTCTGGTTGGGAGGGATCAACGACTATCGCAAGTGACGCTGCGACCGGTTTGAACAGTAGGTTGCTGACTCTTCTGCAATCTGTTTCGGAACTGGAACTGATTATTGTTTGTTGCGGCTACAGTGCTCGCTACTGTTCCCACTTCCGAACAAACTGCCGAAGGTTCTTCACCTGTTTCCTCGACCCCTAGCGATCATGCTACCGAAGGTAAGGATGAATCGAAGGAGAGCGAGGGCAAGTCTCGTATGGATAAATGGAACGAGCTCCCTACAGCTGCTCACGTTGGTATCATCGGAGGTGCGGCTGTTGTCGGACTTGTGAGTCTCGTCTTTATCCGATTTCAACCCGACTACGAAACTAAATTCTTCACTCCCCATTTCAGCTTTTCGTCGTTATCATTGGACGTTGTTGCTGGTACGGCCAACCCGCCCGTCTCGCCTTTCCTCCCATTGAGCTGACAATTCCTTGACATCGCTTTTTGCAGGAAACGAGCGAGCAGTTCGTCGAAAGAACCTCCCACCGCCAAATACGCCCCCATCGGAGATCAAGGAGAGTTCGCGGGCCCAGTCACGCCTTACGCCTCGAACAATGGAATGGCTTACGACGCTCCTCAAATGTCTTCATCCTCTCCTCCCGTTTTCGCAACTCAGGTAGTTCCACCTCAAGCTCAACCTCAACGCCGAGCCTCTTCCGCTTCGACCTCTTCCGCCAACTCCAAGTACACCAATGGAGGATACGTGCCAAGCTCGTCGCTACGAAAGCAGTATTTCCCCGAAGGTTCGCAAGGAAACAATCGAGTCTAGCTGAGTAATCTGACGGGAAGAATGAGCGTGGAAGAGGGAGGAGACTGAGAGTTTCGCTGATCAATTTGAGAAGACATAGTAGTTGAGTCTAGACAAGCGAATCTTACTGTTATCGAGTTTTGTTTGCAATTTGTCTTTGTTTTCGAATCTTGTTTCGTGCTGGTCGTTATTCAATTGTCGCGAACCTCAGTTAGGTCGTCTCTACGATCTCGTTGCTCTTTGCTCGCGATGTAATGAATCTTTACAAAGCGACTAACCGCACAAATACAGAAAATCAGAACTCTTTGGACAGCTCACTCTTCTACCCTTGATCTTGCGGGAGTCTGATCAGCTATAGGTCTAGGCGTTATTCTTGAACTACTGTGACTTGCAGCCCGTCGCGAAAGTATCGGAGTTCGTTCGATGTCGCTATCGTCGGTCGAGTCTGAGGAATCGTTGGCAAGGTGAACCGACTGGTGTGTCGATTGGGAAGTGCCGGAGTGATGGCTGATGAAGCTATCTCGTCTCGAGAAGTTGAGGGATGGTAGGTATGGAGGACGATCGATCGAAGAATTCGGTCGATTTGGCGACGAACTAATCTCGCGGGGAGTAGGAGGGGGAACATGAGGATGAGATACAGCTAGACGCTTTGCTTTACGTTGCGCACTCACTGTGTAGCGGCACAATCTAGGATCAGTGAGACTCGGGGAAATGAGGTGAAAAAGGAATTTCGCAACTGACGATGCTCTCGTAAAGGCTTGATCATGAAAGCGATTGCGGGGAAGCAGCCAAAGATGAGATTCTGTATAGCGGCATACGTCCTTCTCGCAGATGTTACGATCAGAGACCAGGCTATGAGCGAGAGAGAGAAACGAGACTGACCAAGCGGTTCCAACGAGCAAGAACTCGTCGAGTGCTCGAAGCAGGATGACGATCACCAGCACGAACCAGATTACCCAGGTGACAAGACTGAGTGATATCTTGACATAATGTTCAGCCTTCGTCTCGACATGAATGAGGGTCAAGATGTTGCGCTCTGGAAGTTTCCCTCGCTTAATCAAACCCTGTACCTTCAGTCGGAGTCGTAGTGACGAATCGGGATGTAGAGGGCTTCGGTCGTGCAGGTGAAAGAGTCGAACGAGGAATTCTGCGGCGGAGACGGAGGTGAAAACTGGAATCGCCATGAGAGCGGACGAGACGAGGGAGATGGAAGTGAAGAGGAAAGTGGTGCCCGTCATCAACGAAGTGTTTGACGCTCCAATGAGGTCGGTACCTACAGATCTTGATGTTTAATATGATTCAGTTGAGATGAGAGCGAAGAACGTACAATTGCTTTGCCAAAATATGGTCGAGTTTCCCCACCAAATCGTCACAGCATACGAGACGAACCTGTCCGCGCGAGAGCTGGATTGTCAGCTCCCGAGGTAAGGACGAGAGAGCGGGAACGAGGCTTACCAGAATACCTCGATTCCGGTAAAAGTAAGAAATAATAGTAAAGCTTGTCGGCGATGCAGGAACTTTCGCAATCTCTGCCAGCTGCTGTCCCGAGGATTCCGGAAGAGAGAGTGCTTCGGCGCCACTGCTTCGCTTTTCCCTCGTTTAACTTGTCGCAGCATCGCTTTCTTCGTTTGCCAATCGTGAAGAGCTTCTTTTTGACCGAAACCCTGTCGAATCGCGCAAAGGTGAGAACAGGTTCGGGCTTAACAGGAGATATCGACGCACGTGAAGATGGTGCACATCCGAGAGCAGACAAGCAACGATCAATCCGCTTGTCGAAGTAGCGAGTAAGAATGCAAACCTGGAGTGACTGAGCGAGTGAGCAAGCCGCAGATATCGGGATCAAGAGAGACGAAGAGAGAGACAATGAGCTTACTCTGCATGCCATCGCTGTAATCCATTCGTACCCTTCGAAACTGTTCCCATCCAATTTCGCACTGGTACCGCAACTAAATACATGTTCCCGAGCATCAGCTGCGCAACGACTGCCAGAGAACATGATCAGTCAAGCGCAAGGAATGATTGGAGAAGCTGAACCAACTATAGAGTGCCGACTGAGCCGGTTGAAACAAAACACTGAGCAAGTTGAAAAACGAAGCGATTATCAACCCTGCTATCGTTCCGTAGGCGTTGATAGCCGGCGAGGCTGTCGTACGAGTATACGAGTATACGAGTATGCGTGTCAGTCGAGGTAGAGTCAGGTGGGAGATCCGATAAGGGAAAAAGGGAGACGAACGACAAATTCCGCAACAGGCTTGTTCCGGCGAGACTTGCCATGGCGCAGAGCAATACTCCGACTAAAACGCGAGTCAGCTACCTATGTGAAGAGTTCGAGGGTGATCAGTAGGGAACTTACGAAAGTGAGAGGGGCGCAAAGCGAAGAGAAAGCATCTTGAGCAGCTGGCATCTCCTGAGAGACAGATCGGGTCTGGCAGTTGATTGTACTCTAGAGCGACTTGAATACCTGACGTCGACTGAAGGTTACTGGAAGGAATACGAGGCAGCAGAAGCCAAAACAAACGGTGAGCCGCTCGACAGCATGCTGATTTTTTTCGGTCTCCGGTAGATCCCGCGGAGGCTAAGAAGCGATAAGTAGCTTGATAGCCGGAGTGTCAGGACTTCGCGCTTGATACGCATGGGTCCAACGACAAGAGTGGGCGAGCGAGATTAACGAGTCGAAAGCTTGCTCGGGAGGAGCGACGCTCAGGACGAAGCAAGACGACGACGGGTCGAGAGCTCTGTACCTTTGGTCCAGGGCCTAGGGAGCGGGAAGCACTACTGTGTTCAACCGAGTCTGCATTATCGCGAGGGAGGAGGAAAGTTAGGAGTGAGCTGAACCTGAGCATTTCGAAAAGTCGAAACGTGGCTTACGGATAGCTCATTGAGTAGCTTGTATCGCTCTGAACAGGTTCAGGGGCTGTCAGAGTGAAGATAGCGAGTTTGAGTGTGAGAAGTCGGCCGAGAAAGGTGAAGAGGAGAGTGAGGACTTTGCTTGTTGCTGTACTGTACGGATCAGGTAGCTACAATATTGATAGGTGAGCCAGCAGCCTCCGAAACAAGTGAGTGGGAGGGAAGAGGGCTACGATGATGGCTTCATCTCTTTCCCTTTCCCACTCATCTCTCCCAGCTCAGGCACAATCAGATTCAAGGCCAGCCAGTCAAAACCAACTACGGAAGTCTAGCGCAAGTGTTGAGAGCGTACAAAAGCAGACCGCGAAGGAGTTAGAGAGAGAAACGGATAACTCGAGGTTGAATCAAAGGTGAGTCAGGATCCTCCTAAGACGGCTCGGGGACAACGTTGACGGTTTCACATAGCTCAGTATGTCTACCAAGGAGACCCTGAGACTGCTCACGCAATTATTCTCTTCATCTTCGTCAACCTCGAACCCATTCTCTCAATTCGACTTGCCCGAAGAAGTCTACGCCTTACTCGACAATCACCTACGAACCTTTGCGTCTTCATTCCCTCTCACCTCGACTGGCGGAAGTAGCGGTCAATCAGAAGGGGAGCGTGAGAGAGCGAGGTGGAGAGATGGATTGCTAGAAATTTGGGCACTAGTCGAACCTTTACCTGGGACTGAACGAGAATCACTCGCAAAGGTCTCAGCTTTCTTGTCGCTCCTTCACCGGTTGAGCGCGGACGTAGGGGATGATGAAGAGTCGGCATTAATAAGTCGGAAGGATATTGGCGCAGTTTGGTGGGGAGCTGTATTGAGGAGGACTATGTTAGGCACGGCGAAAGAAGGAGAACAACAAAAGAGTCAAGACAAGGCGAGGGGAAGGAAACCGAATCGGAAGGGAAAGGAAACGATCGCAACTTCACCTTCGTCGACTGGGAGTTCGATGAGACCGCTCTACGTTTCGAGGCAAGGATTGACGGTCGCGACCAAGACAGTCGTATGGGGAATGGCTACTCGACAGGATGATGCACAGTCGAAAGGGGAAGATTACGTTTCACCATTCGGATTGGTGATTCTTCACGAATACGAGGACAGAGCCCTTGCGAGATTGAAAGGTCTCGATGAAGGGTACGGCGTCAAGAACCTCGAAGAGTGTGTCATTAGTTGGGGAGAGGATTCACCAAAGGTACGTTTCGTCTTTCCGTCGAGCCGAACTTGGCGACTAACCCTCGACGAAATCTTAGGCTTTCTTCCTTCGCACCGCTCCCTTCATCACACCTAACGCACCATCCCGCCTCCCCTCTCTATCACTCGTACTCTCCTACCTCACGAAGCATTCCGCCAAATCCTACCACGCACTCGAAACTCCTCTCCTCTCCAACCTGATCACGATTTCGCTCGTTTCGCCTTGTCCAGCAATCGTCAGTCTCGCTATCAAGTGTCTCGCCATCTTCCTCGTCACGCTTCCTGTCATCATCGGTGAAAGCCTGTTTGGAGTAATGGCTGCATACGCACGAGTCGTTAGTTGGGAATCTTCAGCAGATCAAACAGATTCGAGAGATCCTAGTCCGGATCGATCAGGAGGTAAGCACACTCTTGTCGTTCATCTGTGATCTCCAGCTGAGCTGGACGTAAGTGTCCTACAGCGGTAGAACACCTCGAAGACGAACTCGACAACACTCCTCCGGATCCTACCATCCTCTTCACAGTGCTCTACGGTATCTACCCTTGTAACTTTACCGCCTTCCTCAAGGATGCAGTTGGATATCTGCGGGAGAAGCGATGGCAGAATCCCGTCGGAGATGGAGGTATCGGTCTGAATTCGGCGATGGTTCGAGAAAGAAGTCATGTAAGTCGATCTCCTTGCACTCCCTATCCTATCTTCGAGGTTACAGTGGGGCTGAATTACTCCCCTTCTCCCTGCTCACAGCCGATCATTCGCTTGCACACCCTGACGCCGAATCTGTTCACGTCCGATCTTTCGACTGAATTGACCGACACGACTCGTTGGCAACGACTTGAAGCTGCCGACGTCATGGCAGCTTGTGATCGAAACGTCGTCGACAACAACACTCATCTACCCATCTACGACTGGAGAGGAGATATGACCGCCGCTCCCTCTATCGCCGACACCGATAATCCACCCCATCAATCAGAAGGAACAACCTGGCCACCCCGGGAACTCAGCTCGAAACGATCTATGAACCTCACTGACTCTCAAGCAACGAGTCCTCCAGCATCAGGGACGACGACACCTTATCACCCATCACAAACTCCAACTTCGCCTCCCATTTCTCCCGTCGATCGCGCCATGTCGAAACAACGCAACATCACTCCCTCTGGTCTTCCCTCTCCCTCCTCAAGCCGTACTTCGACTCCTCACATGCCCGCCAATTCCCATTTCGCGAATTTCCAAGTACTCCAATGGAATTCTCACCAATCTGCACCATCGATTTCATCCTCCATGTCCCCTCGTCGATCTGGATCAAGGTTCCGTTCTCCCGAAGCATCAGATCCATCAACTTGGTCTAACGTCTACGACTCGAACCCACCAGTCGGTCCATCCTCCCTCTCTCGGAGGTCGTCGAACGCTCCTTCTCTCGCTTCAACCACTGGAGTATCATCCGCGAATCCACTCCTCTCCCCCGAGTTCCGAACCCTCTCTCTCGCTTCCGATCCTCGTCATGCATCAGTCTCGCCTGGTCCAGGAGGTGGGAGTGGAATCGGAGCGATCAATAGTCAAATCACGAAACTCGAGACTGAACTCGTCCAGTTACAGGGAGAGGTCAATTTCCAGACTTACCTCAAACAACTTCACTTGCAACATATGGGAACTGTACATCGGGAGAAAGTCCTCGAGAGTGGTCAAGAAGCAGAACGACAATCTAGAGTACGCACGCCTCTCTCCCTTTCTCTTCTTTGAACTTTCGCTAACGGTGACATTGCAGATGAGAACTATCCGTACCCTTCGAGCTCAACTATCGACCGCCCAATCCTCCTTAGATCAACTCCGATCTGAGCAAAAGTCGACAAAAGATAGTTGGACAGAACACATCAACGATCTGAAAGAGAAATTGGCGGTACTGAGGAAATCTAAATTGAAGTGGGACGAGGAAGAGAAGAAATTGAAGGCGGAAGTAGAGGATTGGAAGGATCGGTACGAGAAGAAGGGTAAGGAATTGGAGAGAGAAGGTGCAGCGTACGTTCCATCTTTTTCTCAGTCTCCTTTCAGAGGAGCGTCCTCAGAAGATCGTTTGGCGACGAACAGTTTCTATGATCTCAAGAATCAGGTCTCGATCGATGAACCGAGATTGGCGAGAATAGCAGAGTACGAACTTCGAATCGAAGCTCTCACTCGAACTCTTGCAATCTGGTGCGCTTTCCACTTCTGTTCAGTTTCCTCTCTACGACACTGATTTGGTGTCATTGTGCGCAGCGATGAGGACCTCGCCAAGTTTGTTCAGCAAAGGAAGGAGATTCAGTTGTTGGTCGGAGAGTACAAAAAGAGTGAGATGCTCAGACAGGCGGTTGAGGAAGAAGCGAAAGGTCTACGAGAGATGCTGAGGTACGTCCACATCTCAGACTTTCACTCATCCTGCATCTCGAACTCACTCGATTATGCGGATAGATCGAAAGAAGCGGATCTTGCACTTCTTCGAGATCCTACGAAATCGACGAATCTCCCGCCTGCTCTCGTTGCGGCTTCGACGACAAAGAGTGAATTGGACAAGCTGAGGGATGAGATGGGGAGGTTGAGATCGAAGAATCTCGAGTTGGAAGAGAAATTGTTGGATCTTGCGGAAGACGACGAATAATTTACCCTCATTTTGTTTATTCCGAGGGCTTTTTCTGCAATACCGATCTTCTGCAGTACGGCAAAGTGCTCGAATGGCTCGAATGCGATCTCAGATCGAAAGTTGCGAAATCACTTTGCGGGAGAGATTTCGAAACTTGACCATAATCTCGAAACATGGCCTCACGAACGACAACAACAATGCGATCAGGTCTACGAACAGCACAATGCTCCTGCAAGAATGGCCTGCGGTTCCCCTCTCGTGCGTCTCTCTTTCCTTGCTTGATCTGTTCCCAAATCTTTTCCACCATCTCTCAAGTCGAGTGTAACTCACGTGTGAATTCGTTTGAATAGCTCGGTATCAATCTACTAGCTCTACAGAATCCACTCCCTCCTCCTCCCACCGCGTCGTAGCTGCTGCCCTTCTTTCTCGACCACCTTTAATCCTCCCTTCCCTCTCCCCCTTCGAACGCTCTTACTACGCCTACCAACGCAAGATACATCGAGCACTATCAAAACCACTCGAGGCGTCAACCTCTTGGTTCTTCAAGAAGGGTTCAACAGCAGAGAAATCGTTTGTTCAATTCGACAAGAAAGTAGAGAAAGAAATCGGCAACGAAGATGATATGAGACCGTTTGAGATGGCGAGAGAAGAGGTTGAGGGCGCTAGTCAAGTTATGGAGAAGGAGACCGAGGCGGATAAGAAAGGAGACGTAAAAAGTTTGGAGAGGAAAGCGGATCGAACAGTGTATCTCTTGCTCAAGAAGAAGCGTAGTCAACATCAGTGGCAGTTCCGTACGTCATCATTGAACCAATTCTGGACTAGCGCTGCCAGCTGATACGAGCTTCGTTCGAGCTACAGCTCAAGGAGGAGTCGAAGGAGATGAATCTCTTGTCGAAGCAGCTCGTCGAGAACTCGCAGAAGAGACTGGACCAAACATGGATGTATGGTCAGTAGGACGAGTCCCCGCAGGAGCCTACAGCTACCCTTTCCCGGCCGAACACATCAAGAAGAATCCTGGGAAAGATTCCGCACGAGTACGTCTACACTCTCCCCTTCTGCTCTTGTTCCCGTCTGAGCTCACGGAATCCTCTTTGTGACGTTTGTAGGTCTTCTTCATGCCTATGAGAGTGGTAAGGGGACAAGCAGTACCTAATCAGAAGGAAGGATTAATCGATTATGCTTGGTTGACAAAAGAGGAGATCAAGGAAAAGGTCAGCGAGGATTATTGGACTGCCGTAGAAGCTATGTTGTCGGACATGTAAAAAGCTGAAAGCTATTTACAACCGTCCTCGAAAGCTGAACTTGCGACATCCAGCGAGAGTTGCGAGATTCTTGCGATTTTGCACTTTCGTTTCAATTCGTGTTTCCGGCTGCTTACCGATCGTCGTCGTGGGCAGTGGACGACGGAGAATGCCAGAAATTGACCCCCATTTCGGGATCACCTACGAATAGGGGTGAGCGGAAATTGGACTTCCTCCTCTTCCTTTTCTTCCTTCTCCACAACTCGCTTGGTTTGCTTCTGCTTCTTGCTTCTGTACAATATCATATACAAATGGCTTACTCTGGAAAGACTACAATCGTGACTGGTGGAGCTAGTGGTCAGTCTCCTCTGTGTCTTTCACTCAACTCGATCGCTCACTCCCTCTCGATACCCCCATCCGTTAGGCATTGGACTGGGCATCACGACGCATTTGCTCGAGCAGGGATCGAATGTCGTCATCGCAGACTTGAACGCTGTTGCTGGGGCAAAAGTCATCGATGAACTGAATTCAGTTTCTTCGTAAGTTATGCTCTCACGCTGTTACCCAATTCAGCTGATCTTTCGTGAAGCTCTTAGTGAGGGAAGAGGTCGAGCTGAGTTTTGCGCTTGCGATGTCACTTCGTGGGCGTCAGTTTGCGAAGTTTTCCAATTCTCGTATGTCAAGTTTGGTCAACGAATTGATTACGTCGTATGTAACGTCTCTCTACTCTACAGCAGCATAACTAAGCGTATCCCTGACTCGACGACGACCCTTTTGTCCCAGTTCGCCAACGCAGGTATCGCTCAAATGAAAGAAATGAATTCCTCTGACCCGACTCATTTCGCTACTGCCGCTCCTTCCTACCTCGACACCCTCGTCGATAGACCTCCATCTCTCGCCGTGATCCGTGTCAACCTCGACGGTGTGCTTTACTGCGTTCACGCGGCTCTAGCGTATTTCAGGAAGCAGGAAAAGGATAAGGATGGGTGGAGGGGGAAAATCGTTTGTACTGGATCGAATGCGTAAGTCTCCTTCTACTGACATACTCTATACGATAATAGACTGACCCTGTGGCTTTCTCAATCGTCGAATCAGCTCGTGAGTCGTCGATACTACAAGTGATCCCGTCAATTCGCGCGCGAAGCTGATCCATCCCTCGTATTCGACGTAAACTGTGTTTATTGTTTCCCCAACGACTGCTTGTACGGCGCGTCTAAGCATGGAGTATTGGGGCTTTGTCGTGCTCTTGGACCGAAAGTTTTCGACGAAGGTATCACGATCAAGTAAGCTTCTTTCCTTTTCTCGTCGCCTCTCAAACCTTCACGAGCCTTGCTGACACTATACTACTCTCACAGCTGCTTCGGTCCCTCTGTCGTCGGTTCGTTCTCCCACAGCGATTCGAATTCTGCGTCGTATGCTGACGATTTCTCTCTCCTTCAATGTAGCTACCGCCCTCGCACCACCAGATTTCATCGAGCGACTAGAGAAGGAGGATCGATTGACTCCTATGTCGACCGTCATTGCTGGTGTCGACATCTTCATCAAACCCGAAAGCAAAATCTCGGGACAAATCATCGAGAACTGTGGAAGTAGATGCGCGATTCGGAAGCATGCGGAGTATCTCGATGACAAGGCAGAGGCGAATATGAATGAGTTCAGTACGTCTCCACCGAGATGCAACATTCACGTCGCTAAGTCGCTGATTCTTCTCATTTTCGAACAGGTCCCGTCGATGTGATCCGCCGAACTTTGAACGTCGACAACATCGGTATTGATGTCGTCTGAAGCAGATCTCGCTGATCGCCTCTCGTCTATTTCGTGCAAGTTGGTAATTCGTAAATTTCAGACTTCGTTTGTTCGTGATTATACCCTGAGATATCTATATGCGCATCCTAGCCCGTCGTTCTAGTTCCTACATGGAGCCAATCCGTTACGCGCAGTAGTACGACGCTGAGCGTCGGAAGGATGCAAGAATCCATCGTTTCGATCGTTGACTTGCGGTCGAGGCTGATCGATTCGGGTCGAGGATACTGTCGAACGTGCAGTGGCGGTCGAGCGAGTAGTATCTGGACGATGTGTCGACGGAGAGTAACGAGAGCGATTCGAGGGAGAGCTGAATAGGTCTCAGAATTTCGTCAACTCGCGAGTTTCGCGGCGATAGAAGAGGGAAAACGCTCACCGCAGCATTTCCCGATTAGTTCCAGCTGTAGAGACATCTCCTTGACGATGGTAGACTGAGGGCCAAAGCGAGTCTCTATCGATATCTAACTCGAGTTTCGGAGAGTCGGGCTCGGAATCTTCATCATCGACATTCACGAAGGTTGGAGTAGGAGCTCTCGAGCTTCTTGCGTGTTGACGTGCAGCACTAGGGGTGGTATTTAATGTCAGCTCAAAGGTGCGAGAGTTGGAAGAAGCTGCTGAGCTGACTATTCGTTGCGAGCGGAATTGAGCTCATCGCGACTTGAGAGGTATGAAGCCCACGCGACTGCGAAACCTAGGATGTCGGGGAAGAGTGCAGTCACCTAGGAGTAGAGGCAGGCGTCAGGTGTGAAAGTGCTATCGAGAGATTTCAAAGGACTGACCTGCTCGACCCAAGGGGTGGAAAATTGATGAAAATCGCGCGCGGGAGGGAGCCCCTATTTTTGCCTTGATTTTCTTAAACTCTCACATCTCTTGTGTCAGATCTTCTGGACTGAAAGAAGCTGTAAGGGCACTATCAGCTATTATTGCACATATACAGTAAGTCTGATAGTCAACGAGAACGGAGGGGATGAGAGAGAGCTATTTGAAGAAAGTTAGCTTTTCCAAACAGCGGCTGATGGCCGTGTAAAGCCGGAGACAGGATATGCAGGTATTTCGTGATGCTACCATAAGCTTCTGTGGGCTCAAGCTGAGGTGAGTGAGGAGTTATGACCGAAGAAGGGTAACAAGCCTGAGAGAGTGAAGTCAGGAGAAGTAGAAGCGCTGCCCTCTCCTTCTTTCGCCAGGCAGGCTAATGCGACTTGTAGCATTCCATAGAGAGTCTCAGAACGAGTACAGACTTACGAGAAGGCGAGATACGAGGAGAAGAAGAAAGTTATCAGGGGCAGCCTCCCGGTCAGATTTTCAAAAAATGACCACCCCTTGGCTCGACCTGCGAAACCGATAAATAGAGAAGAGAGGTACACAGCGTATGAGCCACAAACTCGCAGGAGGGAGGTGTTTGTGACTCACTTGACCGAACTAGGGAGAGGAAAACAAAATTAGCATTGCGAATCGAACGAATTGAGATTCGAAAGTGCGCTCACAGTCATCAGATCTGCTCCAGATAGGAGGAAAGAGTTGAGACCGTCATAGTAGATTGTGAAGTTGATGCCGAACTAAGCAAAGAAGCGAGATCAATGAACTTTCCCAGCAGAACGAGGTTGCCGAGACGAGCTCACCCAGAGTAAGTAGAGAAAGACTGTGACTCCTTGGGTCAGACGACGTTCGATCTTGCGATGCTCGACTGCAGGTATATCTTGACCACTCTTGTAGAAACGGTCGATAAGCCTAGAGGTAAAGTAACGTCAGATTGATCGAGCGGTATTTGGGCTTGATTCCGAAAGCCAACGCACCAATCGCTCAAGCCAGTCTCCTTGTAAACGACGAAGCAGTCGGAGACGAAGAGAAGCCATGCTACGAGACCAAGAACGAGAGCTGTTCCGATATTTGGAAGGTTAGGTCATGAAGTCGAGAGAGGTCAAAAAGTGGACGCACTCGCAACGTCGGGAGACATGACATATTCAATGACATCCTCGCAGTTACTTTGAGAGTACGAGATATCGCCGTAGGAGAACCAGAAGTAAAGACCCTGCCATCGATGAGGAACCGTTAGTGCAGTTGAACGAAAGGAGCACTTCGGATCTTACAGTCCAACACGACAGATTTGCGAACCTAACGAACACTCGGAAGGTCAGTGAGAGCTTCTGAATGATAGTGCACGTATGTGAACGGACCAGAAAGCCAAAACGAAATACGACCAACGTCGATACGGCTTTCGCAAGATTGAGCGTTCTTTCCTTCGCACATCCGATCGTTTCGCATGCGGTCCCTTCTCCGCCCTCACTTCGTTCTCGATCGAGACTTCCGAGCGTCCAAGCTGAAAGACCAGTTCAGCGAGTCAGCAGAGAAGGGCAAGCATTGAGGGACTCGAAAGAACTCACTCGCATCCATTGCGGCGCGAACGTTGTAGCGCCCATGATTGCAATCAGCCCGAGTGCTTGAGGGAAAAGGAACTTTGTGTGCCATCGAGTCATACCTCCTTCAGCTGCACCGGACTTGACGCGAATGAAGCCAGTGAGCGTGAAAGCGTTGGCAAACAAGACTTGCATCAATCCGATTCCCCAGACCGCTGAGGGTGCGAGATTGAACCCATATGCCGATAGTGCGTAAGTGAGGCAAGCCCACACAAACTACAGGTGCTTTCCGAGCATGATCAGCTTGCGACGACGGTTAATCGAGGGGGAAAGGAGGCAACTTGCCTGGCCTAATCCGCACACCGATTGGTTGGGACAATAGCCACAACATAGTTCGTCGATAGAGGTCGCACAGTAAGCGTCGACGTCGGTAAAACCGTGCGGATTGCAAAGTTTGGGGAATAATTCCTTGTTGGCTGCGACGAAAGCCGAGTCAACCAGTAAAGATAGAGAGTAGAGGAAGGATCTCACCTCGACTGAACCAGTTGATCGAATCAAGACTCTTCGAAGCGTAGGTCTCCATGTTTGGGTGAGGTTGAGGAGAGCGAGAAAATGGGAGAAAGCTAACCTCTTCTCGGACTCCGCAATCGGTCCGCGGCGTTGACTGATAAGACTCTTCAGAGCATGACTAAAGCTGAGTGTGAGACGAATTCGAGAATGCTCAAAGAGCTTTTGAGATGTCTAGGACAAGGAACCAGAGCTTTCAAGGAGTTTGCCGTGAATTTGCGAAACGGTCGAGCCTACTTGAACGAAGCTCAGTCTCAAGCGCGCAAACGAGGTGGAAAGAAGAAAGAAAAGAAGTCTAATGCCGTCAGACTCGGTGAGCGAAGAAGGGGAACAAGTGAGAGAGAAGAGAGAGGCACCCTGTGAAAGTTCATTTTGTCAACTGTCAGCGAGAGTTGAAATTTCGCTTCGAACCGCTCGCTCTCCGAGTCTGCTGCAGGAAACCGACCCCAAACCATTCAGTAAAGCTACAAGATACCCTTCGACAGTCACTGTACCCTCCTCTACTACTAGAACGACTGCCGATCCTCCACTTCCTCTCCGATCGTCGCCTTTCAATTCAAAATCCTCCACTTTGAAACCAACCCAATTTTACATGAACCAACCGAATACCGACAGTTACTGGAGTTATGAAGGCGCAGGAGATGATATGGATACTACACCAGGTGCAGGAGGTTACTCGCCTGCAGCGGGAGTGATGGGACAAGACGCCTCTTCATCTTCAACAACAAGTGGGAATTACGGGCGACCTCTCGCTAAAACTGCTAGTGAAGACTTGAGGCAATCTTATGGTGGGACACAGGGAGGCAACGGTAGTCAGAACAACACTAATGGAGGAGAGTACGGTGGATTCAATCCAATGGCAAACACTCGTCTCTCCCCTTCGGCGTTTGACCCGAATAGCTTTTCCGGCCAGTTCATCTTACCAAGGTTCGCTACGGGTGGTCAGAACGATCCCTTCGGAATGGGTGTAGGAGTCATGGATACTTCGAGGTGAGTTACTCTTCGTTGTTCACTTCGTCTTTCCCCCCTCTCACACTTTGTCTCTCTCCCCCTGCCTCCTCTTGACAGTTCTAGAGGAGCTATCTCACCGATGTCCTACGACTACAACTACTCGAACCAGAATCAGAACATGCTCTCATCTCAGGGTCAGCGACCAGGAGGAGGACTTACACCGACTTCTTCCTTCTTCAATCAAAACTTCTCTTCCGGTACTACACCTCAACCTTTACAGCAGCAACAGCAGCAATCAAGTCACACTACTGCGAACCGCAACAACAATAACAATCAATACCCCGCTTCTACTCAACCTGCCTCGACAAGCGCTTCCGCTATCGCCTCGACTTCAGCTGTTCCTTACGCCCCTCCTTCCGTTCCGAGACCTATCCCTCAGCCTACCGTTTCTGCCGCTCCCTACGACCCCGAAACTCCAGTCTACGCTCCTTACGGTTCCTCCGTTATCAGCGTCAACCAGAACTCGAACACTTCCTACAAACTCCCTCCACTTTCGATGCATCTCCCACCTTCTCAGCCCGCTTCCTCTCCTTTCAACCCTTCATCCCTCGGCCTCCCCGCTCCTCCTCCCGAAGGTCAAGGCAATAATTTCGCTGGACTTTACTCGACGAGTGGATTCGATTTACTCGGAGTTCTAGCTCGAGTCGCTGCGAGACCGAATCCTCAGATTCAGATTGGACCAGTTGATTCGAGTTGTGCGTTCGCGGTTGTCGATGCGAGGAGATGGGATCAACCTTTAGTGTTTGCGAGTGATACCTTCGTCAAAATGACGGGTTACACGAATGAGGAGATCATTGGTCGCAATTGTATGTTCACTCTCTTATCATCCTCCTGTGACGGCTTTATCGCAGAGAATTGACTTCTCGGCGACTTTTTACACAGGTCGATTCTTGCAATCTCCAAATGGGCAAACGGCTCAAGGAGCCCCTCGGAAATACACTGATGGAAACGCTGCTGTACGTATTCTCTGAGTCCTTGTTCGTTCGCACCGGCTGATCGTTTCGTTCTCCTCGTGCAGTGGCACATGAGAACTCATATTCAAGCTGGAAAAGAAAGTCAATCTTCGTTGATCAATTACACCAAGTCTGGTCGACCTTTCATCAATCTCGTCACCATGTGAGCTGTCCATCTCGTTCTCTCGCTCGCAGGATTCTAGCTGACCTTTACTTGACACCCAATCTCCCTCGCTTCTCTCTCCTTTCGATGAACTTACGCCCGCGTCTCTCCTCCCTCGTTCGTTTGACCTCGCTCAGCATTCCGATCTGCTGGGATACGGAAGAAATCGCCTACTTTGTCGGATTCCAAGTGGATCTCGTTGATCAACCGAATGCAATTCTCGATCGAATGCGAGATGGATCTTACATCGTCAACTACTCACTCGTCGGCAACGCGTACAACAATGCACCTCCTCAATCAAATCCCAGTATCGCGACCGATTCGACCTTCAAGACCGTCTCGATGCAGAGTATCGAACAATCTGGAGGAGACGTCGATGAATGGAAACCCTCTACCGACGAAGCACAGACGGGACAAGCTGCGACACAAGATACTAGCATGTCTGCGAGCTCCGCCGCTCCTTACTCTTACTTGAATGCGAACGCTGGAATGTCGGGATCGGGTGAATTGAGCGAGAAGACCGATGATCAAATCCTCGACTTGGTGTTGCGAGCTGGACCGGGAGGACTCGATGTCGATGCAGACAAGCGTGCTTTCCACAAACTGCTTCTCGGACAAGTGAGTTACTTTTCGATTCCTGAGTATTCGCAGTCAGATCTGACAAATTCGTTTCTCCTTCAGGCGGATGATTTCGTTCACGTTCTCAGTCTTAAAGGATCGCTACTTTACTGTTCACCTGCTGTTACCCGTATCCTCGAGTACGAACCTGGGTAAGCAGAGATCCCCTTTCCCGACTTGAAGTTCTGATCTGACCTATCCCATATTGATCGCAATAGAGAGCTCGTTGGTTCAACTCTTTCGTCGCTTTGTCACCCTTCCGATGTCGTCCCCGTCATGCGACAGCTCAAGGATGCCAGCTCAGTCTCGAACCCGATGGTCAAGCTCCTTTACCGAATTCGTCGAAAGCACTCCGGTTACATCTGGATCGAAGCGAGCGGAAAACTCCATAGTCAGTCACCGGTTTCTTCGGTGTTCTTATACTCACATCTCACTAACGACCTCCTTGTGCAGTCGAACCTGGAAAAGGTCGAAAGTGTGTCATCGCTGTCGGTCGACCTCGAGATGTGCTCAAGCTCAACTGGAATGAAGTACGACTCTCCGGTGGTCTCGGTGATCTCGAATATTGGATGAAGCTCAGTGAACGTGGAATGATCTTGAACGCTACTCTCGCGATTCACAACGTTCTCGGTTACCTGCCTCAAGAATTCGGTGCGTCTCACTTTCTCTCCTTCACTCTCCGAATCTCCGCTGACCTCGAATTCGACTCCAGTCGGTTCGACGATGTACGATGTAATCGCCCCCGAGTACAAGTCGCAAATCGAAGTTGCGATTCAACAAGCACTCCTCGGCGCTCCTGCGACCGTTCAATACAAGATCAAAGGTCGAAAGGGCTACGTCGATGTCGTTACGAGTGAGTCTTCGGCCCTACACTCTCGTGTTTGCTTTATTCCTGACGGTGCTTGTCATCTCCAGAATTCTACCCTCGACACAGCGATGCCGAAACTTCGACAGATCAGACTCCTCTTCACATCGGTATCATGTTAGTTTCACCTCCTACTTTCTGACGCTGTCGTCCAGCTCGCTGATATATGTACTATCTCGCAGCTGCCAAACGAACGAACTCGGATCCGAATACCGAAAGAACAGTGGTCCCTTCGTTTCGATCGCTCCCGTTTACACCTCTGGTCAACCTGGTCGATCACCTACTGGCGCTTCCGAGAGTGGCTCGAATGCTTCGAACAACAGCACGAGCGCTTTCCAGAGCACTTTCAAGACCCTCGCTCACCCTAGTGCGATCAGCGACAACGTTTTCGACGAACTCGAAACTCGTCGTCCTACGAGTTGGCAATTCGAGCTTCATCAACGTATGTTCCCTTCTACATCGCTTTCATCGAGAAGAGTGTGAACTGACTCCGTTTCGCGAATAGTTCAAAACATCAACAAAAAGCTTCGAGACGAAAAAGAATACCTCATGACTCTGCGTCGCAAGCGTGGTAGCGTCTACTCGGATGCTCGCTCTCGCAAGGCTTCTTCAGATACCGGCTCTCGAGCTTCTTCCAACATTGGTCGAAGTTGTCAAAACTGTGGTCGAACAGATTCTCCCGAGTGAGTCACATCGCAAACTCTCCTTCCTCACACCTTTGCTGACCCGCTCCCTTCCCTTATGTAGATGGCGATCTGGTCCTACTGGTCCCAAGTCACTCTGTAACGCTTGTGGTCTCCGATGGGCAAAAGTTCAGAAGATCAACGTTCCTGGTGGAAGTCCCGTCTCGTCTTCCGCTTCGAGCTCGCTTACTGGAGGACTTCAGCAAACGAACCTCGGCAGCCCTCTCCAATCACCTTCGAACAACGTCTTCGGAAACATCTCCATCTCTCCCGCTGGAAACAATCCTACTCCTCAATATGTTCCTTACTCTACTAAAACCGATCTCGATACCAACAATCTCCCATGGCAGCAATAAACCAAAGCTATCAGTCGCCCGATTACCCATACACCGTATAATCATCTACCCTCAAATTCTCTTCTCCCTCACGCAAAAATCAATGGTTCTGTCTTCCCCCTCGTTTTGTCAACAACAAAGTCTCCGTCGCTTTTCTACCCTCATCTGTACCATCTGTTGTCCTCTTGACCTTATTCACCTGTTATTCTCTTTGTCGTTTCCTCTCGTTTTTTGATCTCTCTCACCCGTCAGCTTCGCAACTTCTTTATGTCTCTTCGTTTTCTTTGTCGTCACCTTTGTTCACCTCCCTATATACGTACGGTACTGAGGATTAGTCGTCTCTTGCAAACTCCTTGTCAACAATTTTACTTTCGCTGTTTCGCCTTCTCAGTTTCCATCACCTCTCTTCTCGTTCCGCTTTCACGTTGTCACATCTCAGCACATTCAAAGACAAGCAACTAACGCCAAGGTAACACGAAGCGAAAAGGCGAGCGTGGGCAGGCCATTTCACAACTTGTTTGCTGGCTCTTCCCGCCATCTTGCGTCGAGCGGACCGTTCAGCCCTTTTTTTCTCGAATGTTTTGATGTCGAGGTCGAAATTCATGCAAGCTCTCTCTCTCTGCTCTTGCTCTCCAACTACCGCTCTCGCACACTCCAAGCGCTTCCTTTTAACGTTATCGGGACTAGAACCAATGTACGTCAAAACTTTTTCGAGGCGGACTTACTCCTTTCGGGCAATTCGTGTCAATCTTCTCTGCAACCGTTGGACTGACAAGTCAATTTGTATCCAGATAGAACGAACACCGTTGTCTCCTACTATACACTTGACTCCTTCCAACCTATCTCACCTCGAACGTACAAGATGCGAACGACTCTACACCTCGCCGTCTCTGCGATTCTTTTATCGGTTACTTCGTTGGCAGCTCCCCTCGCTCGTAGAGCTAGTATTTCTCAATCGACTCTGAGCGACACGACTCTCCTGCTCGTACAAGCACGGTTGAACGATGTAGCTGTTGATACGTGAGTCTTTCTTTTCTGTTGCCGTAGTCCTTTCGCAATCTTCGCAAGTTCGCTGACTCTGACCACTTCGAACCACAGTTGGACAGCTGGAACATACGGACAAGCACTCCTCGAACTCCACTACCCTTCTCTTTCCGTCTACTCACCTCACTTCGCCAACGCTTCCGACACTCCTTCCCAAGTCATGTCCCTCGTCGATTCTTGGTCAGAGAAACGACCTTCATGGACGAAAGAGTTGGCTTACGTCAAGGATGGAGCAGCTGGAGATCCACCGGCACTCGGTCCTGTCTGGATAGCTTCAGCGATGGCTTCGGAAGGCGACAAGAAAGCAAAGTTATGGGAAGAGGCGAGAGAACAACTAGATTACTTACTGAATGATGTCCCCCGTACGAACGATGGAGCTATATCGCATAGACCACCTCACGAGAATGTCCAATTATGGTGAGTTTCGGAGATCTCGAAGCTATTCTCGAAAACGTCAATTCTAACTTTTCATTTCGATTTCGTAGGGCCGACTTCATGTACATGGTCCCTCCTTTCCTCGCATACTACGGAGTCATGTCAAACAATGTCTCTTTACTCGAAGAAGCGGTCAACCAGTGCAAACTTTATCAAAAATACCTCAGCTCGGATTCTTCAGGCGCTCTTCGACACATCGTTCTCGGTGATTGGCAGGACAACGGTCTCTGGGCGACAGGAAACGGATGGGCAGCAGCAGGTGCGTTCCTGTTGACAGAGATCTTAGCTCGACTGTCGAGCTGACGAGATTTTTGACGTCTATGCAGGAATGACTCGAGTCGCCGCTACTCTCCAAAACTCACAATACGCTGGCCAATTCGCAGACGACATCGGAGAGCTCAAGCGACTGACGAAGAACGTCCTCGAGGGATCTTTCTCGTACCTTAGAGTGAGTCTCCCAGCTTGATTCGATTCTGCGAAACACCAAAAACTGACTCGTTCGCTTTGTTTCCAGCGCGATGGCTTACTCCCGAATTACTTCGACGTCGATTCTTCCTTCTCTGATGCCGCCGGCTCTGCCCTCCTCGCCGCAACCGCGTACCGATTAGCGACGCTCGACTCGAACTCATCGACCGACTACTCTTCGATCCTCGGTTCAGCGGCGACAATCCGTGCTGCGGTCATTGACAACGTTGACGTCAGCTCTGGATGGCTCGCAAACGTCGTCGTCAGTCAAATCGCTTCTCTCCAGACTGAGAACGTAACCTGACTTGTTTTCGTTCTCAGGACCCTCTCTCTTTCGCACAACAAGCCAAAACGAGTCCAGAAGGACAAGCCTTCATTCTTCTCTTGCAAGCAGCATGGAGTGATCATCAAGCTGCATCATCAACGGCATCTCTTTAGAGCTTTCGACCTAGACGAGATTCTGTCTGTTCTTCGCTGTCTTTATACAGCCAACTTTTTGTTTATCCCCGATACTTATAGATATGGATCGTAACTTATTCGTCTTTCACCTCACTGGACCTACCGCTTTGACTTCTGAGGGAAAGACAGTGAGAGCGTTACATACATCCCACAAGATTTACATTGGAAACTAATCTAAGTCTATCCTCGTCTTCCGATCTATCTAGTTCCTTTCCCTCTTCTCTCCGACAGCAGCTCGAAGGGATCGTTCGAGGTCAGCGAGGAGGTCGTCGACATCTTCGACTCCGACACTGAGACGAACGAGCTCAGCGTTGATTCCGAGTTTCGCTCGATGAGATGGCTCAATACCGGCACTGCGAGAGAAAGAGCGCGTGTAAGCAACAGCACACTATTAGGCGACAGTCTCGATCCCAGCGACAATCGTGAGGGGGTTTTGTCAGACGAAAAGAAGCGAGAGACTTGACCCTCAAGATCGCGATGAGGAGAGGGATGACGGGAAACTTACTGAGTCATCTTCATCGGTAGTTCTGCCAGAGACTCGACTCCGCCTAGCGGACGAGAAGAATAGATAGAATGAGTATTGTTCAGAGGCGGGAGGAAGAAGGAAGAAACGAACCCAAACTCTCGGCCAACGCAAACAACTCCAACCCTTCCAAGAACTTCTCGCTCGTCTGTGTCGAACTAGGATCTTGTAGCCTGTCTTGATCGTCGATTGAAGAATTGATATGGAACGAAACCATTCCTCCACATGGGAAACCTCCCTCAGAGTCGATCGAGAACCCTTGTTGAGAGAAGTACTTCTTCGCATGAGGGGTGAGGTGACTCCACGCTAGTTCTCGTTCTCTTCGTTGAGATCGAGTTTCGGAGGACCCTCGGTTGAGTCCTGGGTAGTTCACTTTGCGAACGAGTCCAGAAGGGATTCCAGTTTCTTGTAACCATCTAGCGATTGCGAGACCGTTGAGGGAGTGTTGGCGGATACGAAGGGCGAGAGTCTTGAGAGAACGAATGAGGAGCCAGGAATCGAAAGGAGAAGGAACGGCACCGTGAGCGTTTTGGAGGAATCGGAATTTGGTGAGGAGGGAGGGGGTTGCAGTGACGAGGTACCCTCCAAGAACATCAGAGTGACCTCCGACGTACTTTGTGGAGGATCCTACGACCACTGTTGCGCCTTGGAGAAGGGGTTGAGTGAGATAGGTAGAGGAGAATGTGTTGTCGATAACGAGAGGGATGTTTCGACGTTGAGCGATGGAAGCGAGGAGGCGGATGGGGACGAGGGAGAGCATGGGGTTCGTAGGAGTTTCGGCCCAGATAAGCTGTGACATTGCAGACCTCGTCAACTTCGATGGAGACGAGCAGATGGAGAGCAAGAACTCACCTTTGTATCCGATTTCAAAGCTGCTTCTACCCTATCGACGATAGTCTGATCTTCTCGCTGTCTCCTCTCGTCCTCTGACTCTCCCTCGACGCTCTCTTCCCCGATCTCCGAGTAACTCATATCGACGAACGAGGTCTCTACATTCGAGAGTTGCTTCGCGACTTTGACCATGAATCGACTCGTTCCTCCATAAACGTCTCCAACTGATACGATGTGACCTCCGTTCTGAGTAATAGCTTGAATGACGGTAGCGGTAGCGGCACTTCCTGATGCTAGAGCTAGCGCAGCGGGTCCACCTTCAAAACCTTCGATTCCCTCCTTCTTCAGATTCTCCTCCAATAACACGTCTGCACCTTCCAATGCTGCGAGTTGTCGTTCGAGCGCGAGTCGAGTAGGGTTTGATGATCTCGAGTACTCAAACTTGAAGTTTCCAATTTGGTTTTGCAGGTAAGTAGTTGACATGTCTAAGGAGGGAGTGACTCCATTAGAAGCTGAGAGATGAGGTTCAGATCCAACATGAATCGCTTTGGTGCTGAATCCGAGATCTGAAGAGAGGTGTTGGTGAGAGTTGGATGATGATGGTTTCGCGCTCATCTTGGGATGATTCGTAGACTGTTCAGAGTCGGTGTAGCTGTTTGTCTGATGTGTTGATCGGGCTTGTAAAGTGTACCGCGTGGTGAAGGAAGAGGGAGAGAGAAGGAAAAAGATGGAGAAAATGGTAAGCCGTGAATTTCGCAAGTCGCAATCGCAGCTGATTCAGCCGTGCTCACCATCGCAATCTAGTTTACTAAGCGAGCGTATCTGACAATAAAACACTCAAGAGGGAAGGGGAGCAAAGGTCAGTAACGTCGAGATTAGGAAGGCCAAAAAGTCAAGCGAAGGAGGAGAGAAAGAGGTAAAGCTCATTCAAAGTCGTTACAACCCGTATTCAAGACCACAAACACATAACAAAGCTACAAGATGATATACAGAAGTCACTACATCCCTACACCTCGACCTGTTGAGCCGTTCCAACAAGTTTGATAGATCTCGCCAAACCCTGACCTGAAATCCTGACTGATCCTTCTCCTTCCAACGCCTTGATCACATCTGTCAATTCACCAGCATCGATAGGTACAGTAGATTGAGCGTCGAGGGCTTTGTGAAGTTCAGTCCATTTGTATCCTTTCGCAGAAGATCCAGAGGAACCGAGGAGAGCGACGACTTCTCGACGAAGATCTGATCGGAGCTTGCGTTGATGAGTCGATTGACCACCGAGGAGATCGAGATCGATGAGACCCGTCAAGGGATCAGTCTGATAGGAAAGCGAAAGAGATCAACTAAAGTTGCAGGGTAAGCGCGGTTAGAGAGAAGACGTACAGCAGATTCCTTCAACGCTTCCCTGATCAATCGGTTCGCTTCTTCGACATCCTCCACCTCGACTACCTCCGAGTACCTCATCCTCGCATGAGCTTCACTCAATCGAATCATACTCTCCAATTGACGAGTCGTCGCAGTGATCCTCCTATCGTTGCTTCGCGCGTCGGCTCCAGCATTCCTCATTTCGACGTAAGCTTGCACAAGTTTCTGAGAGGCGGCAGGAGTGAGAACTGGGTGAATATGGTTTCGAGCGAAAGAGATGTAGGCGGAGAGATCCTCGATTTTCTGGTGAATTCTCGAATACTTTCAATTAGTCTCGTCTTCTGGAAATGATTGAGAGAAGGAATCTCACCATGATATCAGTTCCAGCAGTTTTAGGTTTATCTTCGAGATACAATCCGACGAGATGTCTCGCCAACATGCGATCACTCTTGTCGTCAATCTTGTCGAGCACGAGGTACAACAAATCGAAACGAGAGATGAGAGTGGGAGGGAGATCGATGTTGCGGGTGATGGGCCAGTTGAGGTTGTACTTGGATCCGACTGGATTCGCGGCGGCGAGAATCGATGTTCGTGCGTTCAGAGTCGTGATGATACCAGCTTTCGCGATCGATACGGTTTGTTGTTCCTATCGATTGATGCAGATTGTGAGCCTGAGGAGATTGGATGAAGAAGAGAAGAACGAGGTGACTAACCATGACTTCGTGAAGAACACTTCGAGTAGCATCTGACATCTTGTCAAACTCATCGATACAACATACACCTCCATCCGAGAGGACGAGCGCACCACTACGAGTCACAGGTGATCAGTGACGAGCGGACAGATCGAAAGGATGTGGAATAGAGCTTACCTCTCGAGAACAAGTTGCTTCGAATCGGGATCACGAGTAACATAAGCCGTCAAACCGACTGCAGAAGATCCTTTTCCTGAAGTGTACACTCCTCGGGGCGCAATCTTGTGAACGTACTGTGATTGAGCGAGCAGACGAGATCAGTCAATCTCGCGACCCCTCGTAGAAAAGAGAGCGAGAGCTTACCTGCAAGATCTGCGATTTACTCGTACCGGGATCTCCGACGAGCAATACGTTGATATCGCCTCGATATCTAGGTCCACCCGCTCCTCCTCCCTTCGTCAAACTCTTGTTTGTTCCTCCAAACAACTGCAACAAGATTCCTTTCTTGACATCATCCATCTCAAAGATACTCGGAGCCAAACTCCTCGACAAGTACTCGTAAATATCGTCCCTCCTACTAATCTCTACCAGTTTCTCTTTCAACCTCGCTTGTGTTGTCGCATCTGACTGATCTTGCGCAACTCCAAACTCGTCTTCTTCTTGTGCGAGTATCTCGTCGTCTTCAGCTCCACCATGTTCTTCATCCTCCATTCCGACTCCTACTACTCCTCGTCGATCTTCTCCTGCTCCTCCTCGAGTCGAACCGTCGAGTCCCATTCGTTTCTTGTCGGTCTTTTTGACGTGTAGAACGTCGATGTAGGTCTTGAAGAGGGATTTGATCACTCGTTGACGAGGGTTCAAGCGAACGGGAACGGATCGGAAAATACCAGTAATCGTTACTCGGTCTCCGGGTTTGACAGTGTCGACGAGCTCGTCGTAGAGACCAAGCGAGACGGTGTGAGGAGTTTGACCATCCGGTACAGAGTCTGTAGAGGTGCGAGCTTCTCAGCGACTAGAATGGAAAGAGAGAAAATATAGAAAAGGCGACTAACCAGGAGTTTCTTGTAACCTAACAATCTGTCGATCCGCAAACTCGCATCGGTTGTGAACAAGTAACATCGAACCTTGAAGGTTGCAAACGTCTCGAGGGCAACGATCAGGCTCAGCGATTTTACCTCGGTCGATTTCGACCGTGACGGTGTGCGAGCAAGCGTTGCAGCGGAAGAAAGCTGTCGAAAACCGTCGAACCGAATCGTCAGCGAGTAGCTTAAGAAGGAGTCACGATACGAAACGAGGGAAACTGACCAAGCTTCATGTCGGGAATGATGGGAGTTGCTCGAATGACTAAACCTTTGATACAAACGATCTTGTCGATATCTGCGAATCCTCTCCTTGACTCAGCTCATCCCCGGTCGAGTTGAATGAAGAAGAAACTCACCTTGAGGGTTCAGATCTCTCATATTGACCCGAGTCTCTCCCGCATAAGGTCTAACCTTGAAAACACTCTGATGCATCTCTCTCGCCCTCTGTTCATTCTCCATCCTCTCCATCCCATCGATCCCAAGATTGACTTCCTCACATGCCCACTCCAACGCACTATCCTTCAATTGCTGATCGAGGATAGGAACGAGTTCTTGAGGGTACAACATGAAGTTCCTATACAATTGACTGAAATCTTTATCTTCTTTCGATAGAGGTCCCATCGAGCTCTCAATGATTTGCCTCCATCGGAACGCGTGCAAGTCGACGACATCGAGGTTGAGATTCGTTTGACCGGTATCACGCATTCGAGCGAGGTAATGTTGGTAAAGTTTCTTGTTGGGAGGTTCTTTCGTATAGGCGAAATCGATTTCCGAGTCGGCGATGAGGTTCGAGAGGTGTTGACGAAGGGTAGCGACTTCATCGAGGTGTCCACGGTCCGCGGCTGATTTCAAGTCTTGTTCGATTCCTTCTCGTTTGTTGCGAAGCTGTGAACTCCTCTTCGTCAGCTAAAATAGGAAGAGAGGTTGAAAGAGGGAGGTTCAACTGACTTGATTGAGCCTCCAAGGATCATAAGTTTGCCTATCACCACAAGTGAACTCCTTCAAGAACCTCGCGAACGCTCTCATACTAGCTCCAATCGTGACCGTCGTTCCCCACAACACCGTGACTAGTCCATCATCGTCCTCATCTTCATCGTCTCCCATATTCGCGCCTGCAGCTGAAGAAGAAGGTCCATCTCCCCCTCCTCCCCCTCCCCCTGCTCCATTCCCATTTCGATGCGAGGCGGATGAAGATGGGAAACCGAGTTCACTAGCTGCAGCTCCGTTTCTTCGACCTGAAGTAGGATGAGCGGCGGAACGAGCAGATGGAGTAGGAGGTGCAGCAGAGTGAATATCTCCTCGATGATTTCTTCGAGGAGTGGGTGAACCGAAATCGGAGCTATCACAAAAAGAGAGAGGTCA
>Ga0308170_10000753_pt1 | contig 36703 bp, 27 predicted proteins | sample PhyBR2_2_FD_202136 | JGI IMG/M metagenome (GOLD analysis project Ga0308170, IMG submission 202136) | Phyllosphere microbial communities from UC Gill Tract Community Farm, Albany, California, United States - DLSLSB.R2 | ecosystem: Host-associated > Plants > Phyllosphere > Unclassified | place... | reverse complement strand
CGATCGCGCCCGATATGGAGGCCGTCAACACGGTGATCCGCCAGCGGCTGCATTCCGAAGTCACGCTGGTCAACCAGATCGCCGAGTACATCATCAGTGCCGGCGGCAAGCGCATCCGTCCGGTACTCGTGCTGCTGCTGGCCAATGCCTATGGCTACCGGGGCACCGCGCACCACGAGCTGGCCGCCGTCGTCGAATTCATCCACACCGCCACGCTGCTGCATGACGACGTCGTCGACGAATCGTCGATGCGCCGCGGCCGCCAGACCGCCAACGCGCTGTTCGGCAATGCCGCCTCGGTGCTGGTCGGCGACTTCCTCTATTCGCGCGCGTTCCAGATGATGGTTGGCCTCGACAGCATGCGCATCATGCAGATCCTGTCCGACGCGACCAACGTGATCGCCGAAGGCGAAGTGCTGCAACTGCTGAACATGCACGATCCGGACGTGACCGAAGCGAGCTACCTGCTCGTGATCCGCTCCAAGACCGCCAAGCTGTTCGAAGCCGCCGCCGAACTGGGCGCGCTGATCGCCGGCGCGAATGACACGCAGATCGCCGCCGCTGGCGAGTATGGCCGCTCGCTGGGCACCGCGTTCCAGCTCATCGACGACGTGCTCGACTACGCCGGTGACGCCGCCGAGATCGGCAAGAACCTGGGGGACGACCTGCGCGAAGGCAAGCCGACCCTACCCCTGATCTGGCTGATGGAACATGGCACCCAGGAACAGCGTGAACTGGTGCGCAGCTGCATCGAGCAAGGCGACGAAGCCCAATTCGACGCCGTGCTGGCGGCCGTGACGTCGAGCGGCGCGCTCGACTACACGCGCGCGCAGGCCGAACAGGCAGCGCGCCGGGCCTCAGAAGCGATTGCCGGTTTGCCCGACAGCGTGTTCAAGAACAGCCTGCTGCAACTGAGCAGCTTCGCCGTTGACAGGAACCACTAAGCGATTTTATAGTACGACCATCCCGGGGTGGTTGTACGTACACCCCGAACCGTCGGGGTGTAGCTTAGCCCGGTAGAGCGCTACGTTCGGGACGTAGAGGCCGGAGGTTCGAATCCTCTCACCCCGACCAGGGAACAAAAAGCCAGACGAGGCGTCAGCCGGTCTGGCTTTTTATTTGTCCATGCATGGATCAGTGGTCGTCTTGCGCGATACAGGGCCGCGTCACGCTGTGGTTGTCGTCATGCTGCGATTGCAGCGTTCACAACATCAAAACCCGTTTCCTTCCGCAGCAATACACGCCATGGTAGTACTGCGAATTTTTACCGCAAACGACACACCCGAATTCCGGCACGCCCGGCGGCTTCGATTTATACGCCTTGACCTCGACGCCATTGGCATCCCAGGTCGTTCCCATCAATTCAAAGCCTGCGGCACTGGCCTCAGATGCCGACGCCGCTTCATATGCCAGAAATAACACGGTTTCACGCTTGCTGGTGGCGCTGTATTCCGCCGCCCGTGCCTGCCATGAGGCAAAACTGTTCATCGTGTGCTGTCCTGGTCTGGAAAGTGGTCTGATGCGGTCGATCAACCGCAAGCTGCCAGTCTACACCAGTGCCGTGACGCCGACGTTCAGGGGCCTGCCACGCCGACAAATTCAGCACCGTCGGCCACGCAAGAAAAGCCAGACCGGCAACCCGGTCTGGCTTTTTTTATTGCCTGCCTTTCGGTATCAGGCCGCGATGCTGCTTATGGTGCAACGCCAACCGTGTGTTGCAAGTTGTTGAACCCGGTCGACGCTTCCCACGTGTTACTGTTGGCCAGCTGGATCGCATACTCCGGACGGTCGCGCAGCGACGCCTGTGGATCCGGCAGGTTCAGCAGCACCGAATAGGAACCGGCTGGCATATTGGCCGGCAGCGCCACGGTCTGGTTGATCGTGACGGTCTGGTTCGACAACCAATGGCGCGGGTCGGTTGCCAGCTTGACGCGGTAGTTTGCGCCGCTCGCCGTATTGCGGAACACGAGCTCTACGTCGCGGCTGTTGAATGGCGCCGACCAGCCCTCGTTCTGCAGCTGCAGGTTGACGACGAAGCCGCCACCCGGTTTCGCCGTGCGCGAGAACGCGCCGCTCCTGAGCACGAAGCGGTAGCCCAGCTTCTGCTTGACCTGCGTGAAGCAGCCCTGCGTTTTCCAGTTGTTCAGCACCGTCGTGTTGTAGTCCAGATTCAGATACGACCAGTGGAAGCGGCCCATTTCGGCAAGCGCGGTGGGGCAATCGCTGCGCGGCGGCGCGTAATTGCAGGTCTCGCCGCCTGACGGGACATAGTTCGTTTCGGCTGCCAGGTACGGGAACTCGACCGAGGGATTGATGTAGGTGCCGTAGTCCGATGCGTTGGACAGGAAGCAATCGTTGTGGTGGCCCAGGCGCGCCTTGGCCGAACCGTTGTAGGCCTCGCTCGCGGTCAGCGCGGTCGGGGTGTACAGCTTGGTCTTGAACAGGGGCATGCGCAACTGCACCATGCGTTCGGCCGGCACCACTTGCAGCAGCTTGTCGACCACCGATTTGCGGTCAGCAATGTTCTTGGCGGTCATGTTGTAGCTGTCGCCATAGTTATTGGTGTTGCCCCACTCCCCCCACGCACCGATCAGGCCGGCCTGTACGACGGCGATGATGTCCTTGTTGGCCGTCAGGTACGGCGCCAGCTGTGTCAGATGGGTGTTGACCATCGCCGGGGTCGCATCGACAGGCGAGTTGTTGTCGTTGTAGGCGAAGCGGACGATGGCTTTCAGGCCAGCCTTGCGCACCGTGTCCATCTGTTGCTGGAACAGATTGAGCGTGGACTGGTTGATCGGCGCGTTGACGAAGCTGCGCAGATAGAACACGCACAGCATCAGCGATTCGCCGCCCGAGGTGCGGAAGCTCGTCAGTTGCGATTGGCTCAGCGGTGTTTCGCAGCCCACGTGGCGGTAAAAGCCGCGCTCCGGGTTGGTGATGACCGCGGTGCTGGCGGTGTAATTCACTGGCACCGTGGTGCCCGGTGCTGGCGTCGGCGTTGGCGTTGGCGTTGGTGTCGGCGTTGGCGTCGGCGTTGGCGTTGGCGTTGGCGTTGGCGTCGGCGTTGGCGTTGGCGTTGGCGTCGGCGTCGGCGTTGGCGTTGGCGTTGGCGTTGGCGTTGGCGTTGGCGTTGGCGTTGGCGTCGGGGTCGACTTGATGATCGACAGTTTCAGGATCGGTGAGAGCTGTGCCGGCGGATCGGTCTGGGTAATGACGCTGATGTCGGTGGCGCCGCCAAGATCGGCACGGGTCACCGTCATCGTCGCCTCGTTATTGGTCAGCGCGTACGGGACGGTTTTGACGAAGGTCCAGGCCCATGCGCCATTGCTGCCGCTGTAGCGGTACAGCCGGCCGTTCTCGACCATGTAGCCGGCGCCGACACCGTTATAGGCATAGCCGGTCGTGGTGACGGCGTCGTTATCGATGAACACGCGCACCCAGGCCGGCGTGCCGGTATAACGAATGCGGATGCTGACATTGGCGCCGTCGCTGCTTGCCGTCGTCGGGCCTGCCGTGATCAGGGCTGACGCCATCGGCGCAGCGGTAGCAGCTGACATCAGCACCGGGCTGGAAATGAGTCCGGCGCACAGCAGTGCGAGTCCAATGGGACGACGGATGGAAGGAATGGAAGTGTTGTGAACCTGTGACATGTGAGAATCGCTTTATATAAAAATCCAACTACTGGCGCGTGACGATCCAGCCGCCGCTTGCAGCGCAAGTGGCAGGAACCATCCGCAGACGAAGGCGTGACAATCCCGCTGCCGCCCGAATGGGAGTGCAGGGATATCCGCAGGACCTGCTGAAAGGACCAGCTGGATCGACGGGCGATCAGCTGGTGACGGGGCAGCGCCGGTCAGGCGCTATGGTGGTCAACCGGCGACGAGAAGACGGGTTTGTCTTCCCACTACATGACGCGAGAGAGCGCACACAGAAATCCCCTACCGGGTCTTCCGTGACTACAACAACGTGCTATCGATCATGGCATCTCCTAATTTCCTGGAATCAAGGAACCGTTTGAGTTTCCTCAAATCGATTGGTTCCAAGAATTTAAAAAAAATTCCTTGAAAAAAAGTTCTGGAGTTCACTTTATGGCAAGTCAATCACGTGCATCGGCTTGCAAAAGTTCAGCTCCAACGTTTGGCGTGTGTCAGAAAAATACCTCTTAAAAATTCAAACACTGGCGTTGGAGATGCCTCGAGCCAATAAGTTCCCAAAATATTTTTCTTCGGGAAAACTGAGACGATGAAACATTGCATTAAGTGCATTTATTTTGGGAATTTTTGGACGTGACGCAGCCTCCGCAAGGTGGCGGCTGGCAAAGGATCGAGCGATCGGGGAATGACAGAGGGTGTTACTGCTTCTGGCGCATCAGGAGGCTGCGTGGATCATTGCGCGGTCATGTCAACGTCAGCACCAACGCCCTGCACGCACGTCGACCCGGTGAACACTGCTTCCCACCTGCGCGATATTTTCGCCATCGAGAACCGCTCACGCGCATCGACGGCACGCTGCGCGAGCGCTGCCCGTGTGCATGTGTCACGCATCAGCGTATCGAGCGCGGAAGCCATGCCATCGACATCGCCTGGCGCCACCAGCAGACCATCGATTCCGTGACGGATGATGTCGCGGGGGCCGGTGTCACAGTCAAAGCTCACCGCCGGCACGCCATACGCCATGGCTTCGACCAGCGTGTTCGGAAACCCCTCGAAATGCGAACTCATCGCGTAGAGACTGGCCTGCGCATACCAGTCGCCGATATTGCCGACACTGCCCGGCAAGAACACGCGCTGCGCCAGTGCGCCAGAGCGCACCTGCGCAACCAGCGCTGCGCGCTGCGGCCCCTCGCCCAGGATAACGAGATCCCAGTCCGGGTGCGCGGGCGCCAGTTGGGCAAAGATGGCAATCAGGGTCGTGAAGTTCTTTTCTTCGCTGAGCCGGCCAACACCGAGCAGGATCTGCCGGCCGGGCGCGCACGAGAGCGCGGGACTGACCTGCGGCGCATGCTGCGACAACGGCCACACGACGGGGTTCGGAATCACGGGAACCCGCCGTGCGTGGGAGTGACGTTCCAGCCAGTGCGCGCATTCGTGGGTCAGCGCGACGACGGCGTGCAAGTGGCCATAAGCATGACGCCGCAATGTCTCCCAGATGACGCCCATCGGCGCCTTGGGTGGAAAATTGTGCTCGGAGCCGACCGTGCGCACGCCCGGTAGTCCATGTGCCGCCAGCGCCAGCACGACATTGGCCGTGTGCATGGCAGACAAGGCCACAGTGGGCTGCAGGTCGCGCAGCACCCGGCGCAGCGCGCGCGCGCGCCTGACCGTGCGCACGACACCGGCCAGCACGCCTTTGCTGTGGCCGGTGAGGTCGAGGCAGCGGCGTCCCACGCCGGGATCCAGCACATAGAAATCACACGCCCGGGGGGCGACGGTCACCACCGTGACGGCCCAGCCGAGCGACGCCCAGTAGTTGGCCAGGTTGGCGACGACGCGCTCGGCGCCGCCATTTTCGAGGGAGTGAATATAGATCAGCAAGCGCATCGTCGACCATCGCCTCCGGGATTCATTGCACCAGCAACAGCATGTGGCCGGAACGCGCCTGCTGCGCCAGATGACGATCAAGGCAGACCGTGCCAGGCGCGCTGCTGGCCGATGGGTTGGCCACGACGCGGCCGTCGAAGTCGCCGGTGATCGTGCCATGCAGCGCGATCGCGTCCCACACCCGGGCGGTGGTCGCCTTGACGAAGCGGGCTTCGTGGTCGAACAGGAACAGGATCGTGCCAGCGCCGGCATTGTCGAGATGGACCGTGGCATCGACATTGCGCATCGCGCCGTCCGGCTCATCGCCCTGGTGATAGAAGTGCACGTAGCTGTCGTGGATACCCGCGCCCGAGGCTGCGAGCGTGACCCGCACGTTCTCGACATTACCCACGCTCGCGCCACCGCAGACCAGCGCGATCAGTCCATTGCTGCCGGGCCAGTGCGCGGTACTGGACACCGTCATGCGGATGTCGGCATTGCGCAGCGCAGAGGCGATGATGCCGCGCCGCACGTTGTGGCACACGAGGTCAACATCGACGTTATCCCTGATAAAACTGGCGCCCACGCCGTAATATGCGTGGCGCACTTCGCCATGCACCCGGATATTCGACAGAAAGCCCCGGGTGACAGCGTTGTTCTGCGACGAGAGCAGACTCACGACCCGTTCGGCGTAACAATCGACCATCGTGAAGCCGCGGCTCGGCCGGTCCGCCTGCAGGCCGACGCACACCATGCCGCGCCAGTCGGGCCGGGGATCGAAGCCTGCATCGGTAAAACTGGCGCCAGCAATCGTGATGTTCTGAAAATTAAAAAAGTAGAACAGATTGGGCACGACATTGGCTGACGTCGTGACCACAAACAGGGCCCCGTATGCCGAGATGGCAATGTCACGCGCATCACGGCACAGGACGAGCGTGGCGGCGTCGGCACACTTGCCAAAATCGTAGACGCCGCGCGGGACGACCAAGGTGCCGCCGCCCTGCCCCGCCAGGTCAGCGAGCGCATGGCGAAACGCCAGCACCAGTGCTGCCGCCCGCGCGCCAGGTACACCGCCGTAATCGGCCAGGTTGACGGTGGCCGACGGCACCATGGCGGCTTTGATGCCGCCCGCCTTGCTGCGTCGTGGCTGGCCCCCTGTCGCATCGCCCAGCGCAGCGGGCAACAACGCCGCCGCGCCCAGGGTAGCGCCACGCAGCAGCAGGTGACGCCGCTTTGTTGACAGGCTCTTCATCTGGTGACCATGCGGGCAGAGTGTCACTTGCGGCGCTGTAACAGGCAGAACGACTTGACCACGAGCCGGGCCCACCGCGTGTGCTTGTGCTGGTGCACCAGATGCTTGGCCGATCGCAGGGCGGCAGCGAGCGTGACGCCGATCGCATGACCGATATGGCGCAGCAGCTTCGCGGATGAACGGTAGACATGCACTTCGTCCATGTCGAATGGGACGCCCAGCAAGCGCTCCTTGAAGGCGAACACGCCCCCGCCCAGATAGAACCTGGTTCCGCCGCGCACGATACTTTCGCAGATCGTCAGGTAGACGCACAATTTGCCAAGCCCGAACTTTTCATACTGCGGGTCGTACCCCATGGCGTCGCCGAAAAAGCTGGTGCCCACCTGGTAATTGACGGAGCCGGCGCAGATGCGGCCATCGATCAGGATCACGTGCACGAACCCGCACAGCCTTGCCAGCCGGACAAGCCGCCCCACGTCGTAGAAAAACACGGCGTCGCCGGCATTGATCTTTCGTTCGCTCAACGCCACGATTGCCCGGATATGGTTTTCGTCGATGTCGTCGTTGACGAAAAAGCGCGACTGGAACGATGGGAAGTGGCGCCGGATACCATTGCGGCCCTGGTGGATGCTGGCGCGCGTGGACTTGCCGATGCGCGCCGTGTAGGCCTCGGGCGTGGCGGGCAGCGTGATGACATAGCTGCCCCTGGCCCGATATTGTTGCACCGGGAACGGAAGCTCCCGGGCAGGGGTTTTGAGCGCCTTGAAGCTGATGACGTCGATCTGCGGAAAATGCGCGAAGACATACGCCACGAAGCGCGTCATCTCGGCTTGCCCGATCTCGATCATTTCGTTGATCACGTCGATCCGGTGACCGCTAAAGGTGAACAGCAAGACCGTGCTGGGCGCGCCGGCACACCGGGCCAGGTAACAGCTGGCACCTTCGATCGACCTGAATACCTTGAAAAATGCCAGCGACGAATGCAGCGAGGCGTAGGTCGTCACCAGCGCCTCTTCGACACCGGCCGGAATCTGCCCGACGTGGCAGGTGATGCTGTCGGCAGGGGAACTCAATGCGCTTGCATGCATGCCGGTTGCTCCTGTTGGGGGTTGAGCCCGCTGAAACCACAGCGCGCGAGGCTTTCGTCGAGTTCAGCGCTGAGGCTGCCCTGGTAGTGAATCGACGCATGCGGATTGCGGCGCAGGATGTCCTGCACTACTCCTGCGATAAATCCTTCGACCAGATCGGACTGCCTGCATTGCCGATGCACGTACAAGCCGGACAGGACGATGGCGGCGCCCGCCGTGTCGTCTCTCGCCCAGCACAACAGGCCAAGCCGGCTGTCCCGGACCAGACTGTAGACATGCTCGGCGCGCTCCATCCGCTTCATGACCATGTTCATGAACGCGCTGTACGCCCATCGGGCCCCTCCGGCGTCAAACTGCAGCACGTCGGGCACGCTGTCGCGGGACGGCAGCCGCGTGCCTGCGCCCGCGCGCAAAGCGCCGGGCCGAAGGACGCGCGAGATGGTCGCGGGACGGACGTGGCGCTGCCTCCACGCAGCAGCGAGGCTCGCCGGGCGCCACGTGCGAACGCGTTGCACGATCGCGAGCAGGTCATGGTGACGCCAGCCGACCCTGGTCGCCAGTGACTTGGCGGCATCAACCAGGCGCTGACGCGCCGCCGTCAGCAAGAAGCTGCGCAGGTCGCGGTGGACCGTCAGTGCCGAAACATGATCGTGGTCGGTCGCGAAATGCTCCTTGTATCCGTCGCCGCCCGGCGTCAGGTCGAGCAACGGCAGCTGCTGCTGCGCGAGATGCTCGCCCAGCATGGCCAACAATAAATTGCCTGGTGAGTGAGCGGCGGTAGCCGGGTGATAGGTATTGATCCCCAGGTGCACGGCGCGGCCCGCACTCAACAGGCCGATGTGGGATGCGGCAACCTCCCCGCCCACGGTCAGGATCGTCACGTGCAGCAGCCCACGCCGATGCAGTGCGATATAAAACAGTTTTTTTGCCGCATCGAGTGAGAATGGCCTTGCGCGGTACAGGGCCGCCTGCCGGAAATCGTACTGGTCGCAGATGGTGTCGATCACTCGCAAGAAATGGTCATGCTCGGTGATCTGCTCGAACCGCACCGCGCCCAGCCGGCCCAGGCGATTGACGTTCTGCCGGTGATTCTTCTTGTTGCGCTGCCGGTGCATCGCGGCCGGGTCGATCTGCATCAGTGGCCGGCGCACGGTGCGCAGCGTGCACCACCGGCCAGCCGCGCCCGCTTCATTTCGCCAGGCATCAAGCCAGGACAGCGGTATGCCGGCCGGCAGGTAACCCAGCGCGAGTTCGGCGCGCGGCAGATGCGCGCGGATGGCGCGCAGCGCAGCCGTGATGAACGCTGCGCCAGCCGCCGGGAGCTGCAGCCAGCCCTGGTATTCGGCATGTCGTTCGCCGGCGCCGGCAAGACGCTGGCCCTTCTCGTCCAGAGCCAGTGTCAACAGGCCGACCAGTGCGCCATCATCGGTTTGCCCGATGACGACCACGGGCACGAACAGTGGCTGGTACAAGTCGTACCATGGCTCGACAAAATCCGGATGCTGGCACGCAGTCGCCCACGGGCAGACGGCATGCAGCGCCATCCACGCCGTCATGAACGCGTGTGCGCGGATGTGTTCCAGTGCGGCGGCGCCGGTCAGTAAACGCAGCGTCATATCAGACTTGCGCCGTGGTTTCGAGGCCCTGCAAGGCCGGGGCATGCGCACTGGCTTCAATCTGCCGCAGCGCGTGCAGGTAGCGCGCAATCACGACGTTTTCATCGAACTGCGCGACGACCTTGTTTCTGCCAGCCTGGCCCATGGCCAGGCGCTGCGCAGGCGCGAGGCCCACCATCTCGACCATCCTGGCGGCCAGGTCTCCCGCATCCTTTACCTTGCACAGCAAGCCGTTGGCCTGATGCTCGACGATATCCTTGCAGCCGGCCACATTGGTGGCGATGATCGGGCGCCCCATGGCCGCCGCCTCGAGCAGCGTATGCGGCACGCCCTCGCGGTACGACGGCAACACGACGCAATCGGCACGCGCCAGATGGGGCCGGACATCGTCGGCCTCTTTCAGATACTCGATCAGCCCGCTGCTGTCCCAGCCCGCGATCCGTTCGAACGGGATCGAGTTCGGATTGTGCGCATCCACCGGGCCCAGCAGCTGGAACTGCACCTCGGGCAATTGCTGACGCACGATGCGTGCGGCGGCGGCGTATTCCTCGACACCTTTATCCCGAAGCATCCTGGCCACCAGCAAGAACCGAAACGCTGCGGCTGCGGGTTGCTGCGCCGGATAGGGCTGGAAGTGCTGCAGGTCGATCCCGGAGCCAGGCAACACTTCCGCCACACCGGGCCGCGTCAGGCCCGCGTCGACGAACAGCTTGCAATCGTCGGCATTCTGGAAGAACACCCGATGCGATCGTCTGAGCGAGCTGCGATACAGCCGCTTGACGAGGCAGGTCAGCAGCGAGTTGTTGATGAAGGTCGCGCCGAGCCCGGCGATATTGTTGATGACAGGAATACCGAGCCCATGCGCAGCGATCGATCCATAGATGTTCGGCTTGATCGTGTAACCCAGGTAGGCCAGCGGGCGCACCGATTGCAACACGCGCCAATACTTGACCAGCAGCGACAAGTCGCGGCTGGGACTGGTGCCGTTGTTGTCCATGGAAATCGTCTTGAAACGACACCCGAGCGATGCCAGCCGGGGTGCATAGGTGTCGGCGGGCGCCATCACCATGACGTCGTAGCCTTGCGCGATCAGAACCTTGACCAGACCGGCGCGAAAATTGTGGATGTTCCAGGCGGTATTGACCGAAATAACGATTTTCTTGTTCATGATGTGCATCCTCAGGAAAGTCGGCGCAGTTCACGCGGGCCAGCTCGCCAGCGTGCAGGCCGATGCCACGGCTGGCGCCGGCGGACAACGCAGCCCGGCGTCGTCTGCTTCACGGTGCGGCGCGCCCTGCTGTTCAAGCCACGACTGGAACATCAGGACGTCCCACAGGTGGTATTGCCAGTTACGGCGGCCCGCCAGGTGTTCGCCCCAGCGGGTGCGCAGGAGCGCAGGATCGAAGAAGCCTTCACTGCGCAGCCGCGGCTCGGCCAGCAGGGTCTCGGCCCAATCACGCAGCGGGCCGCGCAGCCAGTCGCCGATCGGCACGCCAAAACCCATCTTGGGCCGCTCGATCAATGCTTGCGGCACGTAGCGGTACAACACCTGCCGCAGCGCCCATTTGCCCACCCCATCGCGCAATTTCAGCGCCAGCGGCAGCCGCGCGGCAAATTCGATCACGCGATGGTCCAGGAACGGCACCCGCGTTTCGAGCGACACACTCATGGCCGCCCGGTCGACCTTGACCAGGATGTCGTCGGGCAGATAAGTCAGTGTGTCGAGCGCCATCATGCGTTCGACACTGCCGAGCCCGGCCAGTGCCGGCACGGCGCCACGCAGCAATGTCGCCGGTTCATGTCCACCGATCACGAGCGCGGCCGGATCGTCCCAGTGCGACACCAGACCCAGGTACACAGCGTCAAGCGACGCACTGGCAATGACCTGGGCGCCCTTGTGCAGCTTGTCGCCGGGGTTGGCAAAACGCATGGCGCGCGGCAGACACGGCCCCAGCATGCGCGCCAGCCGGTTCCAGGAGGCGACCGGCAGCCGCGTGATGCCGCGGGCGGCGAGCCGGCGCACGGGCAACGGCGCTGCGCTGATCGACTTCCACAGATGAGCGGCGAAGCCATAGCGGGTGTAGCCGCAAAACAGTTCGTCGCCAGCGTCGCCCGACAGCGACACCGTGACGTGCCGGCGCGCCAGCTGGGACACGAGGAACGTGGGAATCTGGGATGAGTCGGAAAACGGTTCGTCGTACATCGACGGCAGCCTTGGAATGACGGACTGGGCTTGTGCAGCCGTCACGTACAGCTCGGTGTGATCGGTACCGAGATGACGGGCCACGGCTTTCGCATGCGGCGCCTCGTCGAAGCCCTGCTCGTGGAATCCGATGGAAAAGGTCTGCACCGGACGCGTCGATCTGGCCTGCATCAGTGCCACGATCGTCGACGAGTCGACCCCGCCGGACAGGAATGCGCCCAGCGGGACGTCGGCCATCATCTGGGCGCCGACGGCATCGCTGAGCAAGGTGTCGAGCGCATCGACGGCCTGCTCTGGCGTGCCGGCAAACGGCGTGGCCAGACCCGCCGTGCACTGCTGCGCGGCCGACCAGTACCGGTGCAACACCGGTTCCGGGCGCGTCGCCGAGACGGTCAGCAGGCAGCCCGGCAGCAGCTTGGCAATGCCGCGATAGATCGAATACGGCGCCGGTACATAGCTGTGCCGCAGCTGCAGGCACAGCGCCGCGCGGTCGATGTCGGCAGCCCATGCCGGGTGTGCGCGCAGGGCCTTGAGTTCGGAGCCGAACAGGAACACCGCATCGGTCCCCCGGCCCTGCCAGCCGTAGTACAGAGGCTTTTCGCCGATGCGGTCGCGCCCCAGCGTCAGCACGCCCGTCTGCCGGTCCCAGACGGCGAAGGCGAACATGCCAATGGCGCGTTCGACCGTGGCAGCGATGCCCCAGGCATCGAATCCGGCAAGCAGCGTTTCGGTGTCGGAACGGCCGCGCCACCCGCACACCCCTGCATCTGCCTCGAGCTCGCGGCGGATGGCCAGGTGGTTATAAATTTCGCCGTTGAATACCAGCACGAAGCGGCTCGAACACGAGCGCATCGGCTGTTGACCGGCCGGTGACAGGTCGATGATTGCGAGGCGCCGGTGCCCCAGCGCGATGCCATGCCCGCCGTCGCACCAATAGCCGGCATCGTCGGGGCCGCGATGGTCAATCGCGTCGGTCATGCGCCTGAGCCAGCCGATCTGGTCGGCCGCCGGTGCAGCAGCCGCTGCCAGAAAACCAGTGAATCCGCACATTAGCGTTCCCCTTTTGCCATGATGCCTTCGTAAATGCGCTCGAAGCGCTCCCGCACGCAGGCCATCGTGTACTCGGCGCCGATCCGCGCCCTGGCCTGCTGCCCCATCTGCCTGCGATGCGCAGGGCCCAGCGCCACCAGGCCCGCCACGCCCCGCGCAAGCGCGTCGGGATCGGCCCGCGGCACCAGCACACCCGTGCCCGCCATCAGGACCGCGACATCGCCGACATCGGTTGCCACACACGGCAAGCCCGTTGCCATCGCTTCGCCGACCACGTTGGGAAAGGCCTCGGTGCGCGAGGACAGGCAAAAGATGTCCATGGCAGACAAGCAGATGGCGACATCGGCACGCTCGCCCAGCAAGACAAAGTGGCTGGCGTAGCCGGTAGCATCGATCCAGCGCATCAGTTCGGTGTTGGCTGCATCCACGTTCTTGCCGATCATCAGAAAGCGCAGCCGTGGGTGACTGCTGGCAAGCTGGCCGGCGGCCGTGACGAAGTTGGCGTAATCCTTGTCGAGGTTGAAGCGCCCGAGCGTGCCCAGCACGACATGGTCGGCCGCGAAGCCGCAGCGCGCGCGCAGCGCAGCGCGGCCGTCATCGCCCGGGGTCAGCGCCGACAGATCAAAGCCATTGCTCACGACCACCATACGGCCGGCATCGTAGCCAAGCAGGGAATGGGAGCGGCGCGCCGCTTCTGCCACGCACACGATGGTGTGCGGCACCCAGCGCGACAACGCTGCGCACAGGTGGCGCACGAGCGCGGTGCTGCGCGCCGACCCGCCGTCGACGTCGGTCGTGCGAATGCCCCAGATGACGTTGCGGTTGCCGGCGAGCCGGGCCGCGAGACCACCGAGAAAATCGGCGTGATAGAGCCAGGTCTGGACGATGTCAGGACGCATCGCGCGCATCAGGCGCACCAGTCGTATGAGATCGGTGACGGGCGCGCGCCGCACGTCGAGCACGATCAAGGTGATGCCGGACGCGGCAAACCGCGGATACATGCCACCGCCGGGCGTGAGGACGATGACCGTATGCCGGTAACCGCTGTTGCGAAACGCCTGGATGAGACGGTACAACGCCATCTCGGCGCCCCCCACTGCCAGGCCGGTGATCACATGCAGGATGTGGCGTGTCATGGCCGCCCCCATGCGTCCGATCCCTTGGGTGTGGCGGGGGCGAAATCGGCCATGCAATGGCTTTGCATGCCATGGGTGTCAGCCAGACGCCGGTAGTGCTGCAACAGCACCTCGAGTTGCGCCAGATTCTCATCCAGGTTCACGCCGAAATTATGCGGATGCCACCACAGGTGAAAAATACTGCCCTCGCGCGCTGCCAGCGCCATCCCCTGCTTCAGGCGACGCAGGCGCAGGGGCAACAAAGCGCGGTGTCGGCGCAACCATGGGTAGAGAAACTGACTTCCTGGCACATTCACGAGAGTGCCATGCGCCTGTGGGCTTACTGTCCGCTTGCCGCTCAGGGGCAGGCAGGCATCGGCAAAGCGCACCGCGCGACCGGCAACACCACCGACCACCGCGTCGCCATGGCGGTACAACGGGTGCTGCGCATTGCCGCGATAAACCCGAATCGCCGACTGCGCCAGGACGGGCAGAAAAGCGGCGACGATCTGGTTGCGTGGCAGTACCGCGCTACGCAGGCTGGCACCCATGCTGGCCGCTACCGATTGCGCGCAGGCCAGATCTGCTGCGAACTGTGCTGGTGATGCGACCGCTTCATTGCAATAGAAGTGCCCATACGTATGCGTGCCCAGTTCCTGCCCCTGCGCCGCCAGAATTTGCTCGACCAGTGGCCGCGCAAAGAACAGCCGTGGATAGCTGCGCACGACCTGGTCCATGCCATACGGGGACAGGGCGCTGCGCGCATAGCCGGGCAAAAGGGCCGGACGGGTGGCGCACCAGTCAGCGTAATTGCGGCACATGATCATCCCAACCGTCGCCCACGTGACGCGCACGCCATACCGCGCGAACAAGGCCAGCAGCCGGGGCACGGCCTCCCATTCGCCCAGCACATTGTGCCCGTAGGCAGCAATCGTCTGCGTATCGGCGACGCCCCAGAACAGCTCGAAGTCGAGCGAAATGACGAATTTTGCAGAAGCCATGGTTGAATACGAAGAGCACGTCTCAGGCGATGTAGTGCGGGCGTGCAGCTGCACGCGTGATATGAAATTGGCCAGGCTGGTCGTGTCGTGACACGCTGCACAACGTTCCCTTTCAACGAAAGCGCGCCGTGCGCGGACAGCGCCAAGGCATGGACATGCTGGCTGGCGCGCTGCCCGGCGTGGCGCATACCAGCGCAAAGGTGGCCAGCCAGTACGAGGCCGCATCGAGCATCTGATGTGTGAACAGCGACATGAAGGCAAACAGAAATGCCATTGCATACCGCAATCCCCGATCGCTGAAAAACAGGCTTTTACACAGCATGATGAGCATCCATACCCATAATAAAATGCCGAAGACGCCATATTCAGCTGCCAGAAGAAGCAATTGATTATGCGTGCTTCCCCGGTGCCGCCAAAAATGCGTCGCGCCAGCACCTGTACCGAATAAAGGGTTTTGAAGAAACAAATCCCAGCCGGCTTGAATCACATCCGCGCGCTCTTCTGAACTGTCATCATCGAAGCTAAAGCTGGAGAAGAAGTTGAGCCTTGACAGAATATTGGTCGCTGCGTCTTCGAATTCGTCTCGTGACGATATATAACTTTCAAAGCTGCCGATAAAGACCAGAAGAATACCCAATGCAATGCCCAACGATATCCAGGCAGATTTCGGTAATGTCTTGTTGTAAATAAAGAGCCCCAGCAACACTAACCACGCGATCATGGCGGCACGGGAAAAGGTGGTCAGGATCGCACCCCCTGCCAGCAAGAACAAGGGCATCCGATAGCGGCGCCCCAGCACGGCAAAGCCGAGTACGACGATGTGCAGTATGGCTTCTCCCGCCAGGTTCGGATTGATGAACATTGCTGCTGCCCGCCCGAGAACCGCACCGGTCAGATCCACCGGATACAACAATCCGGGGTTGGCGAAATCGACGATGACGGCGCACGGCACGATGGCCATCAGAACAATCATGATTCGCAAATACGTTCTCGCGGGCGAGATATAGGCAACAAATCCGAGGAATAGTGCGAACAGCACATATTGTGCGCGCGTTGCGATCAGGGAGCGCCTGGCTTCGGCATGCATATCGATAAACGATGCACCGCCCATGTCGGCGCTGGCAGAAAATCCTGCCAGATGGATCATATTCAACGAAAATAATAATAGTGCCCACAATGCGAATGGCGACACGAGATAATGCCCGAGCGCCTGCCAGCGCATGACCATCAGCGGTGCGATGAATGCAAAAATGCCAAAATAAATAAATTTCGGTAGCAGCCCTGCATCAAGAACATATAAATAGATCGGCAAGTTGGCGTACATTGCGCCAAGCGCCGCCGCCATCAGCAGCGTGTGGTAGCGGATGAAAAACCGGCTGTCAGTACGCAGCGGCGGCCGGACTGCACGACGTTCGAGCAGCCTCGACAAGTTGCCGGCAACGAGTTCAGGGTGCATCGCCCGTGCCTCCTGCTGACGCCAGGTGGCCGGCTGCATGGCAGCTTGTATCGGGCCCGGTGTGGCAGCCCGTGTGGCAGTCTGGGTGGTGGTCTCGATGGTGGCCTGTATGCAAGCATGCATGACGGCCTTCGTCGGCCAGCGCCTGGCCACCGCACAGATCCAGGAACAGCGTCTCCCACATCTGCCCGATCTTCCCGGTCGAAAAGCGCTCCCTTGCCTGTACCGCACGGGCCGCCAACTGCCCGCGAAAGGCCGCGTCGCCCATCACCCGTGCCAGCGCGTCGCTCAACGCGGCGATGTCGTTCGGCGGCACCAGAAGTCCGTCGATGCCATCCCGGACGATATCGCGTGGTCCCGTGTCGCAATCGACGCTGACCACCGGTACGCCGTGCGCCATGGCCTCGGCCAGAACGTTGGGGAAACCCTCGGAAAGCGAGGTCAGCGCAAACAGATCGGCCTGGTCATACCACTGCGCGATATTGCCGGCCACACCGGGCATGGCCACCCGCTGCGCCAGTCCCATGCGGTCGATCGTCGCTGCCAGATGCGCACGCTCGGGGCCGTCGCCGAGGATGACCAGATCCCAGTCGGGGAAGGCCGCCGCCAGGCGCACAAAAGCGCCGATCAGGGCGTCGAAGTGTTTCACGGGTTCGAGGCGGCCGACGGCGAGCAGGAGCTTGCGCTGCGGCCGACACAGCCTGGCAAGACTGCGCCGCGGCGGATTGTCCGGCAGCGGCCAGGCAATGGCATTGGGAATGACAACGACCCGTGACGCCGACGTGCGTGTTTCGATCCAGTGTGCGCACTCGCCCGTCAACGCGACCACCGCCGACAGCCGGCCGTACAGGGTGCGGCGCAGGACGTGCCACAGGCGACCGAGCGGTGCGTGCGGCGGATAGCACCGCTCCGAACCGATCGTGCGCAATGCCGGCAGCCACCAGCTGGCAAGCGCCAACAGCACATTTGGCGTGCTCATCATCGCAAGCGCGACGTGCGGCTGAAGACGGCGCAGCAGGCGCCGCAGCGCCAGCACGCGCCGCACGTTCTGCCACAGACCATGGAGCGCATGACGACTGTCCCCGGCCAGATGGAGCGACACGCGCACCACCCTGCGGTCAAGCGGATAAAAATCGGCGCTGACCGGGGCCAGTGTGACAATGGTCACCTCGCGGCCCCGATTTGCCCAGACATTGGCCAACGTGCAGGCAGCACGCTCGGCACCGCCTGCAGACAGGCTATGCAACAGCAACAGGATCTTCACGGGATGCGCTCCATTTCTCACGGACAGGGCGCAGGACGCCGCGGTGACGACCAGCGCCGCAGCACCAGCCAGAAAAACGACGCGTTCAGACCGTACACCACCATCGTCGCCAACGCGATGCCGTTGATGCCAAGACGCGGCACCAGCAAGAGGTTGCCGATCACCTTGCCGCCACAGCCGATGACGCCGGACCAGAAAATTACGCCGTAACGACGTTGGCTGAGCGCGTAGCTCACCAGTACCATCGACGAAAAATAGAAGGGCAACTGCGGCAAGCCGTAGCGCAAGACTTCAGCAACCTGGGCCGTGTCCGTGGCATGGAACTGGCCCCGCTCGAACAGGAGCCGTATCGCCCACGGCGCGATCAGATAGCTCAGCAGCATCACGACGACCCCGCCAACGAACATCAGGCGCGCCCACGACGCGGCGACGCGGTAGACGTCCCCGGTCGCGTCGGCGCTGGCCTGCGAGAACACAGGCAGCGTGGCGCGCGAGACAGCGATGGCCGCCAGGCCAAGAATCAACGACAACACCCGGTTTGCGTAGCCCAGCGTGGCAAGCGCGCCCGTGCCGAGACCGACCGCATTGAACTGGTCAATGATCACGGTAAAGCTCATCAATGCCTGGCCGGCAAGCATGATGCCGAAGCCTTGCCAGAACCACAGCCACTGGGCAGACGTTCTGGTGAAGACCGGTGCGACGAGCTCGTGGCGCTTCGTCATGGGCGCCAGCAGCGTGAGCAGGTGAACGGCGCAGCCGGCAACCGTGCCCCACACCAGCGGGCCGATACCGCCGCCGGTGAACGTCAGAACCGCTGCCGCGATGAACAGTGTCGGCACGCATTCGAGCAGGGTGTTGATGTGGCGCTGCGCCGCCAGCAGCCACGCCGAGAGCAGCGCGACCAGCAGACCGAGCGGCAGCATCACGAGCATGCCGGGAAGCGCCGTCGCGGCAAGCTGCGCCGAGTGCGTCGGCAAGCCGCTCCGGTCGAACCGCAACAGGGCGCCGATGCCCAGCCCGCCCAGCAGCGCCAGACCCATGCCGAGCATGAGCGTGAAGCCGGCCAGCTCGGCGCGAAAGCGCGGAATTACCTGCGGATCGGACACGCGCATGCGCGCCACCAGGGGCACCAGCACAGCCGTCAGCACACTGGCCCAGATACCAAGCGGCCAGGACACCAGGTTGTACACAAACTGGTAAGCATCGACCTCGGCAGAGAGGCCGTAGCGGTAGGCGACGACCATCTCCTTCACCGCACTCATCAGCTTGCCGAGCAAGGTGAACAGCGCAACAGTCAGCATCCCCCGAAAAATCGCGAGATGCTGCGGATCGGCGATGCGGCACCGTGTACCAAGCGCATTGAGCAGGCTCACTTGCACCACTCCCCGCAGCCGGGCGGCAGCATCGCCACCGACTGGAAATGCTTAGCTGACGTGGGCATGGCTCACACCTGCGCTTGTGGCGACATCCGAGGTGACATCCGAGGCGACATTCAAGGCAATATCGAAGTTGCTATCGGAGGTAACCTCGGCGGTGATGCCAGCGCTGGCAACAAGGCCGTCAGCCGCGACTCCAACGGCGCCCTCAACAGCATCTGCGCGCGGTGCCGCACTGGCAAGGTGTGCGCGATACCACGGCACGGCTGCCCTCAAACCTGCATCGATGCGGTACGCCGGCGCATACCCGAGTTCACGCATTGCCTTGCTCACGTCCGCCTGCGAATGGTGCACATCGCCAGCGCGAAACGCGGTGTAAAGCGGCTCCATGATCGCCGTCACGCCGTGTGTACCCAGAATGGTCTTGAGACATGCGAATAGCTGGTTCAGTGTCGTCGCGTCGTTGACGGCCACGTTGTAGATTGCACTGCCGGCAGCGACCGGCGCCATCGCCGCCAGCAGGTTTGCTTGCACCGCATTGTCGACATAACAGAAATCACGGCTCGTGCTGCCGTCACCATGGATCTGCACCTGGCGACCTGCCATCATTGCCGCAATCCACCTGGGAATCACGGCGGCATAAGCGCCATTGGGATCTTGCCGCTTGCCGAACACGTTGAAGTAGCGCAGGCCCACGGTGCGCAGCCCGTAGCAACGGAAGAACACATCGGCATACAGCTCGTTGACGTACTTCGTCAGCGCATAGGGCGACAGCGGCCTGCCGATCCGCTCTTCGATCTTGGGCAGGCCGGGATGGTCGCCATAGGTCGAGCTGGACGCCGCATACACGAACGACGTGATCCGCGCATCGCGCGCAGCGATCAGCAATTGAAGAAAACCGTTGATATTGGTGTCGTTGGTGGCGACCGGGTCCGCGATCGAACGCGGCACCGAGCCCAGCGCGGCCTGGTGCAGGATCTTGTCGACGCCCGCGACGGCATGCCTGCACAGTTGCGGATCGCGGATATCGCCATGCATGAACGTGAAGCGCTGCCACTGACTGGCTGTCACGAGACTGCGCACTTCATCCAGGTTGCGCTGGAAACCGGTCGACAGATTATCCAGACCAACGACGGTCTGATCGAGCTTCAACAGTGTTTCAAGCAGATTGGAACCGATAAAGCCCGCGCAGCCGGTGATCAGCCAGCGCCGGGGATGCGCGCGCAGCGCCGTCTGGATCGCGTCGTAGTTGTGCATGACCTGTTCCTGTCAGAGTGGCAAATCGGATGAATGTGCTCGTTGCACGGCAGGCGGATCGGTCAGATCGCCCTGCTCCTGGGCTGAGGCCGCAAGCCAAGAATGACGGCCGGGTGGCGACAACGGCCCCAGTGGCCACGCACCAGGCGCATGTAGACCGCCACGTAGACCACCATCTGAGCCAGGACCAGCGTCACGGCGGACGGCACGGTGTCGCCGACCAGCACGGCGGCGATCGTCGCAGCGCTGAGCCATGCGGTGACGAAGCAGGCCACGCCAGCGTTACGCACCCATATGTAGCGGGAAATGCGGATCCTGTTGCAGGCAACGCGCCGGTAAAACAGCGAATGCAGATGCAGCCGATCCGGCGCGCCGACCAGCGCGCTGCGCAGAAACTTTCGTCGGTAGATGCTGAACAACACTTCGATCACCGGGTACGCGTAAATGGCGAGAATCTGCCAGGCGTTGATGCCGGGATTGCGGACAATCGTCAGCACCGCGACTTCCGCCGCCCAGAAGCCGATGAAGTACGCGCCGCCATCGCCCATGAACAGGCGGCCGGTGGGGTAATTGAGCAGCAGGAAGCCGATGGTCGCGCCAATCCCGGCCAGAGCCAGCTGCGTGACCAGGAGATCTCCATCCTGCCATGCCAGAAAACCTGTGCCAGCAAGAATGACAACCACCGTGCCACCGGCGACGCCATGGAAGCCATCGACGATATTGATGGCATTGGACACGCCGGCCACTGCAAACGCGGTAATGCCAAGCGAGACCGGTAGCCAGTGCAAGATGCCGTCGAGCGCCCAGATATCGAGGCGTGGCAAATGCGCTTCCACCAGAAAGGCGGCGAGCACGGCGCTCGTGAGGATCGCGCACAGGCGGATGCGGACCGACACCTGTTTGGTCAGATCCTCGATGATGCCGGCCAAAAACGCAGGCATCGCAGCCAGCAACAGCAGCAGGATGAGCGTGTTCGTCTCGACTTGCTGCGCTGGCGGATAGCCAAACAGGCTGCCGCATGACGGGACTGCCAGCACGCCGGCCACCATGGCCACGCCGCCAGTACGTGAAACGAGAGTCTTGTGAACTTTCTGAACACCATTGACATCGAGATCGAATGAAAACTTGCCGTGCCAACGCTCGGTGAAGATATTGAGCATGCAAATGCATAAGCTGACCAACAATGCCAATACAAATGTTTCGACAAGCGGAAACAATAATGCTGATAGAAACATGGATTCAAGGCCATTGAATGTTTCTTTCAGCACCATCATGCCCTCCGTTCATATCCGAAAATAGTCGGCATTCACGCGTACGACACACCATGTCGTTGCCATCGGCAGTCTCGACATTCGCGCAGATCGTCTCGATACAGGCTTTTACTTTAGCAAAGAGGAGAAATGGAAAACGTTGAAAAAATCGATGCATCGGCAGTCGACGACGCTCTTCAGATGCATTTTTATGATTGGTTTCTTTTGCGACTAATCCCTTGGAAAATATCGGAAGATATTTTTCTGGATTACGATCGCCGCGCCGTGGTCACCTGGAATCATCTGCATGGCGTCGATGCGTTGCAGTGGCGCGTTGCACGCCGGATTGCCGCGTTTGCGATTGCAGTGAGGTCCATGCGCCGCAGCAACCGGCCAGCACGTTCACCCCTGCACAGTCGTCGCCGGTGCCTCGCCCCTTGCGGTGCTGCCTACCGTCTTGCCTTACCCCGCGGCAGGTGGCGCGTCGCTCTGCCCTGCGGCGGGCGACATGGCGCCCTGCGGATTCTCGTTGTCGTCGGCCAGCGGTGCCTGGGTACCGATCACGAGGCGCCGTACGCCCCACGTTGTGCTACTCCGGAGCTTGCGCCGCACGAGTGAGTTTTTCAGTACCGAAGCGATGACGCCGCTGGTCATGCCCAACATGCAGGCCAGCACGACCATGACCGGCAAGGCGAGCGAGATCGACTGCAGTGGTGTCTGAGCCCGGTCGACCAGGCGCACGTTGATGTGATTCGACAGCATCAACGCATCCAGCTTGTGGCGCATATTGAGGAGCTCGAAACTCATCTGGCTGTGCGCCAGCTTGTCGCGGTTGACCGCCAAAATTTCTTGCTGGGCCGCTGCAAAGCCCTTGCGCCGGGTCTCGATGTCAGCCAGGTCACGGCGGATCGAGGCGATATGCCGCGTCACGACCAGCATATCGGGGTGCCGGTCGCCGAAGCGGGCCGACAATGCGATTTTCTGCTGTTCTTTTGCCGTCAGTTCGGCCTGCAGTACGAGCGATTGCTGGGCCAGGATACGCGCGTCTTCGCTCAGGTCGGAGGCGCCATGCTTGCGCAAGAGTTCGTTGAGCCTGACGTCGAGCTCACGAATGCGGCGTTGCGCTTGCGAGACTTGCTGATCATAAAACACGAGCTGGTTTTTCACCTCGTCGGTTTTCTGCGCGGTTTGCTGCTGGATATACTGGTCGGCAATTTCATTGAGGATGCGGCTGACCAGCTCGGGATTGCCCCCCTGCAGCGACACACCGATCACATTCGATAGCCGGCCTTTTTCGGCGATTGCCAGTGACCGTTGCAACCTGTCCACCGCCTGCCCTTCGCGACTGCGGTGCAGTGTGAACGTCGCGCCCGGTCTGGCATGGATGGTCGTGACCAGGATGTCCAGCGGTCCGGACAGCGTCCTGGCGCGCAGATGTTTACCGACTTTGCCGTGCAACCGTATGCCGGCCTCGGGCTGGCTGAGCGTATAGGCATCATGGCCGCTGACGACCAGCTTGAATGGCTGGTCCAGCAGCGCATCAGGGACATTGAAGATGTCGACCCCCACCTGTTCGTTGCCCCAGACATAGCCGCCGAGACCGAACAGGCCAGGATCGGACAAGCCCGGATTGCTGCGTGCAATGAACGCGCCAACGACGGGAAACACGGTCGGCTCGACGGCGATATCGAGGTGAAGCGCATTGACCACCCGCGCCAGGACCGAGCGTGATCGCAGGATCTCGATTTCGGTGATGGCGGGGGTTTCCGTCTGCAAGTCGGCCGACGGGGGCGCGTGGCGCGTGATCTGGATCAGGATGTTCGATTCATAGAGTGGCTTCACACCCAGTGCGACAGTGATCGCGAAGATGGTGATGGCACAGGCCGTACCAACGATCAGCCAGCCGTTGCGCAGCACGTGCCTGATCCCGGACAGCGCTTCGAGCGCGTCACCGTCTCTTCCACGCCGCGACAGCGCCATGGACATCGGTTGCTGGGCGCGTTTCATGATTGTCCCGTGCCTGCATGCAAGCAGCGTGCGCTGCAGACCTGCAATGCGTCGGCAAATTGCCTGGCGACCGACCCCGCCGCTACCGACTGCGCGCACATCAAGTACAAGCGCGTGTGGTAATGGCGTCCGCCCACCACCGGCACCGCGCACAGGTGCCGGGCGTCGAGCGCCTGTTGCACCTGGAACCTGGGCAACCACGCATAACCCACACCCTGTCGCAGGATATCGATCGCCCGGTCCGGATGACAAACGCGCCACGCCCCCGGGGGGTGTGACGCCGACTCGGCCGGGCTGGCAACGCCCCCGTGTTGCTCCGGGCCGATGACAATCTGGGAATGCGTGACGAGCTCATCGTACGTGATGGCGCGCTTGCCTGACAACAGCGGATGGGCGGGATGGGCCACGGCGATGTGCTCGACCTCGAACAGGAAACGGGCAGCAAAGCCCGCCACCGGTTGCGCGCCGATGGCGATGTCGACCTCGCCAGCATGCAGCGCGCGCCGGGCGCCGTCGGGCGTGACTTCGCTGACGCTCAGGCGCATGTCGTGCGACGACGGCGAGCAATGCCGCACGGCCTGAATCAGCAGGTCGGACGGGAAACCGGGGTCGATTGCCACGCGCACGTCAGGCCCCCAGCCCTGGCGCAGATTATCGGCCAGCGCCTCGAGTGCATTGGCGTGCCTGACCAGTTCGCGTGACCTTTCCAGCAACCATTGGCCTTCGGCAGTAATGTGGGCCTTGCGGCCTTTCAGTTCCAGCAGAGAGAGGCCGAGTTGCTCCTGGAGCTTGGCAACGGCGTGGCTGACGGTCGATTGGGTTACGTGCAAACGATCGGCGGCGCCATCGAAACCATCGTAATCAATTACCGCATGAAACATTTTCCATTGCTTGATACTGATACGCGGCATTCTGGTCGAATACGACGTGACCGTGCCGGCTTTCGCTGCAGCGCCAATATCGATGACCTGCGATATACCCGGCACAATATCCAATGCCTCAACCAGTTTCATGGCGCATCTCACTCATATTATCCGTGCAGATATTTAATTGAAAAAATCTTTTAAAAATCGTGCGCACACGCGCAATACCATTGCATGGTATGCAGGATATCCGGGACGGATTCTGCGTACCATCAATGCATCGGAGCGTTTGGAAAATGAATGAAGGGATCAGCGCTGGCTGAATTGCACGGCAAGTAGTGCGCCTGCCAATATAACCGAGAATAAATTCCCTATTAAATATTGTGCCTAAAATATTTTAATAGGGAATTAGCTTGAAAAGCGGCGACCGACGGCAGCCGCCCTCCATCAACCATCCTGCATCAAGCCCCGGCCAGCACCGACAAATCCAGCACGGCCAGGCCGCCCAGATCCTGCTCGGTATTGCCCGCGAACGCAGCGCGGCTGGCGGTGCCGTTCTTCAGGTACTTCTGTACGACCGCCTTCACCTGCGCCTGCGTACAGCCGAGCACGCTCTGACGGAAACGCTCGCGCGTGGCCATGTCGGTGCCGCGCCGGAACATGCGCCAGCCCAGCCGCACCGCATCCCACGGTGCTTCCGGCTTGTCGAGCTTCTTGATCACGCCGATGATGGCTTCCTCGACCTGCTCGTCGCTGTAGTCGGACGCCAGGATGGTGTCGACCGCCCCGTCGAAATCGCGGTAGGTCGCCGCCAGGCGCGGGTCGCGGAACGACGCCATCGAGAACACGCCCGAGTCGCCCGCATACGATGCGCTGCCGCCATACGCGCCGCCCGCCTCGCGCAGCGCCGTGTGCAGCACCTGGTTGGTGAACAGCTCGGCAGCCACGCTCAGCGCGCCGGCGTCATCGTCGTGCGACATCGGCACTGCCCAGGCGATATTGCAGTGATTGACCTGGCCCGCCGCGTGCAGCGCGACATTCGCCGGTGCTTGTGGCGCAGCTTCTACTGGCCGGTCAGGCGCTGAAGCTGCACCAGCGGCGGTAGCCGACGTCGGCCAGGCTGCCGCCAGCAGGCGCGCCAGTTCGTGGCCATCGTCGCCACTACCGGCGCACAGGATGCTCGGGCGTCGGGCCACGATGGCGGCGTGGATGCGCGCCAGTTCGGCCGCCACCTGCGCCACGCCTTCCGGCGTTGCGGCCAGGGTTTTGAGGCGGGCATTGAATGCCAGCGCCGTCGGTCCGGCAATGGCGTCCTGGAAGCGCCGCACCTGCGCCAGCGGCGCGCTCACGGCCATGGCCGCATAGTGGCTACCAGCCTGCGCCAGGTCGTCCAGTGTGTTTTCGACCTTGCGCTCGAGCAGATAACGCAGGCGGACGGCCTCGTCGAAGCGTGGCCGCGCCATGTAGGCGTCGAGCACCGCAACGATGTTGGCATGCTCTTCGCGCAGGGCGTTGGCCGATACCGTCAGGTCGATGCGCAGCGCGCCGTCCGGCAGCTGGAACGGCTGCAGGTCGAAGCCGAACGACGGCACCATCCGCTGGCGCCAGGCGCCGGCATCGGCATAGTCCTGACCTTCCAGACCCAGGTCGTCGCGCAGCTGCGTGTACAGCGCCAGCCATGGCCAGTCGGCGGCCGGGATGGCCGACACGTCATACACGATGCTGGCCGACGAAATGCCGTTCGAGCCGATGCTGAACGCGTGGATGTCGTCGGCAGTCGGTGCAAAGGCAGGCAAGGCGCGTGGCTGCGTGCTGACGTCACCGGGCCGGATGCGCGGCAGCACCTGCGAATCGAAGGCCGTCTTCTGGTGCGCTTCGAGGGCCACAGTATCGGCCGCAATGCGCGCGCGGTCGGCGTCGGTCAGCTGGGCCGAGGCCTGCGCCAGGCGCGCGCTTTCCAACGCATCACGGTCGGAAAAATAGGCAGCATCCGGCACGATGGTCGAGACCAGGCGGCCAGGCGACGTCAACAGGTTACGCACGAGCGACTTGAAGTAAGCCGGATCGGCGATATCGCTTTCCATCGCCTGCAGGATCGCATCGCTGTCGAAGGCGGTGACGACGTCGCCATCGCGCATCGCGACCGGCAGCGCCACCAGCAGGCGTTCGAGCACGTTGGGCATGCTGCCGCTGCGGGTATTGCGCTGCTGGTATTTCAGGTCGCGCAGCGCGGCCTGCAGCGTGGCGTGCTCCACGCCCTGCTCGGCCACCTGCTCCAGCGTGGACCAGATCAGCGCTTCGGCCAGCGGTGCCTGGGCCTCGGTCAGACCCTCCATGCCGACGTGGAACAGCATCTGGCGCGCACTGTCGTCATGGCCATTGAAGCCGGACGGCCGGCCGTAGCCCGCGGTCTCCATCGCGTTCATCAACGGCGCTGCGGCGTCGCCCAGCAGACCGGCCGAGAGCAGGCTCGCTTCGAACGCCACTTTCGGGATCGCCGACTCGCCCATCAGCCAGGTCATCTGTAGGCCGAATTCATTGTCGCGGCCCTGCTGCGACGGAATGCGCACGGTATTGCGCTGTGGCGCCGCGAAGGCGCTGGCCAGTTGCGGAACGCGGCGCGCGGAGGCGTCGATCTGGCGCGACAGCACACGCTCGGCAATGCGGGCCTGGACTGCGGCAGCGGGCAGCGGCCCGGCCGTCATGAAGACCGCCTGCGACGGGTGGTAGTGACTGGCGTGGAAGTCCTTGAGCATCTGGTGCGTGAGCTCGGGGATGGCCAGCGGATCGCCGCCCGAATCGACCTCGTAGGTGGTGCCGCTGAGGATGGTCGAGGTCAGGCCCTTGTACAGCGCATGGCCCGGATCGGCAAACGCGCCCTTCATTTCATTGAAGACCACGCCCTGGTAACCGAGCACGCCATCGGTGAGCGTGTAGCGCCAGCCCTCTTGCAGGAAGTTCAGGTAATCGAGCTTCGGGAAGAAGGCGGCGTCGAGGTACACGTCGAGCAGGTTGTAGAAATCGTTTTCGTCGGTGCTGACGAACGGATACACGGTGCGGTCGGCATAGGTGAACGCATTCATGAAGGTCGCGGTGGAGCGGCGCAGCATGGCGAAGAACGGATCGCGCACCGGATAGCGCTGCGAGCCGCACAGCGCCAGGTGTTCGAGGATGTGCGCGCGGCCATCGCTGGCGTCGGGCACGGTGGGGAAGCCCACCAGGAAGGCCATGTCGGCGCCGCTGGTGGTCAGGTGGATGTGGCGCGCGCCGGATGCCGGCGCGACATACTCTTCCATCGTGGCCTGGAGTGCAGGAATGGCGTGACTGCGGAGGTGCTCGAAATGACTCATGTACGGTTCTTTCAGAATATGGCTATGGTCGTGGTGGGCCATGAAGACGTTCGACGACGGCATGACGACCACAATGCCCTGAAATTCTACCCCGTGCCGGGCACACGCGTCGGCGCCGCCCAAACCTTCGCCACGAACCCATCAATATATTAAAAGATATTTTGTTTTTCGATATAGTGTGATTCAATGGGGTCTGACGAAAGCGATACCATGAACCATCCTCCAGAACCATTCGACCTAGTTGAGATGCAAGCCGCCGCCGTGCGCGCCTGCGCGTTGCTCAAGACGCTGGCCAATCCGGACAGGCTCCTGCTGCTGTGCCAGCTGACGCAGGCCGAATACTGCGTCAGCGAGCTGGCAGAGGCGTCCGGCATTGCCCAGCCCACCCTTTCGCAACAGCTGGGTGTGTTGCGTGAGGAGCGCCTGGTTACGACCCGGCGCGACGGCAAGCAGATCTATTACAGCCTGGCCAGCGACGCGGCCAGCGCCGTGCTGCAGGTGCTGTACCAGCAATTCTGTGTGCAACCAGCGGGAGATAGCGATGACCGTCAACTGGATTGACTTTACTCCCTGGACCGCGCTGGGCGGCGGCCTGCTGATCGGCCTGGCGGCCGCCATGTTCGTGCTGTTCAATGGCCGCATCGCCGGTATCAGCGGCATTCTCGGCGGCCTACTGCGCCCGGCGCCGGGCGAGCGCGGCTGGCGCATCGCGTTTTTGCTCGGCCTGATCGCGGCGCCACTCGTCTACACGCTGGCCGCCCCGTTGCCCGCCATGCGCATCGATGCCGGTACGGGCACGCTGATCGCCGCCGGCCTGCTGGTCGGCATCGGCACCCGCTACGGCGCCGGCTGTACCAGCGGCCATGGCGTGTGCGGGCTGGCGCGCGGTTCGGCCCGTTCATTGGCGGCGACGCTGGGCTTCATGGGTGCGGGCTTTGCGACCGTGTTCATTGTTCGTCACCTGTTGGCTTGAGGAGAACCGCATGCGCATCCTGATGGCATTGATTACCGGCCTCGTGTTCGGCATCGGCCTGATCGTGGCCGCCATGACGAACCCGGCCAAGGTCCTCGGTTTTCTGGACCTGGCCGGCCGCTGGGACCCGTCGCTGGTGCTGGTGATGGCCGGCGCGATCCTGCTGGCGCTGCCGGCATTCCGGGTCGCTGCCGGACGCCGGCAATCGCTGCTGGGCGAACCCATGCATCTGCCGACAGCCACCCGGATCGATCGCCGGCTGGTGCTGGGCAGCCTCGCGTTCGGCGCCGGCTGGGGGCTGGCCGGTTTCTGTCCCGGTCCGGCGCTGGCCTCGCTCGCGACGGGCGCAGTGCAGCCGCTCATTTTCTGCGCCGCCATGCTGGCCGGCATGGGCGTCTTCGAACTGCTCGAACGGCGCAGGCCCTGATCCACCGGTCACAGGAGGCACCATGATTTTCAAGCAACTTTTCGAACCGCTGTCGAGCACCTATACCTATCTGCTGGGTGATCCGCAGACCGGCCAGGCGATCCTGATCGACCCGGTGATCGTCAGCATGGAGCGCGACCTTGGCGTCCTGCACGAACTGGGACTGACACTGGCCTACACGCTCGACACCCATATCCATGCCGACCACATCACTGCGGCGCTGGCATTGCGCAACGCGACCGGCAGCAAGATCGCCGCGCCCGCGTTCGACTGCCTGCCGTGCGCCGATGTGGCGATCGAGGAAGGCCGTCCGTTCGAGGTCGGCGGCATGTCCCTGCAGCCGCTGCATACGCCCGGCCATACCGATGGCCACTTTTCGTATGTTCTGGGCGAACGGGTATTTACCGGCGACGCATTGCTGATCGACGGTTGCGGTCGCACCGATTTCCAGAACGGGGATGCCGATGCGCTGTATCGCAGCGTGACCGAAAAACTGTTCGCATTGCCGGATGAGACGCTGGTCTATCCTGCGCACGATTACCAGCAGCGCCACGTTTCCTCAATTGCCCAGGAAAAACAGCGCAATGCCCGACTGGGTGCCGGCAAGACGCTGGAGGCGTTTCGCTCGATCATGGCCGAGCTTGCGCTGCCCTACCCGACCTTCATCGACTATGCGGTGCCGGGCAACCGGGCGTGCGGCGTGTGTCCGGCGGATCTGCCCGAACACCTCGCCCAGTATTGCCGGCAAATGGGCGTCAGTCTGCAGGGTTGATGCCTACGCGCCCCAGGGGGCCGGGCCACGCTGCAATCGTGCTGGTGGCAGCATCCATCGCATTCGTCTTATGATATGCCTCGCTACGGCCGCCCAAGCAAGCCGGCCGGCACCTTCTTCGTCAACCAAAAGGAATTCCATGTCCGAAACACTCACCGTCTCCACCGCCGAACGCGGTTTCGATTGCTACGTGGCCCGTCCCGATGTCGTCGGCACCTACCCGGTCATCATCGTGCTGCAGGAAATCTTCGGCGTGAACGCCGGCATCCGCAGCATCGCCGACAACTACGCCGCCAAGGGCTATATCGCCGTCGCCCCCGACCTGTTCTGGCGCGAAGAGCCCGGCGTGGAGTTGTCGGAAGCCAATGAAGCCGACGTCGCGCGCGCATTCGCCCTGTACAAGAGCTACGATTTCGACCACGGCGTGCAGGACATCGCTGCCACCATCAGCGCAGCACGCACGATGGAAGGCAGCAACGGCAAGGTCGGCGTCACCGGCTACTGCCTGGGCGGCCTGATGACCTACCTGAGCGCAGCGCGCACCGATGGTGATGCATTCGCGGCCTACTACGGCGGCGGCACCGACAACTATCTGTCCGAAGCCAAGAACATCGGCGCGCCGTTCCTGTACCACCTGGCCGGTGCCGACGAATACATCGGTCCGGACGCGCAGGAAAAGATCAAGGCAGCATTTGCCGACAGCAACGATGCCGAAATCCATGTCTACCCTGGTTGCGACCACGCATTTGCCCGTCCGGGCGGCGGTCACTACGACCATGACGCGGCCACGCTGGCCAACAGCCGCACCGACGAGTTCTTCGCCCGTACGCTGCGCTGATCCGGCGCCTGACGCCATGTTCGTCTGCCGGCGCCATGCCGGCAGACGATGGATGTGGAAATTTCCGGCCGACTTGAACCGGATGCAGACAATTGACTAGTTTGATCAGAAGTCGGCCGATTCGTATCAGCTATTGCTGTTGATCGAAAGCACGAACCGATAATCGTCTTGTGTTTCTTGCTGGTGTGAGACGTGTTCGATCACGAATCCACACCGTTGAAGCACTTTTGCCGAACAAATATTTTCAGCATATACATGGGCGACCAGCCGAGTCAGATTCCAACGTGACCGTGCCTCCTGAATCAACCGCCTGACCGCGAGTGTTGCGAGCCCTTGCCCACAAGCACGCTCGGCAATCCGATACCCGACTTCTGCAGATCTTTCCGAAATCGCGATATCTTTCAAGTTCGCCCGACCAACTATTTGACCGTCATAATCTTCGATGACAAGCGGATGCCACGTTCCGTCAGCAAGGCCGGATAAATACGAGGCGATATGTTCAGTAACGCCTTCGACTGAGTAGAAATCGGCGTTGCGGGCGTCAATATGCCGCTCGAACCATTGGCGATTTTCCAATTCGAATTTCAGCAATTGTTCAGCGTCAATAGTTTGCAGAGTACGGATCTTCAAAGGCCTCATAGCATCATTTACGCTCCAATGAAAAAAAGCCGGGGTCAGGTCTGACATTTGGACACAGCCTCAGCTTTGCACGGTTTGAGTCCAGAGTATACAGTCCGAATTCAGATGTGACGTTTTTCTCAATCTCCAGTTGTCAGCCGACGGGGTTTGCAACGAGCCGATTTTTCATCAGCAATGGCGTTAAAAGACGAACATCTTTAACTACGTCAGAGTCCGCGCCTAAATGTCAGACCTTACCAATAAGTTCAATAATCATATTTTGATGGTGAAACTATAAAGCTCTCTGCTTTTAATACAGTAACGCCAGTGCTTTTCTGAGTTGGCTTGAGATAAAGCGCTTCGCGCGTTCGCAAGACCAACCACTGCTTCACCACCTTACGATCTTTATCTGGCGAAAAAATCTGTGTTGGCTCACTTACTTCGACCAACATCCCACCAACTTTCATTTGCGCGAGCGCACTAGCGGTTAATTCAGCTGTTAGAGTAGGAAGGAGTATAGGCAGCAAAGTAATCAATGCTGCGATAGCTAGAGGCGCATACCAGAATTTCGCTTTGCCACTCACACCGCTTGATAGCCAAAAATACAGATAGACTGTAATTAAAAGGGTAATAAAGACCATACCTCCAACCAGCACCCATCGGGAAGTCACGTATGCAACGAGAAGAAAATAAGTGATGAATAATCCATTTAATAATGAAATAAATATTAATGACCAATTATCAGCTCTCACTGCAACTAGAACTGCGGCACCAAAAAATCCAAAAGATAAAATTAAAAAATTAACGAATATATTTCCAGCCAAGACACCGAACGCATGAGAATCACCACTAAAGATCTCGTACGCGAAAAATCCTTCAGTCCTCATGTAAATGATCATGAATAGTGATGGCAGAATTGCTACCGTTGCAGACAAAATCGCTGATGCACCGAAATATTTTATCAGTGATTCCGCATTACGAGCCATCAACAAATGGTGCTTACCAATAAAATTGACAATCGAACTCTTAAAGACTAAGGCAAGCATTAAAACTGCAAATGTAAGCTCCACATTTAACTCCAGAATTTTAATTATTTTTTATGATGGCTTTTAGCGCAGGAATTCATATCATTTTCGCTTGACATCGTTCATATTCGCAACTTTATCCAACAAGGAAATTTTGAATTTAAAGTAAACAATACGTGTTGACTTAGCTAACCGAAACGAGAGCGATGTTGGATTTTAATCGGTCTGCAACCTCGAGCTCAGCATAGCAGGTCACGGGTATGAAAGAGTCGCAGATTGTCACGAAGGACTAGATCCGAGCTGAAGCAGACAATGGGATATAACTTTACCTAGTGTTATATTTTCCTTTTCATTATCTGGACTCGCACATTGAGGCAGGCCAAAAGTTGTAAGCGATAATAGTCATGGCACTCAAGCGTGGGGGCAGATACGGAGTCAAGGCTATCAAAACTATTTCGCCACCATCATCACCAGCGTACGTTACCGACCATCATGCGTGCGGCATGCCCAAACAATTCATGCTGTAATGACAGCGCGTGGCGGTCAGCACGCGCCCCCAGCGTCCATTGTCACTCCACGGAGTCAACATGATCGAATCGGTCGGCACACCCACCCTCTATCTCTCCTTCACCGCGTTCGTCGTCGTCATGCTGGCCATCGACTTCTTTGGCCTGAAAACGTCGGGCGATCATAAGGTCAGCACCAAAGAAGCGGCCATCTGGTCGCTGATCTGGATCTCGGTGGCGCTGGCCTTTGGCGGCTGGTTTTACTGGTATCTGGAAGGCATTGCCGGCCCGGTCGTGGCCAAGGCCAAGTCCCTTGAATACCTCACCGGCTACCTGATCGAAAAGTCGCTGGCGGTCGACAATGTGTTCGTCTGGATCACCCTGTTCGGCTTTTTCGGCGTGCCGCCGCAGTACCAGAAGCGCGTGCTGCTGTATGGCGTGCTGGGCGCGATCGTGCTGCGCGCGATCCTGATTTATCTGGGCGCGCTCCTGCTGGCCCAGTTCCACTGGATCCTCTACATCTTCGGGCTGTTCCTGCTCTACACCGGTATCCAGATGCTGATTTCGGCCGACAGCGAACCCGACCTGGCGGACAACAAGGTGCTCAAATGGCTGCGTGGCCACATGCGGATCACCGACGAATACCATGGCGAGAAGTTCTTCATCATGCGCGACGGCCTGCGCTTTGCGACGCCGATGTTCGTGGTGCTGATCATGGTCGAGATCACGGACGTGATCTTCGCGGTCGATTCGATTCCGGCGATCTTCGCCGTCACGAGCGACCCGTTCATCGTGTTCACGTCGAACGTGTTCGCCATCCTTGGCCTGCGCGCGATGTACTTCCTGCTGGCCGACATGGCGGACCGCTTCCATCTGCTCAAATATGGCCTGGCGGGGATCCTGATCTTCATCGGCATCAAGATGCTGCTGCTCGATATCTACAAGATCCCGACCGGCATCGCGCTGGGCGTGGTCGGCGTGATCCTGGCCGGGTCGGTGGTGGCCAGCCTGCTTACCTCCAAACCCGTCCCGAAAACGCCGCCGGGCTGATCACGCCGCGGCGGCAGCGGCGAAGCGCACCTCGTGCAGCAGCGACTTGATCTCGGGGATGCACGAGCCGCAGTTGCCGCCCGCCTTCAGGCAGGCCGTCACCTGCCCGGGCGTCTGCAGATCTCCGGCCCGGATCGCGGCGCAGATCGTGTTGCGGCCAACGCCGAAGCACGAGCAGACCGTCGGTCCGGGGTCGGGCCCTGCCTGCACGGCGCGGCCGGCCAGCAGCGTGGCCCGCTCGCGCGGCCCCAGTTCGGGTGCGGCGAACAGTCCGCCCAGCCACGCGCGCGTCGGTAAATCGGGCGTACGCGCCACGAACAGGCAGGCTTCCAGGCAACCGTCGACCAGCAGCGCGGCGCGCAGCATGCCCGCCGACTGGTCCTGGTACTCGATCCAGTCGGCATCCTCGCCCGCTTCTTCGCTACCACCCAGCAGCGCGCGCGCCATGTCGGGCGTGACCGGTGCACGCCCGGCCAGCTCATAACGAATGAAGCCGCTGCCGCGCACGCGCGTCCAGTGGGCCACCCCCTCGAGGCTCAGATCGTGCCGGCTCATGATGAAGCCATACCAGGCGACGCCGAACGGCTCGATCCGCACCGGCGTGTGCTTGAATTCGGGCTCGCCCGAGACCGGGTCGACGGCCGGATTGACCAGCGCCCCCACCCGTGCATCAGACGCCGTCTGCCCGTTCCAGTGAATCGGCACGAACGCGGCGCCGCGCGCGATACCGCCGCCGTGCGCCACGCGCGCGACCATCGCGCCCCAGCGTGAGCTGATGCGGGCCAGCTCGCCCTCACGCACACCGGCCAGCAGCGCATCGTGCGGATGCAGGTCGACGAACGGCTCGGCCGCGTGGCCGGCCAGGCGCGGCGACTTGCCGGTGCGCGTCATCGTGTGCCACTGGTCGCGCAGGCGGCCCGTGTTGAGCACCAGCGGAAATTCACTGCAAGGCACATTGGCCGGCGCGCGCACGCCCGTCGCGATGAAGCGCGCCTTGCCGTCCGGGTAAGAAAAGCCGCCGCTGCCGAACAGGCGCGCGGTGCCCTCCCCCGCTGCGTTCAACGGCCACTGCACCGGTTGCAGCGCGTCATACGCAGCGCGGCTCATGCCAGTCAGCGGATCGAGCCGGAAGGCTCGGCGGTAGCCATCGTCGTCATTCTTCCAGGCCGACAGGCGCGCGTGTTCGTCGAAAATTGCATGCGCGCTGTCGAAGTCGAACCCGGCATACCCCATGCGCTGCGCGACATCGCACAGCGCGCGCCAGTCGGCCCGCGCCTCACCCGGCGCCGGCAAGAAGGCACGCTGGCGCGAGATGCACCGTTCGGAATTGGTGACCGTGCCATCCTTCTCGCCCCATGCCAGCGCCGGCAGCGCCACATGCGCATACGGCGCCAGGTCGGTGCTGGCCATGACGTCCGACACCACCACGAGCTCGCAGACAGCGAGCGCGCGTCTTACCTGGTCAGCGTCCGGCATGCTCACGACCGGATTGGTCGCCATGATCCACACCGCTTTGACGCTGCCCGCTTCGATCGCGCGGAACAGGTCCACGGCCTTCAGGCCCGGCTTGTCGGCGATGCGCGGCGCCTCCCAGAACGTGCGTACTGCGTCGCGATGCCCGGGATTGTCCAGGTCCAGATGGGCTGCGAGCATATTGGCCAGGCCGCCCACTTCGCGCCCGCCCATCGCATTGGGCTGGCCGGTCAGCGAGAACGGGCCCATGCCGGGGCGGCCGATGCGGCCGGTGGCCAGGTGGCAGTTGATGATCGCGTTGACCTTGTCGGTGCCGCTGCTGGACTGGTTCACGCCCATCGAGAATGCAGTGACGACTTTATCGGTGCGCGCAAACAGGTCGTAGAACGCGTGCAGGTCGTCCTGATCGAGGCCGCAGGTACGCGCCACGTCATCGCCTGCGTTGGCGACATCGAGCGCCGCCTCCAGGCCGGTCGTGTGCGCTGCGACGTAATCAGCATCGAACGCATCGCTGCGTGCCAGGTGCGCGAGCAAGCCGTTGAACAGCGCCACGTCGCTGCCGGGTTTTAAAGCCAGGTGCAGGTCCGCCAGCTCGCAGGTGGCCGTGCGGCGCGGGTCGAGCACGACGATCTGCAAGTCAGGACGTGCTTCCTTGGCTTTTACGATGCGCTGGAACAGCGTCGGATGACACCAGGCCGCGTTCGAACCCACCAGCACGATCACATCGGCCAGCTCGAAGTCCTCGTAGCAGCCCGGCACCACGTCTTCGCCGAAGGCGCGCTTGTGACCCGCCACGGCGGACGACATGCACAAGCGCGAGTTGGTGTCGATATTGGCGCTGCCGACGTACCCCTTCATGAACTTGTTGGCGACGTAGTAATCCTCGGTCAGGATCTGGCCCGACACGTACAGCGCCACCGCGTCCGGCCCGTGTTCGGCGATGATGCGGGCGAAGCCGTCTGCCACGGTGTCCAGCGCGGCGTCCCAGCTGGCGCGCGCCAGCGCCCCTCCCTGCCGCACGGCCGGATGCAACAGGCGGCCGTCCAGATCGAGCGTCTCGCCCAGCGCCGAGCCTTTCACGCAGAGGCGACCGCGATTGGCGATGTGTTCAGGGTCGCCTTCGATCGTCGCGCCGCCGCCGGGAAGCGCGGTCGCTTTCACGCCGCAGCCGACGCCGCAGTAGGGACAGGTGGTACGCACAGTGTGGATCGGAATGGTCATGGGGTCGCTTTCTAGGCAGCCTGCGCGTCGCACAACGCAGGGCCGAACAACAGGCGGTCGCGCATTGCCGAGATGTCGACGCCGCGTCCGATCAGGTCGAAATACCAGGGGCCGTCGGCCACGTCGCCATACA
>Ga0308170_10000752_pt1 | contig 36706 bp, 25 predicted proteins | sample PhyBR2_2_FD_202136 | JGI IMG/M metagenome (GOLD analysis project Ga0308170, IMG submission 202136) | Phyllosphere microbial communities from UC Gill Tract Community Farm, Albany, California, United States - DLSLSB.R2 | ecosystem: Host-associated > Plants > Phyllosphere > Unclassified | place... | reverse complement strand
AATGAAATGGCTCAAGACATAGCAGATGCTCTGAAAGACAACAGAAGCTTAAAGAGTTTAGATATTATTCCGCCTTATGATACTTCTATTGAACATAGAATTCTATTGTATAAGGCTATTGAAAAAAGTATAACCTTAGAAAAAATTATGTTCAAAAGAATTAATGGCGGCGTTATTATAGTGTCAGGTAGAGTACCTACTGAAAACAATGATGATTGCAATACGTATAGCAAATCATCAGAGTTTCGAAGGATAGAATTTTTTTTATGTAATTATAGTAGATGCGCATAAATAAATTTTTTCAATCTAAGTACACTTATTTATCTGCAATTTTTACTTTTTGTTCGTACAGTTCGAAGCAATGTTAACGACAACCCTTTTTTGCATTTTTAAGGCGAATTTTTGTTTGAATAAATTAAGTAAAAAAATAGACTTTTTAAAATTTTATAATCTACATATCTTTATATTCACTTATTATTTTCATTACCTGAATATTTTTAAATTGAAAAAATCGTATTTTTAAGTTAAGCAAAAGTTTACGACAGGTAGTAAAAAACATTTAATACTTAGTGTTTGACCGTTTTTGATCAAGACATTGAAACTTGTCTCTTTCATAGATAAATTAAGGCTCTCTAATGTACTTGTTTTTGTATATTCTGTGAAATATTTAATTTCATGGATAAACTTTCATATAAATACTAAACATATTCTGTGTTTTAAATGATTTCGTACAGAAATAAGCTTTTTAATAAAGTCTAAAATCAAAGAATATTGTATTTAATTATAATTTAGTTCAGATTAAAAAATAACACTAGAAAAGGCAGACCTAGCAATTAATACTTTTATTTGTCTTTCAGCCTGTCTTTAAGATATTAATGATATTCTCAATAACATTAAAGTCATATAAACTAAGAACTTTTGTAAATTGGATGAAATTGCAACACAGATTAAAGTAATCATTTGTACAACTTAAAATGAAATCTGTATTGTTCAAAGCTCTTTGGCACGCAATGCTAAAGAAAGTCTAACAAAGTGTATTTTTACATATATAATCTAAATATTAATAAACTATTTAATAGCTGTCTGATGTCTTTCTCAAACATTCATGTTTGTATAATTTGTTTGCCTAAAATAAAGTGTAAAATTAAAAAAACTTGATGTTCCTGGCGAAGAATTGCAATAATATCTTATTTTTAGTAATTTACAGTGCATTTCAAACACTTATTTGTAAACTCTAATTCATTTACAACAACGCGTATATCAACCTTATGTTATGAAAATTATGGTTTTCATAGGTTGTTTATATTGATAAAAATTTTTTGTTATTTTTCAATCAAAAATTTGACAAGCAACAAATAAATTGATCATTTTGTAAGAAGTAGGAAAGTATTGTTCGAAGAAAGAGGCTGCCTCTTTGTTCTCAATCACCACTTATTTTTATCCACCAAATAATTTGGTGTAATTATTGTATTTTTCTAAATTAAGCTTAAAATAGCTTATTTCCAAATCAATACAAAATTTGGCACAAAGTTATTATAATAATCATATAAAAGGCACAAAAGTATTGTAAAGAAGTGTCTTGGCTGCCTTTTATGCTGGATATCTTAGACTGATTATTCATCCTTTGCTGTCTAATGCATATCAACTAACTTGCATCCAATCTCCCAAGCATTTCCCTTCCTTTTGTCCTGATAAACAAAATCTGGGCTTTCAAAACAATTAATATTTAATTTCCATAAATAAAAGGGAAATTTGTGGCCCATGAAAATTTCGGAGAGCATGCCAAAAAATGATCAAGCAGATAAAGTCGCAATTGAGCCCATGTTAGATACATCAAAGAAGAGATACGTCATATTTCCCATAGAATATCATGATATCTGGGATTTCTACAAGAAGGCTGAAAGCTCGTTCTGGACGGTTGAGGAAGTCAATCTGATGAGCGACCTGGAACACTTCAAATCTCTCACCAAAAATGAGCAACATTTTATCAAATATGTGCTAGCATTTTTTGCAGCATCCGATGGGATTGTGAATGAGAACTTGGCAGAGAGATTTTGCTCTGAGATAGCAGTCTTGGAGGCCAAGTTCTTCTATGGCTTCCAAATAGCCATAGAGAATATCCATTCTGAAATGTACTCAAAGCTGATTGAAACTTACATTGAAGATGAAGAGGAGAGAAACTTTCTATTCAACAGCATAGACAACATTCCTTCCATCCGGAAGAAGGCAAGATGGGCACAGAAGTGGATTGAAAGCACAGAAGACTACGACACCAGGGTTGTTGCATTTGCCTGTGTGGAAGGAATATTTTTTTCAGGTTCTTTTGCATCGATCTTCTGGCTCAAAAAGAGGGGGCTGATGCCTGGACTCACATTTTCAAACGAGCTGATTTCCCGCGACGAAGGCCTGCATGCTGACTTTGCCTGTTTGATTCACAAGCACTTTGTTAACAAATCCAAAAAGATCAAAGAAATTGTGGCCGAGGCTGTGGAGATCGAAAAGGAGTTTGTCACGGAAAGCATTCCCGTAGATTTGATTGGAATGAATGCCAAGCTCATGTGCCAATACATTGAGTTTGTTGCCGATCGATTGCTGTACAACCTTGGAGAAAGCAAGATTTACAATGCTAAAAATCCGTTTCCTTTTATGGAAAATATCTCGCTAGTGGCCAAAACTAACTTCTTTGACAAAAAGGAGGCAAACTACCAGAAGGCCTTTGTTGGAATAAAAAACAACGATGACAAATTCACAACAGATGCAGATTTCTGAATAAAACTATTTATTTAAAATTGTATCCATTTATTTTATGCATGCATAAAGAGAAGATTTCTGTATTTTAAATTAATGCTCTGAATTTCCTGTAATTTCAGCATTCTACTTTCTGGAATTCAAATTCTTAAAGTATATTTCAATTATTGTCAATGTATCAATGTAATTTTTAATTTTGTGAGACTTCAGCTTGTCCTTTGTAAGATGGGCATCATTGCTTTGCCTAGCATTTTGGAACCATATTTGTATGGACCTCGGGTTAAGATTGAGCAGAACTGCAAGAGTGTCTCTTGTCTGTGCTCCAGGATACGGCGTTATTTTAAGAATGTCCGTCAAGACCCTGATTTGAAAATCACTCTTGTACTTGTACCCCTGATCCTGATAGGTCCCATCTTTAAAAATTCTTCTCAGCTTCAGGATTCCCAGGGTTGCCTCGTAGGTTCGTATCTCCTGCGACTTGGCCAGTATTCTCTGTTTTTGCTCGTCTGTGATGTGTCTTTCACCATTGCTGGCTTTATTTGATATTTTAAACATGTCATACTCAATCACTGGAACTGATCTACAATCTTCATAGCAGCTTTTAGATAAAGCCAGGGGAGAGAGATGCTGGTGGATGGGTCCAAAGCATCTTTGATACAAGTTTGTACAGACAGGCATTTCACCTTTGAAATATCTCTTTTGCAGACTGTTGTATCCTGAATCTTCGTCTAAAAGGCAGCTATTGGGACTGTAGTTTGTCAAGTTATAGCTGAAAATATCCTGAGCTTCCTCATTTATGCCATTTTTGCGGTTGGGTAGTCTTTTTGAACTGTTATTGCTGTTTGAATTGTAGTTGCTGTTTGAATTACAAATGCTGCCAATATCAGAATCACAAGCCAAATCCATTTCTAAACTTTGTACTTTTTTGGTGGATAAATTATTCTGCATATTAGCATTGCACAACTTCCCATTCTTCAATTCTCCAGGACTTTGATCTGTGTTTTTCTGTTCTAAAACTTGGAAGGCATTCTTCCTTACATCCTCGTCCTTTTCGTTGCTCTCATTTTCCTTTTTACAAGCACCAATTATTTTATTGGCGTCTCTTCCATTGTGGACATTGGCTGATTTTCTGTTATTTTTTATTTTCTCCACCGTTTTATTCCGGATGCCAACCTTTTGAAACCTTTCTTGCTTCTTTTCCATGCTGCTAATCCTAGGGCCGCTATTTTCAGACTCGTACCCACCAGCAGCCTCAGAAGAGCTTGAATCATACATAATTTTCATATGGCTCAATTTCAATATTGTTTTGATCTAAAAAAATTCTTATTCGAATTTCAATTTCATTAATTTTTTGATAGATTGATATATTTAACATGGCAACAGCAAAACTTGACATTGCGTTGACGAATGCAATTTCTAATAATCTCCCCTTGGCTTTGATATTTTTGCTAAAATTCTATCTTATTGGCAAGATATGAGCCATATTGATAGAATTAAAAATATTAATGGATGCCAGTGCTTCCACAATCAGATAAACAGATTATAGGAGAGGCATACAGGCATCAAGCAAAGACTATTAGCCTGTGTTTAGTTGAAATTACAAAATTTTTACTAGATTTTAACTTAAGTTTACAGTCAAGTCTGCGCCTAAAAATAGCTCCAAGTATAAAATTAAAAATTCATATCGCACCAATCATAATTGCCTTTAAGCTTTTCTGTCAAAAATGTCAATTAAAGAGTATATTATAATATTACTAATAAATCATTGTGCAATATTAACAATATTTTTGTAAAGAACCAATATTTATATTATTGACATAATAAAAGAAAAAATGCTATAAAAAATTAATAAAAGAAAATAGTTGGAAAGAAATGTTTTTTGCTTTTAGGAACAATTTAAATAGTATAAATTTAATTAAAAATTAATATGGACAAAAGTTTGAGCAAAAAGCCTTGAATAAAGCACAGGAAAGCTTAGAATAAACAGTATCACATTGATAAACTCTCTGCTGTTTTACAAAGATTTTGTTCTTTTGAAAAAAGCATATTTTTATTAAAATTGATAAATTAAAATAAAATATTTTTGGTATGTTTTAAATACACCTGTTTTAAGTTAAGCAGAAAATATTTAGAGAACTGATTAAATAAGTTTATATTCGATATTATCTTTTTTTTTGAAAGAGAAGTGTGAGTAAACTGTTGCATTGTTTAATAAAGAATCCTGACTATTTAAATGAATTGCTGCATATTATTTAAGGCCATACACAAAAAAAAGGATGCCTGTGCTTCTTTGCAAAATGTTATTTTAATACAAAAAAGTAACTTAATCAGAATTGAGGAAAAAATCTTATTGTTTATTTTTTACAAGTTTTTCGGGTAAAAGATCAGAATAAATAAAGTGCTGTGTAACTACGCGTTTCCCAAGCACCTCCTCATCATACATCTTCAGCATGCCTATGTTAATTGTAGTCCATGGCAACTTGCAAATATTTGACAACATCACTGAGCTATTTTCTTTTTGAGCTTCTTTAAACAGTCCTTCGTCAATCATCTCGATTGTAGACCTTTTTGAGAAATTTTGGGAAGACCCAAAAACGTAAGGCAATAGCAAATAATCGTCGATAGACCAGCATCCTCTTGAGCCAGCAGCTTCAATGTTGAATTTCCTAGTGTACTTTCTGATAATTTTGAAGTACTGCGATAAAATTGATTGAGCATTGGAAATGCTGAATTCATCTTGATTCTTGTATAATTCGTAAATATAGCACAAGAAGTTCAACTCATGGCCAGTCCCAAAGTCCATTCTTATTTTGTTGCCAAAAGAATTCCTCAAATATTCATTTTCAGTTGTATTTTCTATTTGCTGAATTACCTGGGCCATTGCAGGATTTGCATATCTTCCTGCGGCAGAAGAGAGAGGGGTTTTCTCTATTATGTTGTTGATTATGTCCAGCAACTTGCCATCCTCCTGCACTTCAGACTTTGTGTCATCCTCCTGCATTTCCGATTTTGTGTCATTCTTTTGTATTTTAGACTTTATGCCATTGTCTATTTCAAATATAAAGTCTTTGATGTTAAGATAAGCCTCTGTTTCTCTAAAATTTATGTTAGGATTAGTTTTATATTTCCTCTTCTCCATGAATGGGATTAAAGACATAAATTTATCAAAAACTAATCATAAGAAAATGATCAATTTTACCAAAGAAGTTCGTTTGCAGCAATGCTATTCCTAATTTGTGAGGGGTGAAAACACATTGGTAAATAATGTTAGTTGCAGGTCTGTCTTATACAATAAACGTTATTTATTTATGTGTCTTTATCTTCCATAATGTAAGCAAGAAATTCTGAGATTTCTGATAGACAAAACTATTCAGCTATTAAATAAGACATAAAATAAATAATAAGGAAAACTAAATAATAAGGAGCTTTAATTGGTAACATAAATAATATTTGGTTTCACTCAATACAGATTTTTAATATCAGAATTCTTTTGTAAAAATTTTAAGGGGTAAAATACATCTGACCAATCAGAATTAAAGCAAATAAATTCAATTGATTTCTATTGGTGCTTGCAAAAGTAATATTGCAACAGACCAATAAGAATTTAGTATTTTAATTCATATTAATAAGATTACAAATATATTGTCAATCAGCAAATCAAAAAATAAATTGTTTATGAAGTAAAATTTCTTAAGCCCCTTAATGGCAAGTCATGATGGAGATGAAAGCAAAGAGAAAAAGATATTGGTAGTTAACAAGTCAGAAGAAGGAAAGAAAGGCGGCTTGAAAGACAAAGACGACAACAATATTGCTGTGATTCAAAACAAGCCCCAGAATCTTGCGCCATTAAGTGGCCCTGGATTCGGAGTCGACGATGATTCGATCAAAAAGAAGAGCAAGGAGAGTCAAATTCTTATCAGACCAGATGAACCAAAGGAGTTAGCTCCTCTTGGAAACGTAGGTGCGATTATGAATGCAGGAGACGAATCTGGAAAAAACGGGGGTGAAAAGGGGATGACCAGCAGCAAGAACACTGAAAATGTTTCAGACTTGCAAGAGAAACCCAAGGTATCAGATAAGGAGAATGAGGCGGCAGCAAAGAGCCAGAACACAGGTTCTGAAAATAAAGCTACTGATCTAAGCAGTAAGAATGGCGATAAAAAAGTGTCTGACAAGAAAGAAGAAGACAAATCCATTGGGGATAAGCTTAAGGAACACGGGACAGCTATGGCTGCCGGCGTGGGTGCAGTAGCTGGTACTGTAGCAGCAAAAGTTCATAGTGCTACCTCGGGTAACAAGAAAGAAAGTGCTGGTGAAAAGAAGATGCCTGATGAGAAAAAGATGCCTGATGAGAAAAAGATGCCTGATGAGAAAAAGATGCCTGAAGAAAAGAAAATGTCTGACAAGAAAGAAGATAAGCCTGTTGGAGAGAAAATGAAGGACCACGGAAAAGCCATGGTTGCCGGTGCGGCTGCTATGACTGGTGCAGCAGCAGCAAAAGCACATAATGCAATCTCAGGCGACAAGAAAGAAAACACCGACGAAAAGAAGATGCCTGACAAGAAAGAAGATAAGTCTGTTGGAGACAAAATAAAGGACCAAGGAAAAGCTATGACCGCTGGTGCAGCTGCTACGACTGGTACAGCAACAGAAAAAGCACGTAATGCAATCTCAGGCGACAAGAAAGAAAACACCGACGAAAAGAAGATGCCTGACAAGAAAGAAGATAAGTCTGTTGGAGAGAAAATAAAGGACCAAGGAAAAGCTATGACCGCTGGTGCAGCTGCTACGACTGGTACAGCAACAGAAAAAGCACGTAATGCAATCTCAGGCGACAAAGACAAGAAATCAACTATGGATGCATCCAAGAAGCAATCTCAGCCAAGAGGCAACGATGCCAAGCCATCAGAGTCTAGAGACACTAAAGGACAGGAAGAGAAATCTAATCACAACATTGGCATGAAAGCTGGTGCCGGTGCAGCAGCAGTTGGTGGGGCAACCTACGGACTCAACAAAGCTGGATCAGGCAACAACAACCATGTTTCGATAGATGAAAAGAAGAACGAGAATATTCCAATTTCCAAGAATGAAAGCGATGCACCTGAGAAACTTGAGAACCTTGATGAGTCATCAGTTCTCCACGATCTCCGGAAAGAGAATAAGATTCTTGCTGAGGGATTCATTTACAAAAAGAGACCTTGGCTCTTCTGTTTCTGGGTTAAAAAGTATTTCATACTTCTGAGGACAGGAGATTTGAGCTTCATTGAAGTGGATGGAAGTGGCGAGCAACAAAGCCTTTGGAACATTAAGCAAGCTAGTGCCTTCAACAAGTTAGACTATCCTGATTATTCTTGTCCGTACAGAATCACGTTTGCCTGCAGCACTGCCAGCGGGTATCTTTCATTTGACACTATGAAAGACAGAGATTACTGGTATGAATCGTTACAAGATGTCTCGAGAAGCAATTAAATCAAATTAACGATTTTTCTTTTGCTGTTTTCGATTGTGTAATTTCAGGAGAATTTATGCAATTTGATTTTTGTAAATAAAGTATGCATAAAATAAATCAGTGTGATTTGTCTTGCAAAAGAGATTATGAGTACTTTTGTCTGAGAAAAGCAGTGAGATACAGGTATTCTTAACACTTACAAATTATGTTTGTTGAAACAACATTATCAAATGAAAAACTACCCAAAAACAGTGTTCTCATGCAAGCATAAGCTCCAGCATTTTCTTATCTCTATATTTTTACCCACATATTTTGTACTTTCTCCTATCTTATATTTTTTTATTTGTTAAGGGTAATGGCCAATACGAAGAAAAGAATGCTCACTTTTCAGACACCTAAGAAAAAGGCAATGACACCCCTTCGGTCGTCAAGTCGCTCCTCCCAGGAGGACACTGAGAACCCCGCACCCAAGGCCCCCAAAAAGACCGAGGAGAAGCAGAGTCTTGAGAACAAATTGATAGAGGCATACAGAGAAGAGAACAACTACTTGAGAAATCTTAAAACCGATGCTATTCTATACAGCAAGCTGCTAGGAATCACAATTTCAGAAAGCAATGGTGTCATAAACTTCACAATTGAGAGATCGTCCTCAACAGGCTTGCGAAGGCTAAAGTTTAATCTCGAGGACAAAGACGATGTCTACGTTTTTACCTTGGAAGACTCAGAGAACTGTAATATTCCAGACTATTTCTATGATGTCCTTGAATTCGACAAGAAGGCCTTCTCATTATTCTTTTACAAAGCAATGCAGGCTGTTTATGAAACACGAGTTAATCAGTAAATTATAGAAGTTTTTTTCTCATTTTTTCTTGGTTTGAAAATATTTTAACTTCAGTGTTGATCTGCAAAAACTATGCATTTTTATTGCATATTCTTCCTTTGACTTTCTAAGATAATTATGCATAAAATAGACGCTGAACTGTTTCTATTATAGAATCAATACCGACTTATTTCTTACATAGAATAAACACTTTCTTATTTCTCACATAAAATCAATACTTTCTTATTTCTCACATAGAATAAATACTGAATTTTCTCTCTGATTGCAGAGAACGCTCTTTAGTGCCAGAACTTCCAATTCCTTACAATCAAAATCTACTGGCCATTTTGTTCGTTTCGCAATTTCACCTCAGAAAGGTTTCAAGTTTTTTATAAAATAGTTGCAAAAACCATTGGCATGGCATCAAATGCATTGCAGGAAGAGTTAAAAGATTCTAAAGCCCAAGAAAATATAATAAAGAGCAAGATGCTTGCCAAAAGTGCAGAATCCAACCTAAAAACCCTCATTTCTGAAAAATATAACGAAGAAAACATATTCAATCAGATTCTTTTGATCAAAAATTTTCAGGAGGATGAACTTGAATTATTTGATGATTTTGTTTGCAAAAAATTTTTAAAAAAGAAAAAAACTTCCCTTCCAAATCGCAAAAAGACGGACTCTGGCGAGCTGGAAGCAATATTTACATGCTTTTTGAGAATAGCAGGCGTAGAAAACTTGGTTTTGAATTTACTGGCTGCAAAGTCAATTCCTGAAAAGCTAAGGCTAAATGTACAAAAGCCTGTGCCAAAACTGTCATATGATCGCTTTTTTGCTCACAATGCCCCATTTTCAAGCTACAAGATGCATGAACTTGCAAGTAGCTGTCTCAAGGATGATTTTGAGGATACAAACACAAACATACTAGCATATCTAATATGCATTAACAAAGAAACGCTCTACAAAGGCCCTTACGAAGCTTTTTATATCATTGACTATATTTTTAAAGACGAGGATCACTACAAAACACCTTTTAGTTTGGGAGATAAAAATGAACTATCTTCTGATGTTAAGACGGTTGAAAGTTTTCTTGATCCAAGGAACAAAGAGATTCTTAAAGCTAAAGAAATAATTTTAAATTGGTCTAGGCACTGCAAATATACTTTTATTGGTGTGCTTTTCTCTTTTAACTTCAAAAACTTCTTTGAAGTCGAAGTTTTATATTCCAGTGACTTTCCAACGATTGTGAGGATTATCATAAATAAAAAATCACACAAGCTTTTTTTGGCAAAATTTGATTTCATCTTGAAGAACCTCGGGATGATAAACAGCAATGATTTGGGCAATGCATTCGAAGCACTGAGTATAAATCCAGAAATAGCTCCTAATAAAAAAAATAATCTGGCCAATTTGGCAAGGCAAATTTTGGAAATGAGCTTCTCGCCTGAACATTCCAAATCTACGGATGTTTTGCTTGCGAGGCTATACAATGAAAAAATTTTTGGTCAGGAGCAAATAAAGGATTTCATAATCAATACAGGATACTGCTCGTCATGCTTCTTTGCAATCTGCAAAAAAATAGACCTAGACTATATGAAGTGCTTTAATCTATGGCTAGAAAAACTCAAAAAATACACGTATAGCTCCTCTAAATTAGATCTGATGAGCAGAAAGCAAGATATGCTCTGCATTGGAAAGAACGATTGTTTTGATAATTGTTTGAAAGATGTTGATTTGGTCAATATTTCCAGGTCAAATATCTTCAGAATTTATACTTTGCAGGGATTTAAAAAGGTTGTACGAATTTTCAAAGAAATGAATGTTGATCTTCCCATCGAGAAGATACTAAAGATTGATCAAAATGCTTCCAAAAATTTGAGAGGATCGATAAGATACCAAAGTAGCCCAAAGAAGGAGCACATTGATAGGATTGTTTTTTTGCTGTTACAAAAAGACAACATTAAGATCCCTTATAAGATTCTCAAAAACTCGATTCATTACGAATACATTAGCAGCTCTATACTGATAATGTTTAGGTCAGGCAGTTTCAAATTATTTCAGTATGGGTATAAAAAGCTTCTAAAAGAATCTCTGAAGATTACGCAAAAAAGAAATATGGTTATTTTGGACAAAAGTTTGAGGCTCAAAGAAATGGAAAATCTGAAACGGGATTTACAGGACATGATTTTTATGGAACTAAAAAACCAGCAATATTCAAAGTTCTATCAAAAAATCCTGGGCTTTCTGCTGCGCAAGAAATTCTTAAAAAGTTTGTTTTTTATCAGTCCTTCGCCGTATGGCTTAGCAATGATCTCAAAATTTAAATCTAAAACTGATTATAATGGCACGGTCAACGATAAGTTTTCATTGGAACCTGCAGAGACAGATGATGGAAGCACCCGCCTTCCAGCAGGATTATACTTTTTCAAGAGCAACCTTAAAATCGAAAATGTATATAAAAAGTTTATTTTTTACTGTGACATTGTTGTGTTTAAGGGCTATATGAACGATATGACAATTCTTAGGATTGGCGATGAGCTGGAAATCAATATTGTCAATGGTGAAATCATAGTCTGCTCACCTTCTAAAAAAAGAGATTCAAACGATCCATTCTTGTTGTTAAGAAAGATGATTAACTTATTTGAAGAGAGCCCACAGGCAGGTAAAACACAAAACAGAGACTCTCGACTCCCAATTGACAGAAATGAGATTTACGGGAATCAGAACTGCAGCATTTCTACTTTAAGTGATTTTGGGGTTTTCAACGGCAAAATAGACTTCAATAAGAAAATTGATGCTCTTTCGTTCAAACAGCACGAAGCAGTGCACATACACATTTCTCTGACATATAAAAATGACACTGTTTCTATTATTATTAATGACTGTGCCGAGGAAAAATTTTCTGCAGCAAAGGTCTCATTTATAGAGGTAAATGAAAAATTTTATGGGGCAATTAAGAATATTTTCTACGCTGAATCAAATAAAACTCACAAAAATATTGGGAATTACAGCCAATATCGAGAATTAAGCAAGGATCTCTGCGAGACCCACATAACTGCAGATATTACAACAAACAGACAGTTGTTTGACAAGTTTCTGGAACCGATCGGGAAAATTTTGAGATACGAAGATAAGAGAGGCTTTTTTATGGATTCATACAAAATTTTCTATCTTTCATCAGAAAAAGACTACGTAAAAAGAACAAACATTGTTAAAATACAATGAAACGCCTTTACTCAATAAATTTTTATCTTGTTGATTTATAGAAATCTTTGCGTCTTTCCAACTTTAGAAGAACCTGTTTAATTATTACAGCTTGAAACTAAAAAGCCTGACTGGATTTTACAGGATCATTCAAATTATATTTCACAAGCTCATTTTAGATGAGACTCTGCATCAAGATTGAACTCGTGGCAATAGTTTGAAAGCAAATCTTGAGCCTCATTGAGCAAATTAACAGATATTTTTGCCTGCCTTTCCGTTGAAAACATAATCTTGGAAGCTGGTGACTCTGGAATACAAGTTCTGAGATTGTATTTTAACAAACAATTTGTTTCCAGCTCCAAGTCGGTAAATTCTTTTTCATTGTACAGCTTATCTACCGCAATGTCACATCCATTAGCCAGTTTCATATACTCTCTCCTGATACAGAATTCAGTGATGCTAAGAGGGAACCTGAGAAACTTTAAAGATGTCGTTCTTATTTTTTTAGCATATTTTAAATACGACACAAGAACTTCAAACACTCTGTAGTTTTTCTTAACTGCTTCAGTTGAATCCAAATAATTATCTTTGTTTTTGTCAATGATACAGTAAAAAATAAAAGCAGCAAACAAGGTCAGCATGAACAAAGGAAAAAAGAAATTAGATGTTTGGCTGAACAGAGGGCATGATAGGCCTTCTACACAGGCAGAAAGACCTGTTTTACAAGCGGATATAGGCAGAAATAGATTTATAGTTGCTAGAGCAAAAAGTAAAACAGAAGACAAGGTTACCAGGCAAGACAAAAACGGAACAAGATAGATGCTGATATAGTTGTATATTATTCCATTGCCGTAGGGATTGCTTGAGGTGTTCCCCATTATGAGATATTTCACAGTGATAAAGCAAATTAAAAATACCAATCCTAAGAGCGGGTTGTATAATGCCATTACTAATATAGTATTTAATCTGTACAGATAAAATGCAGATAAAAGTATTCTAAAGAATGCTCTGTCAAATATTGTTTCTTGGAGATCTTCAGATCTGAAATACATGACGGATTCTGGATTTATAGTGGAGTCATAATCCTCATCCATTCTTCTCTGACCAATATTACAAGCATTGTAAAATTTTTTATCAAAATATCCGACAAAAAATTTCAAGAAAAAGAAAAGTGGAACACAGCCGAGTAATATAATCCTGTCTGCAACTGCAGAATTTTGAATGCCTAGAAACACCACAAGATATTCCCTTGCTATTCTAAGGAGACAAAAGTTTCTGAGGGGAATGATAAAAAAGATGTAGAAGGTGATGAGCCTGAAAATTTTGGGTATTAGTTTTTCATACAAAAAAATATTGATGTTGTAACGATAACACAGAATAGCAGCAAGGTATAAGATAAGAAGGAATGAGCCTGCAGCTATAACAATTCCATTTTCAAAAAGAGGCTTAATCCATCCGTCGTACACACCAATTCGCAATCCTTCAGGATACCATCCAATCAAGATCTGATAGAATTTCAAGTACTCGTTAACCAGGTAGCTGTAGACTAGCAGTATGTTAGCATTAGCGAGCTTATACATTTCAGGGCAGTAAATTAAAATTTACAAATTTGTATTTGTTAGATCTTTCTGCAAATTTTTTATCATAATCGATAGTAGAAAATAGAATACAGAATCGCAACTTGTAAGATGGACTACCAAAGCATGTTAACCTTACAAAAAGGTCTAAAGTACACTTTTATCTCCTTTTTTCTTCAAAAAATAGTTTGTGTTGTGAAAGTTTTCAAAATACAAATTTTAAGATAGCAGAATGGCAAAAAATAAGAACACTTTGTTTCAAGCTTGGGAGAATGTGCAATGAAAACAGATTGGAGAGCTTTCATTTGTAAATAAATTTATTAAATAAGTAAAGTCCCATTTAGCAGCCAAGTTGCCGAAGCCCAGGATTGTTTCCAGGACGTCTGAGAAGCTGGCGCAAGAGTTGGATATTGCAATTTCCAGGGTATCCTCCGGCATTTGAACCACCAAAAGCTGTGCCTTGTGATCCTAAACGGCTCCCAAGCATGTCATCACCATATGCAGGTTGGAACATGCCGTTAAGATGGCTGCCTCCCAAAATACCTGGAATGTCAAAGCTGTTTCTGCCTCTTCTGCGGCCATGTCTCGAGCGTGGGTAGCCAAAAAGGTCGTCTGATTCGTCATCATAGTCAGGACGGCGTCTTCTGTGCCGTCTTCTACCTGATCCTCTGGAGTTCCTGTTTCGGCCGCTGCCGAGGCAATCAGACAGCGGATCTTGCATATCATTTCGACCACGGCCATGCCTATCGTGTGAGCTTTCGCTGTCATCATCTTCTTCATCGTCATCATCGTAGTATCCATTCCCATTTCTACCACCAGCCTGAATTTGAAGTATATTTTTGATGCAGTTCAGATCGTTTCTAATGTCTACGTAGCTGTCGCAAAATCTGCCCTGGCACATGTTGAATATCGCAGCAGACTCCTTTGTGCAGTACGCCCGCTTGAACTTCTTATTCTCATTAAATCCCAAACACCAATCGTCTTTCATAAGGATATACTGGTTGGGCCCATAGTAAACTATTCTAAAGCTCTGGCTGCTACTGTCGCTCTTAGGCTCAAACTTAAAGCTTTTGGGGAAGAACCAGAATCCGTTTTGTTGCAGGACTTTGTTGTCCTTCCCCTCAATGCTCTTATCAGCTATGTTTTCCTTGGTATTAAACTTTAAGGACACAGCTTCCTCGAATGTTCCCAGCCTAAGCTTGTCGTCTGACCCAACTCCCAGGAACTTATCCTGATCATGGATTTTCAATGTTATTCTATCCTTATCCTCCTTGTTTTTGTTTTTCTTCTTTTTGCCTGCATCAAGAAAGCCAAAGAGGCAAGCCAACAAGAGTATAGCACATGTTTTAGGCATCTACCGTTTGAGAAAAATTGGAAATAACTAATTTTGATGAAACATAAGATGAAACGTTTCATTAAGTGTTTCCAGTCAAAAGGTGACACCAAAAAATGCAGGTATCAAATGCAAGCGAAAAGCTAAGCTGATGCGTTTTATGACGTTTTTGATATTAAAAATATACTTTTAATAACTCATTTGTAAGTTAAGGATGTTTATTTATATTTTACACTTTTTGAAAAATAATTTCAATAAAAGTCAAAATTATATTCTGAAAATAAATTAAATTCTTTATAGCATGCTGTTGAGGTTTAGAGATTCTTGATTATCTGAAAAGTATCGATATCTGGCCTGTAAGAAATGAACAATCCTAAAAAGTATCGGTATCTGAATTGTAAGAAACAATGAATTCTGATTGGTCAATTTTCATTTTCCTTTTGTAAATTAAAAACTAAGAATGATGCTCAAAAGTATTATGTTATAGACTTTTGTTAGCTATGAAAATGTGAAGCCATTGTAATGACTGATTAAAAATAAAATACTGTTGAAAAAAACAGAAATAGCCTTTGATAATCAGATTTTGTATCATTTGAGAGACTTTTTGTAATCTAGAATTAGATTCTATATCTAACACATTTGCTTTTAAAAAGATGCTATATTAGCCTTTCTTTTTAAACCCTTAAAATAAATATTAATTAGAACTAAAGTTTACTTAAGATGCTTAAGAATGCAGTCTTTTGAATTAAAATGCCCTAATTAACTTGCTGTTTTTGAGACAGTAAAAAAAGTAGATTTCAAGCAAAAAAGCTTTGTAATTAACATTGATATTCATCACAAAAACACCTATATCTAAACTAGAGCTTGATACGTCAAAACGATAAGTTGCCTGAAATATGAATGCCTAAACACAACAATAAACTGTGTGAGAGAACATAAATATTCTGGTGGATGCAAAAATGATGAAGCTTGTAGTATTTGCACTTTTAATCTATTCAGTTAGGACAATACTGCTGAGAGACAATCTAGAGAAGCTATTCTTAGGAATATACAAAGACGGAGTAGTAATGACAGCAGAGCCTTCTGAGGCAGCCGACATTAACATCGAGAATCCTATTCCAAACGGGATCGGGAGCATTCTAAGCTTAGGAACTAAAGCAATTATGGCTGATGTAAAGGAAAAAGACAAAAGAAAGCAGTTAAAAGCATCAAAAATCAACCTCAATGATTCCCGCCAGCTGTTTAAGATTATACTTGTAAATGAGAATGTAAGATGCAAAGAAAAGAGATGCTTTGATTCAGTTGGATCGTTGGCTATCCAGCATGAGGACAAATGTCTGGGCTATTCCACAATTGTTCCCATTCAAAACAAAGATAGGCTTAATGTTGAGCTTGTAGATTGTTCAGACAGCGGAAACCTTGTAACATTTGTGATTTCTGAAAGGATGGATGGGACACCAAGGAATAAGAATGTTAAGGTAGGTGAGCAATCCAGCAATAGCCAGTACATGTATTTGGGATTTTTAAAGAAGGAGAATGGATATGTTGGGCACTTGCATTAAATAAAAAGCAGTACTAATTTATAACCTTTTTATTGTTTAAATTAGTTTTTTTTGATAGAGGTAGAAGTGTATTCGTTAGGAAATCTTGCATAGAAATTTGCCGTTACTTTCTGTTTACTGCCAAACTGAAATGTTAATAAAATAAGAGAAGTAAATTAAGAGTTGGATCATAGCTTTATGATGGCTAATGCTTGTTTTAATACAGAACTATGCAGTTATTCAGGAGTAATGCCAACAGTAAACTTTTATGCAAATATTTCACCTGTCAAATAATTAAAAATAAGTAGAAAAATCTACTTTATTATAAAGTGAAACGCAAGATGCCTAAACTGTCATTGGCGTGATTTAATAGATGTTATCTAATGCTAAGAGTTACTTATTTAAATGCAACAATAAATACAAAAACCAGAGTATTTCAAATAAATTTCCCTCTTGGAATGTAAACAAAAAAATAAAATTAGAGAATTAAAATGCATAAAGTGACATTTAAGCTTATACATTGTGATTGGCAACCTTAAGAAAGATAGACAGTGCATAAAAACAGTAACAGTTACAGAAAATTAAAGTATTTTTTTACTTTTCTAGTATTTTTTATTATAAATTATAAAATTTACTCATGCCCTAATGTCAGCAAGCATAGGATACGGAAGAGATTCTAGAGATGGTGGAAGACCACAGAGAGGAGGGCGGCAAGACGATAGGGGAAGAGCACCGGTAATTTCTGTGACCAAGCCCACACCTTGCAATGTTGTCACCAACTTGTACAAGTATACTGGAAGCGATCTGATTCTCCACCAGTATGCAGTTACATTTAAGCCTGAGGTTCTGTCAAAGAATGCGTTTTTCAAGTTTCTGCAGATGGTTGAGAAGAACAACTTTCAGGAGACATACGCCTTTGACGGTGTTTCCATTCTTGTATCGAACAAGAAGTTCCAGGATGCAACCTTGACTATGCCAATGAAGGACGGAGATCTAGTGTGCAGCATCGAGTACAAGCACACCTACGATTCCACAGACAAAAGCTCAGACAGGACATCGCTCATGCAGTGCATGGAGATAATCTCGCGCTATTACCAGAAGCTCTCTTTCCATGTGGAGAAGAGAAAGATATTTTCATTGAACTCTAAGGCGTTTGATCTGGGCTGTGGACTAGAGATCCAGTCTGGTCTTTCGTCATCCCTGAAGGTGAACAGAGACGGGTTTTACTGCAACCTTGACAGCATCTTCGGTGTGTTTTACAAGCCACTCCCAATGCTCGATGTTCTCACCCAATTTTGCCAGTCCATCGACAACAGGAAGAATCCGCTGAGAGATGACATGGGATCAAACTTTTACAGTGATTTTGAAAGGTTTATCAAAAGCCTGAAGGTTGAGACTATCCACAGGGAAAGGAATTCCTCATTTAAGGTCAGTGGTATCATCTGTGAGCCAGCATCATCCGTAGAGTTTGAAGTCGACGGGAAGAAACAGACAGTAGCGGAGTACTTTGCCAGCACCTACAAGCCTCTCAGGTATCCCCAGTTGCCACTTGTTGTGGTTAAGAAGAGAAGCATGACTATCTATCTGCCATTTGAGGTTTTAGCGTTGTGCCCCATGCAGAAGTATTCCAGAAAGCTTGACGAGAATTTGACTAGTCAGATGATCAGGTGTGCGGCCAAGAAGCCACACGAGAGGTTTGCTCTCATTGCTGAAAAGGCTGCTAATTTGTGCGCACTGCAGAACAGCACTCTTAAGCAGTTTGGTATGGCGTTTGACAACAAAATGCTTAACTGTAAGGGTGTCATCATTCCCGCTCCGCAGATAGCCTTTGCTGGAGATAGGACAGTCGCTGTCAACAATGGCTCGTGGAATCTGATCGGTGTACAGGCACTTTCAGGCATCGATATTAACAACTGGAAGATATTCACTTTCAGGTCCAACAGTGTTGTTTCCAATGACACTCTCAGCACTTTCACGAGCATTGCTTCTAAGTATGGTGTTAACTTCAAGTCCAAACCAGAAACAGTTGTGGTCAGATCGGTGGATGAGTTTTTCAATGCCAAGAAGGAATTCTTCAACTTGGTTATTCTTCCTGACAAGGGTGCCCAGAGGTACGAGGAAGTAAAGAGAATTGCCGAGACTTACCAGTCAGTTATCACTCAATGTATGCAATCTAGCAATATTTTCAAGCTTACCAATCCTTCCTTCGTTTCCAATCTTCTTCTGAAGATCAATGCCAAGAATGGCGGGAAGAACTGGACTCTGTCTAAGACACTGTTGCAAGACAAGAAAACCATTCTTATAGGCATCGATGTGAACCACCCTGGAGTCACTGATCTGGAGAGTCCGTCTATTGTTTCACTTGTAGGTTCCACAGACTACTCTTTTATCAACTACAAGACTATCATTGAGCAGCAGGAGAGAAGGAAGGAAATTGTTGGCTCTCTCAAGGAGAACACCAAGACACTTCTCAAGTCGCACTATGCCTCCACCAAAAGCAAGCCGGAGAGAATTCTCGTCTTCAGAGACGGTGTAGGTGATTCCATGTTCCAATCGGTCTACTCCTGTGAGATTGAAGCTATCGAGCAAGCCTGCTCTGAGTTGGATCCCAACTACAAGCCTGAAATCAATTTTGTCATTGCGCAGAAGCGCCACTCTGTTAGATTCATGAGCGAGGGTAGAAATTTAGTTCCAGGAACCATCATTGACGAGATAGGAACTCCTGACTTGTTTGACTTCTATCTTGTCTCCAGCAATGCCCTTCAGGGAACCGCTAGGCCTGTCAGATACCTGGTCATTCGTAACGATTCTAAGTTTTCCAATATGGAAATGTACGAGACTGTTTATCATCTCTGCCACTTGTATGCAAGAGCCACCAAATCTGTTTCTGTTGTGCCTCCGATCTACTACGCCCATTTGGGAGCTGCGAGAGGAAAGTGCTACCTTGAGAAGAACAACGAGGGAAATGTTGTTATGCGTGCCTGTAGCAAGGACATACAGAAGAATCTATATTATTTGTAATTAAAATATATAGTTTTGTCTTCTCTACTTTTTATTCTATTTTTATTTTATTTCTTTTTTGCGTTATTTATACTTTTCATGCTTTGTGTAATATCTATTATTTATGCTCTTTATGCTATTTTCATGCTATTTTATGCTCTTTATGCTTTAGCTTCTTAATTACCCAGAATAAAATGAAAATTGAAGTAAAGGAAATCACCTCCTCAAATATAAAATTTACAATACACTCGAATGTTTCCTTTGCAAATTCGTTGAGAAGAATCCTTCTGAGTGAAGTTCCTACACTTGCCATAGAAATTATCGAGATAAAAGAGAACAGAACTGTGCTGGCTGACGAAATGATTGCCCATAGGCTGGGTCTTATTCCCATAAAGCACACTGGAAAACTTATATCTAAGAATGACTGTGACTGTGATGGGTTCTGTTCAAGGTGCTCGGTAACATTCAAATTGCAGAAGTTCAACAATCCCGAGCTACAGGGAAGCAACAATATTGTTTCTGTGACTGGGCAGGATCTTGTAGCCCAGCCTCCCAACAACAATGCCATTTGCCACAACTCTCTCATTCTAAAGCTTGCACCACAACAACAGATAGACATAACCTGCATAGCTGTTCTAGGAACAGGCATTTCCCATGCCAAGCATGTGCCTGTTACGGCCGTTGGCTTTACCTACGACACAAGAAACAAAACAAGGGCAACCAAGCTGTGGATAGAGGAAGATGTTAAGAAGGAGTGGGACCAGATCAACCAGCATGACGATGTTGACTGGAATGATATTGACAGAGTGGACATGGATGTAGAGGTTGTTGAAGGAATGGGTGATCCTAAGGACATTTTGATCAAGGCTTTAGAAATCTATAAGAAGAAGATGGTTGGTATTCTAGAAGAGTTAAATTAAATTTTTGTTCAATTAAAATGTAATATTTGCTTTACGATTGTGAAAAAATTTTATTACCTACTTTTAGATTTGGTGAAAAATTTTATAAGTTTATGCAATAATTTTGAATATGCGTATAAACTTTAAATGAAGGCAATTTAGATGCATTGTTGAAATAATGCCTTTTAATATTTCTGTAAAAATATTACAACTGAAAAGTGTTGCAAATTATTATTTTATTGGTGAGATTGAATATTGGAACAATAATGTACTGAAGGTTTTATTTTATCGTTTTAAGATAAAAGTGTTTTGATCATTAAATGACATTAGGGCTCAAACATAACATTGTTTAACAAAAAATTAAATCTTAAAGACAATAAAAATTTTATAAAATCAAAAATATCTTTAATTTGCTACAGTGTCATCTTAAAATGCTCTTTTTCGGAACAAGATGAAAATTTATGAGATATTGGATCAGCATCGAAATTAAAATAAGACCATCTAATGTGAAATTGCTCAATACATTTAGCATTTCTGATGCTTTGAGGCTTGCAGAAGAATTGAACAGGGAAAACAGGCCAAAGGAGGAGACAACAGCATAATTGGCCGAACAAATCCAATATGAAAAATATGAGCTGTAAAAAAACAGATAGATTATTAAGAACGATGCAACACAGCACAGGAAAGACTCTACAGATTGATCTTGAATGTACGAATGCGGATGGATCATTAAAAAGTAGAAACAAATGAGAATCAGAACCTTGAAAACAAAAATGAGATAGCTAAATAAAAAGACAATCAGAACAGATAAAATGCAAGAAGCAGCCACAAGCTTGGCCGAGTTTCTCAGAAAATAGCCTGCAATTTTGAATGTAAGTGCTGTCATGTTGATAACATCGCCGTCATACAGATTGTCTGCAATTGATTTGATTTCTGAAATATAAAAAGGTATGAACATGGATAACGACAGCATGCAAGACAGAGGACTGTTGACCGAGCCTAGACAGAAAATATACAATAAAGACGCAACAATGACAAATGATGCAAGTCCCATGTCTGAATACACAGATTCTGACAAAATACTGAAGTTTGAAATCATAGTTTTTTGGAGTGGCTCCAGAAAGAGCTCTAGAAGACCCATTTGAGCAAATAAATAAAAGATCTTTACAAATATTATTTTTCAATTGTGAAAACAATGTCATTCAAAATATTGGGCTGAGGATAAAATATCAAATAGGATAGAGTAATGCAAAATAAAACATAGTTCTTGGCCGAAAGCTAATTTTTAGAATTTTTGAGCCAGGTAATTTCCAAGATTCAAAACTTGTCGATTAAAGTCTAAATTTTACTTGACTTGATATTTCTTGTATTTTAGTATGATAGCTCTATAAATAATAAAATTGCCGCAACAATGTTTTTTTGTTTTAAGACTGTAAGTCTTTTTTGATCAGAAAACTATTTCAAATATATTTTTTAATAATTAAAGGCACCATGTCTGTAACGTTCGAGAGAGCCACCATACCCATCATAGCGGCCATATCTCCCACGCGAGTCATACAGTGGACGACCAAGACTGCCGACCCTGCTGTCTGCTATGGTTCCCCTGAATCCGTTATAGTCCAATGAATCAGGATCTCTATCTCTCCCAGGGCTACCATAATAAAAAGAGCTGTTGTGGTAAGGCTTTGCTAATAACATTCCAGCCATCTGAATGAAATTTGCAATTATCTTCATAAAGTATGAGAAAAAATTCATATTTATGGAGTTGTCGCAGCTGTTATTGCAATAAACCTATGAAAAATGTCAAGTAGCACATGATATTAGAAGTGAGAAATGCAACTTTGTACTAAAGGTCACAATAATCCATAAAACATCGTTTCTAGCTGAGAGATAAGCGTAAAGAGGACACAGCTAATTAGAAAAATTTGATACATTAACACTTACTGATCACAGCAATGCCAATGATTATCGCTGAGCTTGCCAAAATAAGACTTAAAAGAAACTTTGTCAGAACTTGCAGATAAAACATCACTTCTAACCGAGAAGACAATCAGAGATCAAAACTAGAGCTTTTAATAGAAAAGATACAAGCTCTATTATGTAAAAATAAGAAAAAATTAAAAATACAGATTGATCTCATAAGATCTTTTGTTTTAAGATTTCAAAAAATAAACTATAGATTTATTCAAAACCCATAACCGCCATATCCTCCTCTGCCCCATGGGCCCCAGCCGCCGTAACCTCCATAGCCCCAGCCGCCATATGCATGGTCTAGTCCTCCAAATCCACCATATCCGTATCCCCAAGGTTTTGCAACTAACAAACTTATTGTAGAAGCGATCTTTGCAATGAAAAGCATGCACCGTTATTTTTTTCGCTATTTATGTCGGTGTAGCAGATGTTACTTTGAATTTGAGATAGAAATCTGTCTTTGAGAGTTTTTTGCTTGGCGAGGTGCTTAATTTTTTAAAACACGGCCAAAGAGAGACTGATGATAGTGCAATAACAAATTACACACTCATTTTTAAATCACAGAAAACAAGATAATTTGATAAAAATATGCCAAAATTGGCTACTTATTTTACAATGCTTACTTTACGCCAATTAAATCTACCTACCTTGATATCAAAAAAATATATGAAGTAAACTATATATATTGTTTAATAAATAACTTATAACTACTATTATGTATTACTTATGATAAAAAATATAATAGTAGAAAAAAATTTACTCCAGAACAGGCCAAAAACTGTGATCAAAGAAACAAGATCAAAACTATGATAAAAAACATGTATTTTCATTGACGGCTCAAAAGTTGCTTATTTAAGAAGGTTGAAACCAGAATCTCTTAGGCTTATTTGATTTTGAGCCGTTTTCAACCTATAAAATTGTCCTGTTTGTTCTATAGGTATTTCTGGGCTATAAATCTTTCACATTGAATAAACTTTATTGCAGATGAAATCAAATTCTTGTCTTCAAAAAAAGCTATGACCAGTATTTTATTGTTACTGTTGCAGACTCTTTGAAGCAGAATTAACTCCTGGTATGTGAAAGAACGCTCTATTACTAATCCATATTTTGAATGGACTTTATCTGGGTGATCTGTATAAACTAAAAGGTCAAGGCCATATTTGATCCCATCATTAATATAAAATCCCATTTTGAGCAAATAGTCAATTAAAAGTTGTCTCTTAATGCCAAGTTCTGCGAGCTTATTATCATTTGAACAGTCATCCAAAGTGCCTTCTTTACAACGCTGAAATGCATTAGTTTTAGCATTACTACCATTAATATCCATCAAGTCTTTACCGGGAAAACTGTCACTGTCCTCTTGACATTTCCCGACTTTATCTCTCAAACTCTTCATTTTGCAGCTTCAGCTTTTTTTTAATTTTTATTTAAAAGACCATAAAAATACTTGAAATTTACAAATGATTATCAAACAACGCACTTATAACCATTCTTTTATTTTATTGAACAATATATTTATTTAAACAGCCTCTTCTTGTGCTTTTGGAGCAGGTTCTTCCAAGTTTTCCTTTTCAGGGGCTTCTACACCGAAAAAGTGGTTCAAAATCGATTTTGCAGCAAATGGGTAAATAATATAAAAGAAAATAGCAGACAAGAAGAACACAGCTCTTGAAACGTTTTTGTCGAAATCTAAAAAGCTCTCAAAGAAGCCTCTTCCTGGAAGGACTATAAACATAGGCGTAAAGGCATCAAAAAAGTTGTAAATGATACATAAAAATAAAAATGTACAGGTAGAGCCAATAGCGTAATTGGAACAGACAGGGCCAATAAAAGACAGGAAATAGTAATCAAACAGGAAAAATAAAATAAGGAGAGGTATTCCAAGTAGTTTTACCCCTATTGCAAAAAACATGAGAATAAGATAGCCTCCAAAATAGGCATTTGCTATCGATAAGGGTATAGCTTGAAATTCCTTTCTTACGCTCAGCACTGCAGCAATAAGACCAACTATAATTGCAATCGTCAATGAAAACTTACTTTTGAAGACATCCAGAAAATGGGACACTGCAAGGGTTGGGCCAAGGACGGAAATCAGCCATTTCTGGTATTTCAACAGTTTTTTTCTGGGATATGAGATGAAAAAAATGATTCCTGTAAAGACGACTATCAACAGAATCCTTCCTAAGAAAGGTAAGTCTTTTACATAATTTGGTGCGCTCAATCCTGGTTCAAAGGGATCTGGATTATCTACAACTGGGGGTGGAGTTTCTGCTTCTGATGCCAGGCATAAAGCAATAAATGCAAAGATCATTGCTGTTGGTATTTTTTTTTGTTATATTTCAAAAAAGGGGTATTGTGTCCAATCATCTAAAAATTTTATTTTTTGATGTTACAGGGATGTTTTTTCCATAAAACATATATTTTGATCTTCTTGAACACTGCAGTTGTTGTTGAGTTAGAGTGCTACCATTAGAAGAGCTGGTTAAGGATAGAAGATGTTAGATACTTATTTTAGACATAGAATACAAAGATCAATACAAAGACAAAATGCAAATGTTAAGTCTTTTGGCTCACATTTACTAAACTTGTACAGAATCAAAATTAGCAAATGTAGGCTAAAATCTAGAAATAACACTTTTGAAAAGATAAGCACAAAGAACAATAGATTATAGTTTAGCCAAATAGAAATTGAATGATAAATTTACCCTAAAGTCTCTATAAAGGAGTTTGAGGCATTAAAAATACCTTTATTTATCTGTTAAATACCCGCATTCTTAGACTTTGAACGTGTAGCATGCCAATCTGTTTTAATGTTTTACAAATTCCTATAAAACTAGACATTCTTGATTGTGCATCTTTTAGCTTTTCTTCAGCCATTTTTAATAATTTCTCAAAATTTTGCCCAATGATTTTTGGTTCAAAACCAGTTTACATTTACGGGCAATATAACAAAAAGAAATTTCACTGTTTGGGTAAAAGCTATGCCTTCGACCGCATACCCGTGCAAGTGAGCAGCTGCCCGCTCAAGCTTGTAAATGATAGGATAGAAGTGTTCTTTCCTGGCCCGATTTTTAACACTTACGTCTTGTCTGTTGAAGAGAATGTGACCATTTTAAAATCCTACGACGATAAATTAACGATTATAAAAAACAATACAGTTTATGCATCAGAGACTTTGAGCAAAAAACACAAGAAAGAAACCAGAGATAACATGGAAGAATCTAAATTGTACACTGTTAAAGTTGTTGCTGAAGACGAATCTTCGCGAGAAGTAGAGCTGTATAAGTTTGATGAGTTCTTTCCTGGGACAGAACTGACAGAAGTATTGGAAGTTCAAAATGGAAAAGCCTTTATAAATACAAAATTTGGAAAATGCAAGATACATCTTCAAAGCAATGAGATTAAGAAGGAGGTCAGATGCATGCTAGCAAAAATTGAGCCGAACGAAGAGTGTGTTTTTGTTGAAATTGACAATCCAGTTGAAAGAGCAGTAGTCAGAGTTGTGAAAGACCTAAACAATAACAAAATAGTGGAAAATGGCAATATCAAAGGCATCCTTCTAGACTGCAAAAATAAAAAAGTAGGCGATGAGGTCAACGTTTATGTCAAGAATGCTTACATTGGATCATATGCTTTTGTAGAGGATATTAAAGAAAATGAAGTGTACACGGTAGAGTTAGTGTCTAAGCAAGGAAACATTAGCAAGGTCAAATACAAAGACTTTGTTGGGGAATGCTATGATAAAAAGGTCAGCAAGGAGATGAAGGGAACTATATATGATATTAAGGGAGGCGAGTTTAAATTCAAGAGGCTCTTTGATGACAGTGTCGTGCCTGGGAAGAGAACCGAAGGATTTGAGCCTGTCAAGGTTCAAAAAAGAATGAAAATTACAAGCGAGGACGATATTCAAAAAGAACAGCTGAATGCAGTAGAATACATCAAGAATGCTATATCAGAAAACACAAAAAGCACAGAAGATATTTTGAAGCTCTTTAACAAGTATATTTTGAAATGCAATGAGTGTGACTATTTGTGTCTGCTTTACCTTGATTTTTTGATGCAGAAGGATATTTTAACAGACGGCGAGATCAATAAAATGCTAAAAAATAGCAGCCCCAAGTTCTTTAGTCACGTTGCATCAAACATTAAAGATCCTGCTGTTTTGAAGATGATTTATAGCAAAAAGAAAAGCCAGGCTGTTTTTCTTAAGCTGCTTGCTTTTGAGGAGGACAAGATGAAGTTTATCAAAGAGAACTTTGAATACATTACGTTGTCTATAGGCTACATATACGAGAATATAGAAAATCCTCGAATACTGGTAGAGAACGTCATAGACAAGTCTTTTAGAAGCTGGATGGAGTATGTCAAAAGGGAAGAAGGACAATTTAAGAGGAATCTCTTCAGAAGAATGAGCAAAATGAATTTTAAGAAAAATGATATGAAAACAGTGTTTAAAATGTGGCTTGACTTTGAAGAATCACAGAATGGAAACATTGAGGAAGTTCATTCTCTTGCTAGCCAGTACATTGAAAAGCACAAGAAAGAATGCTCATCTTCTTGAAAAGATGGTTTATTTTATTAAATATTCATTAAAACTAAAGCTGTTGTGAAAGCAGGTGTTTGATAAAGAACGATTTAATTTTAGCATTTGAGGCCGAGTTACGTATTAAAATACTTTTGTTCTTTGCAGGATCAAATTTTTAAGCCATGGAAAGCAAAAAACTAAGTGTTGAAATAATTCGCAAAGGACATTTGATTGGAAAGCTATTTTTGTGTGGATATGTTCTAGGGACATGTGCAGAATGTCTGAGCAGTAAAAAAACATCATATGGGAAGTTCTTGGGAACCAAGATGGCACTTTTTGGAATTCCAATAGTTTTGGCTTCTAAAGTCAAAGCAATTGTAAAAAGAAGAAAATAATAGTGAATACCTGCAAACTAGTTGTCAATATATATCATACTAATTGTTTACTTGTAAGACAAATATTAAATATTTCTCCAGAAAATACAATCATTTTTGATCACTGATTCCTGAACTGTCATTAACTTATTGAGTATACTTGCCAATCATCAAGAAACCCAGCATTTTACACGAATTAAACTGCAAGTTCTTGACTGAAAGTCGTTTATCTTACAAATAGCATTGTTTTTATTGAATACCTTTCCTCAGACTTGTCTTTATAATCGATTTTGCGGTAAAATTAAAAAAATTCAAGTTTTTCTTGCAATAAAAAGTTGAAATAAGATTTACTAGATATTTTTTATTCTGCTGATGAGCCGAATATCGGAAGCAAACAGCGTAACTCTTTTTGCGTGTCGGGCTGCCATATAGGCCAGCTCGATTAGATAAACTAAATAGTTCTCAAGCGTCTCGTGAATAATATCAAGACTTTGGACTGTAAATTTAAAATTGCTGTCCAAGGGGATTTTTGCTTTGGTAACGGTTTCTAGGAGTATGCTACGAACCATTCTTACAATGGCAGCTCTTGGAATAAGAAATCCTATGTTATTTTGATAATACTTAATTTCCCTTAGCACATTGGCGGATGCCTTCCTTGGCTTTTGTACCTCAGGCTTCTGGCTAATCTTTGGTGTGCTTACAGAGAGTGTCTTCCCAGTAGCCACTCTGGCCGGGCGCTTGGATGACTGGGAAGCGGGTGCTTGTTTTTGTTCTATAATCTTTTTACTATCCAGAACTTTGGAGACCAACTTCTCAACAGCTACTTTTTCGACAAGCTTGTCTGCCGCCTTGTCAACAGCCTCTTTACTCGTGTTTTGTTTGGCAGCTGGCTTTTTCAACACCTGTTTTCTCGCCGAATTTGCTGTTCGTGCCATTAAGGGGTTTCAAAGTCAACAAAACCATGCAAATTTTGGAGGGAACTTCCGTATTCAATTAATTTGGACGGAGGTCTACAGTATATAAATTTTACAATAACTTGAATATTTTATTAATTTAAATTAGAAATAACACAAATCAACAAATCTTGATTTTCACAACTAATTTTGTTAAAAATTACTATTTATTTCTTTACAATTTTGTTCAAAGATTATTGATGTGAAGCAGTTTAATTTAGTCGAGTCTTTTTTTGCTTCGTCTAAATTTGTGAGAAATTTCCCAAAACTATTGTAAAAAATATTTCTATTTATAATTTCTATTCAGAACTTAGTCTCTTTATAATCTATCGTCTCTATTTATAACATAACCTAAAGAATCTCAATCTTAAAATCAAACAGCCATTTCAAGAGTTTTAAAGGTTCCTGCACAATCAGATCTGGTATTTTTAAAATCATCTCCAAATCACTTTTGATATTTCCCGTTCTTTTTAGAACAACAGTCACCAGCAGCTGTGTTGAGCTTTTCTTTTGGATTATCCTCAGCTTTGAGTCAAATTCTGCCAAAAATTTTGCAACTACTGGCACTTTTTTAACTTTCGGAGGGATCAAAAACTTATAAAATGCAGGAAAAACTAGTAAATTGTTAGCGGGAACAACCGGAATGATAAACAGGCAAAAATCATACCGCAAAACAAAAGAAACAGCCAGCGAATTATCTTTTGTAAAATCTTCGAGATGTGCCTTTATGTACTCATAAATAATTCTCCAGAGATCAGAGCTTGTAATCGGAAGAACATTGTCGTCCTTGAGTATCTTCTTTAGTGCATCTGCCTGCTTGTCCAATTTATCTTTCTTTTGTTCAATTTCATCATGTTTAGAGGGTGGCAATGCTGGAATTTTCGGCTTCTTAAAAGCATTCTCATACTGTTTGTCAATTTTCGCCATTCTCAAATCGTACTTGTCAGGCTTTTCTACAGCAAGCGAATCTTTTGCACTGATCAATGAATACGTCAAAAAAACAATCATATCCAATAAAAAGTACATTCTTCCAACTACCTGTATGAGAAAAAAATAAATGAATTTACAAATCTGAAACAAAATGGCCAAACAAACAATGCATCCAATACAATTTATTTGTCGTAAAGCATCAGAATAAAGTTAAAAGGATTGAACATAACCATTTTTTATAGATCATAAATGAAAATAGGTAAAGATATTTTTTCTTCTGCAGTATTTGCTCTAAAATATCAACACTTCTCTTAATAAAGTTATATTAGTCTATGTTACATGCATTTTGATCAGATGTTCTTTTTGAGGAAGTTTTATAACTTTGTAGTCAACAAAAGTTCTTACATAAGGTTTAATACAAGCAATGATTAAGATGAATGACAGATGTTCAACTGAAGGGTAAGCACGTATATTTCTGTTTTGATCGCAAATCATCTTCTCATTTTAACCTAAAAAGTACAAGATAATTTTATAAAAATCAATAAGTTTGATATAACAATTATAAAAGCTGCAAAGAACAGCATCTTCTATTCATGATTAATTTATAAAAAAATTGTAGTCTGATTATAATGAAAATTAGAAACTGATTGAATACAAATTCTATTTAGTTATATTTTACAAATATTAGGCCATCCCCAGGGCCAGCCCCAACCTCGTCTTCTTTTGTTAAAAGCCCAAAGTTTGGACAGATTCTTTTTCAATGGTTCGCTTTTGATTCCATGCTTCTCGAGCTTTTTATTTACAAGTTTTTTCTCTAACCTTTTTCTGGTATCTTCGTCAAGCCCTTCCAGTTTGTCATCAGAATAAAAGGGACTTTCCTTGCAATAGTACTTTGTCGCATTCTTAAAGACAAACTCCTGCATTTTGTTGGTCTCATCGCATTCTGCAAACTTCAACTGACTGTCTATTGTTAGGCATTTTCCCCTGTAAACTATTTTAAATCCAAACTTCGACTTTGCAAAGTCAAAAATTGCTGGAGTTTTCTTACACTTTTTGAGAATGCCCCTGCTCACACACAAATGCGACCCGTTGAGCATTATAGTGTAAGAGTCTCCTTCGCTGTACATGTTGATCTTTCTTGGATTTTCATTGTCAGTGCTGCTCATGCCTATTTTTTTTGTAATAGGATCCTCAGAGATCGAAAAGTCAGGGTTGTGACTGTATGAGATATGTATGTTTTTTGACAACAGCCAATTTACAGTTGGACTGGACATGTATTTGATTATTTTAAGTTGCATTTTAATTTCTAAAACACAGAAGTAAATATTTAGATTGTTGAAACAATGTTTAGGATGAAAAACTCTCATAAATTAAAAAAATTCAGCTTCCTGGACAACTCTCTACAGTAACACGACTATTGGAATTCAAATACTTCAGAGCCTTTCTTGATTAAAAATTTTTACGAGCACAAAATTTTTTGGGGTAAATTACAATGATCAAAAAACTTTTATTTTAAGTTACAAAGCCCTTTTTATGCAAGAATTTTGTCTGTAAATTTGACAGTTAGCCTTGAACAGACATATTTATTGCATGTTATAGTTTAAAGCATTGTCTGAGTCAGTACAAAGTAGCGATCTGTTTCAAATCTGATTATACAAATATGGTTTTGGAAACATGAAATAAGAACTTGATGCAGCTATAAATGCAGTTTATGTGTTTTCGACTGCTTAAAACTATAAATTTGCTTTTGTAGCGCACAGTTATTCTCAATTACAAATAAAATTGTTTTTGATAATTTGAAGATGAAAATTGTTCAAAATAAGCTTTAAAATAAGTCTCATAGAATTCCGATATCTTTAATTTCGCATTCTAAGAAAAACTATTCTTAGCGGTAAAATCCCAACTAATTTGCCAAAACTTGTACATTTGAGCATTTTTATAGGATTAAACAAGATTGTGATTATTTTAGAATTAGGTATTATAAGCTAGGAATGAAAATGCAATACCAACAGCAAAACTTTGGTCAAATCCAAATTATATTTTGCAAATATTTGGCCAACCATACTTCCATGTGCCTTTTCTCAATGTCCATAGTCTATACATATTTCTCTTCATCCTCTTGTCTGTAATGCCATGCTTCTCGAGCTTTTTATTTACAAGTTTTTTCTCTAACCTTTTTCTGGTATCTTCGTCAAGCCCTTCCAGTTTGTCATCAGAATAAAAGGGACTTTCCTTGCAATAGTACTTTGTCGCATTCTTAAAGACAAACTCCTGCATTTTGTTGGTCTCATCGCATTCTGCAAACTTCAACTGACTGTCTATTGTTAGGCATTTTCCCCTGTAAACTATTTTAAATCCAAACTTCGACTTTGCAAAGTCAAAAATTGCTGGAGTTTTCTTACACTTTTTGAGAATGCCCCTGCTCACACACAAATGCGACCCGTTGAGCATTATAGTGTAAGAGTCTCCTTCGCTGTACATGTTGATCTTTCTTGGATTTTCATTGTCAGTGCTGCTCATGCCTATTTTTTTTGTAATAGGATCCTCAGAGATCGAAAAGTCAGGGTTGTGACTGTATGAGATATGTATGTTTTTTGACAACAGCCAATTTACAGTTGGACTGGACATGTATTTGATTATTTTAAGTTGCATTTGTTTTCTTACACTAGATATCATCATATTTGGTCAACTGAAACAATATTCATAATAAAGGATATTATTGCTATTGTAAGCCTGTACAATAAACTTCTTAGACACTTTTAGATGAGCAAAAAGTATGCTGAAATGAAGTTTTTGCCAAATTACAATAATATTGATGAATAATAAAAATAACGCCCTAATCTAAAAGCTTTTGGGCTGGTTATAGTTAGGAAACATTTAGTTTTTTATTATGATCAAGTCAATAATATGCCAAAAATATGATTTAATTTTACTACCTTAAATAAATGCCTGGTAGAGCAATTTTACCCCAAAAATGTATTCCATCCTATTTTATTCATTAAATAACCTAGCTTACTAAGCTTGTTTTGTGTTATAAAAATAAAATTGGTCTGATTTCCATCGCCAACCTAGCTTCTATCTTGTCTTTGCAAGAAAGCCAATTTAGTTTGCGCTATCTAATACAAATGCAATCAATGAAAATGCAAACTGACTGATTATTGAAACAAAAATTGATTAATAATGTTTTACTTTACAAAAGTTTCAAAAATGAGCAATTAAACGCTTTATATCTTTAAGCCATTGGTTGTTATAAGAAAAAAAACTTCAAATTTTACAAATGTAAAACCATGTTATAAAAACAATATAAATAAGTTTGCTACCTGAAGTTACCTAGAGATGGAAAAAGCATTTAAGCACTACAGCATTGAGTAAAAAGGTGAGAAAAGAGATGTTTTCTACAAAATAGTATTTTTGAGCATAAAAAGGTAGTCCAAGAACTAGCTCAAAAAGACCGAGATTGAATCTAAGAACTGTTTAAAGGTAATTTTTATTAAATATAGAAATTCCCATTAGGATTTCTAACTTTATTTAGGGATTGGATTTCACCATCGTAGCTATTCGAACGACTTTCAGTCTCTAAATGGTTATCATTGTCAATTCGCACTGTCGATTGGCCATTTATTGCCTTTAACACTATACCTTTGGGATAATGAACATCTTCGATTTTACTTCCTATATGATCAGTTTCTATACCTATACTATCAGAATGCAAAATGTGAGGATCATGGTGGTGGCTATGATCGCTGTATAGTTCTTGCTTGTCTCCATTTGTTGTAAGATTTATAACAATGGTGTTTTTATCTTTTTTCTTCTTTTTCATTTCATTGTCATCACAATCTTGATCATCATCTGCACCTTTAAAATCAAATATTTGGTCATCTGAGTTTGTGCAGGTAGTCATTCCTAAAGTATCGTATGAATTGACAGTCAAACAGTTATTTCCCTCAGCAAATGTGTATCCTAAGTTTACGTTCTTGATTGTCCAAGTCTTGGGCATGTTACACTTTTTTATGTCTCCTTCAATACTACAAATGCGGTCCTCACCTGAGAAGAGGCGAAACTCATTCCCAGTCTTTGTGATTTTGAAGATAGAGTAAATATTATCAAGATCTCCAAATTTAGATTTTGGGATAATCCTATTGCTCGCTGTATTCTTAGCCAAGAAAATATGATTCGCAGTGGAGACAAATATCCTTATGTCCCTGTCTAAAAAATGAGTGATGTTTTTCATGCTGCAAAGTGCAAATAAGATTAGGCAGAAGCTTACGAGTACCATTGTGTTGCCAGGAACTTTCTTTTTATTTTGTTTCAATGCATGTTTCACCATTTTTGGCAATGCTAAAATAATCACTTCAGGTAATTTTTGGCATCCATAGTGTGCTAAAAGATTTGCCGGGCAAGCTTTTATTCTAAAATTCAAATGAAAATGCAAATTTTGCGTTATATTAGATGAAGAAAATAATGTCAAAAATTCCGCAATAATGAATTACCCAGAAAATTATTATTAGATGTAAAATTACAAAAAACTTAGTGTTTTAAGTATTATTTAATGTTATATAACTGACCAAATTAAAAAAATACGTTGAATTTTACAAATTCTCTCTTGGTAGAGGAGTTTTTTGGATCGTCAGATGTATCATAGTTTCCAGCTTCGTATGGTCCCAGAAAGTTTGAAAGCTTTGATCTAGGGGTAGTGTCAAAAGAATGTCCAATGAACTTAGGATCAGTGTAATCAATTCCTATGCCCTTAGATTCAAATCTAAGTCTTACATCAGGCCTCTTCTTATCCGAATCAAAAATTATAAAAAAGTTTTTTTGAAGACCAAATGTGAGACAAGGCAGGAACATCATCTCCGGCGGTTCAGGGGGCTGCGTATTTTTTATTATAAGTCCCAAACAGCTTTTGTCTTTAGTAAAGATAAAGGATCCATCTGCATTGAGCGAAATCATAAAGCCTTTTGCGGCACCACCTGGAGCAAAATTTACCTGTTTAGAATCGTTGTATGTGAGTCCTGAATGGTCTTCTTTGTAAAAGGAAATAAGCGTTTCGTTATTGTTTGATGCTTCTTCTATTGAGAGGGGTAACGCTAGTGGCCTAGGAACCATACCTATTTTTCCCAAGAGCTCTCCAACAAACAACCCGGCATCCCTTACTTTCAGATAAAAGCCGAATACAACTGATATATAAGTTAGAATCATAAACTGGTTGGCAATTTCCAATTTTATAATATGTTTTATATTCAAAACAGCGTCTAAGAATTCAAATTTGGAAAAGTCTTGAAATTACCCAATAAAGCACTTGGAATCTGAATTGATGTATCTAATACTAAAATAGGAGTTTTGAATTTTTGGGGTTTCCTGGAGCTCAATTTAAATTATAAACAAAAAACTCACTCAAGCTGGAAACGCTTAGAATATTCTTAGATAATTTGAATCAACAGAACATTACAAAGATAGAAATTCAATTTATTTTTCTTCAATGAAACAACTGCATCGCATCTTCATCGTCAATATTGTGCTTTATTAAAAGCTAAAATGTTACGAGACCTTGCCCGTAAATCTTTATCCTTGATTAGTGCATATGCTAAGCTAATAAACGACACTACAACAATCATCAAGCAATATAAACCAACCCTTTGAATAGCACCAAATTTTTTAAAAATAGGATACAAGCAAATATCATTGTAATTGATCAGAAACTCGTTTGCAACTCCAAAAAAAACAAAAAATAATGTTGTTACAAATACACTCCAGACTGAAAAAGCAATGTCCACTCTATATTGTTCTATAAGAAGTGCAATAAATGGAAATAGATGTTTTGGAAATTCCCCAATCGCCAGAATAAAATTCGCTTTTACACTTGTTTTATGGTTTCTTAGCAGGCTAGGACTGACGAAAAAACAAGTCCAAAATCCTGCAACAACAAGAAACTCACAGCATACTGCTACAGCTAGAAATCTTAGATAGAGATCTGTCAATTTAGCGTATATTTTTCTTGAAAGGCCAAGAAAAAGAGTAAAAACGCTCAAGATCAAGAATATATTTGTTAGATACAAAAATTTGAATTTCGTAAAAAAATTAATGTGACTGTCTTCCTTGCGAAAAAAACTGTAGTATATGAAAAACACTAGTGAAAAGGCTGCTAGTAAATATTCTAAGATAAGCAGGAACAATTTTGTTAGCACCACATCCTTTTTAATATTCATCTTTTTGTCAACAGGAGTCATATCCATGGCATCCCAATAATTTTTTAAAAAATAATATTTGCTGAAAAATTTTGAATAAATTAATTTTTGAAGAAAGCTTTATACCAAAAAAATGAAACTAAATTGACAAAAAGAAGCATCTTTAGTCATTACAAGCCACAAAGTTTATTTTTTAGCGATGCATTGTTTCAATATGTAGTACCAATTAACAAACGTATTTCATTACCTGTTTAAACTTTTTACATTCTTTAAAATCTGTAGAGTTGCTTCAATTTGATAAAATGGAAATATTTTCATATTGCCTTTTCTTATATTTTAGTCTGCGATTTTTAAACAAAAATTTCGTAAAATCTAAAAATATTGCCTAAGACTTCTGCTTGTACAAAACAAAGCTCTTGTTAAGAACTGTTTTTAAATCTATAAAATTAAGTAGAAACCGAAAAATAGTGCAAAAGACATTGTTTAGGTTTTTTAGTGAAATCTTCAATTAGTCTATAAATCTAACAAAGCACTTATTTTCCATTACTAAATTGATCTTAACAACAAAGACAAACAGTAAGCTTTTTAAAGCATATTTGGGTAAAAACTTTCAATATTTTTTCAAGATTCACAGCATTTTAGAAACGATCCAAAGAGATAATTTAACTTTTGAAAGCTGCTGTAAGCAATATTTCATATCAATATGACAGATAATGTAAAAATAGCATGGATCAGATATGAAAATAATTACTGGAAAAAAATGTGAAACGATTTGTAGATAAGAATATATAATTCTTTTTAACATTTTAATAAATTACACATTATTCTGAAAATTTTTAGAAAGGTACAAAGCATACAAGAAAATTTTCTCAGCCTCCTTATGATGATAACATTGAGCAGCGTAAAGCTAACACTTTTGATCAGTATGATACATGCTAGAATATCGCTAGAAAAGATGAAAACTGCATTGAATGAAGTGTTTGGAGATTGCAACAGACAACATTCCATTGTCAATCCTATATTTGGATTCTTTTTTTTGACCAATGGATCTGCAGAAAATATGAGATTATACAGTCCTGAGCTTCTAACAGGATATGTCACCCGTAAGATTTTTTGTCCCGGTTAGTTACTGCGACTTAAATTAAATTTTTGATACATTTTATTTAATTTCTATGGTCCACTTTTTTGGCCAAAATGAAT
>Ga0308170_10000747_pt1 | contig 37052 bp, 26 predicted proteins | sample PhyBR2_2_FD_202136 | JGI IMG/M metagenome (GOLD analysis project Ga0308170, IMG submission 202136) | Phyllosphere microbial communities from UC Gill Tract Community Farm, Albany, California, United States - DLSLSB.R2 | ecosystem: Host-associated > Plants > Phyllosphere > Unclassified | place... | reverse complement strand
ATGTCACTGCAAAGGAATTCAACATGACTACCCAAACCGGCACCGTAAAATGGTTCAACGACGCAAAAGGCTTCGGCTTCATCACGCCTGATGGCGGCGGCGACGATCTGTTCGCGCACTTCCAGGACATTCAATCGGAAGGCTTCAAGAGCCTGGCCGAAAATCAGCGCGTGTCGTTCGAGCGCTCGACCGGCCCTAAAGGCGAAAAAGCCGGCAACATCTGCGCAATCTGATGCTGCCCTCGTGACGCTGCAGCGCGCACCACGCAGATAGCGTGGGCGCAGCCGCAGCGCACATTGAAAAGCCCGCCAATCGGCGGGCTTTTTGCTGTCCGGACGTTCAACGCGACCTTACAAACTACTCAGGAACTGGCTCACATCTGGCCGCACACGTGGTGCTTTCACGGTCGACGCCGTACCCAGACCGATGAAGCAGATAGCCTGCTCGTGCGCATCCAGCCCAAGCAACGTGCGCATGCCACCAAAATCCATCGCCGCGCCGCTGGCCAGGCCACTTGCAAAGCCCAGCAACTGAGCTGCCACCAGCATGTTCTGGATCGCGCAGCCGAGCGACACGAGTTTTTCGTGCGCCGGAATGATGGTGCCCGGTTCGTCGCACAGCACCGCCACCAGCAGGCATGGCGCGCGCAGGGCCTTGTCGTGCGCCGTGGCGAGCGCCTCGTCGCCGCAGGCCGGATCCCGCGCCAGCACGGCGGCAGCAAACACGTCACCCAGCAGATGCCGCTTGTTCTGGGGGATCAGGATGAAGCGCCACGGCCGCAGCAGGCCGTGGTCAGGCGCCTGCGCGCCGGCTTCGACGATGCGCCGCAGGGCTGCGTCGTCCGGGCCGGGCGCGACGAGACGGCGCAGCGTGTAGTTGCGCCGTGCGGCCAGGATGGTCAGGAAATCGTCGGCGCCAGCCGGATACTCGGTTTGCATGGCGCCAGTATAGCGACAGCGCCGCCGATTCGCCGGGATGGGACGAACTGACGGTGCGCAGAGAATGCACGCTCAGTACACGTCGCGCCGGTAACGCCCCGCGTCGATGAGGCGATCGCGCACGGTCTCGCCGAGAATCGCCGCGAGCGCCGCATCGACCTCCCCCGCCATGCCCTGCAGGCTGCCGCAGACATGGATGACAGCATCGCGTTCGACCCAGTCGCGCAGCGTGTCGGCGCGCGCGCGCAACCGGTCCTGCACGTACTCGGGCGCGTCGTCGCGCGAGAACACCAGATCGCATTCCGGCAGTGCGCCGGCATCGCGCCACGCGGCGATCTCGCCAGCGCACAGGCTGTCGAATGCGCGCTGGCGTTCGCCGAACAGCAGCCAGTTGCGGTGCTGGCCGGCCAGCACGCGGCTGCGCAGGTGTGCGCGCAGGCCGGCCATGCCCGAGCCATTGCCGATATAGATGCAGGGCCGCGCATCCTGCGGCCCATGGAAGCCCGGGTTTGTCGCCAGCCGTGCACGGACGATGCCGCCGACATCGAGATGCGCCGTCAGCCAGCCGGACGCCAGGCCCAGGCCCTGCTCGTGGCGCTGCTGGCGCACGAGCAGCGTCAGTGCGCCGTCCTGCGGAATGCCGGCAATGGAATAACGGCGCGGCGCCAGCGGTTTGAGTGCGTCGGCGCATTCCTGGGTCGATGCGAACGGATGCCCGACGCCGGGCAGTTCGCTCCAGGCCAGCGCCTCGCGCAGCGTCTGGGGGTTGCCCTGCCAGGTAACGCGCGCCGCGCCATCCAGACCACTGGCCGCCAGCCAGGCATCGACGGTCGCCGGCGTGTGGCATGCGGCGACGTCCAGCAGGTCGCCGGCCTGCCACTGCCGATCTGCCGTCGTCTGCAGCACGATTTCATACAGCGGTGCGCCCAGGCTGCCGGGATTCAACAGCGTGCGCGCGACGAGGCGCCAGTCGGTCATCGGTGCCGCGTCATTGGCAGCGGCGGGGAACGTGCCGGCGGCCGCACCCAGTGTGCCCAGCGCATGCATCCAGCGGCCCAGCGCCGCAGCGTCGCCCTGGTCGACGTCGATCCGTGGGAACAGCGCCGTGGCGCCCAGCGCCCCGAGGCGCTGGTCGAGCGCGATCCCATAACCACAATAGCGCGCGTAATTACGGTCGCCCAGCGCCAGCACCGCGTAGCTGCAGCCGGCCAGCGCCAGCGGTCCTGCATGCAGCTCGCGCGTGAAGCGGCGCGCGGCATCCGGCGCCTCGCCGTCGCCGAAGGTCGCCGCCACGAACAGCACATGGTCGTAGCCAGTCAGTTCGCCCGGGCTGAGCGCGGACACCGCACGCAGATCGACCGCGCGGCCACCGGCGCGCAGCGCGGCGGCGCTGTGCAGTGCGATCCGTTCGGCCTGGCCGCCCTGCGTCGCAAAGGCCAGCAGGATCGGTGCGCCGGCGCCTGGCGTGGTGGGTTCGCTCGTCATGGCGAGCGCCCGTTCGCGCGCCAGTGCGCGCTGTTGGCGCCGCCGGCCCAAGTACAGCAGCCAGCCGGTAATCGCAAAGCCGGGCAAGGCCAGGCTGGCCAGCATCATGATGACCCGACCCGGCAGGCCGAAGTAGCTGCCCGTGTGCAGCGGCCGGATCGTGGTCAGGGCGCGCTGACCAAGGGTTTGCGCGCCGTAGGATTCGTTCTTGAGCAATGTGCCGTCGCTGGAACGCAGCGACATGCGGTTGCGGGCGCGTTCGTGCGGGCCGTCCTGCGCAATCCACGTCAGTTGGTAGGCGCCGCTGCCCCGTTCCGGCAGGCGGATCGTCGCACTGGCCCAGTTCGGGGCATGCGCAAGGAAGGTGCTCCAGGCCGGATCGAGTGCGGCCGGGCCATCCGGCGTTGCTGCGCGCTTGCGTTCGCGTGGCTTCGACATCGTCTCGGCTGCGGCGCGACGCTCGTTGCCGGCCCAGCCCTGCACCGTGTCGCGCACGACGTCGAAGCTCCAGTAGATGCCGGTGCCCCCGACGATCAGGTAAGCCACCAGCGCCCAGGTGCCGGCAATCGCATGCAGCGCCCACAGGAACGAGCGGCCACGCAGGCTGGTATTGAAGGTGAGCCACGTGCGCCAGCTGGCGGGTTTGCGCGGCCAGCGCAGATACAGGCCGCTGAGCGCGAGACCCACGAGGGACAGTGCCAGGATGCCCAGCACGAGGCGGCCCGGCGCGCGTGGCAGCAGCAGCCAGCGATGCAGCTCCTCGACCCAGTTGAACGCGGCCTCGAAGCGCAGCGCCGGCAAGACGGCGCCGCTGTACGGGTGCACGCGCACGTCCGGACCGCGCCGCTCGCCCGGCGGCGCAGCAAAGCGCACCAGCGCCGTGCTGCCCGGATCCGCTTCCAGCACGATGCTCACCACGCGCTCACCGGGTCGTGTGCGCTGTGCAGCCTGCAGCAGTTGCGCCGGCTGCAGGCGCGCACGCGCTTCGGCATCGACCGTCATGACGCCGGGATTGAGCACGTCCAGCAGTTCGTCCTCGAACGCCATGATCGCGCCGGTCAGGCCAATGACGGCCAGCAGCGTGCCGGCCGTGATGCCGACAAACCAGTGCAGCTGGAACCAGACCGCGCGCAGCGACGGCAGGCGCCAGCGGCTCACAGCGCGACCTTCACCGACAGCTTGATCAGGCGCGGCAAGCCGGCGCTCAGGCGCGTGCCGGCGCCGGCCCAGTACTGTTTGTCGGCCGCATTGTCGACATTGAGTTGCCACGTGGTGCGCTTGCCGGCGAACTGGCCGATGTAGCGTGCGCCCACGCCCAACAGCGTGGTGCCGCCCAGCCAGGCCTGGTTCAGGTCATTCACGGGCCGCCGGCCCGTGTAGTACGCGCCGGCCGTCAGCGCCAGGCCGGGTACCGCATCGAGGTCCCAGGCCACGAACGTGCTGGCGGTGCGGCGTGCTGCATTCTCTGGCAGCTTGCCGTCATACGTCGCGTTGATATTGCGGAAAGCCGGATCGAGCCACTGGGCCGACGCCTGCCAGGCTACGCTGCGCAGAATGCGGCCCTGCGACGACAGCTCCAGACCGCGATAGCGCTGCTCGCCATCGGCGGTGAAGACATTCGCGGTGTTGGTGTAGTAACCGGGGCGCTCGATCTCGAAGAGTGCTGCCTGCGTCAGCAGGCCGCCGGCCGTGCGCCAGCGCGCCCCGACTTCGCGTTGCTTGCTCACGCCGGGCGCCAGGCGCGTGCCTTCGTTCGCACTGCCGGCCGGTGCAGCCTCGCCCTCTTCCAGGCCTTCGGCCGCCGATGCATACACGGAGAGATCGTCACGCAGGCGGTAGACGACGGCCGCCATCGGCGTCGTCTCGCTCGCGTCGTAGTCGTTCACGCCCTGCGTGCTGCGGTAGTCGACGCGGCGCACGCCGCCGATGAATTGCCAGCTGCCCACGCTGATGCGATCGACCAGGTACAGACCCTGGTCGCGCGAATCGAGAGCCGCCGTCGTGGGCATCGTCGGCCGCGCACCGATCGAGAAATTCGTCACCGGCAGCGGCGCATACAGGTTCTGCGCGGGGATCGTGTAGTTGGCCTGGTAGATCGGAGCCTGGCCCTTGTCGGTATCGCTCGCGCCGAGCGTCACCTCGTGCGTCAGGGAACCCGTGCGCAACTGGCCGGCCAGTTCGGCGCGCAGCATGCGCGAATCGACGTCGGCATGCTGCAGATTACCGGTGATGCGCCCGGCCCCGGTCGCGACGCTCGCCGCATTATTGAAGCGGAAAATCGGCAGCGAGCGGTCACGCTTCGTTTCGGCGTGGCCCGCTTCGAGCGTCAGTGCCCAGGCGTCATTCAGTGCGATGTCTGCGCGCAGCTGCGCGTTGCGTGCATGCGTTTCGAACCTGGCCCAGTCGGGGCCGACGAGCCGGCGCGGATCGACCGCGCGCGGCAGCGTGATCATGCCGCCCACGGCCGGCGGCAAGTTAATCCCTGCCTGCTCGGTCACGCGTCGCTTGTCGTATTCGAGGTCGGCTCGCAGGCGCACGCGGGCATTCACGCGCCAGTCGAATGCGCCGGAGACGAAGCCGCGGTTGCCGTTGCCAACGTCGTCGAGGTGCGAGCCAAGTGTGCCGCCGGCCGCGTTGATGCGCACACCGACTGCGTCGTCGACGCCGAACCGGCGTGCAGCGTCGAGCGTGGCAACGACGGTCCCGTTATTGTCGACCTGGGCGCCGACGGTCGTCAGCGGCGTGCTGCCGGCGCGCTTGGTGACGAAGTTCACGACGCCGGCCGGCGACGTGAACCCGTAATACAGTGCGGTCGCGCCCTTGAGCACCTCGACGCGCTCCTTGTTCTCCATCGACACCTGGCCGAAGTTCATGATCGGCAGCGAGCCATTGAGGCGGTAGTTCGTGCGGTTTTCGACAGCAATGCCACGGATGACCAACTGGTCCCACGTGTCGCCGCCGTTCTGCTGGCGCGTCACGCCGGCCGTATTGCGCACTGCGTCATACAGCCCGGCGGCGCCCTGCAGGTCAAGCACGTCGCGCGTGATGACGTTGACGGTCGACGGCACGTCCATGACGTCGCTGCCGCGAAAGCTCCCGGCTTCCACCGTATTGGGCATGAAGCCCTGCGCCTTCACGGCCGTCACGCGCACTGCCGGCATCGCGCCACCATTGGCTTCCTGCGCCATCGCTGCCGCCGGAAACGCATGAGGAAACACCAGGGAGAACGCAAAAACGAGACGCGACGGACGCAGGGAAAGGGACAGGGACATGAGAAGGAGCAGCGATCAGGAGCAAACCGTGATTCTATCGTGAATGAGAATCATTTTCAATGACGGCTGCAGGTAGCCCTGGACTTGCTGCAGATGCACACCGAATGTGGGTCATACCTATCGCCTTTTTTGATGACGCCATCAGAAAACGTTATTTACGTGCGCATGTCATTCAATTCTATGATGACTTGACTGCATCAAACGCCACGCGCGGGGCAGCCTCGAGCACAAAAGCCTATAACAGGAGACACGCATGCCGACACACGCAATCACACGCAGGGTACTGACCGCCGCAATCGCCCTGCTCGCTTCAAGCGCCGCGCTTGCCGCCGACTATCCGGAAAAAACCATCACCCTCGTCGTCCCGTTCTCGGCCGGCGGGCCTACCGACGTCGTGGCCCGGATCCTCGGACAGACCATGGCGAAGTCGCTCAAGCAATCGATCATCGTGGAAAACGCCCTTGGCGCGGGCGGTACGCTGGCCGCCGGCCGCATCGCGCGCGCCACGCCGGATGGCTACACGCTGCTGCTGCACCATAACGGCATGGCCACCAGCACCACGCTGTACCGCAAGCTCGCGTTCAACCCCATGACCGACTTCGAGTACATCGGCCAGGTGGCCGACGTGCCGATGGTGCTCATGGCGCGCAAGGACCTGGCGGCCAATACGCTGCCCGAGCTGATCGCGATGATCAAGTCGAAGAAGGACGCCATGACATTGGGCCACGCGGGCCTGGGCGCCGTGTCGCACCAGTGCGGCATGCTGTTCCTGAGCGCGATCGGCGTGCCGCTGACGACCGTTCCCTACAAGGGCACGGCGCCGGCACTGAGCGATATGCTGGGTGGCCAGATCGACCTGCTGTGCGACCAGACGACGCAGACGACGTCGTACATCCGCACCAACCGCGTCAAGGTGTACGGGGCGACGACAAAGACGCGCATCCCGTCGCTGCCGGCCCTGCCGACGCTGGCCGAACAGGGCATGGCCGGTTTCGAGATGTATGTGTGGCACGGGATGTACGCACCAAAAGGCACGCCGCCAGCGGTGGTGGCGCGCATTGGCACCGCGCTGCGCGAGGCGCTCAACGATCCGAACGTGAAGGCGCGCTTTGCCGAACTGGGCGCCGAGCCGGTGTCGGATGCGAAGGCAACGCCGGAAGGCTTGCGCACGCACCTGAAGGCGGAGATCGACAAGTGGGGCCCGATCTACAAGAAGAACGGCGCGTTCGCCGACTGAGTCGCGCAACGCAAAAAGCCCGCGCTGCCATCACGGCGGCGCGGGCTTTTTTTATCGCCGGTTGCTAAACGGCTCCCTGCGCGTGCATGCCCGCGATGGCCGCCGCGTCGTAGCCCAGCTCCGCCAGGATCGCATCCGTATGCTGGCCGAGCGCCGGCACGGCATCCATGCGCGGCGTGACGTTGTGCGGCAATCCGGGCGGCAGCATGGCGGGCACGCGGCCATTGGCGGTGTCCACGTCGGTCCAGCGCCCGCGCGCCTTCAGTTGCGGATGGTCCCAGACTTCGTGCATGTCGTTGACCTGGGCATTGGCGATGTGCGCCAGCTCGAGCCGCTCGCGCACCTGCTGCGCCGTCAACGTCGAAAACGCCGCCACGATCAGCGCCGCAAGTTCGTCACGCGCTGCGACCCGGCGTGCGTTGGCGTTAAAGCGCGGATCGGTCGCCAGTTCGGGCGCCTGCAGCACGATGGCGCAAAAGGCCGCCCACTCACGCTCGTTCTGGATGCCCAGCATGACCGACTTGCCGTCGCCGGCCAGGAACGGCCCGTACGGGAAGATGGTCGCGTGCGAGGCGCCCGTGCGCGGTGGCGGCGATGCGCCGTCGTACGCGTAATACAGCGGATAACTCATCCACTCGGCCATGCTCTCCAACATTGACACGTCGATGCGACAGCCTTCTCCCGTGCGGCCACGCTGCAGCAGCGCGGCCAGGATGTTCGTGTACGCGTACATGCCGGCTGCAATATCGGCAATCGAACAGCCAGCCTTCGACGGGTCGGCCGGCGTGCCGGTGATTGACAGGAAGCCCGATTCACTCTGGATCAGCAGATCGTAGGCCTTGCGGTCGCGGTACGGACCGTCGCTGCCATAGCCCGAAATGTCGCAGACGATCAGGCGCGGATGGCGTGCCTTCAGCGCGTCGTACGACAGACCAAGACGCTCGGCCGCGCCGGGCGCGAGATTCTGTACCAGCACGTCGGCGCGTTCCAGCAGGCCGGCCAGCACGGCGTCGGCCTGTTCGTGTTTGACGTCGAGCGTAAGGCTTTCCTTCGAGCGGTTGGTCCAGACGAAGTGCGAGGCCAGGCCATTGACGCGTTCATCGTAGCCGCGCGCGAAGTCGCCGCTGCCGGGTCGCTCGACCTTGATGACGCGCGCGCCCAGGTCGGCCAGCTGGCGCGTGCAGAACGGCGCCGCGATGGCATGTTCGAGCGTGACGACGGTGATGCCGTCGAGAGGTCGCATTGGTGTCATGGATTTCATGTGGCTGCCTCCTCAGAACGAGCGTGGCAGGCCAAGCACGTGCTCGGCGACGTACGACAGGATCAGGTTCGTCGAGATCGGCGCCACCTGGTACAGGCGCGTTTCGCGGAACTTGCGCTCGACGTCGTATTCGGACGCGAAACCGAAGCCGCCGTGGAATTGCAGGCAGGCGTTGGCCGCTTCCCATGACGCTTCGGCGGCCAGCATTTTCGCCATATTGGCTTCGGCGCCGCACGGCTTGTGCGCATCGAACAGCGCGCACGCTTTAAAGCGCATCAGGTTCGCCGCTTCGACGTTGATGTACGCGCGCGCAATCGGAAACTGCACGCCCTGGTTCTGGCCGATGGGGCGCCCGAACACGACGCGCTCGTTGACGTACTTGCTGATCTTGTCGATGAACCAGTAGCCGTCGCCGATGCATTCAGCCGCGATCAGCGTGCGCTCGGCGTTCAGGCCATCGAGGATGTACTTGAAGCCCTTGCCTTCTTCGCCGATCAGATTCTCGGCCGGGATTTCCAGGTTCTCGAAGAACAGCTCATTGGTCTCGTGGTTGACCATGTTCTGGATCGGCTGCACGACCATGCCCTGCTTGATGGCGTCCTTGATGTCGACCAGGAAGATCGACATGCCTTCGGATTTCTTGGTGACCTCGGCAAGGGGCGTCGTGCGCGCCAGCAGGATCATCAGGTCGGAGTGCTGCACGCGCGAGATCCACACCTTCTGCCCGTTGATCACGTAGCGGTCGCCCTTGCGCACGGCCGTCGTCTTGATCTTGGTGGTGTCGGTGCCAGTGGTGGGCTCGGTCACGGCCATCGATTGCAGACGCAGTTCGCCGCTGGCGATGCGCGGCAGGTAGTGGCGCTTCTGCGCTTCGGAGCCGTGGCGCAGCAGCGTGCCCATATTGTACATCTGGCCATGGCAGGCGCCGGCGTTACCGCCCGAGCGGTTGATCTCTTCCATGATGACCGACGCTTCCGTCAGGCCCAGGCCCGAGCCGCCATATTCCTGCGGGATCAACGCAGCGAGCCAGCCCGCTTGCGTCAGTGCGGTAACAAAAGCGTCGGGGTAGCCCCGCTCGTCGTCGACCTTGCGGAAGTATTCGGCCGGGAATTCGGCGCACAGGGCGCGCAGCGCGTCGCGGATGTCTTCAAAATCGTGGTCGGTATGCATGGCGATCTCCTGGTTTTTATTGGGGTGGCTTACGCCAGCAGCGCTTCTGCGCGCATGGCCAGCTGGCCGTCGTGGGTCTTGGCCCACAGCGTGATCGTGTGGCCGTCCGGCTCGACGCGGCCGCAAACGCTGAAGCGGTGGATGTCGAACAGCGGCTGCACGGCGCGGAACGAAAACGCGGTGACGACGGCAGCCGGCCGTTCGCGCCGCACGAGGTCGAGCAGCAGGCTTGCGATCAGCGGGCCGTGCACGATCAGGCCCGGATAGCCTTCGACCTGCGTCACGTAAGGCTGGTCGTAATGGATGCGGTGGCCGTTGAAGGTCAGCGCCGAGTAGCGAAACAGCAGCACCGGGTCGGGCGTGATTTCGCGGATCCAGTGGTGGTCAAGGTCCGCCGCCACCGGCGATGGCGCCGGATCGCCCGGCTGGGGATTGGCGCGGTAGACGATGTCGTGTTCTTCCTCGATCGCCACACCGGCTGCACCTTCGATCACGTGGCGCACCAGCACGAACACCAGCCTGCCGCTGCGGCCTTCCTTGCTCGTGATGTCGGCGATGGTCGACACGCGCCGCGCCTGATCGCCCACCTGCAGCGGCGCGACGAAGCGCAGGCGCCCGCCGGCCCACATGCGGCGCGGCAGATCGACCGGCGGCAGGAAGCCCCCGCGCAGCGCGTGGCCGTCCGGGCCGAGTTGCGACTGCCGGTGCACCGGCAAAAAGTACAGCCAGTGCCATAGCGGCGGCACGGCGCTGCCGGAATGTGGCGCCGGGTCGTCGCGATCGAGCAGCGCGGCCATCGCCGCGATCGGCGCCGCAGTGATGGCGTCCAGCCGTTCTTCAGTGCGGCCCTGCCAGGCGGTCAACTTGTCCATGGGGTGTCTCCAGTCGTTATCTTGTTCTAGTGGGCTGCGTCATGGGCGATGCGCTGGGCCCGGAGGATCACGGGGCGGTCGACCATCTTGCCGTCCACGGCGACGGCGCCGCCGTTGGCCTCGCGCGCTGCGGCCAGCACGCGCGTAGCCCAGGCCAGCTCGGCCTCCGTGGGCCGCAAGCCTGCATTGACAGCCGCCACCTGGCGCGGATGGATGCACAACTTGGCGCCGAAGCCGAAGCGGCGGGCGCGCAGGGTGTCCGCGTGCAGCCTGGCGTCGTCGTCCAGCGCCACGGTCACGCCATCGATGGGGGCGGTCAAACCGGCCACGCGCGAGGCCAGCACCAGCATCGAGCGGAAGTACAGCAATTCCTGGTCATCGCCCTCGATGCCCAGGTCGAACTGGAAATCGATCGAGCCGAATGCCAGCCGCGCGACGCCCTTCACCCGCGCCAGCGCATCCACTGCCGCCATGCCGCAGGCGGTTTCGATCAGCGGCAGCACGGGCAGGCCAAGCTGCGCAACGCGGCGCAGGTTGTCGACCGATTCCGCCTTCGGCAGCATGATGGCGGCCACGCCCGCGTGACGGCACAGGGCCAGGTCATCCTCGAACCAGGGGGTGTCTTCGGCATTGATGCGCACGACGACGGGCATGGATGGGTCGAGCGCCTCGGCCACCTGCATCCGCGCGGCGTCCTTGTCTGCGGGCGGGACGGCGTCTTCCAGGTCGACGATGACGGCGCCGGCGCCGCTGGCTGCCGCGCGGGCGAACCGCTCGGGGCGGTTACCGGGGACGAACAGGTAGGAACGGTGGATGGCTGCCATGACGAACCAGTCGCGTGGTGGGATTGAGGCCCATCATAAATTTGAATGCAGGCGACTCAGAAATAGAAAAACATGATTCCACGATCACGTGAGCGCATGGCTGCCAGGGATCACGATCCGGTATTGCAGGCTGAGGAGGAATAGATTATGTTGATGGCACGACCACTTGAAGGACGACCATGGATATCAAGCAGATCCGCACGCTCATCGCCATTGCCGAAACAGGCAGCGCCACGAAGGCCGCGGAACTGCTGCACCTGGTGCAACCAGCCGTGTCACGCCATATCCGGATGCTCGAAGAAGAATGCGGTGCCCTGCTGTTCGAGCGCGAGCGCCATGGCATGGTACTGACCGACGCCGGCCGCACACTGGCCGAATACGGCCGGCGCGCGCTGCGTGAACTGGACAAGGCGCGTGCCGAAATCGGCCCGGCCGCCAATGCGATCTCGGGCCGGCTCATGATCGGCCTGCTGGCCAGCACCAGCAATCTGCTGGCGACCGAGCTGGTGGCGCGTGTGCGCGCGAAGCACCCCGCGGTCACGGTCGGCATCAATGTCGGTTATGCAGGCAATGTCGTGCAGTGGCTGGAAGCCGGCGAGGTCGAACTGGCGCTGCTGTACGACACGCGCGCTTCGAATGGCTTGCAGGTCGAAGCGCTGCTCGATGAACGCCTGTACGTGATCGGCCCGCCGGGCGAGATCGATGCGTCGACGCCGTTTCCGCTCAAGCAGCTGCGCGACCGGCCGATGATCCTGCCGAACGCACCGCATGGGCTGCGCAGCATCATCGAGCACGCGCTGGCAGTGGCCGGCATCAGTGTCGACGTGGTGGCGGAAACGAATGCCCTCGACCTGCAGAAATCGCTGGTCAACAAAGGCTTCGGCTACAGCATCCTGCCCAGCTCCGCGATCCTCGACGAACTGCGCGACGGCACGCTGTCCGGCGCCCCGGTGGGCACCCCCGACCTGTCACGCCGCATCGTCCTGGCACGCGCCGCCACCCGACGCGCGTCTCCGGTCAGCGTCGCTGCCGCCCCCGAACTGGTTGGCCTGATGAAAGAAATGGTCCTGAGCGGCGCCTGGCCCGGCGCCGCCTGGATCGGACGCTGAATGCACCAGCCGCAGCTACTGGCTAGCAGCCAAAGAAATTGCTCAATAATTCGACTCTGACCCTAATTGTCATGCAGACTCAGCAGCCATGTAACAATTAGGGTCAGAGTAGAATTGTTTGACAACTTCTGGGAATTGCCCAATAAATCGACTCTGACCCTATTTGTTGGTGGTGCCGAGCAATTGCCCAATAATTCGACTCTGACCCTCATTGCGGGAAAATCGGAGCAATTGCTCAACAATTCGACTCTGACCCTAATTGCGGGTTCGGGTGGTGAGGGATTGGCCGAGTTTGAGCGTGGCGGCGACGTTGCGGGCCGTGGTGCGCAGGTTGAACTCGGCGTTGGCGAGGGCTTCGGCGACCGTGCCGGCTTTCATGATGGTGCTGAAGGTGGCGTCGATGCCGTGGGCGTGGACGGCGCTGGCGTCGTGGCCCAGGCAGCCGCCGATGGCGATCACCGGTTTGCCGTGGCGCGCGGCCACGCGGGCTACGCCGATCGGGGTCTTGCCGTTGACGGTCTGGCTGTCGATGCGGCCTTCGCCCGTGATGACCAGGTCGGCCAGCGCGACGGCGGCGTCCAGTCCGACCGCGTCGGCGACGATTTCGCTGCCCGGCCGCAGGCGGCCTTTCAGGAAGACCAGCATTGCGGCGGCGATGCCGCCACCGGCGCCAGCGCCCGGGACGTCGGCCACGTCGTGGCCCAGGTCACGCGCGATGACGGCGGCGTAGTGGCGCAGGTTGGCGTCGAGCTGGGCGACCATCGCCGGCGTGGCGCCCTTTTGCGGGCCGAAGATCGCTGAGGCGCCAGTCGGGCCAAACAGGGGATTGCTGACATCGCACGCCACTTCGAATACCGAGTCCAGCACGCGCGCGTCGAGCTGCGTGATGTCGATGTGCGCGAGGTCTGCCAGCGCCGCGCCGCCCGGCGCCAGTGGCGCGTCATGCGCATCGAGCAGCCGTACGCCCAGCGCTTGCAGCATGCCGGCGCCGCCGTCGTTGGTGGCGCTGCCGCCCACGCCGAGGATGAAGCGGCGCGCGCCCGCATCGAGCGCAGCGAGGATCAATTCGCCCGTGCCACGGCTGGTCGCGCGCAGCGGATCGCGCGCGGCCGGCGGGACCAGTTCCAGGCCGCTGGCAGCAGCCATCTCGATCACGGCGATGACGTCGCCGCCCGTCAGGCCGTAGAAGGCGTCGACGGGCGTGCCCAGCGGACCGGTGGCGCGCAGATCGACGCGGCGGCCCGCCGTTGCAGCGATCATCGCGTCGACGGTGCCTTCGCCGCCATCGGCGACGGGAATCTTGACGTAGCTGGCGTCAGGGAAGATATCGCGGAAACCCGCCTCGATGGCGCTGGCTGCTTCCAGCGCCGACAGGCTTTCCTTGAATGAATCGGGTGCGATCACGATATGCATGCTGCGCTCCGATCAACGATTGACGAGGCGCGCAGGCACCACCAGCACCAGCATCGCACCGATGAACAACACGGTCGACAGGATGTACAGCGCCATGTCGGTGCTGCCGGTGGCGTCCTTGATCCAGCCCACCAGAAACGGGCTGAGGAAACCGGCGATCTGCCCCATCGAATTGATCAAGGCCAGTCCCGCGGCTGCCGCCGCGCTGCCCAGGAACGCCGCCGGCAATGGCCAGAACATCGGCAAGCCGGTCAGTGCGCCCATCGTGGCCAGGCTCAGGCCGATCATCACCAGCACCACGTTATCCGAGAAATTCGCGGCCAGCAGCAGGCCGGCCAGCGCCATCAGCAGCGGCGCCGAGAGGTGCCAACGGCGTTCGCGGCGACGGTCGGCAGAGCGGCCCACCAGCACCATGAAGACACCGGCGAACAGGTACGGAATCGCACTGAGCCAGCCGACCGTGGTGGCGCTCTCGAAGCCGAGCGACTTGATGATCGATGGCAGCCAGAAGTTAATCGCATACACGCCCATCTGGATACTGAAGTGGATGAAGCCGAGCATCCACACATGCCAGTCGCGCAGCACGGCGCCGAACGAATGCACCGCGTGCGTGCCGCTCGAGCGCTGCGCTTCGTCCTCGTCGAGCGCCGTCTGCATCGCGGTTTTTTCCTCGTTTGTGAGCCACGGCGCCTGCGCCAGGCTGTCGTTCAGGTAGAACAGCACCGCCACGCCCAGCAGCACGGTCGGAATCCCCTGCAGCAGGAACAGCCACTGCCAGCCTGCCATGCCACCCTGGCCGGCCGAGAAGTGGCTCAGCATCCAGCCCGACAGCGGACCGCCGATCAGGCCCGAAACGGGAATGGCCGACATGAACAGCGCCATCACCTGGCCGCGCTTGTGCGCCGGGAACCACTTGGTGAAGTACAGGACCATGCCCGGGAAGAAGCCCGCTTCGGCCACACCGGTCAAGAAGCGCAGCACATAGAATTCGACGGGCGTGCTCACGAACAGCATGCAGGCCGACAGCGCGCCCCAGGTCATCATCATCACCGCGATCCAGCGCCGCGCGCCGAGCTTGTGCAGGATGAGGTTACTCGGCACGCCGAACGTCACGTAGCCGATGAAGAAGATGCCGGCCCCCAGACCGTACACGGTCTCGCTCAGCTGCAGCGCATCGAGCATCTCGAGCTTGGCGAAACCGACGTTGACGCGATCCAGGTAATTGAAGAAGTAGCAGATGAAGATGAAGGGGATCAGGCGCCACGTGGCCTTGCGGTAGGCGCCGTCGAGCAGGCTCGGGCCGGGGGTGCTGGCAATGGTACTCATGCTGTCTCCGAATATATGGTCATGTAATCATCGAGATTATCAACCAAACAAGGGGCACACAGCGTCGGCGACACGCACAAGATTCACTGCCACATTCATGCCTTTTTTCAGGCATATGCACAAGTTGGCCACCGAATATGGTTCTGCCGAACGGGCCAGCGTCTGCTACCGGGGCCTGGCAACACCCGCCCGACGCAGGCGCAGCCCCGACAAATTGTGCATAATCACAAACGATTCCCCCTTCAGATATCGCCATGCACATCCTCGACGCCGGCCTCGCGCAAGAGATCGTCTCGCGCACCATGCGCATCATCCCGTTCAATGTCAACGTGATGGACGCCCACGGCGTCATCCTCGCCAGCGGCAATCCGGGGCGGGTCGGCGAGCTGCATGCCGGCGCCTTGCTGGCACTGGCCAAGAAGCTCACCACCGAAATCGACACAGCGGCCGCGCACAAGCTGCATGGCGCTCAGCCGGGCATCAATCTGCCGCTGTGCATCGGCGGCGAGATCTGCGGCGCGGTGGGCTTGTCCGGCGCGCCCGACGACGTGCGCCAGTTCGGCGAGCTGGTACGACTCAGTGCCGAGATGATCCTCGAGCAGGCTGCCCTGAGCCAGGCGCTGCAGAGCCATTCACGCTACCGCGAAGCGTTCGTGCTCAACCTGATCCGCTACGAGCCGGGCGCGCGCGCCGAACTCGAAGGCTGGGCGCAGCGTCTCGGGATCGACGTCGAGCGCATGCAACTCGTGTTTCTGGTCGAACTGCAGGGCGTGCCGCCGGCGGTGGACCATGCGCCGAGCGCCGTGCAAGTGCTGCAGATGCGGATCCTCGCGCGACGCGACGACGCCCTCACCGCCACCGTCGGGCCGGCCGAACTGGTGCTGCTCGAGGCGTGGGAGCCGTCACGCAAGGGACTCGAGACACCGCCGCAGCGTCGCCTCGATGCCCTGGCCCAGCTGCTGCGCGAAGAATGTACGCTGTCGTTCACGCTGTCGATGGGAATCGCCCTGCCCGGCATCGACGGCGCGGCCATCTCGTATGGCAGTGCGCGCACCGCCAGCCGGCTTGGGCGTGCGCGCGATCCGCAGCAACAGGTCTTCAATTATTACGAGATGGCCTTGCCGGTGCTGCTGTCCGGCCTGGACAGCGGCTGGCAGGCGCACCAGCTGCGCATGCCGATCGCGCGGCTTGCGCACGACAAGAGCCGCGCCATGCTGCGCGCGACGCTGTCCGCGTGGTTTGCGCAGAACGAGAATTCGGCCGCCACCGCAAAGGCGCTGGGCATCCACCGCAACACGCTCGACTACCGGCTGCGCCGCATCGGTGAACTCACTGGCCTGGACCTCGGATCGAGCGAAGACAAACTGCTGCTGTATGTGTCGTCGTTGTTAAGCCCGACCCTGAGTCCCGCCCTGAGCGCAACGGTGAGTCCGCCTGTCAGACCCGCCGACCCACCGGCGTAGCCGACAACGCACCGGTCGGCATCGGTGCCGGCATCGCGCGCGACTTGTTGTCGTCGCGCGCGCCGGGCCTTCGCCGCCGCAGCAATGCAACGCGCTTCGGTCAAAGCGACCGCGCGTTGCGCCAGGGTCAGCTGGCCGCCCAGCACCGTCAGCAACCCGCTGCCCTTGGCGAACATCTCCGGCGACGGGTCGCCAGGCTGCGCAAGCTCCGCATCGATCAGGCTAACCGCGAGCAGGCAGCCATTCCCCTGCACGGGGGTGCCGGTCCGTCAGTTCCGCGCCGCCCAGCTTCTGCATGCCACACATGGCATCAGGTATATCGGGCGCCAGCACGCTATTTCTCACACATTATGACGAGCGCTGGCGCAGATACACTTTGTAGCATTGCTTACTGGAATTCTTAACATGTTAGGCGGTGGTCGTAGTCTAATGAACTCATCGATTCAACGGATCGGCCACCAGGAGAAATAAAAATGAAAACCAAGTTCATCGCAGCATTGATTGCATTGACCTTTACCGTGAGTGGCAGCGCTTTTGCACAACGCGGTGATCACGGAAACGATCGCGATCACGACCGCAACGGCTATTCGCAGCAACGCGACGACCGCCGTGACGATGACCGCCGTGACGACGATCGCCGCAACAACGGCGGCCCGCGTGCCCATGACAACCAGCATCGCAACGACAGCGCCCAGTATTATCGCCGTGACGATAACCGCGGTGGCGGTCCGCGCCACGACCTGCGCCGTGGCGGCAAGCTGCACAAGGAATACCGGAATAATCGTTATGTGGTGAATGATTGGCGTGGCCGTCACCTGAGCGCGCCACCGCGTGGCTATCACTGGGTCCAGACCGGCAACGATTATGTACTGGCAGCGATCGCCAGCGGCATTATTGCCCAGGTACTGTTCGCGAATTAAACGCGAAGTGATCCTTCTATAAACCGCCCGTCTAACGACGCGGCGGTTTTTTTACGCGTGTGCGTACCATATTTACAACATCCATTCATCCCTCTCCAATTGTTGCATCCATTCAACCCAGCGCGCGTTTAATATCAGTCAATAAGTTTGATGTAATCACGGAGAATGGATGAATACGAATTTGAAACCAGGCGCACGCGCCGTGCGCGGCGTCCTCCTGGCCTGCGCCGGGACGACCATCGCCCTGGCCAGCCTGCCTCTCGCCGCGCAAACGCTGCCAGCGACGTCGGAAAATGAATTGCCGCGCGTCGAAGTCACGGGCTCGGCGATCCGCCGCGTGCAGTCTGAAACTGCGCTGCCAGTGCAAACGATTTCACGTGCCGAGATCGAGAAAACGGGTGTGACCACCGCCGCCGAACTGATGGGGCGCGTGTCGGCCAACAGCAATGGTTTGACTGACGGCGCCAGCATCAATGTCGGCGGCGACCAGCGCGGCTTCAACAGCGCCAACCTGCGCGGCATCGGCACCTCGTCGACGCTCGTGCTGCTCAATGGCCGGCGCATGGCCAACTTTGCGTCGCCCGGCGATGACAGCGGCGTCGACCTGAACAATATTCCGGCCGCCGCCCTCGAGCGCGTCGAAGTGCTGCTCGACGGCGCATCGGCGCTGTATGGCACTGATGCCATCGGCGGCGTCATCAACTTCATCACCCGCAAGGATTTCCAGGGACTCGAAGCGAACGTGTACGTCGGCACGACGGACGAAGGCGGCGCAGGCAAGCGCACCGCCAGCCTCAGCGCCGGCAAGGGCGTGCTCGAGCGCGATGGCTACAACGTGTTTGCCGTGGCCGACTTCCAGCGTACCAATCCCCTCAGCACGTCGCAGCGCAGCTTCATTCCTGGCCTGCAGGTCGAGCAGCGCCTCGGCCACCTGCTCTCCAGCTACACCAGCCCGGCCAATATCCGCCTGACCTCGGCCCAGCGCGATCGCCTGCAGGAGATCGGTTTCACACTGAACGGCCAGCCGATCACGAACCGCCTGATCAACCTGTCGGTCCCGAACTGCGCGCCGCCGGCCAATGTCTACCTGCCCGAGGGCACCGGCGGCGTCGATGCCTGTACCTATAACTACATGGGTGATACCGAGCTGTATCCGAAATCCGAAAAAGCCAGCCTGCTCAGTCGCGCCGTCATCAAGCTGGGCGGCTCGCACCAGGCATATGCCGAAGTCGCGCTCAGCCGTGCCAAGACCGACTACACCGGCTCGTCGGCACGTGTGACCGGCTACATCGATTATTCGCGCGTGCCGCAACTGGCTGGCACCGGCCTCGACCAACTGGACGACGACATTCCGGGCGAACTGGAATTGCGCATGCGCCTGAACGAAGCGGGCCAGCGCACCAGCACGCTCACCAGCGAAGGCGTGCGTTTCGTCGTCGGCATGACCGGCACCGTGGGCGGCTGGGATTACGACACTGCGTACAACCACAGCGTCAACACGGTCAAGGACCGCGATACCCATGGCTACGTGCTGTACAACGAGCTGCTCGAAGGGATCGCCGACGGCCGCATCAACCCGTTCGGTGCATCGAGCCCGGAAGGCCAGGCGCTGATCGGCAGCATCCAGGTCGACGATGTCGTGCGCCGCGCGCGCGGCACACTCGACGCCGTCGACGTGAAATTTTCACGCGCCCTGATGCCGATGGCGGGCGGCGAGCTGGCGGTGGCCATTGGCGGCGAAGCGCGGCGCGAAAAGAACCGCTTCACGCCATCGGCCCTGCTACTGAGCGACAACATCAACAATGATGCCGCGCCCGAAGGCGGCCGCGCGACCAGCGACAGCCGCGATGTGGCTGCGGTGTACGGCGAAGTGCTGATGCCGTTCGCGAAACAGTGGGAAGCGCAGCTGTCGGCACGTTACGACCATTACGAAAACGTGGGCGGCGCGGTCAGTCCGAAGATCGGTCTGACCTACCGGCCAAGCGAGGCGCTGCTGCTGCGCGGCTCGGCCGGCCGGGGCTTCCGCGCGCCGTCGATGACGGAGCTGTATCGCCCGACCGTCTACAGCAGCACGGCCACCCTGCCCGATCCGGTCTACTGCGCCACGGTCGAGAACAATTATTCGGACTGCGCCGACAACTGGGACACGCGTCGCTACAGTAACGAAAACCTGAAGCCCGAGCGCAGCCGCCAGTTCTCGCTGGGCGCCGTGTTTGCCGCCGGCAAGCATGTCAGCGCATCGCTCGACTACTGGAACATCAAGCGCACGAACCTCATCAGCGAAATCGGCGACGACATCATCCTTGGCAACCTCGCCAAATATGGCGATCTCGTGTATCGCGATGAGGACGGCCTGATCGACTACATCGAGCTGCGCAAGGACAACCGCGGCGCGCAACTGGCACGCGGCATCGACCTGGCGCTCACGGTGCGCGGGGTCGATACGGCCATCGGTCGCTTCGGCGGACGCCTGAACGGTACCTATGTGCTGACGTCGGACATCCAGAATGCACCCGGGGACGAATTCGTGAGCAACCTGAACCGCTTCGTGACCGACGGCGTGGTCCAGCGCTGGCGGCACACGGTGAGCTTCGACTGGGATCGCGGCCCGCTGTCGGCCAGCCTGCAAAATACATTCTCGAGCGGCTACGAAGACCAGAATACGGCGATCAATATCGACAACGGCAGCGTGGTGGCGGCCAACCGGGTCAAGCGGTATTCGCTGTGGGATTTGTCGGGCGCGTATGCCGTCGATGCACACCTGAAGCTGCGCGTGGGCATCCAGAATCTGTTCGACAAGAGCCCGCCCTATTCCAACCAGGCTTATTACTTCTTGTCGGGATATGACCCCAGCTATACGGATCCGCGCGGGCGCCGTTTCTATGCCAGCGCCAATTACTCGTTCAGATAGCGTCTGATGGCTTGTTCCGGGATTTCACCGAGCCGTGAAATCCCGGATGTCTGCCAACGCCTCCCCCGTTCATCGAGCACTACCTCGCCATGTCGGGAAAACTTACAAGCGTAAATACACTCAGCAGGCGCTGATCATAATCTCAATCCAAATCAAGCACTTGCAAATTAATTAAGATGTGGCACGGTTACTGCTAGCTACAAGGCTCACACTAACCGGAGAATACCATGTCCCTGCGTTCCCTGAAAAATCTGCTTGTCGGTTTGTCACTGCTGGTTTGCACATCTGCATTTGCCGTACCAATTGTGGTCGATGTGGCCGGGGTCCAGAGTTTCGGCGCTGCAGGAGCCGCCGGAAACACGGTGCTCAACGTAAATGTGGGCGCAGGCTCGCGTATTACCGGAATTGCCTACGATGTCAACGTGACGGCATTCACACCGAGCTGGCTGTCCGAGATCGGCCTGTATTTCGGCGATTCGGCACAGTCAACGGGCGTGTTTTTCACGCCGGGTTTCGAAGACGCGAATCCGGGCACGGGCAGCTATGCCGATTCAGCCGACCTGATTGCCTTGGGCTTTGATTTCGAGGTTGGCGCCGATGGCATCCTTCGTCTGGAGTTCTTCGAAGATTTCAATGATGCGGCAATATCGCCGGACGGTATCTGGAACTTCGGCACGATCACCTTCGATGTGACCGGAGATAACGTGCCTGTCGATCCGGGCACCGCCATCCCCGAGCCGGCAACTGGCATGCTGCTGGGCGCCGGCCTGGCGCTGATGGGCTTGACCGCGCGTCGCCGTCGCACTGGCGCGCGGGCGGCATAAGCAGCAACCTGGCGCAGTCGCGCGTCAGCTGCGTCGGGGGGACCCGTTCTCGATACGCACCAGTCTCCAGCAATCATCCATCTTGAAGAAGTACGACACCAGGTAATCGGTGTCGGACCTCGCCAGATTGACCCGCGCCGTCGATGCAGTTACCTCTTCCAGCTGCATGACGAGCGCGTTGTCCTTGCGCTCCTGCACCAGTGGCATGACGGGAAATTCAGCCGACCCGATTGTGGTGAAACTGCGCTGCACTGTCTCGTCGCTGGAAAATCGCTGGATGAAAAATGAAATATCCTGGGCCGGACAAACGGACGCCGACGTGGTCGCGGGCGCATCCGACTGCGGATTCAACTGCGCCGCCTGGCCATGGCCTGCTGCCATCAGCATCAGCAGCGCGAAGCTTAGCTTGTCCAAACCACCCACATTGACCTCCCCGATCGATTCCCTCAGAAATAGCGCGCCGCGACCAAGCCGGCTGGCAGCCGATGAATCGACCGCCGCGCTTGCCTCGCAACCAATGCCCAAGTCTATCAGAAGAGCAACGGCGTCCTGAACACGGGGGGCCAGGTCACCTTGACAGGTCGTCATCACGAAAAATGGAACGTGCATCAGCTGTTCTGTCGCCATACAGGAACGAAAATCCTCTGACACCCGACATTTCTGCACACGATTGCATTGTCATGCCTCAAATGCAACGGATAAGCTGGCATTATGTGAAAGATTAGACATGAACGTCTGCAGCGCTCACGGGCGTCAGGCACAGAAAATCGCACGGCTTTGACAGAATGACGATGAATCGATTTCGAACTACCGGACTCCCGGCCAGCATCCGGGGCACGTTGCCCGCTCATCTTGACGCTTCCCCCACCACCCCTCCCCACCGCCCCCGCTTGCTGCTGGTCGACGACGAGCCGCGCGTACTGGCCTCGCTGCAGGAAATGCTCAAAGGTAGCGGCTACGCCATCACGACGGCCGACAGCGGGACCGCCGCGCTGGCGTGCCTGGCAGAGATGCGCTTCGATCTGGTGCTGCTCGACCTCTTGATGATGGATGTCGATGGCCACCAGGTCATGGACTTCATCAACCAGCGCGACAACAAGGCCGACGTCATCGTTGTCAGTGGTACCGTCGGGATCGATTCTGCCATCGGGGCCCTGAAGCGCGGCGCCCACGATTACCTGCGCAAGCCGTTCAGCCGCGAAGAATTGCTGCGCACGGTCGAAAACGCGCTCAAGCAGCGTGACCTGCAGCAGATCAACCGTCGCATGGTGGCAGCGCTCGCGCTGTCCGAGAAAAAATACCGTTATCTGGTCGACGCCTCGCCCGACATGATCTACATGCTCGGTCATGAAGGCCGCTTTACCTACGTGAATGACCGTGCGTGCCAGATGCTGGGCTATGAACGCGAAGAGCTGCTGGGCCAGCACTACACGGCGCTGCTGCATGCCGAAGACCACGAGCGCGCACTGTACGTGTTCAACGAGCGGCGTGTCGGCGAGCGGGCCTCGCGTGACGTCGAGCTGCGCGTAACGTGCCGGGCCAGCCCGATGCACGGACACGCCACCGTCGCCGACACATCCGTGATGACGATCTCGCTCAACGCGATCGGCATGCACCGCGAAAAACGCGATCCGCACACGCCGACCTATGTCGGCACCTACGGCATCGCGCGCGACGTCAGCGCGCGCAAGCGTGCCGAGGCGGTCATCCATCACCAGGCGTACCACGACATCCTGACCGACCTGCCCAACCGCGTGCTGTTCAAGGACCGGCTCGGCCTGGCGATGCTGCAGGCCCGCCGCAAGCGCGCCGAACTGGCGGTCATGTTCATCGACCTGGACCGCTTCAAGCTCGTCAACGACACACTCGGCCACGGCCACGGCGACAAGTTGCTGCAGCAAGTGGCGCAGCGCCTGAAGGATTGCCTGCGCAAGGGTGACACGCTGGCGCGCCAGGGTGGCGACGAATTCACGATCGTGCTGCCCGATCTGCGCTCGCGCGACGATGCGCGCGTGGTTGCCGACAAGTTCATCGAGCAGCTGCATCAGCCATTCGACCTGGCCGGCACCGAAGTGCATATTTCCGCATCGATCGGCGTGGCCATCTACCCCGAGCACGGCGAGTCGATCGACGAGCTGCTGCGCAATGCCGACATCGCGATGTACCGCGTCAAGGACCTCGGCAAGAACGGCCATGCGTTCTACGATCCGTCGATGCACGACGCGCTGCACCAGAACGTCGCGCTCGAACAGCATCTGCGCCGCGCACTCGAGCGCAACGAGCTCGAAATGTATTACCAGCCGCAGATCGACGCTGCCAGTGGCCGCATCATCGGCGCCGAGGCGCTGATGCGCTGGAACCATCCGGTGCGTGGCCTGATCATGCCCGCCGAGTTCCTGCCGTTCGCCGAAGAAAGCGGCCTGATCGTGCCGATCTCGGAGTGGATGATCGACACCCTGTGCCGCGACATGGCGCAATGGGGCGCGGACGGTGCGAACCCGTTGACACTGTCGCTGAATCTGTCGCCACATTATCTCGACCACAGCAAATTCTTCGAAACGATGCGCAATGCCCTGGAGCGCTACGACATCGGCCCCGGGCGGATCGCGGTCGAGATCACCGAAAACATCTGCATCCGCAATCCGCAGTACGCGATCGAGCAGCTCAAAAAGCTCGGGCAGCTGGGTGTCTCGGTGGCCATCGACGATTTCGGTACCGGCTATTCGTCGCTCGCGTATCTGCACCGGTTTCCGATCCAGACCATCAAGATCGACCAGTCATTCGTGCAGCAGATCAGCGACGAGGATGGGCATTACCCGGTGGTGCTGGCGATTATTTCGATTTCACGCGGCCTGAATCTGGACCTGGTCGCCGAGGGCGTGGAAACCGAGGCGCAGGCACGCTATCTGCGCGCGCATGGGTGTTCGACGATGCAGGGCTTTTTGTTTCATCGGCCGATGCCGTTGGGGGGCTTTGTCAACGTGCTCAATTCGTAGCATTTTGGCACCACGGCCCGCAATCCCACCATGGGGTGCAGTCCCTCCAGCCACATCGTGTCCTGCAGCCTTGGACCTGGGCACCGAAGCGCTGATCCGACAGCACCGTCTACGCCGATTGCATGTCGACTCCCGCCAATGTTCCAGCAATGGCGTACGGCCGGCTCGCGGGCTTGTTACTGGTTTTTTGGCCGTGGCCGCAATACTTTCTCAACGAAGCGGGCCGTTTGACCTGCCTGACTAGAAAAGGCGCGCCGGCCCTTGAAGGCAGGGCAAGCATGGGCAGCGGCCATCAGCCAGGGCGACCTGCCGCCTCCGTCGGCACCTTGGCCGGGATCCATCATGTATCCGATCCTCTCGGCAATGACTTCGTTGCGGAGCAGGTCAATAACTTTGAGCGAGCTACCCGCAATCCAGTAACGACGATCATCGGCTGTCGAAATATCCTCATAAGTAACGCCATAGCGTGGTGCTGGCTCACTTGTAGGGCTGGACACCAGTACCACTCTGAAATAAGCCTTCAAATAGCGTGGGTCCTTCAAACCTGGTTGTTCGATGAACCCTGTGTAGCGATATCGTTTCCCATCCTTAGGGTCACTGGCGTCCACGTACATATATCCAACTTGCCTCTGAAGAGGAGCGATCCGCCCTTCTGCGCGCTCAATATGGCCAGGCAAATCATGGTGCGCCCTAAGAAAACTCTCAATATAGCCATCTCCGGTAAGGTCTCTCCCATACGGATCATCAAGGACGAATTGTTGGCTGTAGTTGATGTCGCGAGAACGAATCTTCAGTAGCAGCAGACCATCCACATCCTCGACGGTCCTTTTGATTGTCTCTCCAGCCGTATTGCAACGCTGCTGGAACAGCGTTCGCGCCACTGCCATATCTTTGGGTTCTGCATAAACATGTGACGTTATGCTCGATAGAATCAATGCAACAGCAATTCCAATTAGCACCAACATATTTTTTTCTTGATCGTCACGAGACCTTCGGCATTCTTAATTGACACGCATAAAAAGTGCGCCAATTCCTGGTAATGAATCTTGACGCTGCAAAGACAACCCCATTTTTATGGTTTGACGACTAAGAAGAACGGCATCATCGAGAACATCAACAACCTGGCCTGCTCATGAAAAGGCCGACGAAGCGGATAAGTAAAGACGCAGATATATCCTAACGGAAAATTTCTGGAAATTACTCACCGATTGTCGCAAGGCATGTTGTAAATTTTCAGTTCCTGCAATCGTTTCCTCGTCGCAGTACGGCTTTGTTTCGTGCAAAACCGATGCTCGATGAATGGACTGCCGGCTTTTCGCCGCGATCATTCCCTTGACGTTGATCCATCCAGTAAGCTGATTCACGCAACAAAGCCCGTACCACGCAATCCTTGGACGACACGGGCACTCACTCCCCCGTGATCTTCGCATCCTTCACAAATTTGCCCCACGTCTGATATTCCTTGCTCGTATGCGCTGCCAGTTCCTGCGGCGTCATGTAGACCGCGTACGCACCCTGCTCCTGCGCCTTGCGCTTGAATGCGTCGGTTGCCATGATTTTCTTGATTTCGCCAGTCAGCTTGTCCACGATCGGCTTGGGCGTATTGGCGGGCGCATACACGGCAAACCACGAGCTCACGTCCAGCTTCTCGTACCCTTTGATCGTCGCCGTCGTCGGCACGTCGGGCAGACTCGGCAGCGCAACGTTGCCGGTCACAGCAATGGCGCGCAGCTTGCCGGACCGGATGTGGGCCAGCAGCGGCGGCGCTGTCGTGAAGGTCATTTCGACGTTGCCACCCAGCAGATCGGTAATCGCCGGACCCGTACCTTTGTACGGTACGTGAGCGATATTCGTGCCGCTCATCTGATTGAGCATTTCACCTGTTACGTGCTGCAGCGAGCCATTGCCGGACGATGCGTAATTGAGTTTGCCGGGGTGTGCCTTGGCATAGCTGACCAGTTCGGGCAAGGTCTTGATCGGCAGATCGGGCCGCACGACGAACACTTGCGGCGCCACGATCAGGTTCGCAACCGGGGTGAAGTCCTTGATCGGATCGAATCCGGCCTTGACCACGTGCGGCGTGATGACGTGAAAGCCCGAGTACTGCACCAGCAAGGTATAGCCGTCCGGCCTGGCCCGTTTGACGGCCGACGCAGCGATCGCGCCCGCCCCGCCCGGCCGGTTTTCGACGACGACCGGTTTGCCCAATGCCTTGGACAGCGGATCGGAAATCATGCGCGCGGCCAGGTCGGTCGTGCCGCCTGGCGCTGCCGACACCATCAGCGTGATGGCGCGCGCGGGGTAGTTGTCCTGCGCGTGCGCGCCGATGCTGACAAGTGCTGCGCTGACGGCGAGCATACTGGCGCGCATGCGCAGCGAGTGGATCGATTTCATGGTGTCTCCTGAATTATTAAAATAGTTTTTTGCATACCGGTCATCGCGTGACTTCAGGCTGACCGCGCTTCTGCGCGTTCCCTGATCGCTTCAAAATCCCCGGGTGGCCGGTGCAGATCGAGCCTTCGGCCTGCCTTGACGATCTGACTTGGCGTCTCGTGCCCGATCAGCGCCGGCAGCCGTGTCGAGGCTTCCAGCAAGCGGCCCAGATCGACACCCGTGTCGTAGCCCATCAATTGCAACGCGTGTACCACCTCTTCGGTGCAGACATTGCCCGAGGCGCCGGGTGCATACGGACAGCCACCAATGCCGCCAAGCGACGCATCGAAGCGGTCGGCGCCGGCATCGATCCCGGCCAGCACGTTGGCCAGCCCCATGCCGCGGGTATTGTGAAAGTGCAGGCTCAGTTCAGTTTCCGGCCAGGCTGCGCGAAAACGCGCCGTCAGCGACGCGACCTGGCTCGGATAAGCCATGCCGGTCGTGTCGCACAGGGTGATCCCGCCGGCGCCCGCCTCGTCGATGAAGCGCGCGCACCAGGCCAGCACCGTGTCTTCCGGCACGTCGCCTTCCATCGGGCAGCCGAACGAACACGACAGCGAGATATTGACGGCCAGCGCCGCCTGCCGCGCCAGGGCGGCCACGTCGTACAAGCCCTGGAACGATTGCGCCTGCGTCATGCGCAGATTGGCCAGGTTATGCGTTTCGCTGGCCGACATCACCAGGTTCAGTTCGTCGGTGCGGCTCTCGATCGCGCGCTCGGCGCCGCGCACGTTCGGCACCAGCGCGCTGTAGATCACGCCCGGCATCCGCTCGATGCCGAGCATCACGTGCTGCGCATCGGCCAGCGCCGGAATCGCCTTGGGCGAAACAAAGGCGGTCACTTCGATCTTGGCCATGCCGGCCCGCGACAGGCTGTTGACCAGGGCGATCTTGTCGGCGGTCGGTACGAACACCGACTCGGCCTGCAAGCCATCGCGCGTGCCGACTTCCTGCATGTGGATGCGGCGACCGGCGCCGTTCCACCGGTTCATGCGACCACTCCCTTGGTGCGCAAGGCGGCGATGTCCGGCTCACTCAAGCCCAGTTCGCGCAGCACGCCATCGGTATCGTCACCCAGGCCAGGCGCGGAGGTGCGTACGGTGCCTGGCGTGCCCAGCAATTTGGGAACGACGCCCGGCACTTCGAGGTCGTAGCCGTCGCGCGTGGACTGGGCCAGGATCATGTCGCGCGCCCGGTAATGGGGATCCTCCGCGATGTCTTTGGCCGTGTAGACCTTGCCGGCCGGGACACGGGCGCCGCCCAGCAGGTCGAGGACCTCGGTGATCGGGCGCGTTGCAGTCCAGACGCTGATGGCGGCGTCGATCTCGGCCACGCGCACGACACGGCCGGCATTGTCTGCCAGCGCCGGGTCGTGGGCCAGGTCGTCGCGCCCGATCACGGTCATCAGACGCTTGAAGATGCTGTCGCCGTTACCGGCGATGAGCACGTAGCCGTCGTTGCAGCGGTAGGCGTTCGATGGCGCGATGCCGGGCAGCGCGCTGCCGGCGGCTTCGCGCACGGCACCAAACGCGCTGTATTCGGGCAGCAGGCTTTCCATGACGTTGAATACGGCCTCGTGCAGGGCGACGTCGATCACCTGGCCCTTGCCGCCATTGACCTTGCGGTGGTACAGCGCCGTCAGCACGCCGATGGTGCCGTGCAGCGCGGCCAGCGTGTCGCCGATCGACACGCCGCAGCGCACCGGCACACGGTCGGGTTCGCCCGTCAGGTGGCGCAGGCCGCCCATGGCTTCGCCGATGGCGCCGAAGCCTGGCAGGTCGCGGTACGGCCCGGTCTGGCCATAGCCCGAGATGCGCAGCATGACGAGGCCCGGATTGATGGCGGACAGCGCCTCCCAACCCATGCCCCAGCCTTCGAGCGTGCCGGGGCGAAAGTTCTCGATCAGCACATCGGCTTCGGCGATCAGCTTGCGGGCGATGTCCTGACCTTCGGCGCTGCGCAGGTCGAGCGCGATCGAGCGTTTGTTACGCGACTGCACCTGCCACCAGACCGACGTGCCCTCCTTGATCATGCGCCAGTTGCGCAGCGGATCGCCACTGCCGGGCGCCTCGATCTTGATGACATCGGCGCCGAATTCGCCCAGGGTCTTGCCAGCGAACGGGCCGGCAATCAGTTGGCCCATTTCGATGACGCGCACGCCGCGCAGGACGCCGTCGGGAATGCTGTTATGGAGGTTCATGCTGGTCTCGTCGATGGTGGTAGCTTGTCGAACCAGCATAGAGACAACGAGCCCTGCCCGTCCAACCGTTTCTTTTCAACGAGCCTTCGTCAACCGCGAACGCTCTTCGGCCGCCCCGAGATGCGCCAGCAGCGCCCGCGTCACCGGCGACAAGCCCTTTTCTTCCCGCACCACGATGCGCAGCTCGCGTTCGGCCCACGGTTCGTCGATCTCGACGGCCACCAGCCCCAGCGGCTGGCCGATGGCGGTGAACACGTCGTAGGGAATCACGCCCAGGCCCATGCCCACCTGCGCCATGCGGCACACGGCATCGAAGCCAGGCACGTGGATGCGGGTTTTCAATGGCCGGCCCGAGGCGCGCGAGGCCAGGTGCGTGCGCTTGTTGATCGAACTGTCCGCGTGCAGGCCGACGTGATCGAAGTCGAGCGTGTCGGCGAACGGGACGCGGTCACGCCCGGCCAGCGCGTGGTCGTGGCGCATGACGAGCACAATGCGGTCGCGCCGGTACAAGTGGCTACGAAGGTCGCGGGTATCGGTATCGCCCGAGCAGATGCCGATCTCGGCGAAGCCGTCTTCGACGCCCTTGACGACATCGCCGCTGGGACGCTCTTCCAGGTCGAGCCGGATCTGTTCGTGCAGGTTCAGGAAGGCGCGCAAGTCTTCGGGCAGAAATTCCACGATGGCCGACAGGTTCGCCACCATGCGCACGTAGCCGCGCAAGCCCTGGGCGTGCTCGGCCAGCTCCTGGCCGATCTTGTCGACGCTGAGCAGAATGCGGCGCGCATGCGTCAGCAGCGATTCGCCGGCCGGGGTCAGGGTCATGCCGCGCGCGGTGCGCACCATCAGCGCCACGCCCAGCGCCCCCTCCATGTCGGCCAGCCGCTTGCTGGCGGCCGAGACGGCAATGGCTTCGCGCTCGGCGGCGCGGGTGAGTGAACCTTCTTCGTGGATTGCCAGGAAAAGCTGCAGGCTGGTGAGGTCCAGCCTTCTGAGGATATTGTTCAGTGCCATCGAAAAAGCTGCTACAGCGGGAGACAAGAGTGTCACGACTGTATCAGGTCTGATCAGGCAAAGAAGTTTCCAACCTTTGCGGCGTCCGCCAGGGTCCAGATGCGCGCGGCCAGCGCATGCATCTCGGCTTCGCTCGCAGCCTCGCCGAACAGCGCCAGCCGCAGCGCTTTCTGTTCGAGTTCAGCGCGCGACAACGTATTGCCAGGATCGCCCTTCGGTTCATCGACCCGGCCAGCCAGGCGCCGGCCATCGGTGGTCTCGACCGTGACCTTGCCTATCCAGCGCGCCGGATAGGCGGTGTCGACTTCGTCGTCGAACTCCATGCCCACCTTGCCACGAAACGCCGCGATTGGCGCGGCATTGAAATGGTCCTCGAACTGGCTCAGGCCGGCCACATCGTAATGCGCGATCAGCCCCAGCACCGTCCCCATCGAGAATTTGGCCTGGTGCACCGTTTGCGGATCGACCACCGCGCCCAGCACGTCGATTGCGCCCTGGTGCACGTGCGCGACGACGCGCGCGATCTGCTCGGGTTGCAGGCCGTGGGTCCGCATTACCTGCTGCAAGGCGTCGGCGGCCGGATGCGTGTGCCGGCACGACGCGTGGAATTTGAAGGACGTCTCCGCCAGCGCCCAGCGCTCGCCCAGGCGGTCGGTCAATCTGGCCGGATCGGCGTCGCTCGACATGCCCGCCGCCATGCCCTGCGCGCCTTCGAGGATGCGGCGCGCACCCGTAAAGCCGTCCTGCGCCAGATAGGCCGAGGTCAAGCCGTTTGCGGCCGCGGCGGCCGTGTGCAACTGCTTCGAGTCGGCGGCGTCGCGCAGGAATTCCCACAGGCCCGCGGCCTGCGTGCCGGCCGAACCGAAGGCATGCAGCATCTGGTCGGGCGTGAGCTTGAGCAAGTGGCCCGCCGCCGCCGCCGCGGCCAGCGTGCCGGCCGTACCGGTCGTGTGGAAGATGCGGTAATGCGAGCGGCCGAGAAATTCGCCGACGCGGATGCCGACCTCGTAGCCGGCCACGGCCGCCGTCAGAAGGTCGCGCCCGCTGGCGCCGATGGACTGGGCAACGGCCAATGCTGCCGGAAACACGACCGCGCCGGGATGGAATACCGAGCCGTTGTGCACGTCGTCCTGTTCGGCGACGTGCGAGGCAGCCGCGTTGACCATGGCCGCGAACAGCGGCGTGGTCGTGCGGCGCGAGATCAGCACCTCGCAGGGGCCACCCCCCGGCCCCATCGTCTGCGCATAGCGATCGATGGTTTGCACGGCGCGCGACGTGCGGCCGGCCAGCGCCGAACCGATCCAGTCGAGAAACAGATCCTCGGTGCGCATGCGCACGGCGTCGGGAATCTGCTCATAACGCAGGGACGCTGCGAAGGTGGCCAGTAGCTGGCTCGGATGTGCGTGATCGACCATGGGTCTCCTTGTTTCTCGTTTTATGGGGCCGCGACGAAGCGACGTCGCCTGCGTGCTCCGGCCATCATAGACAGTAATAAACCATCGCCAGAAATAGAAATAGGTGATACCAGCATCACGTGGCTGCATGCGATCTGTGGTACCCGACGATAAGCACGCCATAGTGCCGGAAAGTAGAACAGGCCGAACCCGATCTGCATATCGCTCGATCCGATCACTGCCAGTAGTCTGGTTCGCGACATGGAACACTTGTGCGCATGAAACTTCACATTCACAATGCAGCCCTCTGTGCCATGGAAGGAATCACCGATGCGCCGTTTTGAATTCACCGACGACAAGTCGGCCAAGTTCTGGGAAGTCGAGCAGTCCGGGCTCGACCTGAATATCCGTTGGGGTCGCATCGGCACCGCCGGGCAGAGCCAGACCAAGTCCTTTGCCGATGGCGCCAGCGCCGGTGCGGCCATGCTCAAGCTGATCAAGGAAAAAACGGGCAAGGGCTATGCCGAACAGGCTGCCACGCCAGGCGCAGTGATTGGCGCCGCCCCGGTCAAGGCGGCGCCCGCCGAGGCGGCGGTTGACGCGGCGACGCCGCAAGATGACACCGCGTCGAGCGCGCCGGCGCCGGCCGCCCCGGCCGCCCCGACTACCCCGACTGCCCCAGGGGCGGATCAGGTCGCGCCCTGGCTGGCGAATGGCGAACCGATTCTGCTCGACGATGCCGACGACATCACCCGTTCACGGGCGAAGGCAACCCGCCGCAACCCGCAGCCGGTCGTCATGGCAGACCAGCAGGCCACTTGGGACAAGGTGCGCAAACTGATCGGCGCGCAGATCAGGCCGGACTTCGACGGCGCCGATCCTGGCTTTCGCGCGCACTTCGAGGCAGCGTGGAACTGCCTGGCCAATCCAGTGCCGGGGGGCACGCCCCAGTCCGACGCCATCCTGCTGGCACTGGCCGGCAGCCAGCACCGATACGGCCACGAGATCATCCCCGAACTGCTGGTCGACTATCTGGTGGCGCGCCATGGCTTGCCGTATATGATCGACGTTCAGCTCGAGGCCATGCAGTATCGTGTGCACCAGACATATTCCGGCAGCGATGACAAAAAGCGCACCGTGAGCATTGTCTACCGCGCGTCGTCACCCATGCACAGTATGGTCTCCGAGCCGCTGCACGACGGCCAGTGGCGCCTGCGCGCCCATCTGGCGACCGCGCCGCAGGCGCTCTACGACGCCTGCGCCGCCAGGGTCCGCGACGTGATGGGGACGCTGGACCTCGAATGCCAGGCCGTGCTGGCGCTGCTGTTTCCCGACTTGCCGGACATGACGCACGGCGTGCTCGACCAGCTGGGCATCAAGGGCGTCGAGCCGGTGCCGGCCATGCACTGGCTGCAACTGACCGCGACCGACGACGCCGCGCTGGCGCAGGCGCGCAAGATCAAGGTCGACAGCTATGTCACGTTCTGGGGCAATGCCAGCATGGTGCGCACGCTCCTGCTCGAGCATCGCACCGACGCTGTGCGCTGGCTCGCGCCGGGCGCGGCGTTTGACGAAACAGGCGACGTGCTCACGCGCATCGGCACCCGCGAAGCGCTCGATGCACTGGCCCGGGTCGCCAGCAGCAGCAAGCCGGCGCTGGCCCGTTTCGTCCTGGCCGCCGGGCGCTGGCCGGTCGCCGCGACGGTTGCACTGGCGCGCCACCTTGGCGGCAACAGCAAGGATGGCGGCCTGTTGATGCCGACGTTGATCGATCTGGTGCGCAATCAGCCTGCCTTGCCGGCGCTGTTGCAACCATGGCTCGAGCCGGCTGCCAATACGTTGCTCGAGCGCGTCACGGCGCGCCTGGCCGGCCCGGTCGATGTCGCCGACGCCGCCGATCTGCCAGACGTACTGGCCAGCGTGCCGTGGCTGCAGGCGAAGAAAAAGACCATCGGCGTGCTGCAACTGGCCGCCCTGCCCTGCGCCCCGATCGAGCACTGGGATGACGGCGAGAAGGACGCGATCCTGACACGCATGACCTGGCAATCAAACCTTTATAAAGACGCCGCCCGCTCGCCCGAGGTGATGGTCGAGTTGTTGGGGTTTAAGAACCACAAGCAGACACCAGCTCTAGCAGCCGCGCTCGCTGCAGGACTCAAGGCAGTCGCCGCCGGCGACGCATCCGCGCTGCTCGCCGCCTGGCGCGCTCTGCTGGTCGAAAAGAAAAAAGAGCGCTGGTTTTACTATTTTCTCAACGGCCGTGCGGTGGCACGGATGGCGCCCGCGCTGGGCATCCCGTTCTGGAACGCCGCTGCATCGGAAGCCTCATGCACGGACGTCGATGTGGTTGCCGCGACCTGGGGCTTGCCGGCGTTGCCCGGGCTGCTGGCGCGGATCAGCAGCGCGCCGACCGAGAACCTCGGCATCGCCCTGCACTTCGGCGCGGTCGAACTGGCGCCCATCGCGGCGCGCGCCTACGCCAAGCTCAAGTCGCTGCGCGGTACCGGTCGCGAATGGCTGCGGCGTTTCCCCGAGCATGCGGCCTGCGCGCTGATCGCGCCGGCACTGGGCAAGCGGAACGAGGCGCGTGATTGCGCCGCGGCCAGCCTGCGCTACCTCGCCAGTATCGGCAAACTGGCCTTGATCGAAGAAGTGGCAAGCCGCTATGACCTGCCCGAGGTGCTCACCGCCCTGCACGCCATGCTCGACGAAAGCCCGCTCGATCGCTATCCGGCCAAGCGCGCCGCGCTGCCCGGGTTCTGGAAGCCCGGCGGCTGGCACCGTCCGCTTCTGCACGACGGCAAGGCCTTGCCCGACGCGGCGCTCGATGCTCTGGGCACGATGATGATGTTCCCGACCAATGAAGAAGTGTATGCGGGCTTGCACCAGGTCAAGGCTGCCTGCACCCCGCAGAGCCTGGCCGATTTCGCGTGGGATTGTTTTTCAGGCTGGCTCAATGCGTCGGCGCCGTCGAAGGACAGTTGGGCGCTGTCGAACCTGGGCCTGTTCGGCCAGGACGACACGGCGCGCAAGCTCACCCCGTTCGTCCGCGCCTGGCCCGGCGAAGCGGCCCATGCCCGCGCCGTGATGGGCCTGGACGTGCTGGCCGCGATCGGCAGCGACGTGGCCCTGATGCTGTTGAACGGGATCGCGCAAAAGGTCAAGTTCAAGGGTTTGCAGGACAAGGCCCGCGAAAAGATCGACCAGGTTGCCGAGGCGCGGGGCCTGAGCCCGGAAGAACTGGCAGACCGCCTCGCGCCCGATCTGGGACTGGACGCGCAGGGCAGCATGCTGCTGGACTTCGGCCCGCGCGCCTACAAGGTCGGATTCGACGAATCGCTCAAGCCCTATGTGCGCGAATGGCAGGATGGCACACCGGGCGCGCGCCTGCCTGATTTGCCCAAGCCGAAAAAGACCGACGACGCCGCCATGGCCGCCGACGCCGTCGAGCGTTTCAAGCTGCTGAAAAAGGATGCGCGCACGATCGCCAGCCAGCAGGTGCTGCGGCTCGAGCTGGCGATGTGCGCGCGGCGCCGCTGGAGCACGGACGTGTTCGCGCAGTTCATCGCCGGCCATCCGCTGGTGCGCCATCTGGTGCGGCGCCTGGTGTGGGGCGTGTATGCGATGCCCCTCGAGACCGTCGGCGACGGCGAGGATGCACGCGAGCAGGTGGCGAGTTACGGCGGCGAGCTGCAGGGCTGCTTCCGGGTGGCCGAGGATGGCGCCTACACCACCGCTGACGACGATCCGTTCAGGCTGCCCGAGGGTGCGCAGATCCGGATCGGCCTGCCGCATGCGCTGGAGCTGCCGGCCGACCAGGCGGCCGGGTTCGGCCAGCTGCTGGCCGACTACGAGTTGCTGCAGCCATTTGCGCAACTGGGCCGCGACACGTATGCGCTGGGTGACGCGGAGCGCAGCGCCGACAAGCTGCTGCGCTGGAAGGATCTCGTGGTCCCGACTGGCAAGATCCTGGGGCTGGCCAATATCGGCTGGCGCCGCGGCCCGGCGCAGGACGGCGGGTGCATCTGGACATTCGACAAGGCGGTCGACGGGGGGCGCACGCTCGAACTGACGCTCGACCCCGGTATTATTGTCGGGATGATCGATGAGTATCCCGAGCAGACGCTGGTCGACATCACGCTGGGCCGCGCCGGGCGCGGGGGCTGGGGCCAGAACGACACGCTCACTGCCATGGGCACGCTCGATCCGATCGCCGCCAGCGAATTGATCCGCGATATGGAGCGCCTGCGTTCCTGAGACACACGATGACCATCAAAAACACCAAACAACCGAAGACCAGCGCCACCGCGCTCCTCCAACGCCCACCCGCCGAACTGCTGTACGCGGACCAGCTCGCGCAACTGGCTGCGCGCGATGGCGACGTCAAGCCGCCCGGCTGGGGCTTGAGCATGCGCGCGGCACGCAGTTTCATCCTGGGCGACGCGTCGCTCGGCATTCCTGCCAAGATCGTCGCGCCCGTCTCGAGCATCGAGCGCATGCTCGTCACGCTGGCCACCGGGCGCGGCCTGATGCTGGTGGGCGAACCGGGCACGGCCAAATCGCTGCTGTCCGAGCTGCTCGCCTGCGCCGTCTCCAGCGTGTCGACGCTGACGATCCAGGGCGGCGCGTCGATCACCGAAGACCAGATCAAGTATGGCTGGAACTACGCGCTCTTGATCAACGAAGGGCCGTCGCCACGGGCGCTGGTGCCGGCGCCGCTGTACCTCGGCATGCAGCAGGGCCGGATCGTGCGCTTCGAAGAAATCACGCGCGCGCCGCTCGAGGTCCAGGACTGCCTGCTGGGCATGCTGTCCGACCGCGTCATGGCCGTGCCCGAACTGGCCGGCGCCGACGGCATGCTGTACGCCCGCGAAGGCTTCAACATCATCGCCACGGCCAATACGCGTGACCGGGGCGTGAACGAAATGAGTGCAGCGCTCAAGCGCCGCTTCGATTTCGAGACCGTGTTCCCGATCCTCGACTTCGAGCGCGAGCTGACCCTGGTGGCCGATTCGGCCGCCCTGCTGCTGGCCCGCAGCGGCATCCCCACGACGCTGCCGCCGCAGGTGCTCGAACTGCTGGTCAGCACCTTCCGCGACCTGCGCGGTGCGCAGGATGGCAACGCGGCGCCAGGCAGCGGGCCGGCGATGGACCGCCTCAGCGCCGTCATGTCGACCGCCGAAGCGGTCAATGTGGCGCATGCGGTGGGCATCCGCGCCTGGTATCTCGAGGGGCGCGAGGGCAACCCGGCCGATGTGGTCGACTGCATTGCCGGCACGGTGGTCAAGGACAATGCCGACGACCATGCCAAGCTGCGCCGCTACTTCGAGCAAAAGGTCGCCAAGCGCCCGGGCGAGCACTGGCGCGCGTACTACGACGCCCGGCACCGCCTGCCGTGATCCGGCAAGCCGACGCCACAGCCGACGCACTGTCGATCATCGGCGTGCGCCATCACAGCCCGGCCTGCGCCAGGCTGGTGACGGCGCGCATCCGCGCCGTCCGGCCCGCGTATGTGCTGATCGAGGGCCCGGCCGACTTCAACCTGCGGCTCGATGAACTGGCGCTGCCGCACCGGCTGCCCATCGCCATCTACAGCTATCTGTCGGACGGCGAGACCCAGCATGGCTCGTGGTCGCCGTTCGCCGCGCACTCGCCTGAATGGCAGGCACTGTCGGTCGGGCGCGAACTGGGTGCGCAGGTGCGCTTCATCGACCTGCCGGCCTGGCACGATGCGTTTTCCGAGACGCTCAACCGCTACGCCGACATCGACGGCGCCGACCAGGAAGCGCGCGCGCACGCCTACCTCGATGGCCTGGCCGAGGCGCTGGGCACCGAGGGCCGCGATGCGCTGTGGGACCAGCTGTTCGAGGACCATGCCGACCTGGACCTGCTCGAGGCCAGCCTGACGCAGTATTTCGCGCATCTGCGCAACGACGATCCCGGCTCGATCGGCAACGCCGCGCGCGAAGCGATGATGGCGCAGTGGATCGGCT
>Ga0308170_10000746_pt1 | contig 37057 bp, 42 predicted proteins | sample PhyBR2_2_FD_202136 | JGI IMG/M metagenome (GOLD analysis project Ga0308170, IMG submission 202136) | Phyllosphere microbial communities from UC Gill Tract Community Farm, Albany, California, United States - DLSLSB.R2 | ecosystem: Host-associated > Plants > Phyllosphere > Unclassified | place... | reverse complement strand
ACTGGAGAGAGGCGAACGGGCGGAGAATGCCCTTCGAGGCGAAGTTTAGGCGAGGCAGGACTTATGTTGGGCACGTGTGCAGGTTGAGAACTGTGTCATTCAAGCAGAGAACGTAGTCAGATTCGGATAACTCGAGAAAGTTTGTTGAAGGAAGAAAGCGAATCTCCCAGAAAAGCTGAAAACAAAGGAACTCGGTGCTCCCCGATCGGTATGAACAATAGGCTACTGTATCTGGGACCACCTCTAGCGAAATGGGGAGCAAGGAAGGTGGAACTCACTTTATTTCTTTGAACTTTGTGTTGTGTGAAAGAGGCTCTGCTGGGAAGAAAGTCGCTTCCGTAGCTGTGATGCGGCTTCTAGCTCGTCTTGAGAAGTAGCTGTGCTTGTAACTCGACAGTATTGGTAACGTAGTGGTTGGAGAAGGAACGAAAAGTTTCGAAGGAAGTTGACAGTTGACATTATTCAACTCACAAACACCCAGTCGATACTCTGACCCCAGATAAAGGAAGGAATTATCATCAGCGACTATGGCAGCCACTTTCTCGCTCTTCTCCCCTTCAGAATTATCCTATTCTTCAGTTCCACTCAGTTTCACTTCATCTCTCGCTCACCCTTCAGACGATCAACCTTTGAGACCAGATGGACGACTACCTCTACAGTACAGGGATATCACACTACAGACTGGAGTATCACAAGCTCAAGGGGCATTGGGAAGCGCTAGAGTGATGGTTGAAGATTCAGCTGGAACGGCGGGAGCAGGGAGCACAGAGATCTGGGCTGGAGTCAGAGGAGAAATAGAGAATGTAGTCGATGGTCACACTGGAGGTAGAATCGTGGTCGGACTCGAGTGGTAAGCCTCGAATTCAATCTTCCCATCCTTTCGTTCGATGCGAGTGCGGGCTATCGTTCATATGTGAGACGGGCACGAGCTAACCCTCGTTTGATTTCGTAGCGCACCTACTGCTTTACCTTCGATCAAACCCGAGATGCCGTTACATCTCGCTTCTCTCCTCACCTCCCTCTTTTCCGTCTCAGCTTTACCTCCCACTCTTCTGTCGCAACTCGCCGTGATTCCCTCGTCGAAAGCGTGGACTCTCTATCTCGACGTTCTCATCCTTTCATCAGTCGGAGGAAACCTCATCGACCTCTCGGTATTGGCAGCACGCTCGGCTCTTGCCAACGTTCGATTACCTCAAACTCGATCAATAGGTTTCGGAGATGATGACGAGACGGACGCGAAAGGAGAAGGTATGGGTACTGGTATGACCCAGGATGAAGGATTTTCGGGTCTAGTCAAAGGTGGGAAAGCCGGCAAGAAAGCGGTAGATTTCGAACTTGTTGATGGAGGAGAACGAGGCGTCCGCTTACAGAACTGGGAGGATTTACCCATAGCTATAACCTTCGATCTCGTACGTTCATCGACTCTGCCTGCATCAGAAGTCTGGTTTGCGGGGCTAACGAGCGTGATGAAATTTCCCAGATCAATCAACTACCTCATCTCGACTCGACTGCTCTAGAATCTTCAGCTTCTCCATCCTCACTCACCATCTCGACTATTCCATCAAGCGGCCTGATCTGTGGTCTAACACAGATGGGAGAGGGTGAAATGGAGTTCCAGCGGATAAAGCCTTTGATAGGCGAGGGACAGAGATTCGCAGGGGAGCTTGCGAAAGCTATGAACTTGAAATTGAAGGACGCATAGCAGTAGCGGTATCCTAATACACTTCTCCGAAGCGATTCAACTTTGGCCGGAGAGTTTGCTGAATCGTGTCTGCGAACGCATTAATTCCAATCTGCTTGGAGTTTATCGAGACGAGGCCTGGCACGAGAATCTGCCGAGAAGGCGCTCTGGTCGATTCGATTGGGAACGAGAACGACTAGTTGCAAAAGAGCGGTATCTGTGTACAGAACAAACAGAACGAGACGGAACAAAAAAAAAAGGGGAAACAACGAGAACGAAACCCACACTCTACCAACACGCGGATATCGAGAGGAGATCCTGCCGACTCAATCTCCAGTAACTTCCTCTCATCTCGTATTGACACCAAGCAAGCGATCGAATAACCCTTGAAGCGGTATCCTTTCACGATACGACGGGAGGCAATTGGAAGCCAGAATCCCCGTCTCCAGCTAGTTTCGAGTTATTGAACAAGGTGTCCTTGACGAGTGCGTTGATCAACCCATGAGTCGATGAAGTGGAGAGTTTGTTACTGTCAAGGGAGTGAGGGACCTAGTCAGAAATCGCTTTGTCGAGGCCAGGGAAACCTAGAATCTAGCTCACGAATCCCTGACGACTTTACCGAGTTGACTCTCTTCAACATCTTGTTTCTTGCCGCCATTCCCTGCTCCTCCCGGTACGCTCGTATCCATCGATTCATCCTGCTTGGCCTTTCCCTTTCCCTTGTCACCTCCTCCTGATTCGTTCTTGTCCAAGATCGCTTGACGTGCTTGTACGATCAATGGAGAAAGTGCAGCGATACCGCATCGGTGTTGCGTTGAAGGAGTAGAACGAGAGAGTTTCGAAACCAAATCGACGAGTTGAGTGGTTTGATAAGCGCGATTCTATGGAGAGAAAGACGAAAGGAGTATTGTTTGTTATCAGTGAATCTCTCGAATGCGCAAGGGAGAGAGAAGGACAAGTGTTAGAGACGTACAGAGACGAGAGGTGATTGACTGAGGGTGAGAGTCCAATACTTGTTCCACAACAATTCCAACAAACCTTCGTCTCGAGATGACTTGAAGTGCGATACTTCGAGAGGATAGTAAGACGACGAGTGAACACCGAAATCTTCGATCTTGTCGAGCGGAATCGATTGGTACGAAGAAGAAGCGGCATTGGGAGGAGTGTAGTTCTGCGTGAATCGACATCATGAGAGAACATTCAGTGTCGTGGTATCCGTAGCCGATTGAGATCAGAGAACGTACATCGGGATACGTGCGGAAAGCTCCAATCTCTACGCGACCAGCTGAGACAGTGCGATTCGGGTCAATCTACCCCGGGAACAGGGAGGTTAGTTGAGTAGAACGGTCGGCGTGGGAGTTACTAGGCGATGCCAGGCTTACGACTACGGCCAAAAATGGATCTTGGAATTGTTGATTCGTCTTTTGGGTCATGACGTCGATTCCAGACAGCCAGCAACCGTAGCCTGGATGAGAGTGATACCATCCGACGATGTTCTCGGGTCGACCGATCTGTTTCGGGGCAGGATCGATTCAAGACTCGTTAGTTTCCTCTCGAAATTGAGAACCAAGAACGAGGAGTGAAAGTAGACGTACAGCAGGACTTGATTCAATGTATTGAATCATGAACTCGTTTGCTTCGTTCGCAGCGTTTACTCGAGTTTCGGTTCCTACTACGGGAAGTGCGAATGCGTCCATTACGACGAAAGTATCTCCCTCGAGTTTACCTTGCATCAATCCCATGATTTCATACTGACCTCCAGATCTCGCGTGCATGACCTAGAAAAGTACTCGATCGTCACCACATGCGCTGAAGGTACAGATGTCAGAGGATGGGAACTTACCATCTTTATAAGTGCGACTGCCGAAATTCTTACTTTCTTGAAGTGATGAGGATCAGTCTTCCATGGTCTCTGATTGAGTATATCTTGTTGCTGTTGTTTGTCGTACTTGAAGATGTCGTCGACCTGTAGCAAGTTCGAGAGAGTGAGTAAGGTGAATTGAATGATGCAATCAATAGGATGGACTGACTGATTCTATATCGTTATTGAGGTCGAAATTCTTGTGTGCTACTGCTTGTGGATCCATTGTGCGCTTTCGAAGACAGCGAGTGAGAGGTAGGAAGTCAAAAATTGAGAGAGAATCGACAAAGTGGAGCAGGATGCTCTCTCTCTCTCTCTCTCACCACTTCTAGGAAGCATGTCGTTCCCTACAAATACTCTACCAGAAGAGTTTCAGCAAGAGCACGGCTCGACAGATCTCGCTAGTTCTAAAGATGATCCCTCTACCTCTCTGAATCAAGACGAAGACTTGGATCTTGATAGGGCATCACACAGAGTGTGGTTATGCAAGGTACCTAGATTCTTGATGGACAAATGGAATCAAGAATCACAACAAGGTGCTATTCTCGGGAGAGTTCGAGTTTATGATGAGTGAGTCCTTGTCTTTATTCACTGCATATCCTCCCTGATTAACCGTTCCCCTTCCACTGTAGGAAGGATGAGAAAGGCAACCCGAAGATCGCTGTACTCCTCAACGAACCCACGACTTCATCGGAATCGAAAGGGAAACGACCAGCGGTAGACGATGGAGTACCAACAGAGTACCGCTTGACGATGCAGAATACGGCATCAAAGAATATGTATGTCTTCGGAGAGAAGATCGAAGATGATGAAGAGACAGGAGAGGAAGGAGCGAGGAAGAAACGTCGTAAATTCAACTCTCCCCGACTTCTCGAGATTCCTCTTTACTCACCGCTCTCAAACGTATTCCGATCGATGAGCAGGAGTCACATCAATGTTAGGGACAGTACACCATGAATGCTCCCTCACCCCTTCACTATCCTCGAAAGATGCCGCCGCTTCCTACGCTCGCATCCTTCGGGAACGACAACGCAAAGCTTCGGAACCCAAGCGAACACTCAAGATGCTCGACGTCGATCAAGCGACTGCGAACCGTCTCGCTAGTGGAATGGGAATGGGTGGAGTCAAGGCTCGAGTTTCGACTTTTGCGGTTCGTCTCTCGCAATTAGCTTGAGAGGGTGTTTGATGGACCCCAATCTCGATCAAAACAGAGCTTAATCAAATCTTGTGATTCTCAGAATACGTCAGCGTCTGGCTCAACACCGACTGCACAAGCGCGATTCTCTCGCATGCCTCACAACGAACTGCTCGACCTCCTCATTTCTCAATTCTCTCTCGCACCTTACTGGTCGCTCAAATCTCTCAACGAACACGTCAAGCAGCCACAGACCTATCTCAAACAAACTCTCGCAGAGATCGCAAACTTGGTCAGAAATGGTCCTTACGCTGGAATGTGGGCACTCAAGCAGGAATTCAAGCAACGTTCGAACGAGGATGCTTCGAATAGATCCGGGACGAGTGGGAATGGAGCAGGTTCAGTAAAGAAGGAGGAGGAGGGAGGAGTAGGTGGTGGTCAAGGAGAAAGTGGAGGATTCAGAGTAAAGAGTGAAGAAGGGTTAGATCCTTCAGGTGTACTGAACGAGGACATCGACGCTGAAGACGATGAGGATGACGAGGAAGAGGACGGAATGGAGTTCGTGTCTTGATGTGTCTTGATTCTTGAAGTTTGTTGTCGAAATTAGAAAAACTACTGCCGTTTGCACTGGCAAAAATGGTTCCGCCTCACAAGGAGTCGCGATTGTCATCCCTTGAGAGTACGAGACTGTGAAAGAAACACTTTTACGATTGTACGAATTGCTTGCGACGTTTCTCAAAGTTTCATCTCTCCCTTGATCCTTCACCACTCCGATCGATCGAGCTCTCCGAGGCTTACAACGGGTCGAGACATAGTATAACGGTCTCCTCAAGTCTGCCCTCGTCGAGTCGGATCGCTTTCTACTTCTCATCAAACATTGCACTCTACTCGCTCCCAACAATCGCTGTTACTGATCAAACGCACTCACAAGTCAGGGAAGACTATCAGACTGAAGCTAGCAGCTGTTCAGGTCGCCCGCAAGTGAGTCCATCGCTTCTCTTCATCTCTCCTGAATCTCCACTCAAGTTCAGTCAGTCTCTGACCCACGCTTTCCTCGCTGTCCAGAAACTCTACCGCTCTCTCGATTTCTCCTTCTGAACCATGTTGAGACTCCAAGACCTCCCTATCGACGTTCTACACCGCATCATCAACTACACAGTCCCTGGACCAACTAGGCCTGAACGACGTTATTCGGCTCTCCTTTCTTCCGCTCTCCTTTCGAAATCGTTCGCTCGAGCTTCACAGATCGCACTCCTCGAGCATATTTTCCTCGACGGTCACCTCAACATGATTGAACTGCTCGAGGTCATGACAACTACCTCCGCCAGGGCGATTTGCCATTCTTCGTGCATCAGTTTGAGGTTGTATTGTCAGACGTTGAACGACAAGGAGAGTATTTGGAACTCGGAGGAGATTCTCAAGCGGTTGCCGGGCGTGAGGGCAGTTTGGTTTGGACAAGTTACAGCAAATTTAACCTCCCTCTCGATTGCAACGAGTGAGTCCGCCTCTCCTACCAAGCAAGGTGAGACTGAACCATCGCACGACCAGATCTCACCAAATTGAACCTGTTCAAAGTTGAATTGATGATCGACGGACCGACTCAATACGGCCTCTTCAAGGCTTACCTTCCCTCCCTATTTCAACTCAGCCTCAATCGCGTATCACTCTACACCTCCCTCCGACGTGACAAAGCGGAACCCCTCAGCTTCTTCCTCAATCCCCAGTCCCTCCCTGCCCTCTCTCACCTCTCCCTAACCTACGACGAAGCCGACAATTCTTCTTGCCCAACCTTCCTCGGCCTTTGTACCCAGCTTTCGCATCTTCGCATTCGTCGTGTCGTCGGATTCAGTCCTCTACCTCGACTCGAATTCGCACAATTGTCTTCTTCCAAAAAGATAGCTCATCTATCCGTGGACCTACGAGAAATGGAGGATCTCGACTTGCTTGTCAGTCGTCCCCTACCCGAATCGCTTCACTCCCTTCAGATTACGAAACTCAAGACCATGGACATGGAAAGGAGGTTGTTGAGTTCTATCGCTTCCTTCGGCGGCAACTTCAGATATCTCGTTCTTGACAGTCTCGGTGGAAAGGTCAGCGAAGGGAACGGCACCGAGGGAAATAGGAAAGGGAATCAGCTCATTCGCCGTGTCAACGTTGGGGAGGCTTCGAAATGGGGTATCAAAGTTCTCGAAGTCGACAGTGAACGGGAGTGCACTGACGGGGAAACGTGGTTTGAGTATACCGCCGCCGTTGATTGTCTCGCAAAGTCACAGGAGGAAGAACAGGTCGATGAATCGAAGGAGTAGAACTTGAAGTTGAAACGTTTTTGAGTGAATTTACGCTTTTGTTTTCGTTCCTACTTCGACGTGCTCAAACCATCTTTAGTGTTTGTTGAAGTCATCAGCGTCGTGTCGTTTATCTATGAATGCGAGAGGGAGAAGGGTTGAGTTGCTCGAATTAATCTTCGAATTCGGGCGAGAGAGGGGAGATTTTCTCTTTCCACCCAACACCTTTCACTCCTCTCCACGTCGGATCGAGATGGGCACTCCTACACCGACTTCGATAGTGATCCCTGCCTCGCCTCTCGATGCACAACTCCTCTCGGCTTCGACAGCGTTTCTGTTACCCTCGAACCACTCTCAATCATCTCACAAGGCTCCCGGATCGATAAGGACACCACAAGAGCAACATTTCATCACAAAGCGACAATTTGAGCAATGGAAGGGATCGCATCCAGGCGAATCTTCCTCATTGAGACCGCCTCAAGGGAGCGAAGGTATTGACAAATTGACACTCAAAGGTTACAGGTGAGTCATTCTGTTCGGGTTGCTGAACCACTACACCACCAAGCAACGGGGGGGCTTATCGGGAGGAATTTAGATCTGGAGCTCTGAAAATTGGGATCCGCTGTTTCCGCAACTTTCCCTTTCTGCTCTCTCTGGACTATCGACTACTTCGGAACTCGAGTAGCGTGATCAGGTGATGAGCTGTCGAGTAGAGGGACAAGACAAGGCAAAGGGAATTAGATCGACTTTCCGACCCTTTCCGACCTTTTTCGTGGGGAAAAGCAAAGGCAAAGGAGGAAAGAAGAGAGAGACAAGGGCAATGATACTCGAAACTGGCAGAGTCAAGACTGACAAAGTATCGTACCGAGAAACAGGGCGCCTCAACATCCGACATCGCACCTCCTTCAATCGATTCCACCTCGTTCAGCTTCTCGTTCTTCTCGATCCAATATCCTCTCTTACACTCTACACCTCGCTACATCGTCTCGACTATCGTCCTACTCCTCCACGAATGGAACTCGTACCTTGCTTCACTGGGCGGAGGCAGAACAGAACGCTCAAGAAACTGAGTATGAGAACGTCAAAATCGATTCGGAATGGTTCGAAACTGAACAGAAGACTCAAGGGCTGTGGAAACTCGGGATTAACCTACTCCAGTCGAGTCGTCGAGAAGGTCCTCTACCACCTTCAGTCGAACGGAGGGTCGTTTTAGGATCTCTAACGGAGGAACTCCTCGTTTCGCCAACGGGAGATCGAGCAATGTCAAAAATCGACGAAGAGTCGGTACATCCTTCGGGCGATGCAGAAGAGCTCGTTGTTCTTCGACCACTCACCTCGCCAGATACCACGACCCTTTACCTCTCGACTTCCGCTCACGCTGCCAATTCTCGATCCCCTCGAGACCGATCTCACTCTGTCGCCCAATCCCTTATCGACATGAAATTCGGGGGCAAAGCTTCCGACCTCGAAACTCCTCCTCTTTCCATTCCCGAGAAACCGCTCGACGTCGAAACATCCTCTACGGCACCAGGAGGATCAGTTTTCGGCGACTCGTCTCAAACTCCCGCAGCCTCGACCTCTGAGCTCACCGCTACTCCACACATGGACTATCGTATCGTCCTCTCGCAATCTATGCGCACTCGCGCCAAATCCATCTTTGCAACTTCTCCGCTACCTGCCCTCACTACTTCCTTCTGCCGTCGACACCGAGTCGCTGCCTGCACCGTCTGCACGACTTTGGTCACCGAATCATCCGAACGAGTTTCCGATCACGCGCAACATCGCCGACGCAACATTCCTGGAGCAGGACTTCGCTCGACTATTTCAGACGGAGGCGAAGGAGGAACGAAGAAGGCTTTGGTTTCCATCGTACCGACGTTCCTCAAGTTGTCAGCAGATCTCATGGCCGACTCGAGAGATGCAACACGGGCCGGGCTTGAATCCAAGGAAGTGGAATCGTCAGAGAAAGGCAAGGGCAAGGAGATGGAACTCGCTGTCGAAATTCACGTCACTTCGATTTGGTACAACCTCTTGACTTCGCTGCTCACTCAAGCATGTCTCGAGGGATACCTTGTCGACGGGTGGACTGGGACGGAAGGGATCGAGACTTTGTTTGGAGTGGGATGTGGAGTTTGGGAAGGAAGAGGTTGGAGTATGGCAGCGAGGGCAACTGCAAGTGCCGCTGTTCCTTCGAGGAAGAGTTCAACTACGGCGAGAGAGGGAACAGGGAACGGTGGATCGCAAGAAAACGGCTTGGACTTCGATGAGGATGATGAAGAGGATGAGGAGAGCGAGGAGGAAATCAAGGCAAGGGAGCAAGAGAAGCAGACGACGGAACTCGTAGATGCTGCTCATACGCTCTTCGGATCGAGAAATGTCGCACAAGCCGATTACGAGAGGTGCATGAGGGATCGAATTCACGAGGTACGCAGTTCTTTGCTTCTCTCGTTCTCTTGCGGTCAGACTTTGCTGAGAAGCTTTCTCATTTCATCAGTTCCTCAACGTACCTCGAGATAAGAGTCTCATTCAACACCTCACCTCGCTTAATATGAAGTATCCGCTTTCAATGTTCGAAGACGAAATGGTTGATTTCCTCGAAGCATCAGTCCGACTGCTCGGCAAGCCTACTCTCGCTAAGGTAATTTCTTCCACCTCTCAACGTCTCTCGCGGACCATAACTGACTGTTTATCTTTCTTTCGATTCTCGCAGACTGGGAACGAATCAATCACATCGCAAGTCAACCCAGATCAATTTGCGCTCGTTCAATATTTCTCCCAATCTAGTACAGCAGCGGAGGACACGCGACGGGATAGCTCTATTCCAGCGGATGATAACGGGAAAGGTGGAAAGCGAAGACGGATAGATTGAGATAAGCATTCAATGTAATTCCCTTCCTCGATACATACATACACCGTTGTCGTTTCAATAGATTCTGTATTGCTAAAATTTGATACGTTCTTCTGATGAAAGCTCGAGCGTCTCGAGCGATTCAGGATAAACGAATTCTCCTTGTTTCCGGATTTCGTCGAATGCCTGGAGCGACGAAAGGCTATGTCAGTGTCAATTGAAAACTCGGATGAGAGCTTGACTCGCCTCCATCATCAGTACCGACTCGCATAACGGCATTCTTTCCGACTCGAGCTTGCCATCTCGTAAACATCGAGCTACCTCATCTGCTTCCCACGCGAACCCGAGAATGTTGCCTGAGCAGTATTGAGATGTCAGTATATCAATCTTTGTATCGACAAGCGGAAGAATATTCACCAGGACGAGGTTCGAAGTTGAAGCTTTCAGAGCGAGTCGGCTCCTTGGTTCCCTCTGCGAACTCTTCCGGCGAGTTCCACGCCTTGTACATGAAGCTCTTGGGTCGAAACGTTGGCCTTGAGGGGTAAGTAGTCAGCGAAAGGCACGAAGACGATGAGACGCAAAACTCACCATTGCGTCTCAAGGTATCCATGGGAACCAGTAACGATCAGGACTCGAGAGTGAGCTGATTGTCGATCTTGCGCCGCCGTCAGGGTTCCATGTACGATCCTACCATCCACCTCGTACTGAATGACTGCGATACTACTCGCGTCGACTCCAGTCCTACAAACTCGAATACACATGGAGCAAAGCGTCAGATCAATGAAGGATTGCCGGCATTCAATGCGAACGGTGCAGAGGCAGTGGGAACAGAACAGACGTTGTTTTGGTCATCGAAGCTGAGATTTTGAGAGGTGAAAGGCGATCATGAGTGACTTTCGAGGGAGGACCTAAAGCCAAACACAGCTGCGTCCAGGGGTAAGGTCCAAGATCTAACAGGGCTCCTCCAGCGAGTTCAGGATTGACGAGACGATGAGCAGGATCACGTTTCGCCGTTTCTCCAAAATCGACGCATAGTTCTGCTGATGCCGATCGTAGCTCCCCGAGGACACCACTCTTGAGCACTTCTTGCAGCTTGTAAGAGTAAGGTTGGAACCTTGTCCAAACGGCTTCCATCAGGAAAACTTGCTTTTTTCTTGCGAGATCGACGAGAGTCTGACTCTGCATGGCATTGACAGTCATGGGTTTCTCGACGAGGACGTTCTTTCCAGCGGTGAGAGCTTCGAACACATTTCGATAGTGTTCACTGTGAGGAGTACCGACGTAAACGGCGTCGACGTTCTGTGAAGGAGTGAAAGAACCATCAGGATGCACATTGTGACTGCAGCTCGTGGAAGGCATCGAGGTAAACAGAAAGTGCAATAAACTCACTTGGTCGTTGTAAAGATCCTGGTAGCTCCCGTAGGTCTTGACTTCTTCGTCTCCGATTTCGAGTTTCGACACGAAATTTTCAGCGTTTTCCTTTGATCTCGATGCGACAGCTACAATCTTGTGTTGAACATCCTCGACTCCTCTCGTCTTGGGATGGACGAGTAAATCGGTCGAGAATTGAGTTGAAATCCAACCTGTCGCACAGATTCCCCATCGACAAGTGAAGGGAGAGGTCATGAGGTCGACTTGTTCGTTGCGGTGATGCGTCGAAGTTGACAGTTGATACTGTAGTAGGAGAGGAAAGGGAAGAGAACAAGAAAGGAAAAGGAAACCAACTCGTCATCGCGAAAGTTACTTTGAGAATTTGACTTTATTGATTTATTGCGATGGGACCCTTAGAACTCTGAATTCCACTACTCGCTTTCCTCCCCTACTCAACACTAGCTTTGGGCTGAACATCAATTAAGAAGAGGTGGGATGGATTACAACAACCCGAACTACGGTTATCCTACAGAGTTCCGACCCCCTCCTCCAGCAACTTTCCAAGATGGAGGAGAAGAAGAGATAACACCAGAGAATGCGATGTGGGATCAAGACACTCGAGACGGAACTTTACAACAAGATCAATACCTACCATGGAACCAACAACAACAGCAGCAGCAGCACCTTGAACAACCTCAAACCGCATTCGGAGTTTCATTCGATTCACCTTCATCATCTTCTCGCACAACTCGCCCAAATCCTCTACAATCTCATTCTCTTCGTTACGAACCTTATCAAATCCCTTCCAACTCTCACACCCTCCCTCACGTCCCACACTCCTTGAATCAACCAGATCCTTTCCCTCAATTCGACCTCGCCGATCCTTCCTTCCTCCTTCCAGCGAGCGATGGTACTTTGAAAGACTGGCAAGGAGCTCGAGATGCGGACAGAAGAGATTCGAATTCGTCTACACAACACAGTCGAGAAAGCGGAGAAGGTTCGAGAAAGAATAGCGATCCTGTCGTCGGCTCCACTGCTACGACCTCGAACCCGCATGGAGCAAAGAGACAGATCAACGAAGGATTGCCGACATTCGTTGGGAACGGCGGAGAGGCGGGGGCAACGGAACAAAGTGGAGTCTCGAAGAAAGTAGTGAAGAAGGCTGATAAATCGTGTCGAAAGTGCAGGTACGGACAGAGCTTCTCACCTCAGAAACCTTCCACGACGAGAGAATCTGATCGATATTTTTGCTACTACAGGGATCGACGAGTGCGATGTGATCGAATCTTCCCAGTTTGCGATCGTTGTCGTAAACGAAGGGAAACTTGCGCCTACGTCGACAACGTCAACGTGGACGAATTCGAAGAAGGAGGCGACGCTCAGAAAGTTGTGGACCTCCAGTCAAAAGTAGCAGCACTCGAGAAACAACTCAAAACGATGGGTAGCAATCCTTCTCCAGCGGACGAATCGAGTTCAAGCGCCATTTCACCTACAGAACGACGTAAGATCGACGGCAGTCCAAGTAGCGGCAACTCGAGCTCGAATGCCAGCGGCAGCAACCCTTCTCGTACTCCACCCGGCAACGTCGAAGGCACGTCTTCATCGATCGTAAGCGGTATCGGCGACATCTACACGAATCAACTTCGGTTCAAGCCAGATGAGATGGAGAACCTCACTTCGTATCTCATGGGGAGGAGCATATCGTTCGCGAATTTGGGACATTCGAATCCGAATTGGAGATTAGGAGAGCCAGCTGTGATCAAACAATTGACAATACACCTCATGGACGGTCAGTTCTGTCATTACAGTCTCGAAACTTCTCATACTGAATACTCTGCATCTTTACAACAGCTGCAACTCGAGCTTGTTGTTCGAATATTCCAGGAATCAAACCTCTCGCAGATCGTATCGAGCATTACAAACGGAACTTGGACAGACTTGATGGCGCTTCACAGGTTGAGTCGCTCACCTTTCCATTTCGGTGAACCATCAACTGACATGGGTCCTTTCATAGTGTGCCGTCGCAGTTCTGAGTGCTCTCGGTGCACGAGCGAGTCCACATTCCGTGAGTCATGCGTTTTTCGATTCACGTCGACTCAGAGACTGATCTTTGATGATCTGGCTAGGCTCTACTCGGTGTTGCTACGACCTGCCTCGCCGATGGAACACCTTCACCTCCACTGTTCCTCTACGCCGGAGAGCGTCGGGAAATGGCTTGTCGAGCGTTGGAGCGACGAGCTCGAGAAGTTTGCTGGATCAACGGAATGCTCGAAAGCACAAATTTACCGGATCTCGACGCCATAATCGGTCTCACTCAAGTTCTAATCTGTAAGCTTTTCTTTCTTCCGACCCATCGCCCATCTACACGGCGATACGCTCGCGTTGTGACGACACGAAGAGTCTTACTCAAAGATACTCGGTGCTCATCTTAGTTGAATCAGATGAGGAGATACTTCCCGAAAAAAGCAGATTCTTTACGAGAATCGCTGTAGGGATGTACCACGATTTACGCTTTAAAGCGCTTGAACGACAAGAGCGAACGAGTAGGGATCCTCGAATCGGACCTGGTACTGCACTCTTCGTACGTCTCCATTTTCTAGCGGTACTCCTGTTTCATTCTCGGTCGCTGACAGTCAAAGACGCACTCTAGCTCGCCGATGCTGTAATCGCCGCTGCTTCTTCACGACCCTCTTTCATCTCGACAGCCGAACTCGAAACCTATTTCTTGACCGATGGAGTTCCCATTCCCGACTTCCCCGGATCCAATCTGCGCGACGAGCTCGACAAGATCTTACAGAAGCCGTTGCAGAAAGAACAGCTCGTCGATGCAGTCACGAGCGGAATCATCTGGGTTTCAGGTTGTTCGAGATTGTTCGCTCAGTTGACGATGAGTAAGTCGAGCACAACGCACGAGCATTCTCGACTTCCACTGAATCACGCATCTCGCTGCACAGCCCGTCGTGTCAACGCTCCCTCGCCGCTCCCCCTTCTAAAGAACCTCTGGTCGCTCATCGACAGCGTCCACAATTCTCTTCAACACCTACAGTCGATCTTGGTTCACCTTGACCTCACTCAAGTCGCCGACCTCGAAGACTCGCCATACGCCCTCGATCACTTTGTTCTCCTTGGAGTCCGCGCCGACTCGATTCTCGTCGATTTGATCAATTTGATGCATGTCTGGTTGCAAAGAGATCGGAGTCAGGAAGGAATCTGGACAGAGAAGGAGGACGACCCGTTGTTGATCAGTATGCGGAAAGAGAGCGAGTTGAGGGTTCGAAAATGCCTGAAATTGTCGGCGTAAGCAAACTTTTTTTTTCTTTCCGTTTGGTGCACGGGACTGACGATGCATCTCACTCTTCAGCTTCTATGCTCAACTCTTCCTCTCATCGCAAGATAAACACTTGGTTCACGTCAGTATTGATCTTCCGTTCCAACTTTCTCTATTTTGTCATGCTCACCCTTTCCTCTTTCTTCTTCTTCGCAGCATATGATGATGCAACTCGAAATCTTACAAGACTGGACAGAATGGGTTGTACAACGTGCTGGATCTCCCGGTGGACCACCTACCGAGGAATACGAAATCACCGAGTCTGAACTCGATTGGTGAGCTATCTGATCCTCGCTTACCTCGCTTCTCGAACCAAAGCTCAGACTGTGTCGATTTGATCTCTATTAGGTTCCAACGTGCCCTCGAACTTTCGTGCTACTACACGCCGAAGGCAGGAAACAGGTTGCAACGTCTCGCTGCTGTTCGTCAGGCAGAAGCTCGACGTCCTTCAGCTCGTAAGCTCAGCTTCACGTAGTCGACATGTGAAGCGAACGCTGCTCATCCGTACTCCCGAACTTGTGCAGGCTTTCAAGCTGAACCAGTCGCGCCTCCCGTTTCGCTTGAATCGATCCAACCTCAACAAGCTATCTACGACAGTACTCTGTACAACAATGGGAACTCTTACGGCAATTCGGGTAACACCGAAGAGTCAAACGGAGGAGAGCTAGACGAGAGATTCCCTCTCGCTGGCGGCTGGGTTGGCGCACCCTCGCAGATCTTCGTATTCGGTTAGCTACGGTTCTCTTACCTATCCTCAATTCCGGAGCTCTTCGATCCGTGCTAACATCATTCTCGTCATTCTAGATGATTACGGTATTGCCGCGCAGCAAGGTTATCCTCTCGGCACGCAGGAATCTGTTTCAAACGATGAAACCTTCAGATCCGCTTTCACCGGCGAGAGTTGGCTCGCCGTCCCTCACAATCCTGGATCGAACGATGCTCACGTCGGTGATATGAATTTAGAGACCGGAGGGAATTCGACGGAGATCTAGAGCAGAGGGTTACGTTCTGTAAATCTGTTGTTTAGTATAGAAACTCAAGTCGAATCTTTCCACACTCGTCTCCTTTACGAATGATTGCAGAGATGAGTCCGTATATCGAGGTAGAGGTATTTACAAAGAGGGGAAACAAGAATCGTCTAAACTTTCTATTTGCCAGCAGAACTTCGACCGATAGCCCTCGCACCTCCAGCTTGTAAGTCTAGCTCTGGCAGTGGAATGACGCCGTGTTGTCCTGCCTGTGACGGCTTCTCCAGGAAGTCTGCAGCGACGAGCCACGAGAGGTATCGACCCATCTGTTCGTCGTCAACTGTTACCGTTTCCACTTGTTGACTAGATCGTAGAAGCTTGACGGTGTTCGAGTCGTCCAATTCGGCAGCCTTGGTCGAGGTAGGTAGATCATCGAGGACAAAATGAAGAAGGGGGAAGAGAGCGTTATCTTGAACCCGGAGGACGTGCTGCTCGAGTAAGGTTCGCCAGGGAAGATACTCGGTCTTCTCAACCTTGTAGCCGTAGAGACTGAGTGCCGAAAGGAAGCGGTTGAATCGAGGAGCTGGACGAGCGGTGACATGGTGAACTCGGAGGGGTTCGGAGGAAGGTTGTAGAGCGGCGCAGGCAGTGATACGAGCGACGTGATCGACGGGAACCATGTTGATAGTGTTCTCGATATCGGGGATGTGACCGAGTTGAATGCAACCCTTGACGAGTCGCCAGAGGAAGTCGTCGGTGTTTGTAACGGCAGAAGTCGAATCTCCTACGATGTAAGCAGGTCGAATGATGGATCCAGCGAGGCCACGTCGTCCAGCCTCGAGGATGAGACGTTCCGAGACCCATTTCGACTGACCGTATCCACCTTTGAGACCCTCCTTCCCAGCGTCAAGGGGATCAGATTCGGAAACACCTAGACCACCTTGCTGCACGACCGAGTCTGCGAGGCGAACGTAGTGTGCCTTTTCGATGGCGGCAGTCGAGGAAACGAAAGAGAGGGCTTTGGGTCGAGTGGTAGAAGCGAGTTCGATGACGGCGAGAGTTGCGAGAACGTTCGCAGCGCGAAGCTTGTTGTAAGGGTAGACCCAGTGCACCTGAGGTAGTGAATTAGGGAGACATCAGTGACAGCTCGATCGAGGACAGCGCTGAAAGGGCTTACGATGGCGCCGTTGTGGACAATGACATCGACTTCCTTCGCCAACCTATTCCATACACCTTCTCCCATTCCAAGTTTGTCTCCTTCGAGATCTCCAGTCACCACCTCGAGTCGTCCTCCTGTGACCCATTCCTCGTCCCAAGCTCCTCTACCTTCTCCACTCTCACGAAGTCTGAGGAATCCCTTCTCTTGCGAGGCGGCTCGAACATGACAGATTACCTTGGCTACCTTGCCGCCCCGTCTTGAAGTATCGAGCAAGTCACGAAGGATGAAGGCACCCAGGAAACCGGTTGCGCCGGTGAGGAAGACGGTTTTCGGGGAGTCGGATGAAGTAGGCTTTTCGTAAGAAGTCTGGAGAGTCCCAACAAGCTTGTCTGCATCCTCCGAGTACTCGTTATCGGCATTCGTGGCAGAGCCTTGACCTCCGGTTGAACCCTTCTTATTGCCTGCAAGCCCGAGATCTGAGTCTCGCAGCGAGTCGAGTTCACTAGCGAGGGCTCGAATCGTCGGGTAATCGAAAACGAGACCGAGGGGAGCGCCAACCGCGAGAGTCTTGCGGACCTCAAAGATGAGACGAGTTGCGAGAATCGAGTGTCCACCCAAGTCGAAGAAGGATTCGTCGAGGGGAATTTCGGAAGGAGGAGATGGAAGAAGTTTCGCCCAGATATCGTGAATCGTTCGCTCGGTCGAGGTCAATTGTTGTGTGGACGAGGCACTCGTTGAATTGGCTGAAGAGGATGCAGCGGCAGCAGCAGCGACGGTATCAGGGAAAGGAAGGGCGGGTTTGTCGATTTTGCCATTCGGGTTCAAGGGCATTCGAGCGAGAGGGACGATGACTGGGCATGCAAAAATAATGGTTCAGACCCACGAGGAGAGCGAATTTGTCAGGTGATTGGACTCACCACTGGGGACTGAGTAACTAGGCAACTTCGTTTTTAGGTATTCCCGAATACTCTTGATCAACTTGCGATAACGCTTCAATCCACGCGCCACCTCGTTCTGACTGACTTTCCCTCCCACACGCTCATCACCCTCCTCATCATCGTCACCGCTAACGAGACCTTCGAGTTCTTTACTTCCGACGAGGGGTACGAAGTAAGCGACGAGGACTTTCTCTTCGTATTTGTCTCGACGAACGAGGGTGACGTTCTCTCTGACGGCGGGATGTCTAGAAAGGTGAGTGTCGATCTCGCCGAGTTCGATTCGGAATCCACGAATCTTGATTTGGTCGTCCGCTCGTCCGGTGCACTCGACGGTTCCATCCGGGTTGTAGCGACCGAGATCTCCAGTTCTGTACATTCTGTCTCTAACTCCATGCCACCACTCCTTCCAAGGCTCTGATGACGATGCTATGGTATCCTCCCTCTCAACTCCGACCCCGAACCAATTCTGAACGAATTTCTCCTGAGTAGCCTCTGGCAATTGCAGATAACCTTCGGCGAGACCTCCGGAGCGAACGTAGATTTCTCCGACTTCTCCGACGGCACAGAGTTGACTTTTGTCGTTGCGATTGACGACGAGTAACTGAACGTTGATCATTCCTTCTCCGGCAGGCATGATATCTTTCCTCGTCTTGAGGAAAGTCGGATCTTCGGAAAGAGGTGGGATCGGGAAGTAAGATACAGCGCGTTGAGTTTCCGTCGTTCCGAACATGTTGATAATTCGACAGTTCTGAGCGAGTTGTTGTAAACGAGTACAATCCCGTTTAGTGAGGATATCACCGACGAAGAATGCGTTGAGAAGAGAAGGAATGGGTCGAGTCGCTTGAGCCGAGAGGAGTTGACCCATAGCTGAGCGAGCAGTGCGAGATCAGAAAAATTAAAAACGAGAGAGAGTATTTAGGGCAAGAAAAAAGGTGAAGCTTACCGGGAGTGAGGTGAGTGACAGTGACAGAGTTGTCCGACATCCACTCGGCGAGACGTCCAGGGGTTCCAATATCTTCGGCAGTCGGAATGTAGAGACTCGCTCCGAGGAAAAGAGGCGTGAAGACTGCAATTCGCAAATTCGTCAGCGATGATAAGCTGATTCAAAACTTGGGCGATGGCTCACTATCTCGCTGGATCGGGTCGTGGGCGATACCGCTCAACATGGTGAATCGACTTTCCTCGCTGAGCCCAAATCTCTCCTTCATCCAAGGGAAGAAGTGAGTAAGACTGAAATGTCTCCCTCTGACTCCTTTTGGAATACCGGTCGATCCAGACGTGAAGGAGAGTGTGCCGACAGAGTCGGGTCCCAGGGGAATGCCGAGCGGCTCAGAGGCGAGAGCGAGAGTTAATGCGAAGATGTCGGAATTCGAGGGTGTCGCCGACGATCCCAGCAGAAGGCCCTCGGAAGAGAGCTGAAGTGCAGGGACTTCGACGCGAATCGAGAGCTTCTCCGTGACATACTGTCGGACAGCGGGGAGAAGGGAGCCGGCAGCAGCGAGTATCACGAGAGCTCGCGGTTGAGCGACCTGGAGGTAGACAGTTTGACGTGCCGGAGGATAAGCAGGATCTATCGTATCGTAACAGGGCCTGTCAGTCGCTGTTGCGTGCACTGGCAAGACAGATAATAGAACTGACCGATGACTGAGAAAGTTGCGCCAGCCTTGAGGACACCCATGACAGCCACGACGAGGTCAACACCCCTCGTCGAGTATACCGTGACAACCTCTTCTCGTTGCACGCCGTTGTCGACCAAATAACGGGCAAGAACGTTACTCGCTTCGTCGATTTGTCGATAGTTGAAAGTTCGTTCTCCATTCTTTCCTCCGATGGCAGGTGCTGGGATCGATTCGACAATACACGTACGATCTGGGAATGCTCGTGCATTGGCGGAGAAGATATCGGTGATTGCACCTCTGAACCCGGTCCATTCGAGATCTGCTTTTGGGTCGGGAAGCTGCTTGCGTTGTTTCGAATTGAGAAGCGAGATGGAGCCGATGGAGTCTTGAGGGTGTGAGGAGACGTGGTGCAAGAAGTTGACGAGTTGATCGAGGGTAAGGGAGATTCGAGGTCGCGAAAAGACGAGAGAGTTGTAGGAAAGGGTGAGGGAGATTCGAGGTGGGGTGAATGCGAAGGAGGTGCGTAGAGAAGTAGGCGTGGAGGCTCCGGTAGGCGTGGAGAAAGAGGAACCGGATTGTGTCTCTTGTGAATCGGTAGGAGTGGTAGAAACGAAAACGGTCAAATCGGAAGTGAGCGAGGTCGATTCGAGGAAGGAAGAGTCTTGTGCATCGGTCGAGTCGAAGAAGCGGACTCTGAAGAGTGGAGGAGGAGAAGGTCCTCCTGCAGTTTGTTCGTGACCAAGGGCCGAGAGGAGATCTTCGTAAGAAACTTTGTGCTCTTCCGCTTCAGCTTCGATGAACTGTACTCGTTTGACGAGGGACCAGAACGAGTCGGTCGGGTCGAGTTTGATGCGAAGGAGGAGAGGAGCGGGCGAAGAAGGGGAAGAGGTTGCGATAATGAGGTCGTTGTCTCCAGTGTAGCGATGAAGGAGAACGGCGAAAGCTGCGAGGAGAAGATGGAAAGCTGTCGGTCTTTGATTTCCTAGCCGTTTCTGATCTTGTGCGAGTTTCGATTCGATCCCAGCTGGCGTAGAAGAAGTTGAAGATTCATCATCAGAGTCGGAAGAGTCATATTCTCGATCTTCTTCGTAGAGGGACAGCCTCAATAGTGCAGCTCCAGTCTTCGCGTCCAGCGATCTAACCTCCCTCGCTTCAACCATAGTGAGAGACTGATCCCCTGCAGGCCTCGGATAGTCGGTAGGGAGGGCGAGTTGAGGTAAATCAGCGAAATTCCGTAACAACGCTTCCACTGTCGTTCCGTTCACTCATTGGTCAGCTGCAATAGACACGAGAGCTGATTTGTTCAGACCACTTACTCGTGCGAGTGTTTCAAGTGAATGTGAGAAAGTTGAGAGAATTCGAAATTAATTTCTTCCTTTGACTTGATCTTTCCATCTCGAGAATTCTGTTCTCGCTCTGTCACTGTCGCAGATATCTATTGATCATGGGACGACACTCCGTAAGCCCTAGAATCTATCGTACAGCCCTCTTCAAGACTGATTCCCTGGATTCTCTCCGGATCGATCAATTAATTATGTTAGAAACGAGGCAAGGATCAACCTTCAAAACCTAGAACAGACAGTAGGAACAATGCTAGCGGTGGCAACTACAATGTAGTCGAACAGACGAATGCCAAGTTTGAGGCTTACTACAAAGTTCGTCCAACTTTCTTTTCGCTGCTTTCGTGACTCTATAGCAGTGCTAAACGAGGATGTAACTCTCCAGGCTCAAAACATCGTCCCTGAAACTGAGTGGGAAGAGTTACTTGAGGCGTTCCGAAGACCTTTACCTACGACTTTCCGTCTAACAACTTCGAGACCGTGAGTTGTCGTACCTAACATCGCTTGAATCGCGACGAAAGCTGACATATCGAGGATGTGTGTGAAATCATAGTACCGCTCTAGCGCTCAACAAGCACATCGAGAAGGTTTACGTTCCCATGATGACTGGAATCGAACATGAAGGTGTCAATCTTTCTCCTCCTAAACCTCTACAATGGTGAGTACCCACGCACTACATTCATTAGGAGAAGACCGTCGAGATTGATCAGCCTTGTTCTCTCCCTCGCGATTAGGCAATCTGGACAACTAGCTTGGCAACTCCCTGTCCCGAAATCAGCTCTTCGCAAAATCGAAGCATTCAAGAAGTTCCAACATTTCCTAGTTTACGAAACCGACGCCGGAAACATCTCTCGTCAAGAAGCCGTCTCAATGATCCCTCCTCTCTTGCTCGACGTCAAACCCGGTCACACTGCTCTCGATATGTGCGCCGCTCCTGGAAGTAAGAGTGTGCAGATCCTCGAGGATCTCCATGGACCGCCTACTGATGGGAAAGAAGGAGCAAGCAAGGTTCCTCAAGGCCTTCTGATCGCGAACGACTCGGATGCAAAGAGATGTCACCTCCTCGTTCATCAATCGCTTCATCGAGTTCCCGGAACTGGCATGATGGTCACGAATTCGGACGCCACTCAATTACCTTCACTCCGTCTTCCCAAGTCGACTTTGAACACTCCAAGGTTCACCAACGAAGACGAACGGAGCGTAGCGAAACTTGCGAAATCCGAATTCGAAAAGCGATACGAACCCATGCTTTTCGATCGTATTTTGGCCGACGTACCTTGTTCGGGAGATGGTACTCTGAGGAAGAACATGGGAATCTGGGGGGATTGGACTGTCGGTAATGGTATCGGTCTTCACTCGTAAGTTTCAATAGTTTCAATATCGACTTCTACTGCTCAATCCTCGTTTGCTGAGTCACCTTTTTCCGTTCGTACAGATTGCAGCTTCGCATCCTCCTCCGAGGTATCCAATTGCTCAAACCTGGAGGACGACTTGTCTACTCGACTTGCTCGATGAATCCGATGGAAAACGAAGCTGTCATCTCTGCTGCTCTCGCAGAATGCCCAGGTTCGCACCCTCCCCTGCTCAACGTCGACTGCCGCAACTCGTCGACTAACATGATCTTTGTCTTTTAGAAATGTCGATACTTCCCGTTCCCGAAGACCTCCCCGGTCTCAAACGTCGACCTGGTCTCACATCTTGGCGAGTACTCGACAACTCCCTCGCCGATGCTCCTCATCCTTCTGCATCTTCATCGCCTGCTGAAGTCCCCGCCGATATGGACGTCGAACCAGTTGACGCATCGACCTCGCCTCCTCGACACGCTCCGAAAGGTAGAGGCAACGGCAAGCCCAAAGGAAAGGGAGAACCCAACAATCAAGACAAGAAAGGCTCTCGCAAGACATGGCTCGCAAGTCTGTGGCCTCCGGCAGAGAGCGTCGCGAAGGAGCAAGGACTACAACACTCCCTTCGTCTCTACCCTCATCTCCAAGATACTGGAGCATTCTTCGTTTGCGTGCTCGTCAAGAAAGATGGCAATCCTCAAGCGCAAGACGTCGTTAAGGAGGAGAAGGTTGAAACAAAGCGTGAACGAGCTGCCTCGCCTGCCGAAGGAGAACCTGAGGCGAAGAAACCTCGAGCTGAAGAGACGGTCGAAGGTTCCGCCGATGCAAGCTCTGTCGAAGCCTCTTCAAAGACCTCTGCCGACTCTGTTGAGACCCCGAAGAGTCAAACTGGAGGAGGTGAAGCTGGAAAGGAGCGAATGGGTGCAGGTCGACCTTTCAACGAAGAACCTTACATCTATTTGAACGGGATTGAAGACGAACAAGTCAAGATCTGCAAGTGAGTGGGCATTCAGCTCTTTCGCTCCGACTCAGCCTCGTGACTAACTGAGATTCGCCTACAGAGAGTTTTTCGACATTTCCGATTCTTTCCCCTTCTCTTCGCTACTCGTTCGCAATGCTTCCGGCGCCGCCCTCCGATCCATTTATCTGACCTCGAACTTGACCAAATCTCTGCTTTCCTCGAACGCCTACACTCGCATGCGACTCATCTCTTGCGGTGTCAAACTCTTCACTCGTCAGGATTCTTCGAAAGATGGAACCTACGTTTGCAAGTGGAGGATCAACTCAGAAGGTCTCGAAGTTATTCGTCCTTACTTGGGAGAAAAACGTATCGTCAACACTGGTCAAGAACAACTCAAGCAATTGATGGAGAATGTCAGCATCAAGTTTGAGAACTTGAAGTCGGATGAATTGAGGGAGCGAGTTTCGCAACTTGAGCCTGGAAGCGCTGTCCTGAGAATCGCAGGTGCGAAGGGAGCTGATACCGAGTGAGATTCTACTCCTTTCCTCCTGTCCGAGGGGAATTCGAGGACACCCTGCTGACGATGTTCTGCTACAATAGAGCCGAAGAAGATCTCTATCTCGCCTTCTGGATCAGTAAAGTCAGTGTCAACCTCATGGTCGAGAAAGTCGAGAAAAGGTGCGATTCTCTCTGTCATTTTCGTCCTGCAATCGTTTACTTGACTCATCTCGTTTGTTTCGCCTCTTGAGCAGTGCTTTATCGCTTCGAATCTATGGTGTCGACGTGACCCCTCACGCGAAAGGTAAGCCTCCCCCACAAGGACCTGGTACAGCTAGCGATAGTCTCAACAAGAAGCGAGAAGTCAAAGAAGAGGAGACATCAGGAGAAGGCAAAGAACCCAAGCAAGAAGACAAGGACGAGGTCAAGCAGGAGGCTGAGGGAGCAGTCAAGACTGAAGAAGGACAAGCAGACGCAGTAAAGGTTGAGGCATAAGTGAATTGCGAAAATTCCCCCATTGTTGCTTTTTAGTCTCCCGGTTGTTTCGCAATTATCGCGTTCTTTCTCGGCTGTACCTCGACGGCAAAGAGTTGATAAACGAGAGAGAGAGAGAGAGAGTCTAAAGTCAAAAATGTGATGGTATTGCGAGGGTCGAATCGAACGCAACGTGGGAGCCTCTTCGCTTTACCTTCACTTCTCTATCAACCCCCAAAGACGACATCCCTATACTCAATCAGAACTATCTACAGGATCTTGGCAACACTCGAACAGAACTCTCAACTTTACTCTAAACCTCGATTGGAAATAAACTCATCATCGAATGACTTCCATCTTCTCAAGGAGCAAGAAGAGCGCTTCCGGTACAGCGACACCAGATAGTACTACAGAAATCACAGATGATATGGCAGCGGTACAACTGAGTGAGGAGGAAGGGAGCGTCAACGGGGAACTCGGTTCGGCTGATAGTCCAGACAGTGAGAGCGGTAAGCAGTCGAGTTCTCTGCAGACTGACTCATCAGACTCATTACTGACTACTACGTGTGAACCGCGACTCAGGTAAACTCAAGACTTTGATGGGAATCTTGCGCAAGACTCTCAACGTCAAGGATCTCACTTCAGTTCGAATCTCTCTACCTGCTCAGCTAATGGAACCCATGTGAGTCTCTATGCGCTTGTTGCTGTCTGTATTGAGACTGTTGTATGTACAGATCAGATACTGATTCTGGACCGGTTCGATTTACAGTGGAAATCTTGAATTGTGGACTTACATCGAGAGACCCGACTTCTTTGCTGCTATCGGAGCTTCCGACGACGAGTTTGAACGGTTATTGGCTTGTCTCCGTTGGCTCTTGACTCGGGATCTCCGAAGTGAGTTCTAATCTTTCGCATACTACAGGTTGTCGATACTAACCTTAGCTTCTTCTCGCGTAGCCATTCGACACCCGATTGCTAAACCATTCAATTCTATCCTGTACGCTTGACGATGTTATACTGCGCGGTAGCGAGGGGAACCCGCGTGACTGACGCTCTGTTCTTGCTCAACAGCGGAGAACATTTCCATTCTTACAACGACACTCCCGTTCTCACACTCGACCCAACGACCAAGAAGCCTCTTCCTACTGCTTTCATTGATCATGATCCGAGTCAAGAGATTCTCAACAACGCCGGGCGGGGCAAAGGAGGAAGTACAGCCGATGCAGCTCTCAAATCTTCACCAACTGTGGCTTCAATTTCTAGACCATCGGCTCCTCCAGCACGTCGTACTTCAGTCGAGTCGAGTGTAGCATCGGGAGGCGCTTCGGTCAAATCGTTCAAGTCTTCGAAATCTCACGCTTCGATTCCGGCGACTTCTGGTTTGTCGGAAGAAGGAGGTCAAGCTCGAGTCGTCTTCATCAACGAACAGACGAGTCATCATCCACCAGTCAGTCACTTCGTGGTCGAGTCAAGGGGACCTCAAGGGCATGTCATCGCAAGAGGAGTTGATCAGATCAGTGCAAAGTTCACGGGTGCCAACGTCAAACTCGCACCTGGACCACGGAACCGAGGTATCTTTGTCGAGTTACCTGATAGGGAGTCAGAAGAGTTCCATGTGAGTGATCTAAGCCATCGTCACTGCCGAAAACCAAACTAATCTATTCCTACGCATCGTTCCGATTGCAGATCTCTCACCCAGTTGGAGCCGTGGCTGGACTATTACGCGGACAAATCTACGGAACAGTTTGCGATCAGACTTTCATCACCTCTCGAAAGCCGTCAGATTCATCGGAAACGAAGCGATTGCGTGCAATGGTGAATTACCACGAAGAGGTGAGTTTCTCGGTTTCATGTCAGACCAGAGCTCGAAACCTCATCGACATTTATCCTGTACCGCAGAGCTGGCTATCGAAACCCAAATTTGCTGTCTCTGGTATCATCTACCGCTCAACCCCGAATGAAGCAGACGGTGAAAAGGAATTCTTCGAGCTCGAGACTTCTGGAGACAAACGATTCTCAAAGGTCAAGCAAGTGTCGAAGGACGATATCGTAGCAAGCTTCGAAGGAAACTGGCGAGGCGAGATCAAATGGAAGAAAGCTGGAGAGAGCGTGAGTGACCAGAGCATTTCCTGCATCGATAGCCTGCAGAAGCTGATCAAGTTGCCTTGCATAGAACTCGCGAACTCTGATCGACCTCGTACCGCTGAAAGTTTTCCCCAAGATCGTCGCTCCTCTTGAAGCACAAGATGAACTCGAAACTCGTAAAGTGTGGTTACCAGTCTGCGAAGCGTTATACAAGAAGGATTGGAACGGCGCTACGAGGGAGAAGCAGCGTATTGAGCAGGATCAGCGAGAGAAGGCTGATGCAAGGAAGAAGAATGGTGAAATGTGCGTTTTCGATTTCCTTTCACACTTTCGATCGAGATCGCTGACGATCCTTCCCACCTGATAGCTACGTCCCTCGTTTCTTCGAGCCGGAACCAGAGGATCTCTCCAAGTGGGACGGACGACCGATTCTTTCAGCTGCAGGTAGAGAAGCGCTCGAACGAGACTTTAAAGCGGATTACACGACATCTTAGACTGATTACTCTTTGCCCCTTATTCTATATCACTTCGAACCTCCCTCAATTGTATGAACTCGACCTTTCTCAATGTACCTCTGTTGTTCGCTCTCGACGCGACAAGTCGGAATCTGCTGATCTAAACTTTGCAACAACAAAGTATTCTACAAGATACGACAAGAGGTGCACAAACTAGAGAGAATTCAAGATATCTTTGCTGAGCGGTTTCTGCCTCGATGCACTGCCTCGACTTTCCCTCTTCACTGATTTTGCCGAATTGCTGTTTTCCCCTTCAAAGGATAAAAGCGAAGACTGAGGAAGATTGTAACCCCATTGTCGCTCGTCGATGATGGCGAAGAAACGACGGAGGACATCGACTTTGGAGAGAGTAGTGCGAGATCCGATAACAATCAATTTGCTCTTCGCGCGAGAAAGACAGACGTTGATGCGTCTCCAATCTTTCAAGAGTTCACCAACCTTTCATCAAAGACAACTCAGATCAGTTCGCTCATCGTGGTGGAAATGAGAAGCGCAGGAAGTTTGAACTCACTTGTCCTGCTTCGTTGCTTCTCACGCAAGAAATGACAATACATTCTTTGTCTCGACCTTGACTTCGATCAGCCGTCAGAACTTCGACTGCCGGATAAGCCTGTAGCTGGCGCTCGAGGAGATGGACCTGCTGTCGGTAAAGCGTGACGATTCCGATATCTTCTTCCGCGACTTTGCATTTCGACAGAGTTTCGACAATCTATCGAAACAAGGGCGTTAGTCAGCCCACAGGCCAATGACGACGTGATTGCGCGTAACGCACCTTGTGAACGATCTGTGCCTCTGTTTCGTTGTCGATGAGCGAAACCGTTCTTCGTTCACGAGCTGGCAAGTTGTCAGTGTCGACGAAGACAACTCGACGTCTGCAGCGCGAAGAGAGGTGAGGATTGGCACAGCATTCACGGTACGAATGAGAGAGGGACATACGCAGGATCGAGAACGTCGTGCAACCAGTCTTCCGCCTCTCTCAATTTCTCAGGATTCGGTAGATGTAACTTTCTCTGAGACGTTTCCTCGTTGCCTACTTTGAGATGACCTTCGTAGACGAGCTCGTTGCAGAGAGTCATGATATCGTCGTTCATGCGGTATTGAAGAGTGAGCTCAGAGACAGCTTGCGGATGAGCGTCGGCGAGTCGCTTGAAAAGACTGATATCGAGTCCTCCTCGACGAGCTTCGGGATTGCGAACCTGTTCCAGCGACGAGCAACAATGAGTGAATGTCCTGAACCTGCAGCGAAGGGAAGGGCTCACGAGCGGGGGAAGCTGATTGTGATCACCGACGAGGACAAACTCGTCGGCGAAACGAAGAGGTCCAATGCAGGTTGGAAGCGTGACTTGTGAAGCTTCGTCGACGATACATACGTCGAAGCGACGCTTCAAGAAGATAGCCCTGCGAAGAAAGCGATCAGTCTACGAGCGTGATGGGAAGGGAGGAGCTGAGCCGTTTCTGGACTCACTCATTGATTCCGAGACAGGTTGTCGCCACGATCTTGGGTCGCATCAGCTTGTTGTCAATCTCCGTGAAAGACTTGGCATAGTCGTCGAGAGTGAGCGTGAAAGGGTGGAGGCTTGGTAGGATCTAAAGGATTTAACAAGAGCAGTGAGTTTCTGCAGCGGTCAGAACGTGACGAGTGACGAGTGACTCACCTTGTCGCGGTTCCCGAGTCGGAGGATGTCGAGACCTTGATCCTTGACTTTGAGCAAGATGTTGTCAACAGCTGAGTGCGTGTAGCTCGTTAACAAGACTGAAAGATTCGATTTGACGAGAACCTTGATGAGTTCAGCGATGAGGGTCGTCTTCCCAGTACCTGGCATTCCGAGAACGAGGGCGTAGTCGCGTGCTGAGAGGACCTTCTTGAGCGCTTCACGTTGATCCGAATTGAGATGTGAGGGAATGAGTCGAGTTCGGACTGGCGCATCGAAGCGAGGTGCCTCGAGGTCGACAATGAGTTGCCGTCGTCTCTCGTCTCCACCGGCGACAAAGAGTTGTAGCAGGTTGTCTCGAATCCGACCCATTCCCGCTGCGAGTTCATCCTTGTCGATTCGGAAAACTAGATTCTTGATCTGAACGATTCGAGTTTGGGGGTAGTCGGTGAGTGAATGATCGAGACCGACGACGATGGCGTCCGAGGTCAGTGAGAGCACGAAGCCTCGAGCAAGGGCGAGGACAGGTGGGTCCTCTAGCGAGACTACGATCGGATCATTCAGTGTGAAAGCGCCTCCAATTGGTGCATCAGAGTCTTGTCGAGATGGAGACCGTGTCGCAAGGTGAGTAAGAGCATGGCGAGAGAATCGATAGACGAATCGTTGAATCTTGTCGAATTGTGAGTTCGGGCGCTTGTAGCTTTCGTCGATTCTCATGTTTGCGAGACAGCTAGTTTGAAGGACCTGTCAGCATACAATATTGAAGAAGCGAGGAGAGAGAGATATCGACTCACCGTCCGGTTTCAGCTCTTTCCAGAGCGCTCATCGTCCAGATCTCTTTCTTGAATTTTACCATTTCCCGCTCCTCGAATCTGATGAGGTCTTCCCATTTGCTGAAGAACTCGGCGTGTTGCTCCGTAAGGTGACCCGTCTTCTGCTCGTACATCATCTGCAGGGGATCATCGACGTTGTCGGAAATCGAGATTTGACCTTCAGTAGCCTACACTCGGTAGAGATGATCAGCGAGAGCAGTCTAGAGCGGGAGGGAGTTGAACACTTACTCGACGGAAGACCATACATGCATCAGAGACATAGCAATTCCGGCAACTTCGTTCTTCATCGATCGGAGGAGGCAAGAGGTCGCGGTAGGAGTTTTCGTATGTGAGCGAGTTTGTAGGTTGTGAGCTTGCGACGGGAGGGGACCCGACGAGGTTCCACAGTTCTTCATCTTCCGAATCCGCCAGTGTTTGCGATCGGATCGTCGTACTGTTGCTCGAAGGAAAGCTTTCGAGAGCTGGCTTGGTGCGGCGATGAATAAAGGTTGCGAAGCGATTTCGTGCATTTATCAATCCTCGGAGTTCGTTGTGTGCCGTTTGAACTAGATGAGTTTCGTTTGTTTGTGTGTAGTGTAGTAGTCCTGTTCGGATCGTTTCGTCTGCGTTTGCGAACAGCGTGGTTCAGTCTCGGAAACGTCTCATTCGGAAGATCTCGTAAGCCGAAAGCTTACTGTAGCGATCACTCATGAGCAAGGTGTAAAGCATGGTCTGCGCACGATGTTCCATTCCTGCATTCGCTCGACCAGTCTTGATTTCGAAAGGTAGCGTTTGTCGAGTCTGCGAACCAGTCGAGTCGATCATACTCGAGCTGAGAGAAGCGTCGATCTTGCCTTTGAGTCCATAGCGAGGAGACCAGATATCTTCCTCGACGGCGAGACCATCGACGATAGCGAGACGAGGACGAGAAGAGTCGGAAACTCTCGAATCGAGCAGGAAAGCATCCGCCTAGATAACGGCATGTCAGCAAGCTGTGACGCACGATCGATCGAGAGAGAGGGAGACGTACTTTGGGAGTGCTTCCAACAAACTGCTGAGCGAAAAACGGGAATTCCTTTGATCGTTCTAGGATTTCCGATTTCGCAGTTTCACCCGTGAGATCCATCGACCACAGCATACTGCCGTTCTCCGTCACAATCTCATCGATAACCTTGTTCGTAAAGTCTGCGTCCCATTGATTCTCCATCAAACACCTTTGCATCAATTCATGAAGCATATTGCCGAATGCGAGTGAGGGAGTAGGGGCGCTAGTGGATCGAATGATTTCCTGTAGGAGAGCCTTGCGAGTACATTGTGAAGAGTCGGCGACTTTGGTCGAAGAAACGAGAATGTCGGGATGAAGGATCAAGAGGCCTTGAGAGCGGTTGACAGAGAGGGTCTTGCCGGGAGTGTCGAAGTCGAAATCGCCAACGAGATGAATCATGTCGCCTGCGGATCAACAATTGACTCGAGTCGAACTTGTTTGCTCAGGAGTATCGAGGAGCAGAGCAGACAGAAAAGACTCACCAGATTCGATTTCGGTTTCAATCCAATCATCAAGCAGTGAGACCTCTCGAGTTCCTTCGAAGGCTTTGCTGGAAATGATGAGGTTCTATGGACGTCGGCAGAGTCAGCGATTGTGTTTTAAGTTAGGGTGGAAGTGAGAGGAGACATACCTTTCTTCGCACGCCGCCGATTTCCACCTCACTCATTTCCTCGACGCAGCCTCTCAGATAATCTTGACTGAGGTACGAGATTGCCTAGACATGAGGAGAGGGATCAGCTACTCCTTCCTCCTGTACTCGCGAGCACGAGCGATCGAGAACTCACTTTCGAAGATTCCTCGTCTATCGTATCGTCAATATCCCAATCGATACCTTCCATCAAATCTTGCGCCTCGCTCACTTTCATGCGTTGTTTCCCTCTACTCTTTGTGCTGAGCCCTTCACTGATTCCCTCGTTCTCTTTCCCCTCATTGAGTGATCCGATTCCGCCATGTCTAGTAATTCCACCTCTTTCCACCTGAACTTGAACTGCCTTGACAGCGTTTGGAGATTGATTGAGCTGTTTCGGTGACAGCACACCTTCTCTGAGTGTAGCAACCCTCTTATTTTGATGAACTCCTCCATCTCGATTTGGAACGGCTCCAATTGCGCGTTCGATACGTGTTGGTGGTGGAGATATAGCTGCAGGTCGTTTGCGTCGAGTAGGAGTTGGATTGGGTCGAGGTTGAGATGAGGAAGGGGGCAAGAAAAGGGATTCAGAGTCGAGTCCACAGAGGAGATCTTTCATAAAGGCATCTTCGCATGCTACAGCTGGCATTTGGAGGTTTAAGCAAGATTGCTAATGATCATGCGAGTAGAGATGGGAGGGAAGAAGGGGAAGACTGAATGCATCGACAATTTCTCTCACTTTCTTCGGATCAGAGCAGATACAAACGCGATTCTTCGTGTCTCGACTTCCTACAAGACACGACAGACGATTCTGCACGTCTTGAAGGCGAAAAGATTCTCGAAGAAAGGCTTTCGACTTTTCACTTGCTCACGTGCCGGAAAGAAACGAAAGATATCATCAGTGATTCTGAGCATGAAAGACTAGTAATCCCGGTACACCAACAACCTCGAACCCTGCTCGTTTCGCAACCTTTGCCAACCCTTCCGTCTCAACCTGATTCTCGAAGACAGCAGTCGGAAAGGTTACTCCATCTCGATGAACACTCGCTTTGACAAGGGTGAACGTGCAGCCAATACCGTCGAGTGGAACATGGGCGAGGCCTAGATGAGTCGGCATATCGACGAGGTGTAGTCGACGAGTCGAGAGTTCCCGATAACCTGAACGAAGATAGTCGAGGTTAGTTCTCATACCCTGTCTCCCTTTTCGATAGCTGATCGTCGCTCACCTTCCACGAGAAGTACGTCTCTTCCTAATCTCTGGATCAGTTCGAGCGAGTCCTCTGTCTCGGCAAAATTGTTGCGATCGAAACCCTGTGGAAAGAAACGAGATTAGATTCAGCTTTTCTTACTTTTGAAGACCCGTCGACTTACCCAGAAGTTCCACGAGTTCTCTAGGTGCCAGAGAGTATTCGGAACGACGATATCCTTGCTGTGAGCAGTACAAAAGCTTGAAGGTCAGTAGAATCAACGAGGACAAAGCGAGGAGATTGTAGACTTACTCGACGGACATCAGATCTTGCAGGATATTTGGATCATACCGGACGACATCAACGTCAAGCCACAATACCCAAGCGTGATTCGATTTCAGCGCCATCGACAGTAACCAGTTTCTAGCTTTCGCCATGAAAGCTCTCCTCGTCCCTTGCCCTTCGAACCCATGCCGTACCTCCTCAGCCAAGTCGAACCCAAAGTCCTTTTTGTAGATCGTTATCGACTCGTATCTTTCCGATTTAGGTCTTCGAGAGAGCCTCCTCGCTCTATTCTCAAGTCTAGCAACTGTATCGTCCGTAGTGTCTGAAACGAGGAACGCCAATGAGATGTCGCTGGGCGAGTAATCGAGTCGTTCCAAGTTTTCGAAGTATTCGTCCAACCAAGGTGAAGCGTCTTTGAGGGGAGTGAGGATGAGAAGCGAAGAAGGTTTCGTGGTCGAAGATAGGTCGAAGGATTTAACTGGTCGAGGGTTCGAGGTAGTACTCGGGTCGCTCCTCCAGGATACGTAGAGTAATGTTATGATACAGGTGAGAATCGCTGTACTCCAACGAGAGGCTGTAAACTGCTTGATGAACCCCATTGAATGAAATGCTACCGTTCGATTCGCCTTGCCATGAAGTGGTCGCGCCCTAGAATACTTTCACTGATCGACTCTGAGTGAAAGATGGCTGTTTGGGACTAAAGGGAGGAGAGAGAAGAGAGAAGAGGGAAGAAACCTTCCATACAATTTACAAGTTGATCGTTGACTTCCACTCCTCACTACACTCCTCCGAATTCAACACATTAGGACTCGATTAGGACCTACAAGTGATCTACTAGTGGACTCTTCATAGTATGGCGGCGCGACAGTCGGTCCAAACGTTGAAATTCTCTCAATCTCTCCGATCTTCATCAAACTCTGAACTCGCCAAACGATTAAAGGCGTTACACACTGAATTACGCGACTATGACCAAGATTTGATCGATCCGACCTCACTCGACAAAGTAGCGCGAGAGTTGATTCACACTTCACTCTTACTTCACAAGGACAAGGCAGTTAAAGCGTTCGCAGGGTGTTGCTTGGTCGATATATTGAGATTGTACGCTCCTGAAGCTCCTTATACTCAAGCAGAACTAAGGGTGAGCTCCCATCCCTTTCCTCAATCCGGCGAACTTTCAGACTTTAACGCGTATCTTTCGCAACTCTAGGATCTCTTCTCCTTCCTCGTGGATCAATTCAAGAAAGTTGGAGAAGTAGGAGACCCTCATCAATCCGAATACTTCTTCATCGTCGATTCCCTCGCTTCCGTCAAATCCATCGTCCTCGTTTGCGATCTCGAATCAGGTTCCGAAGAATTAGTTCAAGCAATCTTCTCGACCGCACTCGATTCGATCAAGCCTACTTCACCCAAGAACGTCGAGATTGCACTCTCCGACATCCTCCTCTCGATCATCGAAGAACTCCCTTCCTTACCTCCGACCGTCACCCATTCTCTCGTCTCGCAATTCTTACCTCAGAACATCAAGAGTCGTCCAGCTAGTTTCAGACTCGCCGCCGAAGTTTGCAAAGGCGCAAGTGATAAGCTACAGCGATACGTCTCGCAGTATTTCGCCGAAGTCATTCAAGATACGATCGAAGGGAAAGGGCATGGAGAAGATTCAGACGATTCGGATGATTCGCTCGATAGTGATGATGAACCACGGAGAAGGAAATCTACGAAGGGCAAAGGTGCAGTGACAGCGAAGGGGAAGGGGAAGGGGAAAGGGAAAGCGAAGGACGGTAACAGAGGAGGAGGAGCGAACGACGATTTACCTTTCGCGCTAGTCGAAGCTCACGACCTCATTCGATCTCTCAATCGACACGCACCTTCTCTCCTACTCAACGTCATCCCACTCCTCTCCTCGGAACTCACCTCGACCGCTTCACCGAAATACCGTCGTCTCGCTACAACCTGCCTTGGAGCTATGTTCGCGGAGAAGCAAGGAGCTGGAGATCTAGCAGGTAGCTTCCCGACTGTTTGGAAGGAATGGACGAAGCGATCGGGAGATGTCACAGCGATGGTGAGGAGTGCAGTAGCTGGATGTTTGAGAAGGATTTGGACAGAACACGCCGAACTGAGTCCGGATATCGAAGGTACGCTCGTTCACACTTTCTACATTCTCCTCGATTGATCATTGACTTTCTGAACTACCTGCTGTGTTTAGAAGTACTCAAGAAACTGCTGAGCGATCCTGATGAGAAAGTTCGCCTCGCCGCTTGTCAGATCTTTGAGGAAATCGATTACGAGACTGCATGTCACCACGTATCGAGACGTTCACTAGAAGTACTAGGGGAAAGGACAGTTGATCGAAAAGTACGTTTCATTCTTGCTCGACTGTATCGCTTGATCTCATCTGACTCTGATCTCGTCTCGACTTAGGAGAAAGTACGACAGATCGCTTACAGATCGCTCGCGAGACTGTTCGATCTCGCTTACTCCGAAATGTTTGTCGACCTTCCCCCCTTCTTGGATTGCTCTCGTTCTCAGCTGATTTACTCTACTTTCGCGATACTAGAGAAACTCGAGACGAGCATGCTGTCCGTCACTTTGGATGGATCCCAGGCAAGCTGCTCGACGGTCTGATCTATAGCGATGGATCTCAGACGGCAGCGAGGTGAGGAGGTTTTAAAAGCTAGTTTCTCGAAATTGGCCTCAACTCACGCTCTTCTTCTTTGCTTCGTCGTGTCCAGTCCTTCACAACTACACCTCGTCGAGTCAACTTTCTCAGAACAGATCATTCCCAAACCTTCTTCCGAATCGACTCTCTCCGACGACATCCCTTCCTGGGTTGATCGATTCCTCAATGTCGAACAACTGCTTGATCCGTCGACGAACACTCAACGACAAGCGCTCTTCTCTGTAACGAGACTGCACGAGGCGAGAGGTGGAAGTGTCTGGGAAGCTTATATCTCAGCTTGCGAGGCTAACAACGTATGTTTTCCTCGATACTACCGAAGCTTCGTGAACGTCGCGTGCTGATGAGGCATGAAGACAGTCGGGAATCATCGACGACAAAGAGAAAGCGAGCGGTATCAAAGAGTTTCTCGCTAAAACGATCAAAGCTATCGCGAGTGAGTTTCTCATCTCTTCTCACTCTCCTCAAAAGCTGGCGTCGACTCTGACATTTGGAGTGAACAGGTAAACTACCTGATCCAACGAAGGCGGTCGAAGACTTGAAAACGTTTGCGAAGGAGAACTCGGGACAACTCTATCGAGAGCTCAAGGTTCTGCTGGATCCCCAGACCGACATGAAACTTTTCCTGAAGAACGAGGTTGGTCTCTGTGAACGCTCCTGATCTCACTCCGCGACGTTGTTGACCTCCTTCACCCGATTTCTACGCTGCTACAGAAAGACTTTATGCGACGAATCGGCAAGTTGAACGATTCGACTGTTTCAACATTCTCAGCTTTCATCCGGCTCTCATGCTACACTATGCTCAATCGTTCGAGCATCCCTCATCTACTCAAACGCCTCGTTCCGTCGTCGACCTCACCGGAATCGGAAGGAATCGCCGCCTCCGCTCATCGCACACTCACTTACATCGCCAAGACACGACCGATCATCTTCAAGTCACACATCGCTGAACTCACGAAACTCGTCAACGCTATGGAGAAGAAGGGTTCGGAGAATGAAAGCGAGAGTGCAATCGCGAACGCAGCGATTGGAATAGCTCTCAAAGCGCTCGCAAGGTTGAAGGTCGTCGACGAGGGTTTCGTCATTGATGCGTAAGGTGTCTCTTGGTGTCGCTCTACTGTCGCTCAATGCTCACGACTCGCTTGACACTGCCCAAACAGAAAACTTTCGAAGCGAGCTGCAACCTTGACGAAAGAAGCGACAATTGCTGAGCACGCGAAGAGTGCGGCTACCCTCGTTGCTCTCGATCGAACGAGAAGCGGTGCTTGCGACGATCTCGTCGAGGTGAGCCGCTCTTTTCTGTTGTTGACTCCTCTTTCTGGGGTTCTCGCTGACTCTAGTCTACGCTCCATAGCACTTGGCCGACGCTCTCTCGGACGACTCGCCGGAAGATCTCGTACCACATCTAGCAGCTCTCGCAGCGATTGCGAAGCACGGTCAAGACAGCTTCGAACAGAAGAGTGAAGCAATCACAGTGCAGTATCTGGAGATTCTGAAGAGGTCCACTCGTGCTTCTGAGGTGAGCATGACGTTTCGAATCCGAGCAAACCGTATCTCGAACTGACTGTTCAACCCTTGTTGCAGAGTTCGAGCGATCCCGAAGCTAGCTGGATTGACGATGCAGATCTCCCTCCCCTCACTGCTGCCCGCCTTCTCGCTCTCAAAGTTCTCGTCAACCGCTGTCTACCATTCGCTGGAACGGAATCGTCGACGACGGTAGCGACTCCAGTCTTCGGATTCCTTTGGAAACTCGTCGGAATCGGACGTGAAGGAGGAGAGGAGGAGGAGCGACTAAGCCCGGTCGTCGCATCTCGTCTTCGCCTCAAAGCGAGCACTAGCGTTCTCAAGCTTCTCGGCACGAAAGACCCTGCCCTCCTCAAATTGGCCATCAAGAATTTCGCTCTCCTGTCAAGAACCGCTCAAGTACGTGCCTCTCCCGAGGGAACTTTTCTTCTCACTGCAAACGCTGATCGTCGTTGTGCCATGAGCGTAGGATACTTGTTTCGAAGTTCGCGATGGTTATCTTCGCAAGTTGCTTCACTATCTCCGACTCAATCGCCTACATCCCGCCACGCTTCCTTTCTTCCACATGTCCCTCTTCCTTATCGCTCACGAGCCTGATGAAGATCTCAAGACTCAAATCATCCAATTCATCAAAACACGGAGTAGGAGACAAGATCGTAAGTAGCGAGATATTCCGTTGCCTCTCCAACGTCTAGCCTTTCATTGACGAGTCGCCCATAGGTCAAGTGAATTGGGAGCTTCCGTTCTTGCGCTTGATCTCAATTCTAGCTCATCACCCTGATTTCGAAGGAGCGCATTCTATCGATGAGTATCGATTGATGAGCAAGTAAGTGTATATCCC
>Ga0308170_10000745_pt1 | contig 37068 bp, 31 predicted proteins | sample PhyBR2_2_FD_202136 | JGI IMG/M metagenome (GOLD analysis project Ga0308170, IMG submission 202136) | Phyllosphere microbial communities from UC Gill Tract Community Farm, Albany, California, United States - DLSLSB.R2 | ecosystem: Host-associated > Plants > Phyllosphere > Unclassified | place... | reverse complement strand
TGATGGAATGTGCTGCGAGGAGAGTTAAGCTGGGATTATAGATTCTTTTTTCTCTGCAGCTTCAAGTCGGTCCCGAAAACCACAGAATTTTGTTTCACGTGAAACCTTTTGGACGAAGGCCGATGGCGCCAAGACTGCCCGCCGTTCATGCGATGTTCGCCGCCCTCCCCGCCATCGCGGCCGGATAGGCGCCGACGACTTTCAGCCACTTCGACTGGGAACTGGCCTGCGACAACACCGTACCTGCCGCGCTGCCGGCTACCAAGCTGGAAACGAGGAGCCCGGCGTGTCCGTCCTGCTGACGCGGCCGGCAGGTCCCGATCAACCGTCACCGCCCAGGCCGAACTTGTCCACTACGGTGCCGAGGTCGGGACCCTGCCGGTCCAGGTAAGGATGCTGGTCGGCCGCCGCTCGCTCGGCGAGCTTGCGCTCGGCGTGGGTTCGGCGACGGCGCCAACGCTGTCCTGCTGAAGATGAATGAATTCCAGGGAAGGATCGGCACACCCGGCGCACTCGTGCACATGGGAAGCAAACCCGAAGCCGGCGTCCTGCCTGCCCGGCCAAAACCCGTCATCCTTGCGGCGCCCGTGCCGAATGCCGGCAAGGATGCGAGACCAGTGCTCACACCATCCGAACACATGACCCTGCTTGCCGAGCTGGCGAAGACCACTGCGGCGAGCAGCTGCAAACAATTTCCAGAAGTGCTCAACGGCCAGGAGCAAACGGCATTTACCGACTGTCAGCCGACAAGCTGCTGGTCGGTGCACGCTGCTGGCTCGCGGCCTACAACTGCGGCGCCACCTATTGGGTTGTCAACAGCCGCCCGCCGCATACGCCGTATACGCCGCAGGCGGTCGCTGCCGATGCCAAGGCCTACGACAAGGGCAAGCTGGTGTCCGAACAAAAAGGCTGCGGACTCGGCGATTGCTGGAGCGTGGCCGAATGGACCTGGGATGGCCAGACCTTCGTCCAGGGCGCCACCTGGGATACCGGCATGTGCCGGCTGATCGCTCCCGGCGGCGCCAGGCAATTGCCGACTCGAGTGACCGTCGTCAAACCGATCCGACGAGGCTGCGCTGTTTCACGTGAAACATTACCAGCCAAGGTGGCGGAAGGTATCGAAGGCTGTCTTTACAATCAGCAAGGACACCACGACCAGGAAGAGCTTACGCACGAAACCGCTGCCGTGCTTCAGCGCCAGCCGGGTACCGACCAGCGAGCCGCCGATCTGGCACACCGCCATCACCGCCGCCAGCTTCCAGATCAGGTGGCCGCTGTAGCCGAACCAGATCAGGGCCGAGACATTGCAGGCCACGTTGACGATCTTCGCCGCCGCCGAGGCGCCGAGGAAATCGAAGCCGAAGAAACGCACGAACAGGAAGATCAGGAAGCTGCCGGTACCCGGGCCGAAGAAGCCGTCATAAAAGCCGATCGCGGCGCCGACCCCGACCGCCAGCAGGCGTTCCGTCATGCCGCTGTGGACCGGCGCGTGCACCGAACCGAAGTCCTTTTTCTTGAAGGTGTAGACGGCCACCGCCAGCAAGATCAGCGGCAGCAGGCTGCGCACGAAGTCGCCCGGCACGCGGGTCACGGTCCAGGCGCCGACGAAGGCCAGGGCGAAGGCGGCGACGGCTGCCGGCGCCGCCGTGCTCCAGGCCACCTGCACCCGGCGCGCATATTTCACCGCCGCGACCGTGGTGCCGCACATCGATGCCAGCTTGTTCGTTCCCAGCAGGGTCGCCGGCACTTCCTTCGGAAACACGGCGAAGATCGCCGGAATCTGGATCAAGCCTCCCCCTCCCACCACAGCATCGACTAAACCGGCAAGAAAGGCCGCGCAGGCCAAGGTGGCGAGATCAAACATGGGAACACATGCATATGAGGAAACCGCCATTGTACGGTAATGAAAGAGGCTAGCTGGTGTAAGCTTGAGCAAACGCAAAACCAAAAAGGAGACGCCGTCGATGAGCACTGCAATCCCCGCATTCAGCTTCAACACCGTGTCCAGCATCGTGTCCGAACCCGGCGCCTCGCTCAGGCTCGGACAGCTCGTCGCCGAACGTTTCCCGGGCCTGCGGCGGGTAATGATCGTCACCGATCCGGGCTTCCTGCGCACCGGCCTGGTCGAGCCGCCGCGCGCCAGCCTGGAACGCCAGGGCATGCAGGTGGTGGTGTATTCGGACGTGCTCGCCGATCCGCCGGAAGCCGTGGTCGAGGCCGCCGCACGCTTTGCGCGCCGGCAGGGCACGGAACTGGTCATCGGCTTGGGCGGCGGCAGCTCGATGGACGTCGCCAAGCTGGTCGCGGTGCTGGCCGGCAGCGAACAGCCGCTGGCCGAGATGTACGGGATCGGCAAAGTCAGCGGCAAGCGCCTGCCGCTGGTGCAGGTGCCGACCACTGCCGGCACCGGTTCGGAAGTCACCAACATCGCCATCGTCACCACCGGCGAAACCACCAAGATGGGCGTGGTCGCTCCCCAGCTCTACGCCGACCTGGCGCTGCTGGATGCGAGCCTGACGGTCGGCCTGCCGCCGGTGGGCACCGCCGCCACCGGCATCGACGCCATGGTGCATGCGATCGAAGCCTATACCAGCCGCCACAAGAAGAATCCGCTGTCGGACATGCTGGCGCGCCAGGCGCTGTCCCTGCTGTCGGCTAACATCGTGAAAGCCTGCGAGAACGGCCACGACCTCGACGCCCGCCAGGCCATGCTGCTGGGCGCCTGCCTGGCCGGCCAGGCCTTCTCCAACGCCCCGGTGGCCGCCGTCCACGCGCTGGCTTATCCGATCGGCGGCATCTTCCACGTGGCCCACGGACTGTCGAACTCGCTCGTGCTGCCGCATGTGCTGCGTTTCAACCTGCCGGCGGCCAGCGGGCACTATGCGGAACTGGCCAGCATCGTCGTGCCCCACGCCAGCGGCAGCGAAGAGGCACGCGCCCAGGCCTTGATTGTTGCGATGCAACAGATCGCCAAGATCACGGGGGTGGAGACGACGCTGCAGCAGGTGGGCATCACGGAACGCGACCTGGACCGCCTGGCCGACGATGCGATGCTGCAGACCCGGCTGCTGGGGAACAATCCGCGCGAGCTGACGCGCGAGGATGCGCGGGCGATTTACGCGGCGGCGCTCTAGCCCTCGTTCCCGCGGATGATGGAGAGAGCACGCGGGACGACGAACAAGAACTCTACAGCTTCTTCGCCCCAAGAAAATCCAGCAGCAAGGCATTCACCCGCTCATGCGCCGTCAGCTGCAGCCAGTGGTCGGCGTCGCGGATGCGTTCGAAGCGGAATTCGCCGTCCACGTAATGCGCTGAATCGCGCATCTGCTTTTCGCCCAGGGCCGGGTCGCGGTCGCTCCAGATCCCCATCACCGGCACTTTGACGCGCGGATAGGATTGCGGCAGCGCCAGCTTGAGGTTGGCGCGGTAATAGTTCAGTGCCGCGGTCAGCCGTCCCGGCGGACCGAGATCGCGCTTCCAGAAATCGGCCTGGCCCGGCTCGCTCGTGAACTGGCGCAGCGCGAACCAGTCGGCCGCGCGCAGCGTGGCTTCGGCAATGCCCGGCATGCAGAACAGCGGGATATAGGCCATCCGCATGTGCTGCAGGATGCCGGCGCGGGCGATCGCCTTCGGGTGGCCGGTCGACAGGACCGCCAGGCGCTCGACGCGCTGCGGCACCATGGATGCCAGCTGCCAGCCGAGGATGCCGCCCCAGTCGTGGCCGACGATCGTCACCTTGTCGATCTTCAGCGCATCCAGCAGGCCCAGTATGTCGGCCCGGATCTTGTCCAGGGTGTAGTCGAGCACGTGGGGCGGCGCATCCGTGCGGCCGTAGCCGCGCAGGTCGGGCGCCAGCACGCGGAAACCGGCCGCTGCCAGCACCGGTACCTGCTTGCGCCAGACGATGTGGGTATCGGGAAAACCGTGCAGGAGGAGGACCACCGGCCCCTGCCCGGTCGTGGTGGCGTGCATGTGGATGCCGTTCGCATCCAGCATCAGGGATTCGTCGATCACAGCCCCTCCTGTGTGTTTAGGTCGCCCTGCTCCCGCGTTTGGCGGCATCGAAGGCCGCCGCGATCTCGCCGACGATGCCGCGCCGGAACAGCAGCACGCAGGCAACAAAGATCAGCCCGGTAACGATGCCGACCGATTCGCCGAGTGACGCAAACCATTCTACATGGGTCGCTTCGGCGAGGAAGTTCCCTACGTCGCCGAGCTTGTTTTCCAGGGCGACCACCAGGAAGGCGCCCAGCACCGGCCCGGCCAGCGTCCCCATGCCGCCCACCAGGGTCATCAGGATGACGAGGCCGGACATGGTCCAGTGCACGTCGGTGAGGGTCTCGAAGCCCAGCACCACGGTCTTGGTGGCCCCTGCCAGGCCCGCCAGGGCGCTCGACAGCACGAAGGCCAGCAGCTTGACCTTGTCCACGTCGTAGCCCAGGGAAATGGCGCGTGGCTCGTTTTCCTTGACCGCCTTCAGCACCTGGCCGAAGGGCGAATGGATGATGCGCACGATCAGCGCGAAACCGGCCACGAACAGCGCCAGCACCACGTAGTACATGGTGAGATCGTTGCCGAGGTCGAGCAGGCCCAGCAGCTTGCCGCGCGGCACGCCCTGCAAGCCATCCTCGCCATGCGTAAACGGCGCGCGCAGGGCGCCGAAGTACACCATCTGGGCCAGCGCCAGGGTGATCATCGCAAAATAGATGCCCTGGCGCCGGATCGCCAGCAGGCCCATCACGAGGCCGATGGCGGCGGCCGCCAGCACGCCCAGCACCAGGCCGGCCTCGAAGGGCAGTCCGAGCGCCGTCAGCGCATAGCCGGTCACGTAGCCGGCGCCGCCGAAGAAGGCGGCATGGCCGAAGGACAGCAGTCCCGTATAGCCGATCAGCAGGTTGAAGGCGCAGGCGAACAGGCCGAAGCACAGCAGCTTCATCAGGAACACCGGATAGCCGACGAAGGGAGCGGCCAGGGCGACCAGCAGGGCAAGGGTGTAGCCGAGTTTTCGATTCATATCACTTTTCCTTGCCGAACAAACCTGCCGGACGCAGCAGCAGCACGATCACCATCACGACGAACACCACCACTTCCGACGCTTCCGGGTAATAGACGCGGGTCAGGCCCTCGATCACGCCCAGCCCCAGGCCGGTGACGATGGAACCGAGGATCGAGCCCATGCCGCCGATCACGACCACGGCGAACACGACGATGATGAGGTTGGAGCCCATCAGGGGCGTGACGTTGATGACGGGCGCCGCCAGCACCCCGGCAAAGCCCGCCAGGGCGACGCCGAAGCCATAGGTGAGGGTCACCATCAGCGGCACGTTGACGCCGAAGGCTTCGACCAGTTTCGGGTTCTCGGTACCGGCGCGCAGGTAGGCGCCCAATCTCGTCTTTTCGATCACGAACCAGGTCGCCAGGCAGACCGTCAGCGACGCCGCGACCACCCAGGCGCGGTAGTTCGGCAGGATCATGAAGCCGAGGTCGGTGGCGCCGGACAGGGCCTCCGGCACGTCGAGGGTCTGGCCGGAGACGCCGTAGAAGGAGCGGAACACGCCTTCCAGCAGCAGGGTGATGCCGAAGGTCAGCAGCAGGCCGTACAGGTGGTCCAGCTTGTACAGCCAGCGCAGCATCGACTTCTCGACCAGGATGCCGAACACCCCGACCAGCAGCGGCGCCAGCACCAGCATCACCCAGTAGTTCAGGCCGAAGGACGTGACGCCGATGAAGGCGGCAAAGGCGCCCATCATGTACAGCGCGCCATGCGAGAAATTGATGACGTTGAGCAGGCCGAAGATGACGGCCAGGCCCAGCGACAGCATCGCATAGAAAGAGCCGTTGACCAGGCCCAGCAGGAGCTGGCTCAGCATGGCTTGCAGGGGGACGCCGAAGATTTCCATATGAGTTCTGGCTGAGTGAGCATGTCGTACCCGCGAACATTTACCCGTCATCCCCGCGAAGGCGGGGATCCAAGGTCCCATGGGTCGCTACGAACTTGGGTTCCCGCCTTCGCGGGAACGACGGTTAATTGATTACTTCCACGCCGCGCACTTCGATTCGGCCTTGGTCGTATAGGCCTGCGAACCCGGAATGGTCGCCACGACCTTGTAGTAATCCCAAGCCCCCTTCGATTCCTTCGGCGTTTTGACCTGCATCAGGTACATGTCGTAGACCATGCGGCCGTCCGGGCGGATTTCGCCGTTCTTGGCGAACATGTCGTTGATCTTGGTCTTTTTCAGGTGGGCCATGACCTTGTCGGCGTCGTCGCTGCCGACCGCCTTCACCGCGTTCAGGTAGTTCGTCGTGGCCGAGTAGTCGGCCGCCTGCAGCATCGAGGGCTGCTTCTTCATCTTGGCGAAGTAGCGCTTCGACCAGGCGCGGGTGGCGTCGTTCTGGTCCCAGTACCAGCCGTCGGTCAGGTACAGGCCCTGGGTCGTGTTCAGGCCGAGGGTGTGGATATCGTTGATGAATACCAGCAGGCCGGCCACCTTCATCTTCTTGGTCAGGCCGAATTCGTTGGCGGCTTTTACGGAGTTGATGAAGTCGCCGCCGGCGTTCGCCAGGCCCAGCACCTGGGCCTTCGAGGACTGGGCCTGCAGCAGGAAGGACGAGAAGTCGGAAGCGCCCAGCGGGTGCTTCACGCTGCCGAGCACGGTGCCGCCGTTGGCCTTGATGACCTCGGTGGTGTCCTTCTCGAGCGACTGGCCGAAGGCGTAGTCGGCGGTCAGGAAGTACCAGGTCTTGCCGCCCTGCTTGACCATGGTGGCGCCGGTGCCGCGCGCCAGCGCCACGGTGTCGTAGGCGTAGTGCACGGTGTAGGGCGAGCATTCCTCGTTGGTGAGCCTTGCCGAGCCGGCGCCGATGGCGATGAAGACTTTTTTCTTTTCCGCGGCAACCTTGGCCATGGCCAGGCTGGCGCCCGAGTTGGTGCCGCCGATCAGCATGTCGACGCCTTGCTGGTCGAACCACTCCCTCGCCTTGCTGGCGGCGATGTCCGCCTTGTTCTGGTGGTCGGCGACGATGAACTGGATCTTCTTGCCGTTGATGGCGCCGCCCATGTCGGCGATCGCCATGCGCACCGCTTCGGCGCCGCCGTTGCCGTCGATGTCCGAGTAGACGCCGGACAGGTCGGTGATCATGCCGATCTTGATGGTGTCGCCCGAGACCTGGGCCTGGGCGGGGATGGACAAAAAGGCGGCCGCGGCGGTGGCGGCGATGGCGGTGGCAATGGCGGTGCGTTTCATGGGTCGTCTCCGTTAATGAAAGTTGTTATTCAAACGCCTAGCAATTCGGTGAGTTCGGGCATGCTGGCCTGCAGCTCGGCCGCGCGGATGGTCTTGACGATCTGGCCGTGCTCCATCACATAGAAGCGGTCGGCCAGCGGCGCCGCGAAGCGGAAGTTCTGTTCCACCATCACGATCGTGTAGCCCTTGGCCTTCAGGGTCGTGATCATGCGGGCCAGGGCCTGCACGATGACGGGCGCCAGCCCTTCCGAGATCTCGTCCAGCAGCAGCAGCCGCGCGCCGGTGCGCAGGATGCGCGCCACCGCCAGCATCTGCTGCTCGCCGCCGGACAGCCGCGTGCCCTGGCTGTTGCGGCGCTCGTACAGGTTGGGGAACATCTCGTAGATCTCGTCCAGCGACATGCCGGCCGCCCTGCCCTTCGAGGCCGCCAGCACGGGCGGCAGCAGCAGGTTTTCCTCGGTCGACAGCGAGGAAAAGATGCCGCGCTCTTCCGGGCAATAGCCGATGCCCAGGTGGGCGATCTTGTAGGTGGGCAGGTGGATGGCCTCGGTGCCGTGGATGCGGATCGAGCCGCGCCGCGCGCCGGTCAGGCCCATGATGGCGCGCAAGGTCGTCGTGCGGCCGGCGCCGTTGCGGCCGAGCAGGGTCACGACCTCGCCCTCGTCGACGGACAGGGAGACGTCGTGCAGGATGTGCGATTCGCCGTACCAGGCCTGCAGGTCCTGGATTTCCAGTGCCGCCGCCATCAGTGCGCTCCTTCGAGTGGCGCTTCGGTGCCCATATAGGCTTCCATCACCTGCGGGTTGCGCGAGACCTCGGCATAGCTGCCCTCGGCCAGGATGGCGCCGCGCTGCAGCACCGAGATGCGGTCGCAGATGCCGGACACCACGTTCATATTGTGCTCGACCATCAGGATCGTGCGTCCGGCTGACACTTTTTTGATCAGTTCCGTCACCCGGTGCACGTCTTCGTGGCCCATGCCCTGGGTCGGTTCGTCGAGCAGCATCAGTTCCGGCTCCATGCCCAGGGTGGTGGCGATCTCGAGCGCACGCTTGCGGCCGTAGGGCAGATCGGCGGTCAGCGTATCGGCAAAGCTGCCGAGGTCGACTTCTTCGAGCAGCGCCATCGCGCGCTGGTTCAGCTGGTCGAGGGAGCGTTCGCTGCGCCAGAATTGGAAACTCGTGCCCAGTGAGCGCTGCAGGCCGATGCGGACGTTTTCCAGCACCGTCAGGTGGGGGAAGACGGCCGAGATCTGGAACGAACGGATGATGCCCATGCGGGCGATCTGGGCCGGTTTCGCGCCCGTGATGTCGCGCCCGTTGAACAGGATCCGGCCCGAGGACGGCACCAGGAACTTGGTCAGCAGGTTGAAACAGGTGGTCTTGCCGGCGCCGTTGGGGCCGATCAGCGCATGAATATGGCCGCGCTGCACCTGCAGGTCCACGCTGCTGACCGCCGTAAAACCCTTGAATTCCTTGGTCAGCTCGCGCGTCTCCAGAATGACGTCCGCCATCACTCCTCCATTGCCAAACTTACATATTTTCAGGATTCTCCAAGATACAACACATCGTTTGCCGTGGCGTCCATGTCACGTCGTGTGCAAACGCAAACCCGTTGTGCATTTTTGCGCATCCTGCGTGGCGATCAGCTGGGCCGTCTTCTCGGCGATCATCAGGGTGGGCGAATTCGTGTTGCCGGAAGTGATGAAGGGCATGACGGAAGCGTCGACCACGCGCAGGCCGCGCACGCCCTTGACCCGCAATTCGCTGTCGACCACCGCCATCGGATCCTCGCGCCTGCCCATCTTGCAGGTGCCGACCGGGTGGAAGATCGTGGTGCCGATCAGGCCGGCGGCCTCGGCGAGTTCCTCTTCCGTGCGGTAGTGCGGACCCGGCTTGAATTCTTCCGGCCGGTATCTGGCCAATGCCGGCGAGGCCACGATGCGCCGGGTCAGCGCCAGCGCCCGCGCCGCCACCTGCCGGTCTTCCGGCGTACTCAGGTAGTTCGGCGTGATTTTCGGCGGCGCGTAGCTGTCGTTCGAGGCGGCGCGCACGTGGCCGCGCGAGGTCGGGCGCAGGTTGCAGACGCTGGCGGTGAAGGCGGGAAAGCCGTGCAGCGGGTCGCCGAACTTGTCCAGCGACAGCGGCTGCACGTGATATTGCAGATTCGGCGTCGCCTGGTTCTCGTCGGAACGGGCAAAAGCGCCCAGCTGGGATGGCGCCATCGACATCGGCCCGCTCTGGAACAGCATGTATTCCAGGCCGATCTTCGCCTTGCCGAGCCAGCTCGAGGCCGTCGTGTTCAGCGAAGGCGCGCCGGTGATGCGGTAGACCATGCGCAGCTGCAGATGGTCCTGCAGGTTTTCGCCGACCCCCGGGGAATCGACCAGCGGCTCGATGCCCTGCCTGGCCAGGCTGACGGCCGGACCGATGCCGGACAGTTGCAGGATGTGCGGCGAGCCGATCGCGCCGGCGGCAAGCAGGGTTTCGCGGCGCGCGCTGGCGCTGAAGGCCCGTCCGCCGCCGGTAAATTGCACGCCGCGGCAGACTGTGCCCTGCCCGGTCGCCTCGATGATCAGCTTTTCCACATGGCAGCCGGTCATGATGGTCAGGTTCGGGCGCTGCGAAGCGGGTTTCAGGAAGGCTTTTGCCGTATTCAGGCGGATGCCGCGGCGCTGGTTGACTTCGAAATAGGCGCAACCGGCGTTATCGCCGCCGTTGAAATCCGCGACTTTCGGAATGCCGTTCTGGGCGGCCGCCTCGCGGAAGGCGTCCAGGATTTCCCAGGACAGGCGCTGGCGCTCGACCCGCCATTCGCCGCCGCCGCCGTGGATTTCGCTGGCGCCGCCGTGATGGTCTTCGCTCTGCCGGAACAGGGGCAGCACGTTTTCCCAGCGCCAGGATGGATCGCCGCTGACCTCGGCCCAGCGGTCGTAATCGCCGGCCTGGCCGCGCATATAGATCATGCCGTTGATCGAGGACGATCCGCCCAGTACCTTGCCGCGCGGGTAGATCAGCGAGCGCCCGCCCAGGCCGGGTTCAAGTTCGGTGCGGAACAGCCAGTCGGTGCGCGGATTGTCGATGCAGTAGAGATAGCCGACCGGGATGTGAATCCACAGGTAGTCGTCCTTGCCGCCGGCCTCGATCAGCAAGACCTCGACATCCGGCTTGCGGGTCAGGCGGTTGGCGAGCACGCAACCGGCGGTGCCGGCGCCCACGATGATGTAGTCGTATTCCCCTGCCGATTCCACGCTGCCTCCTCCATGTCACACGGTTGATGCTTCGCTTCAGCAAGCTTACCAGATCGTCAAGCTTCGGCAACTGTGGATAAGCTTTTGTATATCCACAGGTACGGAATGTGCGAAAACCATACTTTTCGCCCATCGGGATTTTTTATCCATTTTTTCCACTAGGAACATACAGGGCAGGTCCACCGGCTTATGCGGCGCGTAAACGCCTGATCTTGTGGACAAAACCGGGCTTATCCACAGATGAGACCCCCCGTTAACTATTACCACTATTCTGTATATATACCTTTGGGGGTAAACCTGAGGATCCCTTTTCAAACACCGGCCCTGGCCGAAAAAAAAATTTTCGACCTCGGCCAGGCCACAGCCCAAGGACGAACCCGGCTTCGACCGCAACACCTGGCAAACGATCCAGTCTTGCCGACCATTGCCTGGCTAAAAAAAATTTCCGACTCCGGCAACGCCGCCTCCGCATCCCGAAAACCGGCTTCGACCTGGCCTGCAGCCCTACAAACCGTCGGCTCTGTGGACAAGCCCATGAATATCCACAGGAGCGAATGTGCGAAACCATGCCACTTGGCCACAGTCCATTTTTTGTCCAGTTTCGGTCCCCGCCAAAAACAAGCCTTGTTCAGCAGTTTGAATCGCACGTAAACCCTTGAGCATGTGGAGAAAACCAAGCTTATCCACAGTTCCGGCCGCGTTTACTATCACTACCAATTTATATATCTATTCAAGTTAACTAAAACAGAGAAGCGACTTTGCGTGGAAAAAACGGAAAAAGCGCGTCGCTGCCGCTGGCGACTGACGGCTGGGCTGCTACCCGGCAAACGCTCGATGGTCTACAGGAAGAACGAGATGCCACGTCCTTCGCAGCGAATGGCGATCCTGGACTGCAGACAGGGAAGAGCAAGCAGGAAAGATGACGAGACGGTGCAAACGCCAGCGGATGCATCACACACGGCCGCAACACAGCCGTTTTTGCTGAACCTTTTGCTGAACCACATGCAAAACCAGCAAGTTCAAGCACCAAACCGGCTGCAAAACCACATCGTCTGTGGAAAAACGCCTGCATATCCACAGCGGCAAATGTGCAGAAGCCAGTTTTTTGCTGGCCAAAGCGTTTTTGTCCAAGATCGGTTCAAGCTGGATACAATGCTTTTCCAGCTCATCCGGCAGCACGTAAACCGTTGACGCTGTAGACAAATCTCCTCTTATCCACAGCGGAAGCGACGTTTACTATCTACTACCAGTTTTTATATACATCTTGTTTTATTAAAACACTGGGCAGCAAAACCGCCGTCAACCCCGCCTTCCAGGCCATCCAGGACAGAAAAACATGCGATTAGGGATCATCAGCGCCTTGCACGAAGAACAGCAGGGGCTCGTAGAAGCCATGGAAGGGCCCTACAAGCTCATCCACGGTATGCGTGAGTACTGGCTAGGAAAACTCTGGGAAATCGACGCTGTGGCCGTTTTATCGCGTATAGGCAAGGTTGCCGCTGCCATGACAGCCACCACCCTTGTGGAGAAGTTCGGAGTTACGCACATCCTGTTTACGGGTGTGGCCGGTTCCGGCGATGCCTCGGTGCGTGTCGGCGACATCGTGGTGGCCGAATCCCTGGTCCAGCACGACATGGATGCGAGTCCGCTGTTTCCGCGTCACGAGGTGCCGCTGACGGGCCTGAGCCATTTTTCCAGCGACCGCCAGATGGCGCTGGAACTCGGCCACGCCGCCCAGCACTTCCTGGAGCGCGATCTCGTCCAGGCCATCGATGCCCAGGAAAGGGCCGTATTCGGTCTGCAGGCGCCACGGGTGCACCGAGGCCTCGTCGGTAGCGGCGACCAGTTCGTCAGCCACAGGGAGCGTATCAGGGCCCTTGGCGAGGCTCTGCCGGGTCTGCTGGCGGTGGAAATGGAAGGCGCCGCGGTCGCGCAGGTGTGTTTCGAGCTCGGCATCCCCTTCGGCGTGATCCGCACGATTTCCGACAACGCCAATGAAAACGCGGCCACCGACTTCATGCGTTTCGTGAAGTCGGTGGCCGCGCAGTATGCTTTTTACATCGTCAGGCGGTTCTGCCAGGCGAGTAATCAGGCCAACAGGGTGTCTGCCGGCACGTAGTCGTAGCCGAGGTCTTTCGCCACCGCCGCATAGGTCACCTTGCCCTGGCAGACGTTCAAGCCGTTTTTCAGGTGCGGATCGTCGCGCAGCGCCTGCCGCCAGCCCTTGGTGGCCAGCGCGACCGCATGGCCGATGGTGGCGTTGTTCAATGCGAAGGTCGAGGTCCGCGCCACCGCGCCGGGCATGTTCGCCACGCAGTAGTGCACCACGCCGTCGACCACGAAGGTCGGATCCGCGTGCGTGGTCGGATGCGAGGTCTCGAAGCAGCCGCCCTGGTCGATCGCGACGTCGACCACCACCGCGCCCTTCTTCATGCGCGAAACCATGTTGCGGGTCACCAGCTTCGGCGCCGCCGCGCCAGGCACCAGTACGCCGCCGATCACCAGGTCGCTCGATACCACCGCCTCCTCGATCGCGTGGGCGTTCGAATACAGGGTCGCGATCCGGTTGCCGTAGACCAGGTCGAGCTGGCGCAGGCGATCGACGTTTTTGTCGAGAACGGTGACCCGGGCGCCGGTGCCGACCGCCATCTGCAGCGCATTCGTGCCGACCACGCCGGCCCCGATGATCACCACGTGGCCCGGCGCCACGCCCGGCACGCCGCCCAGCAGCAGGCCCATGCCGCCCTTCGATTTTTCCAGGTGGCTGGCGCCGGCCTGGATCGACATCCGTCCCGCCACCTCGCTCATCGGCGCCAGCAGCGGCAGGCCGCCTCCGGCGCCGGTGATGGTTTCGTAGGCGATGCAGACCGCGCCCGACTTGACCAGGGCCGCGGTCTGCTCCGGATCCGGCGCCAGGTGCAGATAGGTGTACAGGATCTGGCCTTCGCGCAACATCGCGCATTCCTGTGGTTGCGGCTCCTTGACCTTCACGATCATGTCCGCGCGCGCAAAAATCTCTTGCGCGCCGGCGACGATGCTTGCGCCCGCCGCCTCGTATTGCTTGTCTGTCAGGCCGATCTCGGCCCCAGCGCCGGCCTGGACCAGGACCTGATGCCCACGCGCCGCCAGTTCGTGGACGCTGGGCGGGGTCAGGCCGACGCGATATTCATGGTTTTTGATTTCCTTCGGAACGCCAACTAGCATGTTTGTCTCCAAGTTTCCAAGTTAAACAGCTGACCATGTGAAAACCGGGGCGTGCGCCCCGGTCAATTCTTCTTATGATTACAAGCTCAGCGTCATCAGGCTTGCGTTACCGCCAGCCGCCGTCGTGTTGACGCACAGGGCCCGTTCGGCCACCAGCCGCCACAGGGCGGCCGGCCGATCCGGCCGGGTATCGACGATGCCGACGATGGCGCCGGGACGGGCCGCCAGTGCCGCCTGCAGATTTCCTTTCAAACCACGCTCGACCATCGCCATCTGGATATCAAGGCTGTCCAGCTCGGCGTCACCGACGACGCGCAGGCGCTCCTTCACTTCCGCCGGCAGGGTCGCCAGCACCGGGTCGCCGGTTTTTGCCGATCCTTCCGCCAGCACCAGGGCGCGGTTGCCGGTGACCAGTACCGCCGCCAGCTGGTTCAGCAAGCCTTTCGTCTCGCTCGCCGCGCACAGGATGGCGCCGCGCGGCACGAAGCCGAGTACGTTGCGCTCGCCGGTCGGGCCCGGCAGCGTCAGGCTGATGCCGTCCAGGGTCGTGGTGGCGTATTGCTCGGCCAGCACGGCGATATCGCCATGGCCGTTCGCCTGCGCCCAGCCCATCAGGGCGTCCAGCGCCGGGTTGCTGTGGCGCGCACGCTGCAGCAGCGGCGCGGCTTCCTTCTGCAGGCGCTTCAGGTAGAGCGGACCGCCGGCCTTCGGACCGGTGCCCGATTTGCCTTCGCCGCCGAAAGGCTGCACGCCGACCACGGCACCGACGATGTTACGGTTCACGTAGATATTGCCGACGTGGGCGCGCGAGACGATGAAATCGATGGTCTCGTCGATGCGCGAATGCACGCCCAGGGTGAGGCCGTAGCCGGTACCGTTGATGGTGTCGACCACTTTGCCCAGGTCGGCGCGGCGGTAGCGCACGATGTGCAGTACCGGACCGAAGACTTCGCGCTGCAGTTCCGCCATCGAACCGATTTCCAGCACGGTCGGCGGCACGAAGGTGCCCTGCGCCTCGAGGGCGGCCGGCAGCTCCAGCGCAAAGCAGGATTTGGCGCTGGCCTTCGTGCGTTCGATGTGGGCCAGCAGGTTCTGCTGGGCTTCGCGGTCGATCACCGGGCCGATGTCGGTTGCCAGGCGGTCCGGCACGCCGACGCGCAGTTCCCGCATCGCGCCCTTCAGCATCTTGATGGTTTTATCGGCGATGTCTTCTTGCAGGAACAGCACGCGCAGGGCCGAGCAGCGCTGGCCGGCGCTGTCGAACGCGGAGCTCAGCACGTCCTGCACCACCTGCTCCGGCAGCGCCGAGGAATCCACGATCAGCGCGTTCTGGCCGCCGGTTTCGGCGATCAGGGGAATGTCATGGCCTTCGCGCTGGGCGCGTTCGGCCAGGGTGCGGTTGATCAGCTGGGCGACTTCGGTCGAACCGGTGAAGATCACGCCTTTGACGCGCGCATCGGACGTCAGCGCCGCGCCCACGGTTTCGCCGCGGCCCGGCAGCAGCTGCAGCGCGCCCACCGGCACGCCGGCTTCGTGGAACAGCTGCACGGCGCGCCAGGCGATCAGCGGAGTCTGCTCGGCCGGCTTGGCCAGCACCACGTTGCCGGCGGCCAGCGCGGCCGCCACCTGGCCCGTGAAGATCGCCAGCGGGAAGTTCCACGGGCTGATGCAGGTCACCGCACCCAGTGCCGGGGCGTCGCCGCTTTCGCGGATCTCGTTCGCGCGAATCTCAGCTGAATAATAGCGCAGGAAGTCGACCGCCTCGCGGATCTCGGCGATCGCGTTCGGCAGCGATTTGCCGGCTTCGCGCACGGCCAGGGCCATCAGCTCGCCCATGTCGCGTTCGAACAGGTCGCCGACCCTGGCGATGACGTCGGCGCGGGCGCCGGCGCCCAGGCCCTGCCAGGCCGGGAAGGCTTGCGCGGCCGCCTGCAGCGCGGTGTCGACGTCGGCGACGGTCGCTTCGGTCACCTGGCCGACGATATCGGCCGATTGCGCCGGGTTGATCACGTTGACGGCGCCCACGGCATGCAGCGGACCGTCGACCAGCGGCGCCGCCAGGTAGTGGCGCGGGGTCGCCAGCTCGGCCGCCAGGCCGCGCAGCACGTCTTCGTTGGCCAGGTCGAGGCCGGCGGAGTTCTGGCGCTCGGCGCCGTACAGGTCGAGCGGCAGCGGAATCCGCGGATGCGGCAGGCATCTGGCGGCGCGCGCCTGCTCGAAGGGATCGGCCAGCAGGGTGTCGATCGGCACGCTCTGGTCGACGATCTGGTTCACGAAGGACGAGTTGGCGCCGTTTTCCAGCAGGCGGCGCACCAGGTAGGCCAGCAGGGTTTCGTGCGAACCGACCGGCGCGTAGATGCGGCATGCCTTACCGAGATTGTCGGCGCCGACGACCTGGTCGTACAGGGTTTCGCCCATGCCGTGCAGGCACTGGAACTCGTAGTTCGACACGCCATCAAGCTTGGCCCAGGTGTAGATCACGGATAAGGTGTGCGCGTTGTGGGTCGCGAACTGGGCGTAGATGACGTCGGTCGCAGCCAGCAGCTTTTTCGCGCAGGTCAGATACGAAACGTCGGTGTAGACCTTGCGCGTGTAGACCGGATAGCCGCTCAAGCCGTCGACCTGGGCGCGCTTGATCTCGGCGTCCCAGTAGGCGCCTTTCACCAGGCGCACCATGAACTTGCGGCCGCTGCGGCGGGCGAGGTCGACCACGTAGTCGATCACGAAGGGGCAGCGTTTTTGATACGCCTGGATCACCAGGCCGATGCCCTCGAAACCAGCGAGTTCGGCGTCGAAGGCCAGCGCTTCCAGCATGTCCAGCGAAATTTCGAGGCGGTCGGCTTCCTCGGCGTCGATATTGATGCCGATGTCGTACTGCTTGGCGAGTAAAACCAGTTTTTTCACGCGCGGCAGCAGCTCACCCATCACGCGGGCGTACTGGGCGCGGCTATATCTCGGGTGCAGGGCCGACAGCTTGATCGAGATGCCCGGACCGTCCTTGATGCCGCGGCCGTTCGAGGCCTTGCCGATTGCGTGGATCGCGGCTTCGTAGGAAGCGTAGTAGTTTTCGGCGTCGAGTTCCGTCAGCGCCGCTTCGCCCAGCATGTCGTAGGAGTAGCGGTAGCCGCGGGTCTCGTTCTCCCGGCTGTTCTTCAGGGCCTCATCGATGGTCTGGCCGGTCACGAACTGGTTGCCCAGCATGCGCATGGCCATGTCGACGCCCTTGCGGATCAGCGGCTCGCCGCCCTTGGCGATCAGGCGGGTCAGCGCCGAACCGAGACCCTTTTCGCTGCTGCTCGAGACCAGCTTGCCGGTGATGAGCAGGCCCCAGGTGGCGGCGTTCACGAACAGCGACGGCGATTCGCCCAGGTGCTTCTTCCAGTCGCCCTTGCTGATCTTGTCGGCGATCAGGCGGTCGGCGGTGTCGCTGTCCGGGATGCGCAGCAGGGCTTCCGCCAGGCACATCAGGGCCACGCCCTCTTCCGACGACAGCGAGAATTCGTGCATCAGCGCGTCCACGCCGGAGGAGCGGGTGCGCTTTTCGCGCACGGCGGAGACCAGGCGGTGCGCCAGCATATAGGCGTCGGCGGACGCGGCTGCGCCCTGGGACAGCAGCCATTCGACGGCCTGGGTCTCGTCGCGGCGGTAGGCGGCGGTGATCGCGGCGCGCAGCGGGGTCTGTTCGCGTCTGGTCTCGGCCTGCAGGGCGTCGAAGGGAACGAAGGTGATGGCCGGGGTGGCGGCAATGTTCATGGAAGTTCTGGAAAAAGAATAAAAATCGGACCGGGCTCACATGTGCAAAGCGCCGGTCCATCGGGCGATGGCCGGCGCAAGCGAAAATGTGAATACATGATTCGATTGTAGAGGGAAATCTTCTGGATTAATTCTGTTTTTACAGAAGACTAGCAATAGATAGTTTTTGGTGAGAGAATTTCACCAAATAATATTTATAGTGGAGAGCGAAGAACATGCTGGACAAGATCAGCAAGAAAATCCTTGCCGAGCTGCAGAATGACGGGCGTATCAGCAACGTCGAACTGGCCGCCCGCGTCAACCTGTCGCCCGCGGCCTGCCTGGAACGCGTGCGCAAGTTGCACGAGTCCGGCTACATCATGGGTTACACGGCCCAGCTGAATCCCGTGCTGCTGGACGTATCGCTGCTGGTCTTCATCGAAGTGGTGCTGGACCGCACCACGCCGGAAGTCTTCGACGCCTTCAAACAGAGCGTCCAGTTGATTCCCGAGGTGCTGGAATGCCATATGGTCGCCGGCGGCTTCGACTACCTGGTCAAGGCGCGCGTGAAGGACATGGCGGCGTACCGGGAGTTCCTGGGCAAGACCCTGCTGCAGAAGGGAGTGCGCGAGACGCACACCTATGCGGTGATGGAGGAAGTGAAGAATACGACCAAGCTGCCTATCAAATAAGTACTTGGCCGTTAGCACCCGCAGCCTGTAAACGTCGTTCCCGCGAAGGCGGGAATGACGGGTGTAGCGGGAACGACGGTGTAGCGGGAGCGCCGTTTAAGCAATCTTCTCCATCTTCACATTCGCCTCCGAAGCCTGCGGCAGCGTCTTCTGCGCCGCGGCCGACATCTGTTCGAGGTTCTTGCGCAGCCAGCGGTGGGCCGGGCTGCGGCCGTCGCGTTCGTGCCACAGCATGTCCAGGTGCACGGCCGGCAGCTGGAAAGGCAGTTCGCGCCACACCAGCGCGTCAGCGGCGCCGGTCGAGGCGATCAGGTGCTTCGGCAGCACCGTCACCAGGTCCGAGTTGGCGACCACGCGGCCGGCGGTGAAGAACTGGTTCACGGTCAGCAGGATGCGGCGCTCGCGGCCGACCTGGGCCAGGGCTTCGTCGACCAGGCCGTGGGCGCGGCCCGAAAAACTCACCAGCAGGTGGTTCGCCTTGCAATAGTCGTCCAGCTCCAGCTTGCCCTGGGCCAGCGGGTGGTTCTTGCGCATCACCGCCACATATTCGCCCGAATACAGGCGCTCGTGGCGGATCGGCGAGCCGGTTTCATACGACAGCTGGGCCGCCACGCCGGGGAAGAAGCCGACGGCGAGATCGATGTCGCCGCGCAGCAGCATCGGCCGCGGTTCGCGCGTGGTCAGCGGCACCATGCGGATATTCACCCCCTGCGCTTCCTTTTCGATCGAGCGCACCAGCGACGGCAGCCACAGCGCCGCGGTGGCGTCCGCCATCGCCAGGCGGAAGGTGGCCTGGGCCTTGGAGACGTCGAAGGTTTCCGGCATCACCGCCGCTTCCAGCGCGGCCAGCGCCTGGCGCACGGCCGGCCACAGCGCTTCGGCGCGCGGGGTCGGCTTGACGCCGTAGGCGGTGCGGATCAGGAGCTCGTCGCCCAGGCTTTCGCGCAGGCGCTTGACGGCGTTCGAAACCGCGGGCTGGGTCATCGCCAGGTGGCCGGCGGCGCGGGTCAGGTTTTGCTCGGTCATGACGGCGTCGAAGACGCGGAGCAGGTTGAGGTCAAGCGTGAGGAAGCTCATGGGGGTCCGTTCTGGGGCTGCGTATGTGATGTTTGCAAGTGTAACCGATTTCCATTCACGATCAATATAAGACCCATCAGGAAACGTGATTAGATTTATATGTTGCGTTGCACTATAGTTACATCGAACCTTAACGTTGAACACTTTCCTGAGCCATGTCTTTCACTGACGCCCTGTTCCAAGCACCGATGACGGCCCTGCCGTTCATGCATCTGCTCACCAGCATGCTCCAGCTGGTCCTGCTGGGTGGCCTGCTGATGTTCTTCCGTCCCCTCCTGATCGGCATCGCCCGCGCGCTGGTGCTGGTCGTGCGCCCGCGTCCGTCGAAGGACGAGCTGGCCGCACGCCGCAAGCTGCGCGACGCCAAGCTGGCGCAACAGGCCGCCGTGGCCGTCGCCGCCCCCGCCGAGGTGCGCGCGCTGCGTTCCTGACCAGTTCTTACAGAATTTCTCCTTGAACGGCACCCGGGCAACCAGTGCCGTTTTTTTTGGCGCTGTTCCCACTAACTGTTGAACCTGCCCAGCGCAGCTCTCAAAAAGGCGTCGGGGCTGGCGATGCGCTGCCCATCCAGCGCCCAGCGCCAGCCGAAATAATGGTCCAGGTAACGGCTGGCAATGCCGCGAAATGGCGCCAGCCAGGCCGCATCCGGCTGTGATAAGCGTTTATGTTCTGGATGTGCAGCGCACCGCGCCGCCGTTCGCCGGCGCTCGCCGGCGCTCGCATCGATGGCTTCATGCGCAATCCCCACTTCACGTGCGAATGCCGGGTAGGCGGCATGGCTGTCCGTCACCAGCAGCACATCGCGTTCGAGGCGCGGTCCCAAGTGTTCTACTAGCTGGCGCTTGCTCACGCTGCCCTTGCCGGTCACGGCGTCGATGGGTAGTCGAGCCAGTGCGCCTTGTGGCGCAGCCGTGCCAGTGGCGTCCCGCTGAGCCGGTTGAAGGTGCGATGGCAGCTGCGGCAGCGCTAGCGCTGCAGTCCGTGCGCGTGACCGTGACGATAGGGCTCTTGGCCTGAGCGGAAATGAAGAACCGCAGTCGACTTTCGGTCGCTTCGGTTTTCTTGGGATTTTTTAAGTAATCGATTTAACAATTAGTCGATATCATATGCGATACGCATAAATTCGAACATTCATAAAAATGCAGGATGGGTAATTATTGATGAGTTTTGAAGGGGTTTTAAGAGAGGATGATCCCATCAACGGCATTCTTCGTAAGACAGCGAATGCAGGTCATTAGAAGGCCACATGAAGGCTAGAACGATGAGAATGACAGTCGTTATTGTTGAGATGGCGCCACAAAGAAAGAAGTTCAAAAAGAGTCGTTGTAGATGGTTGAATTATCGTAGCTTCGATCTTATCGAAAGCATGCCCCGCCAGCGGCCTCGGCATGCCGGATGGGGTCCGGACTCATCCGGAAATCCGGCAGCCGCGCAGTCAAAAAATCAGGGCGAAAAAAAAACGCGGCGCCGGTTGCCCGGGGCCGCGTCAAACCAGGATGATGCGAGGGTCTTACTCTTACATTACTTTGCTTCGCCGAGGAGGGCCGGCTTCAGCGAGCGGTCGACCGGCTTGTCGCCCAGCCAGATGCGCAGGATGGCGTTGTAGAAGTTGATGTCGGGGATGGGCTCGCCCAGCTTCTTGCCGTTCAGCTCAGCCTGGGTACCGGTGCCCGGAATCCAGTCCAGGTGCAGCACGTCGCCCTTCTTGAGGCCGTCGACCGAGGCGAACAGCTCGCCCATCTTGCCGATCTGGGCCACGATCTTCTGCTTCTCGGCCTTGTCGACGTTCTCGTTCAGGCCATCCATGAAAGCCTTGCCGAAGTCTTCGGACGAAATGTCGCGCGCCATCTGCAGGGTCACGCGGCGCGGCCCTTCCAGTTTCATGATGTCGGCGGTGGCGGTCTTCTTTTCCGGCAGATACAAGCCGGCGGCGTAGACCTTGATGATCAGCTTGGTGCGCATGCCGGCGCCGTTCAGTTTCAAATCCTTGCCGGCGACCTTGGCAGTGTCCTCGAACTTGTAGCCGCTGACGTCGACCGATGCCTGGGCCGGCAGGCTGATCGCGGCGGCCAGCAGGGCGCCGGCCATCATGCCTTTGACGACCAGCCGGCGCGCAAAGGAGGTGTGGGAAATGGAAGTCATGTGTGTCTCCTCAGAATGAACGGTAATGCACTAGTAGTAATTAGCCCAGCGCCAGCCGGGGTTCGGACGACAGGACGAACGGCGCCTGCGCAGTATCCTGGTCGAGCTTGAAGACGCTGACCGCGCGCGCCAGCCGCGCCGCCTGTTCCTGCATCGCCGACGCCGCCGCGGCCGCCTCCTCGACCAGCGCCGCGTTCTGCTGCGTGGCCTGGTCCATCTCGACGATGGTCTGGCTGACCTGGGCGATGCCGGTGCTCTGCTCGACACTGGCGGCCGTGATTTCTCCCATGATGTCGGTCACGCGGCGCACGCTCTCGACCACTTCGGCCATCGTCACGCCGGCCTGCTCGACCAGGTTGCTGCCCTCATGCACTTTATCCACAGAATCACTGATCAGCAACCTGATCTCCTTCGCCGCCGCCGCCGAGCGCTGGGCCAGGTTGCGTACTTCGGACGCCACCACGGCGAAGCCGCGTCCCTGCTCTCCCGCGCGCGCCGCCTCCACCGCGGCGTTCAGGGCCAGGATATTGGTCTGGAAGGCAATGCCGTCGATCACGCCGATGATGTCGACGATCTTTTTCGAGGAACTGGTAATGGAACCCATGGTGGCGATCACGTGCGACACGACGGAACCGCCGCGCGCCGCCACTTCCGAGGCCTGGGCCGCAAGCACGTTCGCCTGGCGCGCGTTGTCCGCGTTCTGCTGCACGGTGCCGGTCAGTTCGCGCATCGAGCTCGAGGTCTGGGCCAGGGAACTGGCCTGCGCTTCGGTGCGGCTCGACAGGTCCAAGTTGCCGCTGGCGATTTCTCCGGTCACGCCGGCCATCGATTCGGTGCTGGTGCGCACCTCGCCGACGATGCGGATCAGGCTGTCGTTCATGTGGCGCAGCGCTTCCATCATCTGGCCGGCCTCGTCACGGCTGTCGACGGCGATGTCGCTGGTGAGATCGCCGTCGGCGACGCGGCGGGCGATCTCCACCACCCTGGCCAGCGGACCGGTGATGCTGCGCGTGGACAGCACCGCCACGCCGAGCGACAGCAGGCAGGCGGCGCCGGCGAGAAGCAGGATCAGCATCTGGGTGCGGCGGGTGACGGCGGCCGCATCCTGGCCGGCCTTGTTCATGGCCGTGTTCTGGTAGGCGACGAACTTGTCGAGCTGCTCGAAATACCGGGTTTGCTGGGGACGCAGCGAGAACATGAATTTCACCATGGCCTCGTCCTTCTTGTCCTCGTTGACCAGGCCGATGAATTTGGCCTGGGCCGGCAGGAATTTTTCCTGGATGGCGGCGATCGCCTTCAGGATGCCCTCGCCTTCGGCATCGCCGACGTGCCTGGCCAGTTGCGCCACCGCCGCGGTCGCCTTGGCGCTGCGCGCTTCGGTGTTGGCCAGTTCCTTCTTGATCTGGTCGGGATCGCTCATGATCAGGACATTGAGCATGCTGCGCGTGGCTTCGCTCACGTCTTCCTTGACGAGGTTGGCCGCCACCGTGTTGGCGTAGCGCACCTGCACCAGGGTTTCCATCTCCTTGTTCAGGCTTTCCATCCGCAGCCAGGAGATCCCGGCCAACAGCGCCAGCAAGGCAATCACGAAGCCGAAGCCCACGGCCAGGCGCTGGCCGATCCGCATATTCCTAATCATGTATGTCCCCGTTCCCATCAAAATAGAATGGACGTGCTATTTTTTTGATAACAAATATAGCACCAATCAATTTGCCCAAATTAAATATTCGGAACTATTTCGATGCTGCGGGTGCACAAGCGACAGCCATGCCGACGCCGCCGGAGAGGAAAAGAGGGAGTTTGCTGTGCAACACGGACGCCGACGGATAGCGGCGCCGGTGTTGCGCGGATGTCATAGTCGACGCGGGGAAGGACCGGCAGGCGCCGGCCCGAACCTGGAGAATGCGCTCAGGCTGCAGCCTTGGCGGCGGTCAGCTTTTCGTACTTGGCCTGGAGTTCTTCGCGGGTTTCGCGCCACTCCGGATTGAAGGGGATGCAGGCGACCGGGCACAGTGCCACGCACTGCGGTTCGTCAAAGTGGCCGACGCATTCGGTGCACTTGTGCGGGTCGATCTGGTAATACTCCGCGCCCATCGAGATGGCGTCGTTCGGGCACTCGGGCTCGCACACGTCGCAATTGATGCAGTCGTCGGTAATCAGCAAAGCCATTTTTACAACCTCTTGCGTGAAGCTCAGGCCTTCGGTGCGGCGCCGGTGATGGCCGCGATCTTCTTCTGCAGCCAGCGGTCGACCGAAGGGAACACGAATTTGGAGACGTCGCCGCCCAGCATCGCGATCTCGCGCACGATGGTGCCGGAGATGAACTGGTACTGGTCGGACGGGGTCAGGAACAGGGTTTCGACGTCGGGCAGCAGGTAGCGGTTCATGCCGGCCATCTGGAACTCGTACTCGAAGTCGGACACGGCGCGCAGGCCGCGCACGATCACGCGCGCATCATGCTGGCGCACGAAATCCTTGAGCAGGCCACTGAAGCTTTCGACCTTCACGTTCGGATAGTGGCCGAGCACTTCGTTGGCGATTTCCAGGCGTTCGTCGAGCGAAAAGAACGGTTTCTTGTTCTTGCTGTCGGCGACACCGACGACCAGGGTGTCGAACAGACCCGATGCGCGACGCACCAAATCCTCGTGGCCGCGGGTCAGCGGATCGAACGTACCTGGATAAACGGCTACAACCATTGCGGCTCCTGGAGAAATGCACCTGAATAAGCGCGCATTATGCCTGAAAATTCGGCAGCCGCCCCAGGATGGGGCTGAAATTGCCGTGTTTTAGTGCAACTTCAGCAGGTGAAAGTAGACCATGCCGGCCTTGTCGCCACGCACCAGCTGCCAGCCCGACAGCCACTCCGGCGTACCGTCCTGTTCCGTTTCCGCGAACGGCAGGGCCGCACCCGACTCGGCATACACCAGGCCGCCCTCCTTCAGCAGGCCGGCGCACAGGGGCAGGGCCTGGCTCAGGAAATCCTGTTGATAAGGCGGATCCAGGAAGATCAGGTCGAAACGCTGGCCGCGCTGGGCCAGGTCGCGCGCGACCGCCAGCGCATCGGCGCGCAGGATCTTGACGTTGTCGGCTTTCAGCTTTTCCTTGATGGTTTCGAGCTGGCGCACCACCGGCCCGAGGGTATCGATCATGGTGACGGAATGTACGCCGCGGCTGGCCGCCTCGAAGCCGAGGGCGCCGCTGCCGGCGAACAGGTCCAGGCAGTCGAGCTGGTCCCAGTCGCCCCCCAGCTGGTGGCGGATCCAGTTGAACACGGTCTCGCGCACGCGGTCGGGGGTGGGACGCAGGCCGAAGGCGTCGAGCACGGGCAGCGGCGTGCGTTTCCAGGCGCCGCCGATGATGCGCACCTGTTGCGGCGGGCCGGGACGGCGGGGATACGAAGGTTTGTGTGAGGACTTCTTTTGCATGGGGCGGACTATAGCATGCCCACGATCCCGATTATTTCCCCTGCGCCAGGGCGTTGAAATCGTTGATCCAGCCCTGCATCCGCTTCTGCGCGTGCTGTTTCTGCTCCGGCGTGGTCAGCTTGATCGCGGTCATGATGAACTTCGAGGTGTTGTCCACATAGGCATCGTAGAAGGCTTTGCGCTCCGGCGCCTCCATGCGGTCGAACATGTCGCGCAGTTGGTCGTGCACGGCCGACATGGTCTGTTCCTTGTTCAGCTTCTGGTCGTGCACGCGGCGCAGCAGGGCCACGATCTTCTTCTGGCGTAGAATCCGCTCCTGCAGAAAAACGTCATTGTCCAGCGGACGCGCATCCGAGGCCCGGCGCAGCGCCGCTTCCTGGTCGCGGTTGAAGCTGCCGAACCACAGCTCGAACTGGCTCATCGCCTTCTTGAACCGGGCCTTGTGCTGATCCTCGACGCTGCCGCTCATGAACTCCTTGCGGAATTTGTCGTTATTCCTGGCGAACTTCTGCTCCATCTGGGCGATCTGCTCGGGCTTGATCGACATCGCCAGGTCGGCCAGCTGGGGCAGCGCCTTGAAGGCCAGCAGCTCGGTGCGCGCCTTGACGTCGCGGTAATCGGACAGCAGCTCGTCCTGGGTGACGGTGCCGTCGCCGAGCTGGCGCTGGATCTTGCCCAGCAGGCCGGCGTAGTCGCGCAACTGGGTCGCGCGGTGCCACTGGAACAGATTGTCGATATCTTTCTTGACCCAGTCGGACTGGTCGCTGTCGAGGTCGACGTAAGCGTTCAGCCACCAGTACAGCAAGGTGTCGCCATGGTTGTAGGTAAAGCGAATCGTGCTGCAGGCAGTAAGCAAGGCCATCAGAGCGACCAGAAACAGCAGGCGTGCGCGCGGGAACAACGATTGGTGCGTGTTAAACTTTTTCATATTATTCAACTACATTTTCTATTGAGAACGGCCTATGAACGTAGTCATCCTCGCCGCCGGCATGGGAAAGCGCATGCAATCCGCCCTGCCCAAAGTCTTGCATCCACTGGCTGGTAAACCGCTGTTGCAGCATGTTATCGACACGGCGCGCAGCTTAAAGCCGAGTAAATTATGCGTGATTTATGGTCACGGCGGCGCAGCGGTGCCGAGTGCGGTTCACGAATGGGGCCTTGACGCCGGCATCGTCATCGACACCGCCCTGCAGCAGCCCCAGCTCGGCACCGGCCACGCCGTGATGCAGGCCCTGCCCCAGATCGACGAGAACGCACCGACCCTGGTACTGTACGGCGACGTCCCGCTGACCACCAGCGCCAGCCTGCAGCGCCTGGTCGAGGCGGCCGGCGACGACAAGCTGGCGATCCTGACCGTGGTGCAGGACAACCCCTTCGGCCTGGGCCGCATTATCCGCGAAGACGGCAAGATCGTGCGCATCGTCGAAGAGAAGGATGCGAGCGAGGACGAGCGCGCGATCAAGGAAATCAACAGCGGCATCATGGTGATCCCGACCAAACACCTGAACGGCTGGCTGGGCGCACTGAAGAACAATAACGTCCAGGGCGAATATTACCTGACCGACATCGTCGCCCAGGCGGTGGCGAATGGCGTGCCGGTGGTGTCGGCGCATCCCTCGGCCGAGTGGGAAGTCGCCGGCGTGAACAGCAAGGTGCAGCTGGCCGAACTCGAGCGACGCCACCAGCTGAACATCGCGAATGCGCTGCTGGAAAAGGGCGTGCACCTGCTGGATCCGGCCCGCATCGATGTGCGCGGCGAACTGGTCTGCGGCCGCGACGTCTCGATCGACGTCGGCTGCGTGTTCGAAGGCCGTGTCGAACTGGCGGACGGCGTGACCATCGGCGCCAACTGCGTGCTGGTGAATACCAGGGTCGGTGCCGGCGTCCAGATCAAACCCTTCTGCCACCTGGAAGACGCGATCGTCGGCGACAAATCGCAGATCGGCCCCTACGCGCGCCTGCGCCCGGGTACCGAGCTGGCCGAAGATGTCCACATCGGCAATTTCGTCGAAGTGAAGAACAGCAAGGTCGCCGCCCACAGCAAGGCGAACCACCTGGCCTATGTGGGCGATGCCGACGTCGGCTCGCGGGTGAACATCGGCGCCGGCACCATTACCTGTAACTACGATGGCGCGAATAAATTCCGTACCGTGATCGAAGACGAAGCCTTCATCGGCAGCGACACCCAGCTGGTGGCCCCGGTGCGCGTCGGCAAGGGCGCGACCCTGGGCGCCGGCACCACGCTGACCAAGGATGCGCCGGCCGGCAAGCTGACGATCTCGCGTCCGAAGCAGATGACGATCGAGAACTGGACGCGTCCGGTCAAGAAGAAGTAATCCACCGGCTACGCACAGCATAGCCACAGCTTGGCAACAGCTTGAGCACAGCCTGGTCCACCGGCTTTGCACAGGGTTTTCAGCCAGTCATCCACAAAGTCATCCACAGGCCCGTACGGTAATCCGACGGGCCTGTAGTCTTTATTGGTGTTTGTTTTATCAAGCTTTTCTTCTGTGGCGCCGCAAGCGAGCGCGGCTCGGGCGGCATCTTGACTGCCGGGGTTATCCACAGCGCATGAAACGGGTGCCGATGCCCGTCGGACAGCCGTTTTTGCCGCCGGCGAAGTCATCTGCTCACAAATTCGGCAATGTCACAATTTGTCCACATGCGGCTGTGGATGAGTTGTGCATTACTTTGTCGATGGCAAAAGTTTACAGGTAAACAGCTTATCCACATTATCCACAAGCCCCTGTGGATGACTTGTGCGTGACCGTGTTTTTACACCACGATACGGGTCTCGAACTTGCTGCGGAAGGTCGAGAAATAGGCTTTCACGTTGCGCACATTCTTATGCGTGGTGAACAGGCGGTGCGCCAGCGCGTGGTAGGCCGGCATGTCGGCAACTTGCACCATCAGTACGAAGTCGGGGCCGGGGGCGACCCGGTAGCACTGCAGTACGGCAGCCTCGTCGGCAACGACGCGTTCGAACTCCTCCATGCGGTCGGCAGCCTGCACGTCCAGCGTGATCTCGACGATGGCGGTCAGGCGCGCGCCCACCTTGTCCGGCGAGACGATCGCAACTTGCCGCTCGATAACACCGTTTTCGGTCAGGTGTTTGACACGCCGCAGGCAAGTCGGCTGGGACACGTGTACCAATTCCGCCAATTCGGCATTGGTATGAGAGGCGTCAATTTGCAAGGTATTCAAGATGCGACGATCGAGATCGTCCAAGATTTGGGGCTCTTTCGACATTTTTATAAAAATTTCTTTAAGATTTGAAATAATATTTCACATTCAGTAGTTCGTGAAATAATTTATCAAAATTTGATGAACTCTGAAAGCATATTTCATGACGCCTGCTCTACATTAGTGCCATCTGTTAATTTCTATTGGAGCCTAACCATGTGCGGTATCGTCGGAGCTGTAGCCCAGCGTAACATTACCCCTATCCTGATCGAAGGTCTGAAGCGCCTTGAATACCGCGGCTACGACTCCTGCGGCGTTGCCCTGCACGTCGACGGCCGTCTGCAGCGTTCGCGCAGCACCTCGCGCGTGGCCGATCTCGAATCCCAGATCAAGGAAACCGGGCTGCAGGGCTTCACCGGTATCGCCCACACGCGCTGGGCCACCCACGGCGCCCCGGCCACCCAGAATGCCCACCCGCACTTCTCGCCGACCGAAGAGAACGCCCGCATCGCCCTGGTCCACAACGGCATCATCGAGAACCACGACGAGCTGCGCCGCGAACTGACCGACCTCGGCTACAAATTCACCAGCCAGACCGATACCGAAGTCATCGCCCACCTGGTCGACCACATGTACAACGGCGACCTGTTCGAGACCGTCCAGCAGGCCGTGAAACGCCTGCACGGCGCCTACGCCATCGCCGTCTTCTGCCGCGAAGAGCCGCACCGCGTGGTGGCCGCGCGCCAGGGCTCGCCGCTGATCGTCGGCCTGGGCAAGGGCGAGAACTTCGTCGCCTCGGACGCGATGGCGCTGGCCGGCACCACCGACCAGATCATCTACCTGGAAGAAGGCGACGTCGTCGACCTGCAACTGGCCCGCTACTGGATCGTCGACGTCGACGGCCGCCCGGCCGAGCGCGAAGTGAAAACCGTGCACGCCCACACCGGCGCCGCCGAACTCGGCCCCTACCGCCACTATATGCAGAAGGAAATCTTCGAGCAGCCGCGCGTGGTTGGCGACACCCTCGAAGGCGTCACCGGCATCATGCCGGAACTGTTCGGCGACGAAGCCTTCCGCGTGTTCAAGGAAATCGACCGCGTGCTGATCCTGGCCTGCGGCACCAGCTACTACGCGGGCCTCACCGCCAAGTACTGGATCGAATCGGTGGCCAAGATCCCGGTGAGCGTCGAGATCGCCAGCGAATACCGCTACCGCGACAGCGTCCCGCACCCGCAGACCCTGGTGGTGACGATCTCGCAGTCCGGCGAAACCGCCGACACCCTGGCCGCCCTGAAGCACGCCCGCAGCCTGGGCATGGTCCACACGCTCACCATCTGCAACGTCGCCACCAGCGCCATGGTGCGCGAGTGCAAGCTGGCCTACATCACCCGCGCCGGCGTCGAAGTCGGCGTGGCCTCGACCAAGGCCTTCACCACCCAGCTGGCCGCCCTGTTCCTGCTGACCCTGACTCTGGCGCAAGTGAACGGCCGCCTGAGCGACGAGGAAGAAGCCACTTACCTGAAGCAGATGCGCCACCTGCCGGTCGCGCTGAGCTCGGTGCTGGCGCTGGAGCCGCAGATCATCGCCTGGGCCGAGGAATTCGCGCGCAAGGAAAACGCCCTCTTCCTGGGCCGTGGCATCCACTACCCGATCGCCCTCGAAGGCGCGCTGAAGCTGAAGGAAATCTCGTACATCCACGCCGAAGCCTACCCGGCAGGCGAGCTGAAGCACGGCCCGCTGGCGCTGGTGACCGAAGAGATGCCGGTGGTGACGATCGCCCCGAACGACGCCCTGCTGGAAAAGCTGAAGTCGAACATGCAGGAAGTCCGCGCCCGCGGCGGCCAGCTGTACTGCTTCGCCGACGTCGACACCCAGATCACCTCGAGCGAAGGCCTGCACGTGATCCGTCTGCCGGAGCACTACGGCCTGCTGTCGCCGATCCTGCACGTGGCGGCGCTGCAGCTGCTGGCTTATCACACGGCGCTGGCGCGTGGTACGGATGTGGATAAGCCGCGTAATCTGGCGAAGTCGGTGACGGTGGAGTAAGAACCCGCTTTATCAGCCAAAACAGGCCGCGAACGAAAGCTCGCGGCCTGTTTTTTTTCGCCCTGCCTTCACTTTTGCTCCGGCAAAGCCGAAGAATGATGGCTGGTAATCAGCCACGCCTCCCCATCCCACCGGTAAGTGAAGGTATATCGGGCCGGCACCACCTGCCCGGTCCTGCCGAAGGTGAAGGTGTACAGTCCGGCATCGACGGCGACGTTACAGCCGAGGTAGATGCGCCGCAGGTCGATCTTGCCCGACGGTTCATTGAGCAGGAAAGTCTCGAAATACTTCTCTCTTTCCGCCGGCGTCAGCTTGGGCTGGTTGGACACGGTCGCCAGCAGGATGGCATCGTCCGCATAGTTGGCCACGACCTTGTGCGGATCACCCGACCCCAGCGAGTCGTTCCAGCGCTCGAACAGGGCCGCGATCTTCTTTTCGGAGGTCGGCTCGCACTTTTCCGTGCGCGGTACGTGGGCGTAGGTCTTGCCGGGATACTCGGGTTGCGAGGCGCAGCCGGCCAGCGCCAGGGCTGCAACCAGGGTCAGCAGTTTCATGGCGGATCTCCTTTGATGGCTTCAGGTCAGGGATCACTCATCAATATGCGGGCCTATCATAGGGCCGTGCGCGGCTAGCTCCGGCGCACTTGAAATTATGTCGCATAAACGCTGCAAGCGCACTCACAGCCGGACGGATAATGCGATAAAACTGCACGTTTAGAATGTTTCAATTGTGTTAATACACGGCGGCCAGTTGTCTTAGAATCTCCCGGATACTTTCGAAAAATTAAGTTTGCATCGAGCTACTACAGCTGACGCCGGCAATGTGGCCGGCAGACTGTTGCGCCGCCGCATGCTAAGCTGACACACTTATGAGGGGTGAATCGATGAACGAACTGGTCAAGACGGGCATTACCGGGCTGGACGAGGTACTGCACGGAGGCATTCCCCGCAATAACAACCTGATCATCGAAGGTCCGCCCGGCTCGGGCAAGACCACGCTCGGGCTGGGCTTCATCTACCACGGCGCACTCGACTACGACGAACCGGGTGCCATCGTCTCCTTCGAACTCGATCCCGCCAAGCTGATGCGCGATGCCGCCGGCTTCAACTGGGACCTGCAGGGCATGATCGACCGGGGCACGATCAAGATCATCCAGACCAGCCCGGCCGTGCTGTTGAGCGAGTTCCGCAGCGATGACGGCGCCTTTGCCGCCTCGCTCGTGGCAATGGGCGCGAAACGCCTGCTGATCGACGGCCTGACGCCGCTGCGGCTGTACGCCGAAGTGAACGACATGCCTTTCCGCCAGGATGTCCATCTGCTGATCGAAGGCCTGACGCGGCTGGGCGTGACCACCATGGTCACGGCGGAGAAGGACGAGTCGCTGACCGGCGTGCTGGCGCACGAGCGCTTCGTCTTCGACACCATCATTTCGCTCACGTTCGGCGAGGTGCGGCGCCGGATGCATCGCCGCCTGACGGTGACGAAGTCACGCGGCCAGGATTTCATCGGCGGCAGCCATACCATGCGCATCGAACCGCGGACCGGCGTGCATGTGTATCGCCGCGCGCAGTCGCGTCCGCTTGCCTCGCCCGACCAGCCCACCTCGGAACGCAGACTGTCGACCGGCTCGCCGGCCATCGACAAGATGATGGACGGCGGCATCTACGAGGGCTCGGTGACGCTGGTCAGCGGCATTTCCGGCACCGGCAAGACCGTGTTCAGCGTCCAGTTCCTGACCGATGCCATCAAGAATGGCCACAAGGCGCTGCTGGTCAGCCTGGACGAACATCCGCGCCAGCTGATCCGCAATGCCAAGTCGCTCGGCTTCGACCTCCAGGGCCTGATCGACGACGGCAAGCTGTTCATCCATTACGAGTCGCCGCTGGAACTCGAACTGGACGTGCACTTCGACCGCATCGTCAAGCTGGTCGAGCAGGAGCACATCGACTGTATCGCGCTCGATTCGGTGGCTGTGTACGAAATGACCAGCGCCGAGGAGGTTGCCGATTACCTGTACGCGTTGGCGAGCTTCTTCAAGAACCGCCTCGCCACGACCCTGTTCAACTACGAAAGCCCGGAACTGCTGGGGGTTTCGCAGATCAGCGAGGAACTGAAGGGCTCGCACCTGGTCGACAACATCATCCTGCTCAACTACGTGGAAATCTCGACCGTGCTGCGGCGGGCCCTGGCCGTGCCGAAGGTGCGCGGCAGCCGCAATGTGCAAGTCACGCGCGAATACGAGATCGGCGTCGGCGGCCTGGTTCTGCTGGATGAAAACGGCAGCGATACCCAGGCCGTGCCGCAACTGCCGTTCTCGTCCTACTACGGATTGCTGTCGCGCTCGCCGTCGCGCCAGAGCCCGGCCATCGAAGGAGCCGTGGCCAGCGGCGACCCGCTACCCGACTCGGCGCGCCTGCCTACCGAAAAGCCCAGGTGATCAAGGCCGAACTGCCAGACAACACACCGGTCGACTGGAGCGACTGGCATACGCCGCTACGGCAGTTCACGGAAGCGACGGGCCTCGTCACGTCCGCCTATGACGCGGCGGGCGTGCGCCACATCGGTCCGCTGACGGGGTCGCGCATGTCGGCCTTGCTGGCGGAACGCTCGACCCTGTGGGCCGAGGATGGCCCCGGCACGGCCTTCGAACGCACCCTGGTGCGCGAAGCGTGCGCGCAGGCGGATTCCGCATCCGGGCAATTCGGCGAAGGCTTCCGCGTGTGCGCCCAGCCGCTGCTGTTGCGCGGCCATGTCTACGGCGTGCTGGTGTTTGGCTGGCGCTTCGCCGACTTCAGCTCGCCGCTCGCCTGCGAACGTATCGCCCAGCAGATCGGGCTGGCCGGCCACCTGCTATGGAACGAGGCGCGGCTCGATGCGCCCGTGTCCGACAAGCGCATGAGCACCTATGCCGGGCTCCTGAAAACCCTGTCGAGTACGCTCGACCGCCAGCGCGAAACCATCGACGACCTGACGCGCGTGAACCGCACCCGCGAACTGTTCCTGGCGGCGGTCTCGCACGAGATGCGCACGCCGCTGTCGGCCTTGTCGATGCGCATCGAACTGCTGTTGCGCACGATTCCCGACCTGCCGCCGAAAGCGGTCAGCGGGCTCGAGGCCATGCGCGTGCATGTGCGCCAGGAAGCCGGGATGGTCGAAGACCTGATCGACGCGGCGCGTACGCTGACCGGGCAGATGTCGATCACCCGCACGGCGGTCGTGCTGGGACAGGTCTTGCGCGACGCCATCTCGACCGTGGAACCGCATGCGCACGCAAAGCAGATCCTGCTGCAGGTGACGCCGGCCGATTACGGCGACCCCATCCGCTTCGAGGCGGATGGCCGGCGCCTCCAGCAGGTCATCTGGAACCTGCTGTTCAACGCGGTGAAATTCACGCCGGTGGGCGGCGTCATCCGCATTGCCATCCGGCGGCTCGATGGCATGGTCGAGATCGACATCGCCGACTCCGGCCAAGGTATCGAAGCGGAAGACCTGCCGCACGTGTTCGGCGCCTTCAGGCTGCAGCAACACGACAACGCCAGCGGACTGGGGCTGGGCCTGTACATCGCCCGCCGCATCGTCGAGCTGCACGAGGGCACGCTCAGCGTCAGCAGCGCCGGCCGCGGCCAGGGCGCCACCTTCTCCATCAAGCTGCCGCTCGTGGCAGACCCGCCTTCCAAGCCTTAGATCAGGGTCACTTTCCTCCCCTCTTTAGCCTCTGAGTTCGATCAAGAAGCCGCGGCAGCTTTGTCACGATAGTAGCTGATGCCGGAAAAGCCGCTTCGTGCTTCGGTACACGCCTCAGACACGCATCGCGCATCGCGCATCGCAATTCATTTCAGGCAAAAGGAGAATCACCATGGAACATTCGTTCATCGAGGCTGACGCCAAGCTCGAAGCAAGTCCCGCCCAGGCCCGGACCCTGGACACCATGATGGAAGATATGCGGAACATGCCGGCGCCCGCTCAGAATCTTTCGGCGCAGCCGCGCATGAAGCCCTTCCTGCCGACCATGCCCGCCCCCGACTATGCGGAGATGAAGGCCAGGCTGCAGGAAGCGGGAGCGACGGCCGACAAGCCCGCCGATGTGCAGGCCGCGCTGCATGCCGAAGCGCAGCCGCGCGTCCCGATCGTGCTGGTCGGGCCGAATTTCCAGGGCGCCTCGAATGTCGACGGGCTCACGCCGCCCGACACCCATGGCGCGATCGGACGCGAGCATTTCGTCGAGGTCACCAATTCGCACATCGACATCTATGCGCGGGATAACCCGACCCAGCACACCAGCATTTCGCTGGCGGCCTTTTTCGGCTACACCGCCCAGATCCTGTTCGATCCGCGCGCGGTGTACGACACCACCTGGAACCGCTGGATCGTGACCGCCGTGGCCTTCCAGGAGTCGGCCACGCGCCAGCTGTATTTCATCGCCGTCTCGACCTCGTCGAATGCGGCGGGTCCGTATTTCATTTATGGACTGAACGTCACCTTCGCGACCGGCGATTTCTGGGATTATCCACAGCTCGGCATGGACCAGGATTCGATCATCCTGACGGCCAATATCTTCGCCGCCTCCGGAGGCTTCCGTGGCGCCGACATGTTCGCCGTCGCCAAGGCGCGCCTCTACAACGGCCTGGGCTTCGCGGTGCCCGTGTTCACCGGCCTGCGCGGCACGCTGGCGCCGCCGAACGTCCTCGACCAGAATGCGCGCACCTACCTCGTCGCGGCCGCGGGCGGCAGCGCGCTGAGCCTGTACACCCTGACCAATTCGAGCCGGCCGAACGGCATCCAGCTGAGCGGGCCGGTGAACGTACCCGTGGCCGCGTATTCGGCGCCGCCGGACGCTCCGCAGCCCGGCACGAGCGCGGTGCTCGATACCCTCGACGGCCGCTTCGTCAACGCCAGTACACAGATCGGCAACTCGCTCTGGCAGGTGCACACGATCAACCTGGTCGGCTATGCCGCCCCCAGGTTCTACGAGATCAATACCGCCACCAATTCGATCATCCAGAGCGCCTTCTTCTTCGGCACCTCGACCTCCTACGACTTCAATGCCTCGATCGCGGCGAACGCCGGGGACGATATCTTCGTGACATGGACGATGACGGATCCGAGGAACGGCACCAATGCCCAGGTGCGCTTCTCCGGCTATGACCATAACGACGGCCTGCCCTATATCCTCGGAGCGGGCACGGCGGCATTCACGAGCCCGACCTGGTACGGCGGCGGCCGCTGGGGCGATTACTCGGCGGTGACACTCGACACCCGCAACGCCAGGCGCGCCTGGCTGGTCAACGAGTATGTCCAGAGGAACCAGGACTGGACCAGCCGCATCGTCGGCTTCGGCTTCGCCGGATAGCCGGGCAGGCTCAGCGGATACCGCTGTCGACAACGATGCGGACGGCGGGGCATCCCCGGCCCTTCGACCGGGCTGACCGGGCGGAGGATGACTTCGCCCGCGATGCCGCTGGAGGCGTTCATGAGCTTGCCTATTGGCCCTTGACGATCTTCCAGATGCCGTTCGCGGTCAGCACGTACAGCTCGCCCTGCCCGTCCCGGCCGAAGGATTGCACCTGGCCGGGCTTGGCGATGTTCCAGTCGCGCTGTTCGGAGACGGCCAGGCCGGAGGCCAGGAAACTGCGCACGAAACCGGCGCAGTAATCGGAATAGAAATAGCGTCCGGCCAGCTCCGGGATCGCCGAGCCGCGGTACACGAAGCCGCCCGTGATCGCGCATGGACTGCCGGGATCGGCATGGCTGTATTCGAGCACCGGCAGCGCCAGGCCGCTGCGGTTGCAACTGGCCGCCTGGTAGCAGGTGCTGCCTTCCATGACCTTCCATCCATAGTTCAGCCCACCCTGCGACGCCGGCGCCAGGTCGATTTCCTCGCGCTGGTCCTGGCCGACGTCGGCGATGTAGAGCTTGTCGGCGTCGAACGTGAAACGCCAGGGGTTGCGCAGGCCGTTCGCCCAGATCTCGGGCCGCACGTCCGCCTGGCCAAGGTTGGGATTGGTGGACGGGATCCGGTACGGCAGTGCAGAGCTGGCGCTGCTCACGTCCAGGCGCAGCAGCTTGCCCAGCAGTGAAGCCAGGTTTTGCGCATTGCCGTTCGGATCGCCTTCGGAGCCGCCGTCGCCGGTACCGAGGTAGAGGTAGCCGTCGGGGCCGAAGGCGACCAGGCCGCCGAAGTGATTGATGTAGGTCGGGTGCGGGATCTGGATGATGGTGAGCGCCGACGAGGCATCCGCGCGGTTGGGATCGGCGGATACCGCGTAGCGCTCGACCACGATGTCGTGATTCGCATTCGTGCGGTAGACGTAGAAGCGGCCGTTGGTCGCATAGCCGGGATCGAAGGCCATCGACAGCAGTCCGCCCTCGCCGGCGGCATCGGTGACGCTGCGCAGGTCGAGGAAGGGCTGGGCCAGCAGGCTGCCGCCCTGCATGACCAGGATGCGGCCGGCGCGTTCGACGATGAACTGGCGCGCGTCGCCCGCCGGTGCGGTGAGGAAGGTGGGACTGGACAGGTTACTGGCGAAGGGGGCCAGCGCCAGGGTGAGGGCGGCGGGCGGCGGCGCGGGAGGCAGCGGCGTGCCGCCGCCGGAAGTGCCGCTACTGCCGCCGCCGCCGCCGCCTCCGCAGGCGGTCAACAATGCGGACAAGGGTAAGCACATGCGCCAGGAAAGCATGGGAGCCTCCGGATCGGTCGCCAGACTCGTGTTGCCGCAGGATGAAGCAATCCTGCCACTGGCGGCGCGCGCTTGGCGCCGAAAAGCGCGAAATGGTGGTGTCCGCCTCAAAAGCGGTGCATAATATGGCGCTTGTCTTCTGTCTTATATAAGACTTGGCCATACGGCAAACATGACCGGCATGGCGAAAAGCTCCTCGCATCGGAGTAGATCGGTTAGGATCATCGCCTGACGGCGTGCGCGATCCGCGAGCCCAGACAGTTGATATCTTTTTTAGTATTAGTTTCCCTTACCTTCGCGAACACCGAGGAAAAAGCGTATGAGCAGCGATTCGACCATCATCTACACCCTTACCGACGAGGCGCCCCTGCTGGCCACCCACGCCTTCCTGCCCGT
>Ga0308170_10000739_pt1 | contig 37170 bp, 34 predicted proteins | sample PhyBR2_2_FD_202136 | JGI IMG/M metagenome (GOLD analysis project Ga0308170, IMG submission 202136) | Phyllosphere microbial communities from UC Gill Tract Community Farm, Albany, California, United States - DLSLSB.R2 | ecosystem: Host-associated > Plants > Phyllosphere > Unclassified | place... | reverse complement strand
TCCACTCGGCAACCAAGTTCATTGGCGGCCACGGCACGACCCTCGGCGGCGTGGTCATCGAGTCCGGCAAATTCGACTGGGGCAACGGCAAGTTCCCCGCGATGACCGAACCGGTGGCCAGCTACGGTAACGTTTCCTGGTGGGCCAACTTCGGCGAATACGGCTTCCTCACCAAGCTGCGCAGCGAGCAGCTGCGCGACTTCGGCCCGGCCCTGCCGGCCCAGTCGGCATTCCAGCTCTTGCAGGGCCTGGAAACCCTGCCCCAGCGCATGGACAACCATTTGGCCAATGCCAAGCAGGTCGCTGCCTGGCTCGATGCTGATCCACGGGTCAGCTACGTGAACTATGCCGGACTGGAATCCCACCCGCAGCATGCCCACGCCAAGGAATTGCTGCCCATGGGTGTCGGTTCGGTCTTCAGCTTTGGCGTGAAGGGCGGACGCCAAGCCGGATCCAAGTTCATCGAAGCCTTGCAGCTGGCCAGCCACTTGGCCAATATCGGCGATGCCCGCACCCTGGTGCTGCACCCCGCTTCCACCACCCACCAGCAGCTCAGCACAGACCAGTTGATTGCAGCCGGTGTCCCTGAAGATCTGATCCGCCTGTCGGTAGGCCTGGAAGATGTCGAAGACATCCTCTGGGATCTGGACCAGGCTTTGGCCGCCTCCCAAGAAGCAAGCTCCGGTTCCACCGATGAATTTGCGGAACCCGCCTATGATGGTGCGGCGTGCGCCATTCCTGCAGCCCCGAAGGGAGCCAACTAATGAGCACCACCGAACGCACCTGGGAAGGCCCGGGAGCCGCACAACGGCTGAACATCCTGCGCGAAACCAAGTCCATCGCCATCGTGGGAGCCTCCAACAAGCCATCGCGGGCCAGCTACTTCGTAGCGACCTACCTGCTGTCCTCATCCAAGTACAAGGTGTATTTCATCAACCCGGTGCTGGATGAGATCCTGGGCCAGCCGGTGTACAAGTCCCTCGCGGACCTGCCGGAGACCCCGGATCTGGTGGAGGTCTTCCGCAAGCATGATGACCTGCCATCGGTTTTGGATGAGGCATTGGCCGTGGGCGCGAAGACCCTCTGGCTGCAGCTGGGATCCTGGCATGAGGACGTGGCCCGCCGTGCAGAGGCTGCGGGCATGAACGTCGTGATGGACCGTTGCGTGAAGATCGAGCACGCCCGATTCCACGGCGGCCTGCGCCTGGCCGGATTCAACACCGGCGTGATTTCCTCTAAGCGCCAGGTGCTCGCCTAGGAAGTCCTGGACTACGAAAAACGAGTGCATGCAACGCGACGTTGCATGCACTCGTTTTCACCTGAACGATGGGACACTGCTGGCCCGTTAAAGGATGCTGATTTTCAGCGCCAAGCACTCCGGGGCAAGAGCGTGCCCTGCGCCTATTCATGGTCGATGCAATTGACCCAGGCAGAGCCTGTGCGACTTCCTATTAGCACCCAAGGCGCGGATCATCGATGCGAACGTTATACACGGATTGGGAAACCACAACTAGCGCCTCCACTGATTCCTTTTATCTACTCGGGCGCCGATCTGGAATCACCTGGAAGCCACCATCAGCCTTCCGCCCTTGATGACAGCCCGAAGAAATTGATCGGGTTGAGTGAGAACGGAGATGTCCTCAACGGGATCTCCGTCAACGATGATGAGATCGGCGTAGGCGCCATTCTGAAGCGTCCCAATTTCATCTTTCATCCCAAGGAGCTTCGCGGCATTCGAAGTTGCGGCACGGATGACATCAATCGCTGGCTGGACTCTCGCACGGATTGTGAACTCGTCAAGCTGGCGTGCTTGAAGGCTGCCTAACAGGTCGCTGCCGTAAACGATATTTACCCCTGCTTCGTGGGCCTTTCGCAATGCGTCCATGGCAGCAACCCTGACTTCGTCGAGTTTATTCAGAGAACCTGCTGACAGCCCGGACGCCGAGCCCGCTTCATACATCGCTTCATAGGTGATGATGGTGGGAACCAAAAAGGCATCATTTTCCACCAGGAGTCGAATCGACTCATCATCGATCAAGTTTCCATGCTCCACGCATTTCACACCTGCCTTGAGGGCTTGGTTCACCGAGCGTGGATGGTAGGCGTGCACCGTGACGTACCGATTATGGTTCTCTGCTTCCACAACGGCCGCGCGGATCTCTTCGAAGGTGTACTGCACTGCAGAAATTTCATCCGACGGTGAAGCCACTCCCCCGGACACCACGAGTTTCAAGTGGTTCGCACCTTTACGGAATTCGTCACGAGCTGCCCGTTGCACCTCGTCTATACCGTCCGCGATACGTCCGAAATCGGGCTTGATCTGGCAACAAGGTTGCGCAGTATCTGATAGCAAGCGGAAATCTCCGTGCCCTCCCGTTTGGGAAAGGGCCTTTCCACCGAAGACGAGTCGAGGACCGGAAACCAGCTCTTCCTCGATGGCTCTGGCCATGCCGTAATCTGCCCCGCCGACATCGCGGACAGTTGTGAATCCTCGATGAAGCATGTCTGTTGCCGACTTGAGCGCACGAACAGTCAGATAGCCTGGGGTCCAGTTATTCCGGTCCGCAGCATCCGTGGAAGTGACAATGATGTGCACGTGCGCGTCGACCAAGCCTGGCATGACGGTTGCACCCTTGGCATCAATGATTTTGATGTCTTTGGAAACAGGGCCTGGCTGGCCGCTTCCCATTTCGGCGATGCGTCCGTTTCGGATGTCGATCCATGCCGAAGAGTTCCTTTCACCAGTTTCGGGTTCAAGGGTACACGCATTGATGATTCGCAAATCCATAATGAGTCTTTCCTGGGTTGATTCATGAGGGCCAAATATTTTATCGAAAGGTTAGACGTTTTCGACATTCTCGTCGAGTCGACGCCCTGAGGTCCGCTGGCCGAAGATCACTACGATGATCACCGCAGCCGCCAGGGCAGCGACAAGCACCAAGAAGACATTGGTGAAACCGATGCTGGCGTAGAGATACCCGATGGTTACCGGGGCAGCGATTGCGCCGATCCGCCCGATGGCAGAAGCAGTCCCCATGCCGGTTGCCCGCACTGCTGTTGGGTAGAGCTCGGAAGTATAAGCGTAATAGACGGCCGCCACACCGTTGGTGAAGGCAGCAAGGAAGCAGCAGCCGATGAGAAGCATGAGGTTGGAACCGGCAAAGGCAATCGCGATTGCAGACAGGGTCGCTCCAACGGCATAAATGGCAATCAACCATTTGCGTTCCATCTTGTCGATAAGGATGCTGGCGAAATAGTATCCCGGGATCTGGGCCACCGCAGTTGCCAAGGCAAAGAGGAAGGATGAAGTCAGGGAGAATCCCTTTGCAGCAACCAGCAAGGCGGGAAGCCACGCCGTGAATCCATAGTTGACTCCAGTCAAAATGAACCAGAGAAGCCAGATGACAGAGGTGGTCCGCACCAGCGGACGAGACCATAGGGCTCCTAGCTGCTGGAATGCATTTCTTCGAGTCTGAGGTGCCACGCCGGCGGAAGCCGCAGGTTCACCGCTCACGCCGGTCGGCTGGGAAACTGACGGATTGCCGGTTGCACCGTTTTCCCGCTCGAATTTCTCAACGACTTCACGTGCCTCGTCTACCCGCCCCTGCGACAGCAGATAACGCGGAGACTCCGGAAGGGAACGTCGCCACCACAGCAGGAGCACTACTGGCAAAGCAGTAATTACAGCTGCGATCCTCCAGCCGGTTTCAGGGTTGGGCGAAATGACAATGGGTGCAATCGCGCCGGCCAGAATATACCCAAAAGACAAGAATCCAACAGTCCGGGCCACGAATTTTCCGCGGACCCTCGATGGCAGGAATTCAGAAATGTACGGGGCGATAATTGCCGTTTCGGCGCCGATGCCTATTCCGGCTAGTGCCCGCCAGATGAATAGCTCTGGCACCGACTGGGCAGTACCCATCAGGAAACTACAGGCGCAAAAGACAAGCAGCGAGGTCATCATCAACTTTCGCCGGCCAAATCGATCTGCGAGGACTCCGGCTGCAAGCGCACCGACAAGATAGCCGAAGAAAATCGACGACAGGAGCCAACCGGATACCGAAGACGGAATCTGCCAGATAACAATGAGAGCTGAAAGTGCCGCTCCCATCAGCGCACCATCGAATGAATCGAAGGTATAACCTAAGCCGCCCATAAGCATGAGCTTGCGATGGGGTTTGCCTGGACTCAGGTTATCGAGCCTAACGAGCAGGTCTTCTTGTTGAGCTCCTGAAATATCCTCTGCTGTTGCCACAACTGTGATCCTTTCTAGATCGATGCCGTGATGCAACATTAGTTGCATCAAATGGTGATGTGCAACACTTTGATCATGGATATTTTTTCTATATTGACCCTCATCGCCTCCGAAGCGAAGCGGGACGAGCTGATTGACTACTATGTTCGCAACGAAGTCCTCGAGCTTTCCGGTGCCAAGTCGAGCCAATTGTGCACTTCGCGCGAGAATCCCCGAATATTGAAGGTAATAGCTCGCTGGAACAACGAGGAGGAGTACCTGGCTTGGCAAAACACGCCAATCAGGGCAACATTCTCAGCCGGGATCGCCGAGATTGCCGGAGCAGAGGCAACTGCAAAAAGTGAAATTATTCGATTGCGATGGGAAGCTTAAGTCGCACATTTGTCGTCAGAGGAGAATAATTTGAGCATCGAGGCCATGCTTCGCGAAAAATCCTACTCGATGACCCTTGGGCACCAAGCCGAACGAGTCGTCAAAGTGCTCATCCAGATGCCGCAGTTTGCCTCATATGCATCGGCCCGCGAAGTGGCCGAGCGAGCTGGCGCGAATGTTTCAACGGTGGTGAGAACTGCACAGCAGCTGGGTTTCGAGGGATGGACTGATCTCAGAAGCGAACTGCGCTCGCTTTATCTCACATCCCTTGTCGAGCCAGACGGCAATGAAATCAATGCGGCGGAATTGCCAAGCGCAATGCTCAAGCAGGATGCCGTCAATCTTTCGGCGTTGACGACAGCTGAGAACGCCAATGCCATCCATCGCATCGCGAGGACAATGCTCTCAGCACGGAGAACCGTGATTCTAGCGACCGGTTCCGGCGCTGGACCAGCACAGATCCTCTACTACCTGTCCTCAATCTATGGGCTTGATATACGCCTGGCAACTGGACCTCCGACGACCCAGGCGGTCGATGTCTCGCAGCTAGATGAACGAGACTGCCTGATCGTCCTCAATGTCTGGCGCCTGACACGAGCATTGCGCCAATTAGCCTCACTAGGCCAATCCAATGGCGCAACAGTAGCGGTTTTCACTGACCTGCGCTCTTCTCCACTCTGCGAATCGGCTGATCACGTAGTAGTTACCCCCATGGAAAGCATCGGAGCCACCCCCTCGCTCACGGCATTGGTGGCGGCCATCCAGGCCTTGCTTAGCGAACTGGAAAAAGCGGCTCCTCAAGCAACCGTCCGGGCCATTGAACGCTCTTGGGAAACCCTGGGCCTCATGGACGACCAAGTCTAGCGACCTAAGTTATCCAGTTTGGCTTTGATGCTCGGCCACCCTTGTTCCAGTGAAGATGAAGCAATGCATTCGACGCATGACAGCTTCTCCGCATGTGCACGATATCGCGCCGGTTACCCAAGGAGCAGATATCCTGCCTGCCCAAGGCAGCAGCAAGCCAGAACTCGCTGCTGAGATTTATGCACTGGCCAGCCCCATGGATGGTCGGCTTGATCCAGCAATTGGCTCCCCGGGGGCCAATTCACGAACTGCCTGCTGCGCATCCGTGAGTTCGCTGAACGGTAGGAACCATGGCAAGCATCAGCGGAAGCATTCGGTCCCAACGTCGATTGCGCTATTATCGGTCGTGCCAAATATTCAAAAGTCACTTTATTTGACAGCAGGGAGCCCGCGGCACGCCGGACGCCCTTGGGCCTCTCTATTCTTCTGGCCAATGGGCAAGACAACTCATTGCGAGCGCCCCTCTTCTGCTGCGGCAGCAGCCCTCCTGTTGCCAAGCGACACCGCCGCTTGCAAAGTTCCCACCGCCTCATATGGCTGCTGCGATCCAGCTCGAGTGCATTTCCGGGATCTCGAGTGATTCGTGCGTGGTCCCGGAGATGCCAATTGCCCCTCTTGAAGCTCTCAGGAATCCTCGACGACCGAATGCCTGCTTGACAAGCTGGCGTTATCCCCCGGCGGCCAAAGTGGCCAGCCGGCGATTCCGGCTCGGCGAAACCGAGGCAGTGGTAGACAAAATGGCATCCCGCCCAGCCCCGCGGGTCTCGAACCATGCTCCAGCTTGCGTGGCCGGGCAAAGAATCACACGTTGCCTCTTGCCGCATGCAATAGGAGCACGAAGCCTTGGACCGGACTGCGCCGGTTCAGTTCTCCTTCCTAGCACCTGCTGTCATACCGCAAAAACGGCTAGCACCTTCCGTCCGGCGCAGTGGAACAACGAGGACCATCTTCAGCTGCCCCTGCACCGCTATAAGCACTGGCGCAGCTGTCAAAGTGGGAGCACGTCCACTTCGGAAACCCAGTGAACAGGGTCGCAGTCACCAGCGTTCATCTGGCCTAGCATCTAGCGAATTCACCCAAACCAAAATAAAGCCAAAAATTCCTCGGGTCTTCACTTGACGTTCCCACACAATCGGGCATAAAGTCATGGAAACACAGATTCATGTGGTGCAGGTCATGAGGGATTGCGGAGGCACAAAATGTTCGCCGAAGAACGACACCGGCTGATCGTCGAGCAGCTTGAGACGGACGGAAAAGTTTCCGTCGCGCAGCTATCCGAACGCTTCGAGATCACCCGGGAAACGGTCCGCCGCGACCTGGCCCAGCTCGAATCGGAAAACTTCTTGCGCCGCGTCCACGGCGGAGCGGTCACCACCACCGAGGCAAGCACCCGCGAGGAAAGCCACCTGGTGCGCACCGCCATCCACTCCGATGCCAAGTCCCGCATCGCCCAGCGCGCCTTGAGCCTGCTGCCGGTCTCGGATGCCTCGGTCATCATCGATGCCGGCACCACCACCGAGTTCCTCGCCGAGCGCATGCTGCGCACCAACGCCAGCGCCGGCTTGGTCGTCATCACCCACGCGCTGCCCATTGCTTCAGTCCTGGTCCAGAGCCAGGCCGTCATCCTGGAGCTCATCGGCGGACGCGTCCGGGGCCTGACCGGGGCCACCTCCGGGGCGCAAACCGTTGAGGAATACTCGCGGCATCGCGCAGACATCGCCTTCATCGGCACCAACGGGCTGCACGCAGAATTTGGCCTGAGCACCCCGGATCCGCTGGAAGCCGCCGTGAAGCGCGCGCTGGTTAACAGCGCACGCCGCGTGGTGCTGCTGGCCGACAGCTCCAAGTTCGACCAGGAAACCCTGGTCTGCTTTGCCCGCCTGGAATCCATTGACACCCTGGTGACCGACCAGCAGCCCGGCGAGGAACTCGCCGCTGCCCTGGAAGCCGCAGATGTAGAGGTTGTGATCGCGTGATTGTCACCCTGACCGTCAACCCGGCCCTGGACAAGACCATTGAACTGGGCGAACCGCTCTCGCACGGCGCGGTGCAGCGCGCCACCGCCAGCCACGTGCAGGCAGCGGGCAAGGGAGTGAATGTCTCGCGCGCCATCGCCGCGGCCGGCGTGCCGACCCTGGCAGTGCTGCCCGGTGCGAGCACCGATCCGCTGATCACCGCGCTGTCCAGCGACAAGCTGGCCCACCGCACCCTGTCGATCACCGAGCCGCTGCGCACCAATATCACCCTGACCGATCCCGATGGCACCACCACCAAGATCAACGAGCCCGGTCCGGCCCTGACTGCGCAGCAGCTGGCAGAGCTCGGCGACCTGGTGGCCGACGCGGCCGCCAGCGCCGACTGGCTGGTGCTGGCCGGTTCGCTGCCGCCGTCAGTCCCCGTCGACTTCTACGCCCAACTCACCGCGCAACTGCGCACAACACTGGGCGGGAAGTGCCCGAAGATCGCGGTGGACACCTCCGGAGCTCCCTTGATCGAGCTCTTCGCCCACAGCGCGCAGCACATCCCCGATCTGATCAAGCCCAATGCCGAAGAGCTGGCTGAATTGGTCGGAGGCTATGACGAAGCGGCGCTGGAAGGCTCGATAGAGCTGGCCACCGACTGCGCCAAGAAGCTGCTGGAGACGGGCATCGGCGCGGTCCTGGCCACCCTGGGCGCCCAGGGCGCGCTGCTGGTCACCGAGCAGGGTGTCTGGCACGGATCGCACACCCCGATCACCCCGCGCAGCACGGTGGGGGCCGGCGATTCCTCGCTGGCTGGCTACCTGCTGGCAGATGTTGCAGGGGCCAGCGCCCCTGAACGGCTGAAAAACGCCGTCGCCTACGGGGCTGCCGCCACGCAGCTGCCAGGCTCCACCATCCCTACAGAATCCGATCTCACCGTTGACGCCGTCACCGTCGACGAACTTACTTCAACGCAAGGAACCGAGTCATGAGTGAACTAATCACCGCAGAGCTCGTGCTGCTCGATGCCGATCTGGGCAACAGCACGGGCGAGGTCATCGAAAAGCTGGCGTCATTGGTTGCCGAACAGGGCCGTGCCACCGATGCCGGTGCCCTGGCCGCCGACGGCAAGGCCCGCGAAGCCAAGACCGCCACCGGCGTTCCCGGCGGCATTGCCATTCCGCATTGCCGTTCGGCAGCGGTGACCGTGCCCACCTTGGCCATGGCCCGCCTGAACCCGAAGGTGGACTTCGGTGCCAAGGACGGCGAGGCCGACCTGGTCTTCTTCATCGCCGCCCCGGATGGCGCCGACCAGGCCCACCTGAAGCTGCTTTCCAAGCTCGCCCGCGCGCTGGTGAAGAAGTCCTTCACCGCCTCCTTGCGTGCTGCGCAGAGTGAAGCGCAGATCGTCGAGCTGGTCCGCGACGTCGTTTCCGACGCCCCTGCCGCAGCTCCTGCCCCGGCGGCTGCTGCTCCGGCTCCGGCCGCTGAGGAAACCGCAGGCGCTCCCAAGAAGAAGTCGATCGTTGCGGTCACCGCCTGCCCTACCGGCATCGCCCACACCTACATGGCTGCCGACTCGCTGGCCCAGACCGCGCAGGAAATGGGCGTGGAGTTCGCCGTGGAAACCCAGGGCTCCTCGGGTTCCACCCCGCTGGACCCAGCGGTGATCGAGGCCGCCGACGCCGTGATCTTCGCGGTGGATGTGGACGTGCGCGACCGCGGCCGCTTCGCCGGCAAGCCGGTCATCCAGGTTCCGGTCAAGCGCGGCATCGATGAGCCGGAAAAGCTGATCAACGACGCCATCGCGGCCTCCGAGGATCCGCAGGCCCGCCGTGTTCCCGCCGGGACCACCGCAACGGCCGAGGAGAAGAACGGCTCCGAGTCCTTCGGCGCGGGCCTGAAGCGCGCCCTGCTCACCGGCGTCTCCTACATGATTCCTTTTGTTGCCGGTGGCGGCCTGCTCATCGCGCTGGGCTTCCTGCTCGGCGGCTACTCGATCACTGATGTGGCCGATGACGTGCTGGGATCCAACACCCTGTTCAACCTGCCCGGTGCCGACGTCATGTCGCAGCTTGAGACCCCATTCGGACCGCTGGGAGCCTACCTCGGCGCGGTGGCGTTCAAGATCGGTGGCCTGTCCATGGGCTTCCTGGTTCCGGCGCTGGGCGGCTATATCGCCTACGCCTACGCCGACCGCCCGGGCATCGCGCCGGGCTTCACCGCAGGCGCGGTGGCCGGCTTCATGGGAGCCGGGTTCATCGGCGGCATTGTCGGCGGCTTGATCGCCGGCCTGGCCTGCCGCTGGATCAACTCGTGGAATGTTCCACGCTGGATGCGCGGGCTGATGCCCGTGGTCATCGTGCCGCTGCTGGGCTCGATCATCGCCTCGGGCTTGATGTTCCTGTTCCTCGGCGGTCCGATCGCCAAGCTGACCGAAGCCTTGAACAACTGGCTTTCGGGCATGTCCGGCACCGCCGCAGCCGTGCTCGGCCTGGTGCTCGGCCTGATGATGGCCGTCGACCTCGGCGGACCGGTGAACAAGGTGGCGTACTCCTTCGCCGTGGCCGGACTGGGTACCGCATCGCTGGCCGATAACCCTGCCCCGATGATGATCATGGCTGCCGTCATGGCCGCCGGCATGGTTCCGCCGCTGGCGATGGCCCTGGCCACCACCATCAGCGCCAAGCTGTTCACCGAGGCAGAACGCGAAAACGGCAAGGCCGCCTGGCTGCTGGGCGCGGCGTTCATTTCCGAAGGCGCCATCCCCTTCGCGGCTGCCGATCCGCTGCGCGTGATCCCGGCTTCGATGGTCGGTGCCGGTGTCACCGGCTCGCTGATCATGAGCTTCAACGTGGTCAGCCAGGCCCCGCACGGCGGCATCTTCGTCTTCTTCGCCATGAACAACACCTGGCCGCTGTTCCTGCTGGCCACCTTGATTGGTACCGTTGTCTCAGCAGCAGTGGTTATCGTTCTGAAGAAGTATGTACGCAAGGCTCCTGTCGGAGCCGCTGAACCGGCAAAGGTCGCAGCATGAGCAAGCAGTTCACCGGAGTAGGCGTCAGCGCCGGACGCGTCATCGGACACGTGCGCCGCATGCCTGAGCCAATCCTCGCCCCGGCAGATGGCGCGCCGCTGCCGCAGGGCGTGAGCCCGGAGGAAGAAACCCAGCGCCTGGCCGAGGCCTCCAAGGCCGTGGCCGCTGGGCTCAAGGAGCGCGCAGCGCTGGCCACCGGAGATGCGCAGGCCGTGCTGAAGGCCACCGCATTGATGGCCAGCGACCGTTCGCTGATCAAGTCCGCCACCAAGCTGGTAGCCGGCGGCACCTGCGCCGAATCGGCGATCTGGGAGGCCGCTGACGCGGTCGCCACCCAGCTCACCGCGCTGGGCGGCTACATGGCTGAACGCGCCGGCGACGTGCTGGACGTGCGCGCCCGCATCGTGGCCGAACTGCGCGGGGTCCCTGCCCCGGGCATCCCGGATTCGGATGAGCCATTCATCCTGGCCGCCGTGGATCTGGCTCCAGCGGACACCGCGACCCTGGACCCGGCCAAGGTGCTGGCCCTGGTCACCTCCGATGGCGGACCCCAGTCGCACACCGCGATCATCGCCCGCTCGCTGGGGCTGCCAGCCATTGTTGCCGCTCCGGAAACCACCGAGCTGGCCGACGGGGACTACGTCTTTGTCGACGGCATCGACGGACAGGTCATCACTGACCCCACCGAAGCCGAAGAGCACCTGGCCTCCACCTACGCCAACCGCGAGGTCCTGCCGGACTTCTCGGGCACCGGCGAGCTGGCCGATGGCTACCGCGTTCCGCTGCTCTCCAACGTGGGCAGCGGCGAGGACGCCCAGCTGGCAGCCGAAGCCGGCGCCGAAGGCGTGGGCCTGCTGCGCACCGAGTTCTGCTTCCTGGGCAAGGAAAAAGAACCAACCCATGAGGAGCAGGTTGCTGCTTACGGCGCCGTTTTTGCCGCCTTCCCGGGCAAAAAGGTTGTTGTTCGCACCCTGGATGCCGGCGCGGATAAGCCGTTGCCATTCTTGACCGACTCCAGCGAGCCGAACCCGGCACTGGGTGTTCGCGGCTACCGTACCGACCTGTCCAGCCCCGGCGTGCTGGAGCGCCAGCTCAAGGCCATCGCGCAGGCGACCAGCGAGCACGAGGCAGATGTCTGGGTCATGGCCCCGATGATCTCCACCCCGACCGAGGCACAGGATTTCGCCGAGATGGCCAAGGCCGCTGGCCTGGCTACCGCTGGAACCATGATCGAGGTTCCTTCGGCCGCCGTCCTGGCCGGACAGATCCTGCAGCGCTGCGACTTCGTCTCCATTGGCACCAATGACCTGACCCAGTACACCATGGCTGCGGATCGCCAGCTGGGCACCTTGGCCGAGCTCAACGACCCATGGCAGCCAGCCGTGTTGCACATGGTCGCTGCCACTACCGCAGGCGCCCAGAGCGCCGATGGCAAGCCAGTAGGTGTTTGCGGCGAGGCCGCAGCCGACCCTGCGCTGGCCGTGGTCCTGGTGGGCTTGGGTGTCACCACCTTGTCGATGAACAAGCGCGCGCTGGCTCCGGTCTCCGCAGTACTGCGCACCGTGGACTTCGCCAAGGCCCAGCGCCTGGCCAAGATGGCCCTGGATGCGCCGTCTGCCGAGCTGGCCCGCAGCGCTGTTCGCGCCGAGCTGAGCGAACTGGACCGCTTCGGCCTGTAGGCCACTAGAATTTATCTTCAACGACCGTTCACAAGATCCTGAAGGAGCCATCATGGCAGAACGTAAAGCAATTATCGGCAGCCGCGTCGGCCTGCACGCCCGCCCGGCAGCTATCTTCGCCGAAGCCGCAGCAGAACTTCCGGTAGAAGTCACCATCGCACTGGAAGGCGAACCAGCAGAAGACGCAATGGATGCCTCGAGCATCCTGTCGCTGATGGGCTTGGGCGCCGAGCACGGTACCACCGTGGTGCTGCGTGCCGAGGGCGACGGCGCAGATGCCGCACTGGATCAGCTGGTCACCATCTTGGAGACCGACCACGACGCTGAGTAATTCCTAGTTCGACAATCCGGGGAACAAGCCATGGCTTGTTCCCCGTTTTTGTGGCCAAAATACTGATTGACAGATCTCAATCACTTAGCGGATGATGATACTTACGCACTAACGTAGGAGTTTGAATGAGCGCGCTCAAGACCTCCGCGCTGCGCCTCGTCAAGCCTTTCGCCGTCCGCGATTATGCCCTGCTGGCTAGCGCTCTTGTCCTGTCGACTTTCGCCGCGGGCATGTGGACCGTGGCCATGGTCTACCAGGTGCGCCGCTTGGGCGGCGGGCCGGTGGAACTTTCAATGGTGGCCACAGCCAATGCCGTGGGCCTGCTGTGTTTTGTCCTCTTGGGCGGAATTATGGCCGACAGGCATTCCTGCCGGCGCATCGTAGTGCTGGTGGAAACCTTTTCCTTTGTGCTGATGAGCATCACCGCGGTGCTGGCCATCAGCGGCGCACTGGAACTGTGGCACCTGATGGTGGCAGGATTTCTCATCGGTTCAGGTTCAGCATTTTTCTACCCGGCATACTCCGCCCTGCTGCCCAAGATGTTGCCATCCGAACAGCTCTTGGCCGCCAATGGCCTGGAAGGAACCGTGCGCCCCGTGGTGCACACGGCCTTGGGCCCAATGACTGCCGGATTCGTGGTCGCAGCGCTGTCCCCGGCCCACGCCATCATTGGCGTGGCATTGGTTCACCTGCTCGCCTTGCTGATGCTGCGCACGATTCCCAGCCGGGATGCCTATAACGCGACGGGTCCGGCGGACGGCCAGGCGCAGCCGGGCATCCTCCGGCAGCTGCGCGAGGGCATCGGCTATACGGTGCACACCCGCTGGCTACTGTGGACCTTGCTGTTTTCGGTCGTTTCCGTGTTCACCTTCATTGGCCCGTTCGAAGTTCTGCTGCCTTTTATCGTCAGCGATAATCTGCACGGGGACGCCAAGCTCTTCAGCTTCGCCCTGGCTTTCTTCGGCCTCGGTTCAGCACTCGGCTCGCTACTGATTGCCTCCGCTAAATTCCCGCGCCGGTATCTGAGCCTGATGACGGCATGCTGGTGCCTGGGAACATTGCCTCTGGCATTGGTGGGCTATGCCGAAGAAGCGTGGATGCTCTTTGCCATCCTCCTGGCATTCGGCATCACCGACGCTGTGGGCATGGTCATCTGGGGAACGCTGTTGCAACGCCGAGTGCCACGCCACCTGCTGGGCAGGATCTCCAGCTTGGACTTTTTCGTTTCGCTGGCGCTGATGCCGCTATCCATGGCAGCGGCTGGACCACTGACCCAAGTCCTGAGCTTGCAGGCGATTTTCATCATCGCAGGCCTGGCTTCACCGGTGTTTGGCGTGATTGCGTGGTGGGCTGGAAAATTTGCCCGCGACGAAGTGGAGCACCCGCTGATTGATGAGCCGGTGTCCGTGGCAGAGGGCGAGATTCGGTAGTTTCCGGATCCCATCCTCTATCACGGCCGATCAATTTTGCGATTCATAATGCGGTACAGCGGAAATACCGCAACGGAGGAACCGGGCTTACGGCGCCTGCTCTGCGTAGAGGCGCAGTTGATCCAATTTGTCCCCTTCGCTTTCGCGTACGTTCGCAGCTAATTCTTCGCACTGTTCAACGCTCAAATCAGGATTGATGATCGCCACTTGCAGCACCACCTCGGTGTACCCGGCGTCGTCTTTCAGATCGTATCGATAGGACAGCCCGTCCGGATTCTCTGATGTGTGCATGATCAGCAGTCGGTTCTCAATCAGGTCGTGGACGCGGTAGGCCCGTTCGTGGCCTGCGACTCTATAGACCAGATTGGTTCCGACTTTTAGTTCTGGGTCATCTGAATGCATGGAACCAATTCCATGGATCCACAAGGGAGCTGCTGCCCAGTCGGTCAGCAATTCCCAGACGCGGTGCACCGGAAGATGTATGAGAACGGTGCTTTCAAAAACACTGAACTGGCTCATACCGGAATCGTTGCACTCTCGCCGGTTAATGGGAATAGTTTTCAGAAGATTTGGGTAGATAAAAACCGGCACCAGGCAATTCTCTGCCTGGCGCCGGTCAAACGCGCTACTGGTGTTTACCAGTCTTCTTCGTCGTCTGCCTCGGAAATGCCCAGCTCCGGTTCCTGTTCAAGGTCGAAGTTGTACCAGGCTTCAGTGAAGTCAGCCATCGAATCCAGCGCGTCCTGCGCATCGCCGTCCAAGACCTCCAGGGCCTCAGGGCTGTTCAGCACAGCAGTCACCGCAACGAATGGGTGATGCTCAAAGTAATCGGTTGGGGTGGCATCTTCGTTAAACGTCAGATTCTCGCTCTGTGCAAAGAGTTCGACGTATTGCGCCACTGCCTCGGGCAGACGGCTCAGGTTGATGCCAGTCAAGGACTCATTGTAGATCTCAGCAGTTGCGTCGGCCCACTGCTCAATGAGCTCTTCGCTCATCATTGCCATCTGATTATCCACCTCGTGGTCGGGGTTTTTGCTTCACGTGATTCGGTAGCAATTCATCTTATTTCTTCAGGCCGAGCATGCCAAGACAGAATCTTCAGTTGGATTGTGATCTTTTCGATCGTGTGAATTTCGCTGGATGCTACTGGTCCAGCGATGGGATGTCAGGCAGTTCTGGCATGGGTGAAAAACTGAATTCTTCAGGCATCGGCGCAGGAGATCTAGTCAACCGGTCAAGTTCTTCGCGTGGCAGCTGAACTGGTCCCGAAGGCTCTTCATCTACGGTTCCTCCAGAGCCGTCCGAGGACTGCGGGGCACCGCCGAGAAATGAGAGCGACAGGACAAATGCAATGAATCCGAACACCAGATGCAGTCCGATGAAGTACATCCCGCCGATGTTGCCTCGCAGCAGCGCGAAGCCTCTCGCTTTTGCCGAGCTGCTCACCGCCAGCCCATAAGCGAAAGCGTTGTTCTTGAATCCCAGACGGAGCTGGCAATAGGCCAAAACCCCACCGACCATCAACAGCCCCAGACCCGCGGACCACATCGGAACTGCGGCCATCTGGCTTGGGCGGGCCATGCACACTCCGAAGAAGGCCAAATGCGCGAAAACTATCAGCACACGCTTCCAGAAGCCTGCCGCGTAGCCTCCGCTCAGGCGCACCAGATGCACCCTTCGTTCTTCAGGATCCTGGCGGTTCTGCGGAGGTCCTGATATTTCTCGAAATATGAGAGCAGCGGCCACCCGGCCCGCCACTACGCCAAGAAGCATCAAGATCGCCCCCGCGAGTGGAACGAAGCAGCCCGCCACAGCGCCAGCTACCGCAGCCACCCAACTGGCCTGATACCCGCGCATGGCTTTGGGCAGCGCCGGGAAGCGGGCGTGAATATCTTTGATGTACCCGGAAGGTAGTGGTTTCTCCGTCCTTTTATAAGTGGAGATATTCCACCATGCGAACAGGCCACCAGCGCCAAGCACCAGCACAACCACAATCAGGGTGACCGGCAAACTGGCAGCGTGCCCAAAAGCAACGACGGCTGCGAGCGCCGGAATGGATAACCACCAGCGGTCCGCGTAAACCACCTGCTTGGCCAGAAAGTTCTCCGCGTAGTCCTCGTGCAGCTTTTCGTTCATTGGATCGCTGGCCAGCATGCCGCGCAATAATTGGCCGTGGTCCCCCACGATCTTGCGACCCATTTCGATGCTGCCTGCCGAACGCAATAGCCCTTGATGATGAGGGTCAATGCGCAGCCCTGCTTCCAGGAGCCTCATCGCGCCGCGGTGATCTCCGGCGATGTCGGCGGCGAGAGCTGCACCTTGATAAAAGTCGGGGTTTTCAGGTTCCAATTTCAGTGCATGTTCAGTGGCCTGGCGGGCCAATATCCGCTCGTCATTGTTCTGGATATTGCCCAGCAAGAAGATGCCCAGCAGATAGTGTCCACGGGCATGCTCCGGCGCCACCGCGATGACCTGTTGGATGGTTGCCAGGGCCTCGTCACGACGGTGCTGGCCGGAAAGTGCCACCGCGAGCTGCTCTCCGGCTACTGGATGTTCGGGATTCAGCCCCAATGCCACGCGTGCAGCGGCTTCAGCTTCGCTCCACTGCTCCAGGTTCAGATGGCAGGCCGCGTACAGGATCCAGAATTCGGCAACCTGCTGATAATCATTGAGGTTGTCCTTGAGCAGGCTAATGGCTTCGGCTTCCCTGCCCGTTGCCAGGTGATGGGTGATCCTGGTGTAGAGGACGTCAAAATCCATGCGGTGCCTTCCGGGCTTGGATTACAACAGTTTTCTGGCGACCAGATAATCAGCCAGCTCGTCATAACGCCCATTCTCGTTGCTGAACCGCACCACATTGCGTGCAGACTCCAGCCACGGCAGGGTCGATGGCTTCACTTCTTTCATCGCCAGATGAATATGTGTCATATTCACCGGCAGCACCTCATTGCGCTCGATAGACTGCATCATGGCTTTTTCCGCGGCAGTGGTGCACAAGTGCTCCAGGTCGGCGCCCGAGAATCCATCGGTTTGCGCGGCAATCCATTTCAGATCGATACCCGCGATGGGCCGACGCTCCAGGTGATAGCGCAGGATTGATTCGCGAGCTGGCTGGTCCGGGGCGGTGACCAGCACTGAGCGGTCCAAACGTCCTGGACGCAACAGCGCCTCATCCAGGTCCCATGGGTGGTTGGTCGCGGCCAGGATGTAGAGTCCATCATTGTTTGAGGAGAGCGAATCCATCTCCATAAGCAGCTGATTGACCATCTGGCGCAGCCATGACGCGCTTCCGGTCAATGAGCCTCGGCGCAGTCCCAAAGCATCAACTTCATCGAGGAACAACACGGTCGGCGAGTTGCTGCGGGCCTTGTCGAAGACCGCTTTAATATTCTTCTCAGTTTCACCGATATGCGAATCAAGAATGTCGGTCATGGTGACGGCCATGAAGTTCGCTTGGAGCTCACCGGCAACGGCGCGAGCCACGAAGGTCTTGCCGCAGCCGGGAGGACCATACAGCAGCAGTCCGCCTCGCAGGGATTTGCCGAAGGCCTTGGCGATGGCGGCGTTGCGCATCGGTGCCAAGAATGATTCATTCAGCCGGTCTTTAACATTCTGCAGACCGCCAACATCAGCCAAGGTAATGCGCTGCCCCGCTGGTTCCACTGGGGCGACAGTTTCTGCGCTCCCGCCCATCTGGATTTCTGGCTCCGCAAATGGGGCTGGCACGGATTGGCCGAGCTGCTGGGCCGCCGCATCCCAATCAAATTCAGGTTCTTCGGTGTGCTGTGGCTTTGCTGGTTCCGGTGCGGAAGCCGGTGCGGGTGTGGCGTTGCCCAGCAGTGCAGCACTGACCTGGCCGAGCAATTGCAAGGCTGCTGTGTTGCCGGGATCTTTTTGGACCACAATGTTGATATGTGTCAGAGCTTCAGCGGCACGGTTGGCCTGGTGCAGCTGCTGGGCCAGATGGAGGCGCAACTCGTGTTCCTCTGGCGCGGCGTCGACGGCGCGCATGAGGCTGGCGATCAGGGGATCATTCATGTCTTTGAGCTCCGCTATTGCAAGTTGTAGCTGCCAAACTTCATCTGACTACTCTGCCACTTAAGGCATCCAACGGGTACCGCATAAACGATACCCGTTGGAATTATATGCCCGCTGAGAGCCTCGCCACAGAACCGACCCGGAGCATCCGCGCCGAAGCGCTGCCTAGTAGGCTTTGACCCCTTGTTCCACGATCAAGTGGATCAAGGCGAAGGTCCCGTTCTCCTCGATTGCCTCCACCGCTGCTTCCAGCGCTGCCGGGATCTCAGCATCCTTCTCTACGCGGACTCCAAAACCGCCAAAGGACTGGGCCATCAATGCGAAGTCAGGATTCTGCAGCTGCGTGCCGGAAACGCGTTCCGGATACTGGCGCTCCTGGTGGGTGCGGATGGTGCCGTATTGCTGGTTGTCCATGATGATCACCAGCGGCGTTGCCCCATATTGGGTTGCCGTGGCCAGCTCTTGGCCGTTCATCAGGAATTCGCCGTCACCCGCAATGGTCACCACGCGGCGCCCCGGGTAATTCAGCGATGCTGCCACGCCCGATGGGATCGAGTAGCCCATGGAGCCGTTGCGTGCCGAGAGCATCGAGGCATAGCCGTTGGTCGGGAAGTAGCGGTGCGCCCAGTTGGTGTGCTCGCCGGCACCGAAGGTGACCATCGCATCTTCGGGCAGCGCGGTGACCAGATTCGACATCAAGGTCGCCATTTTTGCTGGGCCGTCCGCCGGCACCGGGGTTGGCAGCGCGGCGAATTTCTCCTGCTCGCCACGCATCCGCGAGGTCCATTCCTTCCAGGAATCCTTCACCGGCAAGTCCATGAGCAGCAGGTCGCGGACGAAGACATCCGGCTTGGCCACAATCTGGTGCGAGACCGGACCGGACCGTCCGCGCAACGACGGGTCGATGGTCACCAGGAAGTTTTTCTTCTCCCAGTTTTGGCGGACGTTGAAGCCGTCGGTAATGACATCCCCGGGCACGGTGCCGACGAAGATCAGCAGGTCTGTTTCTTCCAGGAGATCGTAGGTTGGCTTGGGACGCCCATAGCCGATGGGCCCAACGTAGGAAGGCGAGTTGAACGGAACGGTTCCTTCGCAACGCCATTCGGCAGCGGCAGGAAGATCGTGTTCTTCGAGCCAGCGGGTGAAATCGGCAGCACCCTGCTGGGACCAGTCGTTGCCGCCAAAAATAAACAGTGGCTTATCCGCTTCCTGCAAGGCATTGTTCAGCGACTTCCAGTCAGTCACGGTCATGCCGCCGGTGGCGACAGGAATTTCCGGGTGCAGCTCGGCGGAAATCTCGTTGCGGATCACGTCTTCCGGAAGCCCGACCACCACTGGACCCGGACGTCCAGACATGGCCGCGAACATCGCTTCGGCGACGACTTCGCTGGCACGATCCGCATGGTCCAGGATCATCACGCGCTTGGCTCCGGTGCCAAACCACGCCTTCGGGTCAAACTCCTGGAAGGCTTCTTTTTCGCGGTGCTCGAAGGGAATCAGGCCGACAAAGAGCACCAGCGGAGTGGAGTCCTGCCATGCGGTGTGCAGGCCAACGTGCGCGTTGGCGGCACCTGGCCCTCGGGTCACCATCGCGATGCCGGGGCGCTGGTGCATTTTTCCTTCGGCCTCGGCCATGTAGGTCGCTCCGCCTTCGTGGCGGCAAACGACGGTCTCGATGGATGAGTTGTGCAGTCCGTCGAGGACGTCCAGGTAGCTTTCACCCGGGACGACGTAGGCTCGTTCAACACCGTGTGCGGCAAGCGTATCGACAATGACATGTCCGGCTGACTTCTTTGTCAGACCTTGAGCATTTTCACTCATCTTCAGGCGTCTTTCTGTTTGCGAGCAATAGTTGGACGCAACAGAAATTGGGGGCGCTAAAGCCGGTGATGCAACGTTGCGTCGTCGAGAAACAGTACTAAAGAACACCGGATTGCGCACTGTGAATGCCTATTACTACGCAACTATGACACCATGCGCGATGCAATGCATATTTCTAGGCAAATTGTCTATATTTTTTCGATCGATAGAGCAGTAACGTTCATCACTCCGTAAGGCGAGCCAGTTCACAGTCATAAAGCCGACGCCCATTGACCTGTCGCAGCTCACACAAGTAGCCTAATGAGAAATAAAAGTTTACCTACGGTAAGCATTCTCACTCGCATCGGGGAAGTCCATGGAATTCATCAATGGGGCCATTGTCGCGCTATATCTCGCGGCCATGCTCGCTTTCGGATGGTGGGGCAAGTCCCGCACCAAAAACAGCAGCGATTATCTGGTCGCAGGCCGTCGGCTCGGCCCTTTCCTTTACACAGGAACCATGGCGGCGGTGGTGCTCGGTGGCGCATCCACCGTGGGCGGCGTCGGGCTGGGCTACAAGCACGGGATCTCCGGCATGTGGCTCGTGGTGGCCATTGGCGCAGGCGTCATCCTGCTTTCGCTGGCCTTCGCGCCGACCTTGCAGAAGCTGAAGGTCTTCACCGTCTCCCAGATGCTGAATCTGCGCTACGGCAGCGCGGCAGCAACCAATACCTCCGGCATCGTGATGCTGGCCTATACGCTGATGCTCTGCGCAACCTCCACCAGCGCCTACGCCACCATCTTTGTTGTGCTCTTCGGCTGGGAGAAGTGGGTTGCTATCGCCATTGGCGGCGCGATCGTCGTGGTGTATTCGACCATCGGCGGCATGTGGTCCATCACTCTGGCAGACCAGGTCCAGTTCATCATCAAGACCATCGGCATCTTCGCCCTGATGCTGCCGTTCTCGTTGAATGCGGCCGGTGGCCTGGATGGCATCCGCGAACGCGTTGATGCGGAATTCTTCAGCTTCACCGGGATCGGCCTGCAGTCGATCATCACCTACTTTGTGGTCTACACCCTGGGCCTGCTCATCGGCCAGGACATCTGGCAGCGCGTCTTCACGGCGAAGACTCCAAAGGTGGCCCGCTGGGGCGGCATGACCGCAGGCATCTACTGCATCATCTACGGCGCGGCAGGGGCATTGATTGGCATGGCCGCGAAGGTGGCGCTGCCAGAGATCGCAGGGGCTGCAGACAATAAGGATGTCGTTTACGCAGAAGTCGCCACGCAGTTGCTTCCAGTGGCCGTGGGCGGCCTGGTCATGGCCGCAGCCGTGGCCGCCATGATGTCCACCGCTTCCGGCGCGCTGATCGCCGCCGCAACGGTGGCTCGTACCGACGTGACCCCATTTGTTGCCAGCTGGTTCGGCAAGCAGATCCAGGTCAATTCGGATGAGAACCCCGAGCACGATGTCCGGGCCAACCGCATCTGGGTGATGGTGCTGGGGCTGGTCACCGTGACCTTGGCAATCCTGGTGGACGACGTGGTTGCAGCACTGACCATCGCCTACGACATTCTGGTGGGCGGCTTGCTGGTGGCCATTATCGGCGGCCTGCTGTGGAAGCGCGGCAACGGCGTTGGCGCTACAGCCTCCATGGCTGCCGGCTCCCTGGTAACCCTGGGCACGATGATCATCTTGGAAATCCAGGCCGAGAACAAGTTCGACGGCGTCTATGCCAATGAGCCGATCTACTACGGCCTGATCGCTTCGGCAGTAGCGTTCATTATTGTTTCGCTGCTGACCAAGACCACGGACCGACAAGTGATTGAGCACTGGAACCTGCGCGTTGCCGGCAAGGCCCAGGATGCCCCGGTGAACGCAACGGCACAAGAGCCTACGCTCTAGTGAGCTAGTAGTACCGAGTCGAACCCATGAATTCGAGCCCAGTGCCCAGCGGTGCAAACTGCTGGGCACTGGGCTCGAATTGTTCCTCGTGCTTTAGTTCTTAGATCCTGCGCTCCATTTGGCCGCCGGAGCCTGCCACGAGGACAGGGCGTCCAAAAGCGCTTGTGGTTCGCTGGCCACCACCAACGAGTCGCGGAACTGCGGAGCCAGGAATCCCTGATCAGTCATGTGATCCAGCATGCTCAGCAGAGGCTGCCAGAATCCGTCGACGTCCAGAAGGGCTACTGGTTTCGCATGGATTCCAAGCTGTTGCCAGGTCCACACTTCAAAGAGCTCTTCCAACGTTCCGGCACCACCGGGCAGTGCGACAAAGCCATCAGCCAGTTCCGACATGCGGTGCTTTCGTGCATGCATGTCTGGAACAACTTCTAGGCTCGTTAGTCCTGGGTGCGCCAGTTCGCCATCAACCAGAACCTGCGGCATGACTCCGAAAACTTCTCCGCCAGCCGCTCGCGCCGCATCTGCGATTGTTCCCATCAGGCCCACGCGTCCACTGCCATAGACGATGGCCCTACCCGAGCCGGCAACTGTACGTGCGAAGTTTTCGGCCGCTTGCTCATAAATAGGTGACTTACCTGAAGCCGAGCCGGTGAAAACTGCCAAGCTCTGAATCTTTCGTGACCCAGCGAGCAAAGCAGGGAAGACTACATCTTGGAGTAGAGGAGCAAGCTCCTCTACTTCCGCTGAAGGGTCGATCCACCGCAACTGCCCAATTTCAGCGAGTGGTTCACTAATCGGTACCAAAGGATGCTCAAATACAGTGGCTTGAACGTTATGCCCCTCTTCGTTGGCCGCCGGGGCCGTGAAGGTGCCGATGATACTCAGCAATGCTGGGTCCAAACTGACTCCCAGCTCTTCACTCACTTCACGCACCGCCGCGTCGATGGGCGACTCCCCTAGCTCTGGCTTGCCACCGGGGAACATGAACGAAGTTGTACCTCGTTTGCGGCCTGTCAGGACCTGTCCCGCTTCGTTTCGGATAAAGACGGCGCTGACATTAATCTGCTCTGGCATTCCGTTTCCTTCTTGTTCCGTCCATGTGCTGGTCGCGCCCGCTTTGATACATATGACAGGCGCAATTCATTCCTAGGGCTTTTCTGAGAAACGGATTGAAAGGTTTATTTGGGCGATGGGTTCTGAATGCGCAGCTAAGTCCTTTGCCGAGAGACAGAACCGACAGTCTTGGAGGAATGAGCGGGCTATCAAATGTTTCGCTGGCGGGGAAGATTATTGCATCCGCCCAGGTGGAAAGTTGTCGACCCCTTAGAGGGCCCGAAAATTACTGTTTCACGCGACAGCTGCAGGACGGATATTAAGTTCGTCGTTTCAGGGATCGCGACCCCTTGTCCTTGCCCTCTGAATGGACAGTACCTGTACGAATGTTTTTGGAAAACTACCTTGTCTTCCGGGTGCGTGGAACCTAGCACCGAGCACCTGGCGCTGGTGGTTTTATCACTTGTCCTAATAATCAGAAGGCGACTAGGACTCTAGCAAATATGATTATCAAACTGCGACTCACGACGGAGCTCACCTGATGAATCTGGGCTAGGCTATCTTGCATGATTACACATAAGCGGCAATTGCTGGTCGATTTCCTGAACGATCAGCCTGGCATTAAAGCGAGTTTGAGCCCTTGGGGTATTTACATAGAACTCCCCGCTGCACACGAAGACCATTTGGCAGTCATCGAATGGCGCCTTGCCGACCACGACGTTCCCTATGCCCCACAAGACGACCTAATATTGGGCGCCCTTTATAATTTCTCCGGAAAACGCGGACTAATTCGCGGAAATTCGTACGAAATCGAAACTCTGCAATAAATCAATAAGACGCAATACAGTCAGGCTAGATTGAAAATTATAGGCTGCACGAGTAGCGACCATCCCTCGGGTAACTAGTGATTACATTCTGATCCTTTGCGCCAACCACTACATAGACTGCAAACCTCCTGATGACCCGATCCCGGCTATCGCGAATCTGATATGGAGCAACATACTTGGCCTTGCCTTGAGACTTAAAGTACCCCTTCTTACAAGAGTGATTCAGAGCCTCGTTCGTAGCCCAGTCCGCCATTTCACGCCAGTTGGCACGGAGGAAAACGGCCTGATTCTCCCACTGGCTCATGTGACCAGCTTTAATGTGCCGAAAGCCTACGCCCGTTGCTTTCGTGCTTCCTTTTGCGTTTTTATGCCACCCGCAACGTAAGTTACCCGTTTTCCCGGAAAGCCCTTTGATTGCTTGACGGTTAAATTTCCGGACCATCTTGTTATTCTTGTCGAAAATTCCACATGGTGACCAGTAATTCGCTGGAGTGCCGACAAATTTCAACGACGCCGACAGGCGGTCCGGATAGAATCTATCGCCGCTTGGGCCAACGACATATAGTTCATCCGCCTGCGCTTCTCCGAGAATTTGACGTTCATTCGTACTAAATTCTGTAATGGTAGCCCCCGCGGGTTGACCCACAATCGTGCTGACAATGAGAATTGCGCACACGGATAGCGCAACGTTGATTTTTTGAATTGCATTCGAATCTCCAGTCAGATCTACCGCCAATTACATCACCTGATGTCACGAAACACGCTATATCTGGGCAGCATTATTTCCAAACGCCTGAAGTAACATCACATATCAGAACGTAATTATTAGCAACCGAGTAGCTCATCAATTATATAGACCGTTGGACTAGGTATTCGAAATCAATGATCGTGCGCGTCCACCACCGAATGCAATTCTCAAACGCAATGACACCTGGTTCAAGGTCTTCACCCTGCGTGATATTTGTTGCATGCCTGCTGCCTCTTGGACTTGAGTGGCACACAACGGTTAAAGACCAAACTTCTTGGCATCAATCGCCACCGTGTACCAATGCACAAGATTCCTCGCATTAAGGCCATCAGCCGACTAAAGTTCAAAAATCAGTGCATTACACTCCTTTCAGGGGTAACGCCGGTGCGCATATCGACGACGTCAACGGAAGGCGTCTGATGGATGAAGCAGCTTCTTGGGGTGCGCCTCCGAAAATTGCCGCCAGACAGATTCGTACCACTCTGGAAGCGCTGCTGGATGCGCTCCCGGCGCTCATCGAGCAGTCGCACGCAGAAGGCTGGTTCACCCCCATGATCCTCGACGTTGCCAATGACACCAGAAAACGCATCGACCGGCTCACCCGCCAAGTGCATAGCGAATAGGGAGCTGAACCTCAGTTCCTCGCTCACTTCGCGCACGCTGGCATCAATAAGAGACTCGTCTGATTGAGACCGCCACTCTAGAACATGAATGATGCCGTATCTGGTTTGCCGACTGCCAGGATCTGCCCGCCTCTTGCACGGCAATGCCCGCTGACAAATAATCTGTTCCGGCATTCGGGTTTCTCCGTGATCCATCCACATGCTGGTTGTGCACGTCCTAGGTTCGAGCGCACGAAAAAGGAGCTATCGCAGTTCATTCAATGAATGAACTGCGATAGCTCCCTAATGTCTAGGAACTAGTCCTTGATCAGATCATGACGCACGATGGTCTGATCGCGGTCCGGGCCCACGCCGATGGCGGAGATCCGAGTGCCGGAGATCTTTTCCAGAGCCAGGATGTAGTTCCGGGCGTTCTCCGGAAGATCTTCCATGGTCTGCGCGCCAGAGATGTCCTCGGTCCAGCCCGGGAAGTACTCGAAGATCGGCTTCGCGTGGTGGAAGTCGGTCTGCGTCATCGGCATTTCATCGTGGCGGACGCCGTCGACGTCATAGGCCACGCACACTGGGATCTGCTCGATATTTGTGAGCACATCCAGCTTGGTCACGAAGTAGTCGGTGAAGCCGTTCACGCGCGAAGCATGGCGAGCCAGAACAGCGTCGTACCAACCGCAACGACGTGGGCGGCCGGTATTCACGCCGAATTCTCCGCCGGTCTTCTGCAGGTAGATGCCCATGTCATCGAAGAGCTCGGTCGGGAACGGACCGGCACCCACGCGGGTGGTGTAGGCCTTGATGATGCCGATGGAGCGGGTGATGCGGGTCGGGCCGATGCCCGAGCCCACCGACGCACCGCCAGCGGTTGGATTCGAAGAAGTCACGAACGGGTAGGTGCCGTGGTCCACGTCCAGGAAGGTGGCCTGGCCGCCTTCCATCAGCACGACCTTGTCCTCATCCAGAGCCTTGTTCAGCTCGTAGGTGGAGTCGATGACCAGCGGGCGCAGGCGCTCAGCGTAGGACAGGAAGTACGAGACGATTTCCTCGACCTCGACGCTGCGGCGGTTGTAGATCTTGACCAGCAGTTCGTTCTTCTGGCGCAGTGCGCCTTCGACCTTCTGGCGCAGGATGGACTCGTCGAAGACGTCCTGCACGCGGATGCCGAGGCGTCCAACCTTATCCATGTAGGCCGGGCCGATGCCGCGTCCGGTGGTGCCGATGGCACGCTTTCCCAGGAAGCGTTCGGTGACCTTGTCCATGGTCTGGTGGTACGGGGCCACCAGGTGCGCGTTGGCCGAGACGCGCAGCTTCGAGGTGTCGGCGCCACGCGATTCCAGGCCGTCGATTTCTTCGAACAGGGCTTCAAGGTTCACCACGCAGCCGTTGCCGATAATCGGAGTGGCGTTGGGTGAAAGGATGCCGGCAGGAAGGAGCTTGAGCTCGTACTTCTCGCCGCCGACGACCACGGTGTGCCCGGCGTTGTTGCCGCCGTTTGGCTTCACTACGTAGTCAACCTTGCCACCGAGCAGGTCGGTAGCTTTTCCTTTACCTTCATCGCCCCATTGGGCTCCGACGATCACGATTGCTGGCATGGGATCCTCCCCCTTGCAAAAAGCAGTGGTTACGGCGTGCTTAGCGCCGTCCCGGCACGGTGCCGGGCAAAAAATATGCCCCTGTCCTGCTCACTGAACCCAAAGGTTCGTTGCAAGAGTTAGGGGCTCTTACGACCAAAGTTTACCGAAACGATTAGCGAATCTCGAGTTGCACGTCACGATGTCGCCTGCGACGTCCGTACGCGACCACAAAAACCGCGATTCCCGCGAAAACCGCCGCGATGGCTACCACGTACAGGCTGATCACGCCGTACCCCTGCTCTGGATTGAGGAATGGATAGGGAACCCATCCATCTGTGGCACCGCGCACCAGAACGACCCCGGTCCACAGCATCGGGTAAATGAGGATCAAGAATACAGCAGTGTACGGCAAGACCACGCGGTCCTTGGACAGTAGCCAATCTCCCAGGATGACCAGCGGCCCGAGAATATGCATAACCCAGTTGGCCCACGGAAGCGGGACGCCACCGGCTGCTCCCAGCGGCGCCAATAAGGTGAGGTAAATCAGCCCCACTACGGCCATGCACACGCAGACGAGGGCCCGCAAGCCAACAACCCATCTAGTCACCCGTTCCGCTTTCACCAGTCCAGCTGTCCCGGCAACAATCCACGCTGCAACCAATAGTGCATTGGACTGTATGGTGAAATATCCAAAAAAATTCATGGGCTGCACCGGCCCCCGCGAAGCAGTGTCCGAGTAGGTTGCCACGATCGCCGCCAAGGTAACCAGCGCCCAGAGTATCCGCGCAAGATTGAAATAGGGCACGATGGCTTGCGTGGTTTTCATCTTCGAAGACTATCCTCGATGGAATAAGACATTCAATGGCCTGATTGTGAACTGCAATTATTTTCCGCAGCCCGCCTTCCGGCGTTGCCACCTCAGACACCGCTCACAGTGCAACAATAGTTTCAAGCCGGGACTTGACTCTGACACAGTGTGAGGGCGGAGAACTGAAGAATGTTATCCATCGGGATGTTTGCCCAGATTGGCCAGGTTACCCACCGCATGTTGCGGCACTGGGATACTGCCGGTTTGCTCAGACCCGCCCATGTGGACCCGTTGAGCGGCTATCGCTCCTACGACCCCTCCCAGCTTCAACGCTTGCATCAGATTGTTGCACTGCGTGATTTGGGATTTGGACTCCAAGAAATTTCTTTGATCATGGACCAAGGAGCCACCGTAGGGAAAATAGCCGAACTTTTGCACATTCGCCAGGCGCAGGTCGAGGCCGAGCACCAGCTGGCCACGCAGCGCTTGGCCGATGTGCAGCGGCGTCTGCAACTGATTTCCAAGGAGAACCTCATGTCGCGCATTGAAATCATCCACAAGCCGCTGCCCGCGGTGCGTTTGGCGGCCGGCCGCTTCACAGTGGCCGAGCAGCCTGAAATCGCCGGTCGCATCGGCCCGCTTTTCGACAGAATCGCGCAGTCCATTCAGGGCCAAAGCCTTGCCACGCCCATTGCGCAATACAACGGCACCGAGGATGGAGTGGAGGTCATTGCCGGATACGCCACCAGCGCCCAAAGCCTGGCCGATGTCGAGATCGTCGAGCTTCCTGCGGTGCCCGAAGCCATCTGCGGAGTGCACCTTGGCTCAATGGACACCATCCATGAAAGCTGGCAGGCCGTGCACGAAGAAGTCCTCGCCCGTGGATTGGTACCTGCCGGTCCGTGCCGCGAAGTCTACGTGCGTGCCGTATCAGAAGACCAGGCGGATTGGGTGACCGAACTTCAGCAGCCGGTCGGCACCCCTTAGTCCACCAGCAGGTGCGGAGCCTCCAGCAGGTCCCCCACCACGCTGCGCGCGGCCCCGGCCAGCGCACCGGTTTGGCCCAGCGGCGAGCACAGCAACCGGGCTTGGCCGGCAATGCTCGGTGCGTGAACTTTCAGGCTGGCTTCCATGGCAGGACGCAACCACTGTTCAAGGGCTGCGAAGTGCCCGCCAAAGACTACCGTTGACACGCTGTACAGGCGCATTGCCGAGGCCACGGCAATTCCCAAGGATTTTCCGGCCTCGGCAACGGCTCCCACCGCCGGTTCAGCTCCGGTTTCCAGCGCTTGGCAGAGCTGGCTCATCCGCTCCTGCCGCGAAATCCTATCTGCTGCCGAACCGAGGTTGGCGGCGGCCAAAATGGCTTCCTGTCCGGCCACGGTTTCCAGGCATCCGCGTCCTCCGCAGCTGCAGGCCTTGCCGTCGGGGGCGATCACCACATGGCCGAGCTCGCCTGCATGGCCCTGGGGCCCGACAAACAATTCACCGTCGATGATCAAGCCGCCGCCGATGCCCACTTCCCCGGAGACAAAGAGGAAGTCGCGTTCCTGGGCATCCATCAAATGCTGTTGGGCCAGCGCCGAGGCGTTGGCTTCGTTAAAGAGCCGGAAGCGGGTTTTGGGTTCGGGCAGCAACGCTGCAACATCGAGTTCTTGCCCCTCCCAGCCAAGGTTCGGAGCCTGGAGAACGGTGAACTGCTCCTCGTTAACCAGGCCCGGAACAGCCAATCCGCCCCCCAGAATCATCAGGCCCTGGGCCCGGGCAGCGCCCTGGAGGCCCTGGCTAAGTTCTCCCAGCGCGCCCAGCACCTCACTGGCAGCAGAGCGATGATTGGTGCGCGGCAGGATTTCGTGCGCCAGCAGTTTGCCATTGAGGTCAACGAGTCCGGCGGCAATGTAGTCGACGTTGATTTCCATGCCCATCACGCAGCGCGCGGGATTCAGCACCAGGCCCACCGAAGGCCGTCCGCGTTCCCCATCGCGGTGCACGCCGATTTCGATGACCAGCCCAGCGGCCAGCAAGTCGGCGACCAGGCTGGAGACCGAGGCCTTGGTCAACTGGCTGACTTGGGCGATATCAGCCCGTGATAGCCGCTGCTCATCCCCGGCTCCGGCTATCACCGACAGGACCCTGGCCAAGTTGGCTCTGCGCACGTCCCCGACGGTGCCCGGGGCCGAAGACGTCGCGGCTCGGGCGGAAGGGGCTGGCTGGCGCATGCTTTCTCCTTGTCAAAATTCCTGGAATGCATTTGCAGAGTTCGCTATTGACTCTAGCGCATCACCGCCCATATAGTTCAGATCATAAACTAAATGGCTTAGGCCAGCCCTGCGATCCAAGGATGTATCTCGATGAGCGTTGCCCCGACCCCTGCAGACCATTTCACCTTCGGCCTCTGGACCGTGGGATGGACCGGCGCCGATCCCTTCGGCGTCGCCACCCGCAAGAACCTGGACCCGGTAGAAGCCGTCCACAAGCTCGCCGAGCTCGGCGCCTACGGCATCACCTTCCACGACAATGACCTGATTCCCTTCGACGCCACCGAGGCAGAACGCGAAAAGATCCTCGGCGACTTCAACCAGGCGCTGGAGGACACCGGACTGAAGGTCCCGATGGTGACCACCAACCTGTTCAGCCACCCGGTCTTCAAGGACGGCGGCTTCACCTCCAACGACCGTTCGATCCGCCGCTTCGCCCTGGCCAAGGTCCTGCACAACATCGACCTGGCTGCGCAAATGGGCGCCGAAACCTTCGTCATGTGGGGCGGTCGCGAAGGCAGCGAATACGATGGCTCCAAGGATCTGGCCGCAGCACTGGATCGCATGCGCGAAGGCGTGGACACCGCAGCGGGCTACATCAAGGACAGGGGCTACAACCTGCGCATTGCGCTGGAGCCGAAGCCGAATGAACCACGCGGCGACATCTTCCTGCCCACCGTCGGCCACGGCCTGGCCTTCATCGAGCAGCTGGAGCACGGGGACATCGTCGGCCTGAACCCGGAAACCGGCCACGAGCAGATGGCCGGGCTGAACTTCACCCACGGCATCGCCCAGGCGCTGTGGGCCGAGAAGCTGTTCCACATCGATCTCAACGGCCAACGCGGCATCAAGTACGACCAGGACCTGGTCTTCGGCCACGGCGATCTGACCAGCGCCTTCTTCACCGTCGACCTGCTGGAGAACGGCTTCCCCAACGGCGGGCCGAAGTACACCGGACCGCGCCACTTCGACTACAAGCCATCGCGCACCGATGGCTACGACGGCGTCTGGGACTCGGCCAAGGCCAACATGTCCATGTACCTGCTGCTCAAGGAGCGCGCGCTGGCCTTCCGCGCGGACCCGGAAGTCCAGGAAGCCATGAAGACCTCGGGCGTCTTCGAACTGGGCGAATCCACCCTGGACGCCGGGGAAAGCGCGGCGGATCTGATGAGCGATTCGGCGAGCTTCGCCGGCTTTGACGCCGAGGCCGCAGCACAGCGCAACTTCGCCTTCATCCGCCTGAACCAGCTGGCCATCGAGCACCTGCTCGGCTCCCGCTAGACCCTGCCAGAACCCATCGCAGAAAGCAGCCACATTCAATGACGCTTGTCGCCGGCATCGACTCCTCCACCCAATCCTGCAAGGTTGTCATCCGCGACGCCGGCACCGGAGCCCTGGTCCGCTCCGGACGTGCCAGCCACCCGGAGGGCACCGAAGTGGACCCGGAGTTCTGGTTCAGCGCCCTGCACGAAGCGATCGCCCAGGCCGGCGGCCTGGATGATGTGGCCGCGATCTCGGTGGGCGGGCAACAGCACGGCATGGTGGTGCTGGATGCCACCGGCGCGGTGATCCGCCCTGCGCTGCTGTGGAATGACAACCGCAGCGCGCAGGCGGCCACCGACATCATCGCCGAAGCCGGCAACGGCGACAGCGCGGCCGGCGCCGCCTACTGGGCACAGCGCACCGGCACCCTGCCCGTCTCCTCCATCACGCTAACCAAGCTGCGCTGGCTCAAGGACCATGAACCGGAAAACGCGGCCAAGGTCGCCGCGGTCTGCCTGCCCCACGACTGGCTGTCCTGGCGACTGGCCGGCAACGGCCCGGGCAGCGGCGCCGAAGGCTTGGCAGCCCTGCGCACCGATCGTTCGGACGCTTCGGGCACCGGCTATTACCGGGCCTCCGAGAACGCCTATGACCTCGAAGCGCTGGAGCAGCACCTGGGGCACGCCCCGATTCTTCCCACCGTGGCCGGCCCGCTGGAATCCATTGGCCGCACCGCTTCTGGCGCGCTGATCGGCCCTGGCGCGGGCGATAACGCCGCCGCCGGATTGGGTGTTGGCGCTACCGTCGGCGATGTGGTCATGTCGCTGGGCACCTCCGGCACGGTCTTCGCCGTCGCCGATGCACCCAGCGCAGATGCCACCGGGCTGGTGGCCGGGTTTGCCGATGCCACCGGTAACTACCTCCCGCTGGTATGCACCCTGAATGCCACCCGAATTTTTGATGCCACCGCAAATATCTTGCAGGTGAGCCTGGCAGAGTTTAACGACCTCGCGCTGTCCGCCAGCCCGGGCTGCGACGGCCTGGCGCTGCTGCCCTACTTTGACGGCGAGCGTACCCCGAACCTGCCAGATGCCACCGGTTCGCTGCACGGAATCACCCGGGCGAATTACACCGCACCGAACTTGGCCCGCAGCGCGGTGGAAGCGGTGGTCTGTTCTTTGGCCGACGGCCTGCAGGCGCTGGAGGCCCAGGGTGTTGCGGCGCAGCGCATCATCCTGGTGGGCGGCGGGGCGCAGTCCCGCGCGGTTCAGCACATTGCAGCCCAGGTGCTGGGCCTGCCGATCGTGGTTCCGGCACCGGGCGAATATGTCGCCGACGGTGCCGCTCGCCAGGCCGCCGGAGTGCTTGCCGGGCAGTTCCCGCAGTGGGCCCAGGATTCTGCCGAAGTCCCCGCCACAGAAGCAAGCCCGCATGTTTTGGAACGCTACCGTTCGCTGGTTTCCAGCCAGTGGACAGCAAAGTAGGGATGAGCCGTGAAGCTAGAGACCAGGGAACTGAACTGGGCCGGAAACCTCGAGTACCGGGCCAGCCAATTGCTGTACCCCACCAGCGTCGAGCAGCTGCAAGAACAGGTTCGCGCAGCAACCAAGGTGCGAGCCTTGGGCTCTCGCCATTCCTTTAATGGCATTGCCGATACCAGTGAAACCTTGATTTCCTTGAGCAAGATGTCTGAAGTCATCGAGATCGATGCGCAGGCCATGAGCGTGCGCGTCAGTGGCGGAACCACTTATGGCGCGCTGGCTGAGGCTCTTCAGCAAGCTGGTTTTGCGCTGCACAACCTCGCCTCCCTGCCGCATATCTCGGTGGCCGGGGCGGTATCCACCGGCACCCATGGCTCCGGCGAAGCCCACGGCAACCTTGCTACCGCGGTCAGCGCGGTGGAACTGGTACTGGCCGATGGCTCGCAGCTATCCGCCAAGCGGGGCGACCCGGAGTTCAACGGCTACGTGGTGTCCCTTGGCGCCTTGGGTGTAATGACTCACCTGACCTTGGATATTGTGCCGAGCTTTGATGTTCAGCAAACCGTGTACGAGCAGCTGTCTTGGGACAAGGTGCTCGACAACTTTGCTGGCCTCCAGGCTTCTGCCTATAGCGTCAGCCTGTTCACCGACTGGAGCGGGGAGCTGGTAGGCCAGACCTGGCTCAAGCGCCGTGTTGGCGACGGCCTGGTCGATGATATTGACCAGGGCAAGTTCGGCGGATTCCCGGCCACCGCCGCGATGCATCCGCTGCCCGGGGCCGACGGCGCCATCTGCAGCGAACAGCTCGGAGCGGCTGGGCGGTGGTCCGACCGCCTCTCCCATTTCCGCATGGACTTCATGCCCAGTGCCGGTGATGAGCTGCAGACCGAATACCTGGTCCCGCGCGAACACGCGGTTGCGGCCATGGCCGCGATGCGACAGCTATCCCCCGTGCTCACTCCCTTGCTGCTGGTGGCCGAGGTGCGAACCATCGCCGCCGACGATTTATGGCTCAGCGGCAACTATGGCCGAGACGGCATTGCCCTGCACTTTACGTGGAAGCCGCAGCAGCAAGCAGTCGAGGCCATCCTCCCGCAGGTTGAATCCGCCCTCGCTCCCTACGCACCTCGCCCGCACTGGGGCAAGCTCTTTGCTGCCACCGCAGGGCAGCTGCGTGGAATGTACCCGAAGTTCAACGACTTCATCGCATTAGCTCGGCGCTTGGATCCTGACGGCAAATTCCGCAACGAGTTCCTTCAGCGCAATATTTTTGGTGCGTAGTCACCGAATTACAACAAGTTCGGCCCAATGGGAGACGCAACAGGAAGGTTTCCTTTTCAATCCTGCATCGATCGCAATCGATAGGCCGCAAATCTTCTCATTGAGGGCTGTTCCCCTGTTACGAAGATGCCTTTTCCACGATCGCCCGCGCTGCCCTCTCGGCCTGGATCAGCTTGGTATTGCTAATGGGGTCAAAGCCATATCCCGCCCGGGTCTTCATGTGCAGCAGGGTGTCTAGCAATTTTGCAGTTGCGGCATCCGCAGTTGCCAGCAACTTGACGGCATCTTGGTGACTGTCACCCTGCGCATACTTGCCAAGAGAGACAGCACAAATAACGTCAGCAGCAGCAATCCCCGCATGAACGTACAGGGTCACCGCGGTGTCTGCCACGACCGAGTCATCCTCATAAAGACTACGAAGATCGTCCGCAGATTGAAGGAATTGCCGAGCTTTGCTTAGTCGGCCCTGACGCTCAGCTTTCCCTGCATCTACAGACTTGATTTTGTCGTGTTTAGGGGTCACTGCGAAACCTTATGCCCACGTGCCATTCGCCGCAGCCACGCCGGGTCTCCCGCAACATCCACCCCGTCTTTGATAATGAGGTCAAATATCGGGGCTGGTTTTACCTCGGCGGCGCGATAGAGCAACGGCCGTACGTCATTGCCCGTCCACCGTGCGACCTTGCTGGCCAGGGCACCAGCCAATTCGTCGTCCAGCCCTTCCGGTGTTTCATCGGGCATCACGATGAGGATGTCAATGTCGCTGTCCGACCGCATTTCACCTCGGGCCGCTGAGCCAAAGATCGTCGCCGTCACAGGCTTGACTGGCCAGCTGTTGATGACATCTTGGATTAGCGAGGTCAGCTCCATTCTGGAATTGGCGATTTTCAAGATGACATCCGCCAGCAGATGTTCCCGATTCAGGGCATAGGAGTGGGTCCTGCCCGTTATTTGCTCGAGGACGACGCCCTGCTCCACCAATCGAGAGAGCGCCTTGCGCGCCCCCGTCGATGACCCCTCCTCGGGGAGCAGCCGATGGATAGCGGGAATGGTCAGATATTGTTCACTGCGCGATAGGACAGCGAGAACCTGCGAGTCCATTCCCGTTGATCCCAGGGCAGCGAATGGGTTCTGCAGCCGCATAGATGCCTCCTTTATCGACAACAAGTACGCTCTCCTGATACACGAAAGTGTACTTGAATTGACGGAAGAACATCTATGCGCACGAAAGTGCATATCTGATCTGTCCTACTTCCCCCATCTTTTGCGAAGTCAGTAAGCGATTCCCTGATTGATCAACGACAGCACACGCTCAGAATCATGCCGCAGCTTTCGTGGACGCGATGGCTTTGCCGTTCATATTATTTGGAAACCATAGCGACAAGCCGAGGAGACGATCCTGCCTCGCGCCCTGCGCACCTCGCCCGCACTGGGGCAAGCTCTTTGCTGCCACCGCAGGGCAGCTGAGCAGCATGCACCCGAAGTTCTACGACTTCATCGCATTAGCTCGGCGCTTGGATCCTGACGGCAAATTCCGCAACGATTTCCTTCGGCGCAATATTTTTGGTGATTTTTGGTGCGCAGTCGCTGAAACGATTGGACATATATTCCGCGGGCTCCACACCAACAGGATCAATAGCGCAACAGCAATCAGTGCCATGCCCGCCCAGCCCGTGAACCCCAAATGCTCCGAGAGCAATCCGACGGCCAATGCGGCGGCCACGGCTGGCTCGCTCAGCGTCACTGTGGTGGCGGTGCTCGCCGGCACCTTGGCCAGCGCCATGCCAAATGCGAGATAGCCCAGGAACATCGGAATCAGTGCCAGATAAGCAGCGCCCATGAAGTTCTGGGCGCTGTCCAGAAGTGGCGCGCCGGAGAAAAGCAACACCGGCATCAGCAGCAAGCCTCCGACCCCGAAGACCGAACCCACGGCACCTTGTCGGCCAATCCCACCCCGGATCAACCGTCCGGTAGCCCATGAATAGCAGGCGTAGCTGGCGCCGGCGACAAGCCCGAGCAGGCACCCTGCCACTACGCCAGAGCCGCTGCCCCCGCTCTCCGCGGCTCGCGAGAATCCAAGCAGGGTGCTTCCCGCGATCCCCAGGACCGCCGCGGCATGCCAGCGCACCGTCAAGCGTGCACCGTCAGCAAATCGTTCAAGGATTCCAGAAAAGAGCGGGGCCGTGCCCAAGGAGATCACGGTGCCCAGCGCTACTCCTCCCATGGACATGGAACTGTAGAAGGCCAGCGGATAGATCATGACGGCCACCCCGCCGAAGATCACCAGGCCCTTGTTATCAACCAGTGCGCTGCGGTCGCCCCACACCCGGCGTGCTCCCACCGCGCACTGCAGCAGTCCGCCAATTCCCAGCGAGGCAGCACCGATGGCAAGTGGCGAAACCTCTGGTGCTTGTGCCGCCACGGTGCCGGTCGTCCCCCACAAAATGGAGGCGAGCAATAAGAGCCCGATAGCTCCTCCTGCACCATTTTGGCGCGGCCTGTTCACAGTGCTCCAACCATGTCGCTGATCATGGACCGCGCTCGCAAGAGCAACGCGCTGCTCCCCTCCAGACCGGCACGCGATATTGCGCCTTCCAGCAGGAAGGAAATCTGCCCGGCCAGCAGGGCAGCCTGTTTTTTCGCAGTCAGGGTTTCCAAATGGCCGGCAAGAAGTTGTTCCACCTGGGACTTGTGAGCCGCGACAATCGCACGACCCGGATCTCCGGCTGGCAGTTCAGCGGCGGCATTAAGCAGGCCACAGCCGCGGAAACCGTGCTCATACCCGGCTTCCGCGTGGTCAATGTAGGCGTCTACAACGGCGAGCACTCCACCGGCTCCAGCGCTCGCCTTTTCCAGGCGCCTTTGATAGAGCGCCAGCCACTCCTGGTGACGGGCCTGAAGATAAGCGAGAACCAATCCGGTTTTTGACTCGAAGTTGTTGTAGAGGCTCATCTTGGCCACACCGGCCTTGGCGATCACCGCATCGATTCCGGTGGCCGATATCCCGTCGGCATAAAAAAGCTGTGCGGCCGCGTCGAGAAGCTTGGTGCGGGCTGTGATGCGAGGTGACATGAAAACTCCAAAGTAGACCGTTCTGTCTACTTTAAGAGAGTAGCCAACTTATACCGATCGGTCTAGCTGCTGCCCGCCCTCGAGATCAGCTTCAAGCAAGCACTCGTGGAAAGCCGAGGCTGCAGGATTTTCAACCCCCGTGCCTGCATAGAGCCGCGTCTTCGGCTCGCCAGACAAAGGATGGAATGAGACCTCGGGCATCTGGAAGCGGGAAACCGACGCTGGCAGGATTGAGACTCCCAGCCCGGCAGCAACCAGCCCGAGGATGGTCTCCTGATGGATCGCCCGCTCCACAATTCGAGGGGGCGTATGCCCGTCAAACAATGAGTGCACCAGGGAATAGAAGCCGCTCATGTACTTGTAGGGGAACAGGACAAAGTCTTCCTCTGCTAGCTCGCTAGCGTCGATCTGATCCTGGTTGCCCAGGCGATGCCCTGCAGGAAGTGCCACCACCAGCGGCTCCGAATGGATTTCCCGCAGTTCGATACCGGGCACTCGCGTTGGGTCACGCAGAA